>Ga0256405_10000970_pt1 | contig 85996 bp, 75 predicted proteins | sample RumenRJG_02DNA_FD_189096 | JGI IMG/M metagenome (GOLD analysis project Ga0256405, IMG submission 189096) | Bovine rumen microbial communities from Lethbridge, Alberta, Canada - RJG_02 | ecosystem: Host-associated > Mammals > Digestive system > Stomach > Rumen | place: Canada: Alberta... | reverse complement strand
CACTTACATTATACCATATCGAAGGGGCTCTTGCCTTTATTTTTCAACGCTTTCAGCTATTTTCTCTTGGCTTGTTATAGATTTTTCAAGGTTCGACCCACTTTATTCATGTGGGAAGTTTGAATTACTGATTCATGATCTGAACGAAAAGGAATGGGAAGAGGCTGCGCAGCAGTATGAGGGGTATGAGGTGATCTCCGACAAGGGGAACATCAAACCCTGCGTGGGCTGCTTCGGCTGCTGGCTCAAAACCCCGGGACAGTGCGTGATCAAAGACGGATACGACCGCATGGGCGCCCTGATCCACCAGGCGGAAGAGGTTACGGTGATCAGCCGGTACACTTACGGCGGCTTCAGCAGCTTTGTGAAGAACGTGATGGACCGGAGTATCGGCTGGGTGCTTCCGTACATGGAAATCCATCACGGGGAGATGCATCACCAGAAGCGGTATCCGGAGGAGAAGCCCATTACCTTCATTTTTCGGGGATGCGCCTTTACGGAGGATGAAAAGGCAAAGGCAAGAGCCTATGTGGAGGCGGTGTGCCTGAACTTCCGGGGCTGGATCAAAGAACTGAAGTTTATTTCCTGTGAGGCGGAGACGGTGAAAACGCAGGAAGAGGTTTGTGAGCAGGACGGGGTGATTCTGCTGAACGGGAGCCTGCGGGGCAACGGATCGAATACCCGGAAATTCCTGACCGCCCTGGCCGGACGGCTGGGGACAGAAGAGATTGTCAATCTTTCGGCGACCAGGCCGGAGGAAACGAGCCGGACGCTTTTATCCGCGGGAACGCTGGTGCTGGGTATGCCGCTGTATGTGGACGGAATTCCTTCCCAGATGCTGCGGGTGATGGAACGGCTGGAGCAGGAGCCCGGCGGCAGGAAGAAGGTCTATGTGGTTTCCAACATGGGCTTTTATGAAAGCCATCAGCTGAAGAACCTGCTGAGCATGGTGAAGGAATGGTGCGAAAAGTGCGGGTATGAATACTGCGGCGGGATCGCTATCGGGGCCGGAGAGATGCTGAAGATGTTCGCGAACGGGCAGGGACCCGGGAAGCATGTCGGAGAAGGGATGGAAAAGCTGGCCGGGGCGATCCGGAACGGGGATAAAGCGGGAGATATATACGCAGATGTACAGGGTTTCCCGCGGTGGATGTATATGATGATGGCGAATATGAACTGGCCGAGGGCAGGGAAGATGAACGGGCTGAAGAGGAGAGAGATCCGAAAAGCCTTCGATTGAGCGAAGACTTTTCGGAATGAATTATTGCCTGCGGCGGGGCCGGGAGAATGAATTATTGCCTGCGGCAATACAGTGTCATCGCTACAGCGATGACAAATGAACAATTAACAATTAACAATGCACAATGTACCGCTGCGGCGGGGGAGATTTCTCCACTCAGAATCCTTCGGATTCTTTGGTCGAAATGACACGTGGAGGCGATAGAGTTCCTGTTGGGTTCCCGAACGTGAACGGTTGGGTGTATGAAAAGACAAAATGAAAAACGCCGGCGGGGCCGGCGCGGAGTGGGACTGATGAGGCTGATCAGCCGTTTTCAACGCTGTCAACGTTGTAGCTGTATTCCATGGTGGTGCTTTCGCCGTCCTGGGTCCAGACCACGTTGTTGTGCTCATCATAGGAGAAGGTGACGGTGAAGGGTTCGTCCGGATCGAAGTAGCCTTCCGCGGTGACGGTGTCCGTTTCGGGATCGTAGTCGCCCTTCAGGATGGCGTCCGCCAGGATATTGCCGTTCTCATCGTACTGATAGCAGCGGATATCATACTGGCCTTCATACCAGTCATAGAAGATGACTTCGATATCGTCCTTCATCCAGCGGCCGCCGTAGAAGTTGCCGATGGGCTCAAACTCCAGGTCCTTGCCCGCGTCTTCCTTCAGGTCCTCCCAGAGCAGGGTCCCTTCCTCGGTGATGGTCAGCACCGCGTCCCCATCCTCATAGTAGGTTTCGTCCCAGTCGCCGGAAACAGTGTCCTGGCGGTAATGCAGGCCGAAGGGCACCGCGGTCAGCGCGGTCTTTTCGGGATTGAGGGCCATGGCATATTCCCAGACATCCTCTTTATTGTCTCCCAGCCGGTGGACGATCATGGGCTTGAGACCGCCGTCCTCGGCGAATACTTCGATGCGCCAGTCGCCGTCTTCGGCGACCCAGGTGTTGACATAAACCAGGGATTCCGGATACTCATCCGGATAGTAACCGAACTCTTCGTCTTCCTCATAATCCTCTTCCGCGAAAACGGATGCAGCAGCGAGGGTGAGGCAGAGAACCAGCAGCAGCGCAAGCAGTTTTTTCATCGTCATTTTCCTCCTTTGTGTCCCGCGGGCCGCAGCGGGGTGCTTTTTCCCGGCCCGCATATATTGTTACGCAGAAAAAAAGAAGCTGGCAGTCGGGACTGCGTTTTCCAATTTTTTCCGTTCCGGTCGGGGACATTATACCGGATTTCTATCGGGAGGTCAACGAGGGAAGAGACGCTCAATGCATTGAAAAGATTGACAAAAACAGGAAAAGTACTGTAAAATACATACAAATAATAAAGGAGGAATCCCCATGAAAAAAATCATATCTGTTCTGCTGGCCTGCGTGCTTCTGCTGGCCGTTGCCTGCGCCGCGGCGGAAACCACGGACGCCGTGACCACCGCTTCCGTCGCCAATTACTACGGCGCGCTGACCGGCGATGAGCTGATGAACGCTATCAACTCCTACACCGGCTTCTACGCCGTGGCTTCCGTGAACCCGGACGGCACGCCGAACATCGCCTACTTTGTCTACGGCATGCAGAAGATCGGGGACGTGTACTACGTCCAGCTGGGCATCAACCCGAACCAGACCACGGCGAACATCGAGAACGGCTCCGAGCTGATGGCCATGTACGGCGCCCTGCCCGCCGCGGACGCGCAGCTGATGACCGCCACCAACGGTGCGAAGATGGTGCTGAAAAAGGTGGACGACGAGGAGATCCTGGCGGAGCTGCTGAAGACCGCTCCGGAAGGCTATACCCCCATGTACTATGAAGTGATCGAGACCCGGCCGCTGGGCTGAGACACGGAAAAAGGAACAAATCGGCTTTCTGATACGTATATATAGATGAACCGGTTCGCAGCGGGCGGCGGGTCGGAAACACGGCAGCCCGCTGCCAGACCGCCGGTTCAGAAAGAGGTACTGATATGCGTATGAAGAAAATGATTCTTTTTGCACTGGCCCTGGCCATGCTTCTGATTGCAGCTGCCGCCCAGGCGGAGATTATCCCGCCCCACGGTGAAGGACAGATCGGCCTGCAGGCTGCGATCCTGTGCGAAAAACTGACCCTGCGGGAGGCTCCCCGGAGCGACGCGGGCATCATCGACGAGCTGACGAATAACGATTTTATCATCGTGACGAAGCAGATGGACGGCTGGGCGGAAATCATGCGTTCCGACAGCGAGGACGCGGGCATTGCCGGCTATGTGAACGCCGAGTATCTGATGATCGACCCGGCCTGGTACCGGACCACCGGAGCAACCCCGGTCTACGCCTGGAACGACGTGACCGCGCCGAAGGTTGGCCTGCTGGACGCCGATACCACCCTGCCGATCCTGAAGGATGAAGGGGACTGGCTGATCGTCGGCCTGCGGGGCGCGACGGGGTGGATCAAAAAGTAATGAAGAATGAAAAATGAAGAATGAAGAATGGTGGAAGAAAAAGCTCCTGAGGGAGCTTTTTCTTTTGGATTTAAAAGACGGTGGAGGGGATGGAAGATGACAGAGGGACGGGGTTAAGGTCAAACTACGCATGACATTAACCCCGTCCCGTCAGTCAACTTCCCGTCAGGCTGGCCGGGTGTTTCGCTTTTGTTTGGGTGATGGAACAAAGAGGTCAAAGACTCTGTCATTGTGCATTATGCATTTGTCATTGTACAGCAATGATATGTACGTTTGACATTGTACGACTTGGAACATATAATGAAGAAAAGGATCTCCGGCATTTCGGAACGGAGAAAAGGTTTTACAAGGACGTTAAAAACAGCAAACCGGTAGAGAACGGCTGCGGGAAAAGCGTATTGAGTTTATTCCAAACCGAAGAGAATCGTTTGTTCTGATATCCCTGTCAGGAGGAACTGTTTGATATGAACCGACTCAAAAGGTCATGGATTGTCATGGCGAATATCGCCCTGATGATTGCCATGCTGGTCTTTATTGTGCTGTATTCCAATTACCAGAAAAGGGAAAACTTCCGCTACCAGGTGGAACACTTTGTCAACTCGACCATCGCCATGGAACGGGTGACGGGCAACTACCTGGAAGGGGAGCAGGGAATCTGCGACAACTGGGCCCAATATATCAACAACCGGGAGATGACCCTGGAAGAGGCGGCGGAATATGTCCGCGCCACCCACGCCAACGCCACCATCTCCGCCCACCTGATCGACACCGAAACCCTGGACGGCCTTTCCACCCGGCCGAAGCTGAACACCGCGGACGATTACGCCGTTTCCTACAAACGGCTGGAGCTGCTGGGGGACGGGAGCTGGATAGCGGACCTGGGCACGGCGATCAACGTCAGCCGGACTTATACCAACCCCCTGAACGGGGAACAGTCCCTGGCCTTCTGCAACCGGATCACCGTGCGGGACGCAGAAAGCGGGGAGAAGCGGCAGGCCTACCTGCTGCGCATCGTGCCCACCTCCGACCTGAAGGCGAAGTGGGTGTTCCCGCAGGAGGAGTATGAGGACGAGGACTTCTCCATCATCGACACGGAAAGCAACTATGTCATCAAGGGGCGCTCCTTCAAGAACGCCAGCTTCTTTGAATTCTACAAATCCTACAACCAGACGGGCGTCCCGGCCCAGCAGCAGCTGTTTGCGGATATCCTGTCCTGAACCGGCTCCTTTACCATGTTGGACTCCAAAGGCAGGGAATGCGTGGTGGCCTATACGCCCATTACCTCCACCAAGGGTTGGGTGCTGCTGAGCTCCGCCCCGGACACCGACCTGAACACGGTGACGGAGGACTGGCTCCTGATCGGGGTGATTACCTTCGGACTGCTGCTCCTGCTGGTGCTGGACTACCTGTACATGCATTCCTTCAACAAAAAGCTGCGGGCCATGGCCCGGGAGGCGGAAGCCGCCAACAAGGCCAAGACCGATTTCCTTTCTACCATGTCCCACGATATCCGCACACCGATGAACGCGATCATCGGCCTGACCGCGATTACCGAAAAGAACCCGGGAGACAGGGAAGCGGTGTCGGAAAACCTGCGGAAGATCAGCCTGGCCGGGAATCACCTGCTGACGCTGATCAACGACATCCTGGATATTTCCAAGGTGGAGAGCGGAAAGATCACCCTGAATCCGCTGACCTTCTCCCTGGTGGAGACCGTGCAGAACCTGATGAACCTGTCCCGGCCCATGATCAAGGAGAAGAACATCGAATTCAGTTTCCGCACCAACCAAATTGAGCATGAATACCTGTACGCGGATCAGCTGCGGCTGAACCAGATTTATATCAATATCCTTTCAAACGCTATCAAGTACACCATGCCGGGCGGCCGCATCTCCGTGGACCTGCGGGAGGAAAAGAGCGAAAAGGCCGGCTGCGTGAAGCTGACCTACTGCGTGGCGGACACGGGCATCGGCATGACGCCGGAATTCCTGGAGAAGATGTACCAGCCCTTCTCCCGCCAGACGGACAGCCGGGTCAACAGCATCCAGGGCACGGGCCTGGGTTTGGCCATCACCCGGCAGATGGTGGAACTGATGGAGGGCACCATCGACTGCCAGAGCGAAGAGGGGAAAGGCACCACCTTCACCGTGGCCCTGGATCTTCCCGCAGCTGAAAAGCACCTGGAGGAAATGCGCTTCGAGAACGTGGATATCCTGGTTGCGGACGACGATCCGGACCAGCTGGAAACCGCGGCGGATACGCTGGAATCCCTGGGCGTTCACACGGAAACGGCGGGAAGCGGCGCACAGGCGCTGGAGATGATCCGCCTCAGGCACGCGGAAGGACGGGATTACAGCGCGGTGATCCTGGACTGGAAGATGCCGGAGATGGACGGCATCGAGACCGTACGGCGTATCCGGGCGGAAATCGACGCGCCCGTCCCGATCCTGCTGACCTCCGCCTATGACTGGTCCGACGCGGAGGAGGCGGCGAAGGAGGCCGGGGTGAACGGGTTCATCAGCAAACCGCTGTTCCGGTCCGGGCTGTATGAGCGGATCAACGAGCTGCTCGGAACGGAAGGGACGGCGCTGGAGCCGGAGGACGACTGCTCTGACCTGGCCGGCATGCATATCCTGATCGCCGAAGACAACGACATCAACTGGGAGATCATCTCCGCCATGCTGGAAATGTACGGCATCACGTCCGAACGGGCGGAAAACGGACGGATCTGCGCGGAGAAAATGGCGCAGGCCGCGGAAGGAACCTACGACCTCATCTTTATGGATATACAGATGCCGGAAATGAACGGCCTGGACGCGACGCGGCACATCCGGAAGCTGGAAAACAAATGGGCCGCCTCGATTCCCATCATTGCCATGACAGCCGACGCCTTCTCCGAAAACGTGGCGGAATGCATGAAGGCGGGCATGAACGGACATATCGCCAAACCGATCGACCTGAAACTGGTGATCAGAGAAATTCGCAGAATCAAGGAGGAAAAGAGAAAATGAGAAAAATGCTTTGCGCCTTCCTGACCCTGGCGCTCATCCTTGCGCCGGCGGCCTTCCTTCCCGGGGCACGGGCGGACGCCGGAAGCTTTCAGCCGAAGCTGGATACCGATACCAGCTGCGAGATCACGGTGGTCGGCAGCTATTCCAACTTTGAGGCGCTGGAGGCGGAGTTTGACAGCTTCAACGCGTTCTATCCCGACGTGGAACTAAGCTACCTGAAGCCGGATGACTACAACAACCTCCTGGGAACGATCCTGGAGAGCAGCAGCGCCCCCAATATCTTCTTCTCCTATCCCTGGATGATGGGAAATGAGAAGTACCAGACGGTTGTGGACCACATGGAGGATCTTTCCGATCCCGCGCTGGAGCTGGACCTGGGCTGCATCCGGCCGAGCCTGCTGAGCTATGACGCGGACGGGAAACTGCTGCGGGTGCCGGTCTTCGCCCGGAACTACGGCATGCTGGTGAACCAGGACCTGTTTGAAAAGGAAGGGCTGAAGATCCCCTCCACCCGGGAGGAGCTGTTCCAGGTCTGCGACGCCTTCCTCGCCAAGGGATATATGAGCCCGATGATGGGCTACAGCGCGGATTCCTCCAGCTGCCTGATGAACACGCTGGTGTATCCGGAGGTGGTGGCCGCCCTGGCCGGGGATCCGGAAATGCTGCAGGCGGCGAACGCGATGGACCCCGCCGCGGGCGAATGCATGCGCGGAGGCCTGGAACGGATGAAGGAGCTGATCGACAAGGGTTATATCAACCTGGAGGAATGCGGAAAGATCAGCGATAACTATACTCAGGTGATTCTCCGCTTCTTTGAGGGCGACGTGCCGATGATGATCTGCACCGGCGATACCGTGTCCGGCACCGGAAAGAGGGAAAGCCAGTCCGAGGCGTTCTCCAAAGCGCCGTTCACCTATTCCTTCACCCCCGTTCCGCTGTCCGAACCCGGCGGCTATTTTGTGGACAGCTGCTCGGTGGAGTTCTCGGTCAACAAGACCTGTGAAAACCTGGAGATGACCAACGAGTTCATGCGCTTCCTGATCACCCGGGAGGAACTGAACAAGATGGCCTCGGTGAAGCGCCTGGTGACGCCGACAACGGACCTGTCCTTTGACTCGGTGTACGAGCCCTTCGGCCGGGTGCCCGCGGAACGGGTGCTGTCCCCGGAAATGATCGGGATCACAGACCCGCTGACCGTGCAGGTGCGCAACGCGGCGTATCGGGTCGGCACCGGGGAAATGACGGTGGACGAGGCGGTCGGGAAGTACGGGCAGTAAGCGGCATCGCGCAGCGATGGCACTCACTGCGATGAATTATTGCCTGCGGCAATATGAATTATTGAGCCGCAAGCGACTCAATATGAATTATCGTCTTCGACGATATGAATTATTCGCCTGAGGCGAATATTGGAGGCACGGAGGAAGAGAACCATGGTGACCAACGACAAAGGGATTGTGGAACTGAAACACCAGGTGCTGCGGGAGGTGTGCCGCCTGGCCTGGGAGGATGACCTGAACGCGGAAAGCTGTGAAAAGCTGGTGCAGAAGCTCATCCCCGGGCCCAAACCGGAATACCGCTGCTGTATCTATAAGGAACGGGAGATTATCCGGGGCAGGATCCGGCTGGCCATGGGCCTGGCGCCGGACGTGAACTCCGAATCAAAGAACGTGGTGGCGGTGATCCCCGCCGCCTGCGACGACTGCCCGATCCAGGATTACCTGGTGACGGACATCTGCCGGTTCTGCCTGGGCAAAGCCTGTCTGAACGCCTGCCGCTTCGGGGCGATCAGCCCCGGCGACACCCGGATGAAGATCGATCCAACCAAGTGCAAATCCTGCGGGCTGTGCGCGAAATCCTGCCCCTACGGCGCCATTCTCCACATGACCCGGCCCTGCAAGAAGGCCTGCCCGGTGGACGCCATTTCCTACGGCGAGAACGGCCTTTGCTATATTGACGATGAAAAGTGCATCCACTGCGGCCACTGCATTCACAGCTGTCCCTTCGGCGCGGTGGGTTCCAAAATCTACGCGACGCAGATCATCCGGAAGATCCGGGAGGGCAAGCGGGTGATCGCCATGTGCGCCCCGGCGACGGAAGGTCAGTTCGGCAGCGGCATCACCATGGCGGCCATCCGCGCGGCGCTGAAGAAGCTGGGCTTCGCGGAGATGGTGGAGGTGGGCCTGGGCGGCGATATGACCGCGGCCTATGAAGCCCGCGAATGGATCGAGGCCCGGAAGGAAGGGCGGAAGATGACCACCTCCTGCTGCCCGGCGTTCATCTCCATGCTGCGGCACCATTTCCCCAAGGAATATGAACTGTACAAGTCCAATACCGTCAGCCCCATGGTTGCCGTATCCCGGTACCTGAAGTGCCTGGATCCGGATTGCGTCACGGTGTTCATCGGGCCCTGCATCGCCAAGAAGGGCGAGACGCTGAACGAGTTCATCGCGGACCGGCCGGACTACGCCCTGACCTACGGGGAGATTGTGGCGATGCTGGATTCCCGGGAGATTAAAATTGAACCGGTGGAAGAGGAGTACCAGGAATCCTCCCTGTTCGGCAAACAGTTCGCGGGCAGCGGCGGCGTCGCGGCGGCGGTGCTGCAGGCCATGCGGGAGATGGGAGAGGATACGGAAGGCATCCGCCTGCGCCAGTGCTCCGGCGGCGACGAATGCAAAAAAGCCCTGATGCTTCTCAGGGCCGGAAAGCTGGAAGAGGACTTCATCGAGGGTATGATCTGCCCCGGCGGCTGCATCGGCGGACCCTCCAAGCACCAGGCGGAAGCCCAGGTGCTGCGGGACCGGCAGGCGCTGCTGAACAAGGCGGACGACCGGAAGATCCTGGAGAACCTGGAGAAATATCCGATGGAGAAGTTCTCGATGTTCAGGGACGGCGGGTCATCGCAGAGCGATGACAAATGAATTATTGCCTGCGGCAATATGAATTATTGAGCCGCAAGCGACTCAATATGAATTATCGTCTTCGACGATATGAATTATTCGCCAAAGGCGAATGTGATTATTTGGTTGAGGCTGTGGAAAGCAGGAACGTGTTTGCGGTGGCAACAAAAGAACAGGCACCCCTTTCGGGGCGCCTGTCTTCTTTATGGGGTCGGAGGCTTACTTGCTCATGACGGTGAGGGTATCCATGATTTCAGCAAAGCGGTGGCCGAAGCCTTCCGCAGCTTCAGCGGAGTAATGCGCGGTGGCGACGGCGCAGCCCTTCTGCAGCGGGATAATATAAACCGTCTGCAGCTGGTCGGGCGTCTGACCGTCCGGGGTGGAGGAAGCGTCGATGCGGGTGCAGGCACCGGCGTTCTTCAGCGTGAAGGCTTCCTTGTTCGCGGCATAATTGGCGGACAGTCCTTCAGCGATGGAAGCCGCGGCGGAATCAGCGTCCTCCTCGGTGTAGAAGATTTCCAGATAGTTTTCGGGAGCGTCCGCATTGTCATACTTGGAAATGAAGCACTCGCTGGCGGAACCGCTGCGGCGCTCAAAGTTTTCATAGTCATAATCCAGCTCGATGCCGATGACGTCATTTTTCACATGTTCGTAGAAGACGGCTTCCGGCATGCCCTCCAGCATGATTGAGTCCTGGAAGCGCTCGCCGTCCTGACGGCCGGCGTCCTGCGCCGCGGGCGCGGTTTCCGGTTCGGGAATGGTGCCTGTTTCCTCTCCGAAGGAACCGTTGTCCGTCATGGGGATGAGTTCCGGTTCAGGCAGGGAAGAATCGGTCTCCACAGAAGGAACGGTTTCCGGTTCGGTCTCAGCGGAGAGAACATCTGCTATCATGGGGTCGGCGGACACAGTGGTTGTATCCTGTGCGCTGCCGCAGCTGCTGAGCAGGAGCATCAGCAGGGTTGCCAGCACGAGTAACGCGGTGGTTTTTGTCAGTTTCTTCAAGTTGGGTGTACCTCCTTGTTTAGTCTTTACACTATATAAAACGCTGCGGGGGTACGGTTTGTTTCACTTTTTTTCCGGGCGCAGGCCGGAGAGGGGCTGCTTCCCTTGTTTTACAACCGATCAGCGGTATGGTTTTTTTTTCTTCCGGGGGATCATTGACCCGCGTCCTCCGGATCTGTTCAGAAGAAAACGGACAAATTTATACCCGTGACCTGCCAGCCCATTTTCCGGAACGTATATACAGGTGTTGAACGAATGAATGATGAAAGAGAAGGAGAAACGAACCATGACCACCATCGCACGTGAACATAAAACTTCCTCCCGGACCCTGCTCCGCCCCAATCCGGTGCTGAGCCGCCTGAGCAAGGCGGAAGGCCGGACGATGGACGGCGCCGCCACCTACACGGGCGCCGCGGCGAAAACCTGCATCTTCCTGGCGCTGACGGTGCTGGGAATGATTGCCCAGCTGCTGGTTTCCGCAGTCTATGCGAACGCGCCGGCATGGCAGACCCTGACCTTTTACGAAAAGTTCACCGTGACCCTGACGCTGAACGAGACCGCGATCCTGGGCGCGGTGCTGCTGATCGGTTTTGTTGCGGAAATGGCGGGTATCTTCGTCCGGAAGACCATTCCCGTCACCGGCAGCATCTACGCTGCCGCTCAGGGCTACGTGATTTCCTTCCTGGTGTTCAAGGTGCTGAAGGGCTTTGAGTACCTGGGCCTGGAAGCGCTGCTGCTGACCGTGGCCGTGGTCGCTGGCATGAGCTGGCTGTACACCTCCGGAAAGGTCCGGGTGTGCGGTAAATTCCGTACGGTGCTTTACTCCCTGGTGATCGGCTCCATCGCGTTCGGGGTGATCACCTTCCTGGGCTCCCTGATTCCCTTCACCCGTCCCTACGTCCAGGGGATTTTCCAGAATCCGGCAGTGGCCATCGGCCTGGATCTGCTCGGCATTCTGCTGGCCTCCCTGTTCCTGATCAGCGACTTCTCCGCCATTGACGAGTGCGTGAAGGAAGGCTATCCGAAGGAGTACGAGTGGAGCGCCGCCTTCGGCCTGGTCTTCACGGTGCTCTGGCTGTACCTGCGGATCCTGGAGCTGATTATCCGCCTGACGGGCGACAGCAAGAAATAAAACGGCAGTCTGCCTGAAGGAGACACGGAAGCATTCCGTGCCTCCTTTTTCAGTTTGACGGAAAACCCGCACTTTGGTAAGATCATTATAACAATCCGGGAAACATATCACTTCAGACAGCACTGCAGGAAAAAGGGGTTCAAAATGCTGAGCAAACTTTTCGGCGGAATCAGAATGACGTGGAAAAGGCTGATCATTTTTGCGGTGATCTCCGGCGTGATCACCGGCCTGATCGCCCTGCTGGTTCCGGACAACAATTCCATTCATCAGATTGCCGTGACTTTTGAGGCGTGGATCGTCCTGGCGATTATCGTGGTGGTCAACTGCGAAAAGCCGGCGGAAGCCGCGCTGAAAACCTTTGTCTACTTCCTGATCTCCCAGCCCCTGGTTTACCTGGTTCAGGTGCCCTTCAACAGGCTGGGCTTCGGGCTGTTCAGGTACTACTGGCCCTACTGGTTTATCTGGACGGCGGCGACGCTGCCGGGCGCGTTCATCGCCTGGTATATCAAGAAGGATAATGCTTTCAGCGGATTGATCCTGTCCGTTGCGCTGGCGGCGCTGATCTGGATCGGAACGGACTACCTGAAAACGGTGACCGGTACCTTCCCGCGGTACCTGCTGGCTATGCTTTTCTGCTACAGTGCGGTGCCTGTGCTGATCCTGTTCATTCTGCGGCAGAAGCCGGCCCGGCTCATTGCCGCGGGAATCGCGGTGCTGGTGCTGGCGGTGAGCCTGTTCCTGGCCTTCCGGAACGGCACCGGAACCACCTATGCGGTCAGTTTCCCCCTGGATCCCGAAAAGTATCCCGTGACGGAGGAATGGACCGCGCAGCTGGAGGATCCGGAGAACGGAACCGTGACGATTACTCCCGGGAATGGGGTTATCTCCACCAACTGCCGGGTCGAAGTCAAGGACGTGAACAAACCTGCGGATGTCATCCTGACGGACCCGGAAGGGAACACGTACCGGATTCCGGCGGAAGTGGTGGATTACGGCTCCGGAAAATCCCTGATTTACTGAGCGGCAAAACGGAGGTGCATACGGTATGATTGCGCTGGCCTGCGACCATCACGGAATCGCCCTGAAAGAGGAACTGAAGAAAATGCTGGAGGACATGGGGCTGGAATGGAAGGATTTCGGCACCTATGACGTGAACAGCCAGGACGACTATCCGGTCTACGGCTACCGGGCGGCCAAAGCCGTGGCCGACGGGGAATGCGACCGGGGAATCCTGCTGTGCGGCACCGGCATGGGCATCAGCATCGCGGCCGGAAAGGTGAAGGGGATCCGCGTGTGCACCTGCAGCGACGTATACAGCGCCGAAATGAGCAAGCGGCACAACAACAGCAATATCCTGACCATGGGCGCCCTGGTGGTGGGCACGGAGAAGGCGAAGATGATCGCCCGTGCCTGGCTGACCGCGGAATTCGAGGGCGGCCGGCACCAGCGGAGGATCGATATGATCACCAGGATTGAAAACGGTGAGGCGCCGGAGGCGTAAGGACCGCCGGAAAAGGAGAGAAAACCATGGAAGAACTGCTGATGGAAATCCGGGTGGAATGCGGCGAGGCCGTCTCCGTACGGGGACAGGAAACCACCGTTGTGATGATTCCCTTCACGGGGATCACGGAGGGGCCGTATTTCCGGGGCAAGACCGTGGGCAACGGCGTGGACACACAGCGGATCGGGCAGGACGGCAAGCCCCGGCTTTCCGCCCGCTATATGCTGGAAGGCCAGGACGCGGCGGGCAACGCCTGCCGGATCTTTATTGAAAACCAGGGCAGCTGGGAGGATGGGTTTACGCCCCGGATTGTGACCGACAGCCCCCTGCTGAAGCACTGGGAAACAGCGGACCTGGGCGCGACCGTGGACGGAATCCCGGGCGGCGTGCTGGTACGGATATTCCGGAAATAAAAGAGGGACCGGAAAACGCAAACGGTTACATCTCCGGCGGCAGAAACCGGAAACGATATAACAGCACAACAACTGACAACAACAGCACAAAGCGAGTCAATTACAGTCAAATGGTTCAGTGTTAGAATGAGCCCAACAAGGGAAAACTATTACATTTGGAGGGCTCAAAATGAAAAAGCTGATTTGCGTGTTACTGACTCTTTCCCTGACCCTTGCCCTTTTCCTGGGCGCAGCCGCTGCGGAGACAGCGAAGAAAGGACCCGGCGTGACGGTTTATTTCCCGAACTGGAACATCTATTCCGACGCCCGGCAGGACGTGACGAACCTGCCCTGGGACCGGATTGACTGCGTGAACCACGCTTTCTGGGAAGTGGTTCCCCAGGACGGCGGCTTTGCCGTAGTTTCCACTGATCCCTGGGCGGATACGGACCCGGACAACGCCGTGGCGCATTTCCCGCAGTACGCGGCAGCCGCGGAAAAGTATCCGGACAAGCAGATCCTGATCTCCATCGGCGGATGGACCGACTCCGGCCATTTCTCCGAGATGGCGCTGACGGCGGAAAGCCGCGGCTCCTTCATCAAGAGCTGCCTGGACACCCTGGACGAATATCCTTTCCTGTCCGGCCTGGACATCGACTGGGAGTATCCCGGCGTGGAACGGGACCCCGAGGATGAAAACGATGAAGGATGCCCGGTGGTGGGCGATGACTGGACCAACTACACGCTGCTGCTGAAGGAACTGCGGGAAGCGCTGGACGAGCACTTCGGCGCCGGGAACAAGGTGCTGACCGTGTGTGCGGGCGCCTCTGTCGGCTGGTCCCTGAGCAAGCAGGATTATGCCTCCCTGCATCCCTATGTGGACAAGATCAACCTGATGACTTATGACATGGCCGGCTCCTGGGAAGAGAACACGGGCCATCACACAGCGCTGCTGGGCGAAGTTTCCGCGGATACGGCGGTGAAGTACCTGCTGGAGCAGGGCGTGCCGGCGGAAAAGATCACCATCGGTTCCCCGCTGTACAGCCATGGCTGGAAGATGCGGGAGGCGGCGGAGGAGACCGTGGGCGCTCCCGGGGACGCGATTGAAGATTATACCTGGCATGACCTGATGGCGACAGAGCAGGCGGCTGTTCCGGAAGGCACTCCCGGATGGCATAAGGGCTATGATGCGGAAAAGGGTGCAGCCTGGCTGTGGAACGATGATCCGGACGCGGCTGAATATCTCAACTTCATCACCTATGAAAGCGCCGAATCCCTGCAGGCCAAGCTGGACTACATCAAGGAGAAGGGCCTGGGCGGCCTGATCGTGTGGGAAGTGCATGGAGACAGCATCGACAGCGACTGGCCGATGATTACGGAAATGCACCAGGGACTCCAGCCCTGACAGGCTATGAATGAATTATTGCCTGCAGCAATATGAATTATTGAGCCGCGAGCGACTCAATATGAATTATCGTCTTCGACGATATGAATTATTCGCCTGCGGCGAATGTTAAGGCAAAAAAGATCCTGCTGAAGAAGCAGGATCTTTTTTGATGGACTGAAGTTATTTCAGGCCTGAGGAATATCAACCTGACTGATTTCAAGACCGTAAGGCATGAGCGAAGCCTGAATGGTTTCCATGGATTTGGTTTGCTCTTCACTCAGAACAAGGAACATGCCAGTGGCGTGATGCCAACCCAACGAGACCAGCACAGGCACACCCTTTTCAAACACGAACAGATAAGACTCCGTCGTTTCCGGCTCCAGACCGGGCATGTCCAGCTGAGCCTGCAGCGCGCCGGTCAGGGCAACAATAGTCACCCCTTTTTGAGCGTTAATGATACTGGCAATGTAGGACGTGCCTTTGATACGGACCAGCAGCTGCTCCTGCAGGTCAGGAGAAAGACTGTTGAACAGATCCAGTTCAGCATCATCCATCATGGATTTTATCCAATTCTCCATGTTCGCCTGATTCAGGCGGTACACCGCAACAGGCTTGTCATAGTCGCCGGTGTTGAACGTTTTATCAATTATTTCCATATTGTCGGTTGAAGACATGAACAGATCCAGAAAACTTCTGTTCCGCACCATTTGATCCAGGATGTTTGTAATCTTCAGGCCGCTTTCATAGAAGTCCGGGGTTTCCCTGGTATCGACAGATATGGCCGGAACAGATGATTCTCCGCTGCCATACAAAAGAATAATATCTGAATTTTTATCGGTTTTCTCATACGCAGCGGGACTCTGGGAAATGACCGTGTCGGCGTCAGAACCATCGCCGGAAATGCGTTCCCGGATAGGGTACAGGCCGGAATTCTTCGCCAGTTCCGTCGCCTCGGCAATATTCATTCCCTGCAGGTCAGGGACGGTAATCTGAGGGATTCCGGCTGAAACGGACAGCATGACGGTGTCGTCTTTCAAAAGCTTTTCGTTTTCATTCGGATTCTGCATGAACACGGTATTTTCTTCAACGGAATCGTTATGGAAATATATCTCAGTATGCTGTACTCCCATTGTATTCAGTAATTCAATGGCTTCAGACACGTTCATGCCGATCAAATAAGGGATAACGATCTCTTTTTCTTCGGCGAAACTGCCGGTGAATGAAAGACTGAGGATCATGGCACAAAGCAGGGCCAGTATTTTTCTATAGTTAATCATTAGCTTATACCTCCTTGTTTTTGCGCGGTTTTGATTTGTCGGTTGTTTAAAGGGCACTGCCCCGTATATTCCTCCTTTCGCATGCTGCCTTCGTTTTCTTGTTCAACAGTCATAATAGCTGAGCTTATCTGAACCCCATCCCAAACCGGACAATGTCTGTCTTCTCTTTGCCAAGCAATCTTTCAAGCATTTCGAAAGCAACCGCAGGAGCGGTCTGGGGACAATAAGAAGTTATAATATTCCCATCGATAACCACGGGCTCGTTAATCACATTGACACCGAAGGCTGCAAGCTCTTTCTGACGGTAGGCATTGGCCAGATGGTATGTTGTGGCGTTTCTCCCGGCCAGGATACCGCTTTTGCCGATGGGAAGTGCAGCAACACATACGCTTGCAATGATTTTTCCCTGATCGTTGAAATCACGGATGAGTTTCAGAAAACGCTCATCATAGGCTTCCTCAAAAAAACCGTAAAGATGATCGCCGCCGGGAATAGCCAGCGCATCGTATTCTTCAGCACGAATATCCTGAATCAGCCTGTCTGCTTTGATCTCAGTGTTCCAGAACGCACTGGGAATACAGGGAATGAACCCGCATGTGTCCAGACTGATATCATAGCCATATTCGCTTTTCGCCCAGCCGATAACATCATAGAACGGAGCGAACTCCATCATTTCAAAACCCTTGCAACAAAACACAAGCACTTTCATATTATTCACATTAATCCTTATGATTCTATGTTTCCAGACATGACAGGCCTGTAAACAAAAATCATCATACCAAATTATGTCATGGTAAGTCAAAAGAGACGGGATACGGAAAATCAGTAAATCAAAAAAGATCCTGCTGAGGAAGCAGGATCTTTTTTGACGGAATGAGGTTATTTCAGGTCTGAGAGGGAAGGATAACCGTAGGCGGATTCAGCGTTCTGCACGGCGCGGAGAATGGCCTCGCTGACGACTTCCGCGCCCAGGATGCCGACCAGGTCCTGGTCAGCCTCCACGTCGCCCACGGAGAGGGCGAAGACGCTGTCGCCGTCGGCGGAGGTGTGTACCGGGCGGATGGCGCGGGCCATGCCGTCCTGTCCCATGCCGGCGATCTTGCACAGCTGGGTTTTGCTGAACTTCGCATTGGTGATGATCACCGCCAGGGTTGTGTTGCCGGTGAACTTGTTCTCCACGGCCTGGATGGACTGCTTCATGTATTCGGCGGTGCTGCGCAGGGACTGTTTATCCTCCGTCAGCAGACCGGCAACCTGTTCGCCGGTCTTCCAGTTGAACACATCGCCCAAGGCGTTGACGACCACAACGGCGCCGACCTGCAATTCTCCGATCTGGATCGCATAGCTGCCGATACCGGACTTCATGCAGGTCTCCATGCCGGCGATCTTGCCGACGGTGGCACCGCAGCCGACCCCGTAATTGCCGTCCCGGTAGTTCGGGTTTTCAAAGGCATTCTTTGCCGCTTCATAGCCCATGGCGGCGTCGGGACGTACTTTTGAATCGCCCACGGAGAGGTCATAGATATCCGCCTGCGCTACCAGCGGTACCAGGGCAAAGCCGGTATCATAGCCGAAGCCTTTCTCCTCCAGGTACTGCATGACGCCGTTGGCAGTGCCCAGACCGTAGGCGCTGCCGCCGGAAAGCACCACCGCATGGATGGTCTGGGCGGCCATGAGGGGATTGAGCAGCTGGCTTTCACGGGAGGCGGGGCCTCCGCCGCGGACATCCAGGCCGGCGGCCATGCCGTTTTCAGCGATCAGGACAGTGCAGCCGGTGGCGGCCTCTGCGTTTTCCGCCTGGCCGATGCGGACAGGCTGGATAGCGGTGATCGGTATCTCCATTTGCGACACTCCTTCGGACAGGCCGGCGGCGGGCGCCAGCATGATGGTGAGCAGGACCAGGATCAGGAGCCTGCTGAGGTTTTTGTAAAACATCGCATTACACTCCTTCAGAGCGGACACCCGGGACTGTCCCCAGTGTCCATTTTATGACAATGCGTAGGCAACCAGCAGGCGAAGCACGTTTTCCGCGCCGTCCCGGTGGCTTCTTTCATAGCCGTGGGAAGCGTACACTCCGGCGCCGATCAGGCCGTGACGGAGATCGTTTCCGGCTCCGAGCGTCGCTTCCACGTCGCTTCCGTAATGGGGATAGATGTCCACCGCATAATCCGCTCCGCTGGCTTTGGCGGCTTCAATGAGCCCCTTCACAACCGGATAACTATAGGGACCACCGCTGTCCTTGGCACAGATGGAAACCTGTTTTTCCGTGCACTGCAGGCCTTCGCCGACGCAGCCCATATCCACAGAAACGGCTTCGGTGCAGCCTTCCGGAACGTTGCCGGATCCGCCGTGGCCGACTTCTTCAAAGACGGTGATGTGGGCATAGAGCGCACGCTTCGGCACAACCTTTTCATCCCGGATGTATTTTGCCAGGCCGAGAAGAATGCCGACGCTCAGTTTGTCATCGAGAAAGCGGGACTTTATGTAGCCGGATTTTGTAATCCGGACATTGGGCTCAAAGCATACGATGTCGCCGACAGCGATGCCGAGCTTTTCCGTATCTTCTTTTTTCTTCACATCCTCATCCAGGACAACCTCACAGGTATCCCAGCCGCGCTTGATGTTGTTATACTCGCCGTTCACATGGATGGAAGCGTTGCAGAGCTGAAAGGTTCCCTCATAGGCGCCGTTGAATTTGGTCACCACACGAACGTTCTCTGTTTCAGCGTTGTTGGGGTTCATGCCGCCCAGATTGGTGAGACGGAGACGGCCGTTCCCTTTGATTTCCGCGACCATGCCCCCGAGGGTATCAACATGCGCCTCCAGAAGCAGGCCGTTTTCCTTATCGCTGCCGCCAAAGGAAACAAGGACGCCGCCCTTGTTGGTCAGCTTTGCTTCGAAGCCGAGTTTCGTAAATTCATCCAATACCCACGCGGCGGCATTTTCTGTATAGCCCGTGGGGGAATCGATGTTCAGGAGCGTTTCGGTTTCCTTCACCAGGAAATCTGTGTACTTCTTCAAACTGAACTTTTTCATAGTAGTTTCCTTTGTCTGCTTTGTTATTCTTCCGGCTGCTTTTCAGCATCGGCATTGCTCTGTGTTTCGACTTTTGTCCCGTCTTTTCCTTCATGTGACGCGGTCACGACTTTAAGCAGCGCCTCCGCAACATGGAAGACAAAGGAGAAACGGGAGGCCTGCTGCCTGGCGAACAGCAGATCCAGGGTATTGGTCATGAGGGTGACGTTTACCTGATCGGTGTCCTTATACATATCGGATACAATCATCACAGCGTGCATGGCGCGCCTTTTCAGTTCATCCTCTTTCGTACCGTAGCCCTTCTGATCTTTCAGGAACCCATCCGCTTCCCTGATTTCATCCACCAGGACCGGAATGGGAGCGTCAGACAGGGACAGGGCGGCCAGCGGAGCCAACTCATCAGCATGACCATACTTGATCTCCGCTTCCGTCAGGGCGTTATACAGGTCGTTCAGCCGGCGGGATTTTTCCTCCGGCGTGCCGGCATTCAGGGCGAGAACCTGGGCGGCAATCTGGACAGCCCCGCCGTTGGAGAAATGCTTTCTCAGGGACTGATAGCAGGCTTCCGTTTCCTCAATCAGTTCAACTTCTGATTTGCCGGAGAACGCCATCAGCATCGCAAAGACGCTGTCTGTTCTGGTTGTGAGGATACGGTGCTTCTGATTCATCCGGCGCCAGATCTGTTTTCCGCGGACGGCTGTTTCCTCCGTCAGGGGCAGATCCGCCAGATCGGTAAGCAGGAACGCTGCCAGCACCAGATACTCCGTTCCTTTAAAATGCCGTTTCAGCAGACTGAAATAATCATTGGCCAGGTCCATCCGATCTTCCGGCTTTTCTCCCAGGGACAGCATGCTGGCCAGCATGGCGCGGACCTTTTTGCTCCGGAATTTGGAAAAGAGGCCTGTATGCTTTCTGATGATTTCACGGCATTCCTTCAGCCGGTCAGCGTCCGCTGCCTGACCGCAGGCGCAAAACATATTGGCACATACGGAATAAAGATCACTGCTGTCCCATCTGAAAGCTTTACCAACGGTATCCCGGTTTACAATGTAATCCGCGCAGAGTTTTTCCAGTTCCGGTTTCATTTTGTTCATTCCTTTGCCTTTATCAGATAGTACAAATTATAGCATACCGTCTCCCTGACGCTGATACTTTTTTTGTACTGAAATCAAATGAATACTGAGAACAGACGAACCAAAAACGTACAGTGATTTACAGACATCTTTGTCAGTGATATGATATCAGCAGGAAGATACAGAAGAATCATATATACAAGATTGTATACATACTGAAAGGAATGAGTGCCGGTGCGCGGAAAGATCGGGCTGGTTGTTCTCAATTCAGCGGAAAAGATCGGGGTCCGGGTGGACCAGATCCTGTCGGAATGGCGGGGCGGGGAGCATTTCCTGATTCCCGCGGAATGCCCGCGCTTCAGCAGCGGGGAAGGAAAATGCATCATGAAGGAGTCTGTGCGGGACAGGGATATCTATATCCTGCTGGACGTGTGCAATACCTCCCTGACCTATGAGATGTTCGGGGAGACCAACCGTATGTCCCCGGACGACCATTACCAGGACCTGAAGCGGGCGATTGCGGCCTGCAGCGGCAAGGCGGACCGGATCAATGTGATCATGCCCTTCCTTTACGAGGGACGGCAGCACCGGAAAACCACCCGGGAATCCCTGGACTGCGCCGTGATGCTGCGGGAACTGGAAAACATGGGCGTGCACAGCCTGATTACCTTTGACGCCCATGATCCGCGGATCCAGAACGTTGTGCCGCTGATGGGCATGGAGAACGTGTCTCCCGCGCTGCAGTTTACCCAGGCCTTCCTGACGGAATATGAGGATTTGCAGATTGACAGCGAGCATATGATGTTCATTGCGCCGGATGAAGGAGCGACGGGCAGGGTGGTGTTCCTGGCCTCGCTGTTCGGGGTGAACATCGGGATGTTCTACAAGAGACGGGATTATACCCGGATTGTGAACGGCTCCAACCCGGTGGTGGCGCATGACTTCTGCGGAACGTCCGTGGAAGGCAAGGATGTGATTGTGATAGACGATATGATTGCCTCCGGCGGCAGCATGCTGGACACGGGCAGGCAGCTGAAGGAGATGGGTGCAAAACGGGTGTTCATTTTCTCGACTTTCGGGCTGTTCACCAGCGGGCTGGACAGGTTTGACAAGGCGTATGAAGACGGATGGTTCGACCGGATCTTTACCACGAACCTGGTGTGGCAGAAGCCGGAACTGAAGGAGCGGAAATGGTATTTCTCCGTGACCATGGACCGGTATATCGCCGCGCTGATCGATACGGCTAACCGGGGCGAAACACTGAATGATCTGCTGAAGCCGGCGGGGAGGATCAGGAAGGTGCTGGAAATGTATAAAGGGAAATGAAAAATTCAGAATTCAGAATTCAGAATTCAGAATTATCCGCTGCGGCGGGACAGGGGAATGAATTATTGCCTTTGGCAATACAATGTCATCGATATAGCGATGACAAATTAACAATGAACAATTAACAATGCACAATTATGCATCCGCACCCTCAATCGTCGCCTCTCGTCCTTGGAACGGACTCGATGCTCGTTTCGTGTGACTCGTTCAGGTCGCTTTTGCCTTCGGCAAATGACCCACTGGGTCACCGCTTCCTTCGCTCCCCTTCGGCGTAGTAAGGGATTCCTCCACTCCACTTCGTTCCGGTCGGAATGACACTATAACGTGGAGGTTATGGAAAGCAGAAATGTGACAGAGGGGACAGACTTACGATCACAGCCTGACGGCCGTGACGGATATGTCTGTCCCCCAGTCACATTCATGCATTGCCTGATAATTGCTGGACATGTGGGGCTTGATACGGCCTGGGGAAAGAAAAAGCCTGCTTCCGGAAGGGAAAGCAGGCTTTTTACATTCAGCCCCAGGGAACATAACAGGATTTCATGTATTCGATTTCGTTTTTGTCGTTGAGGCGGATATAGGAGGTGACGAACCAGAAGTCGACAGGGGTGGTTTCCGCCTGCGCATCCGTCAGGTCACAGGAGAAGACCAGGTTTCCGCCTTCGGGGGTTTTTCCCTCCAGATAAGCGTCGATATACCAGGTATACAGATCCGTGACGGACGCATAGGCCTCGGGATCGGGTTGCGATGGACTTTGCATCTCCGCGCGGAAATCCGGCGCTAGGTTATAGGTTACGACCTCACCGGTCAGGTCGCCCTCATAGCATTCATTATCCTCCACAAAGCGTTCGTATTGACCGGAAACGGCGTATACGTGATGAGCGTCGTCGTACAACAATTTTTGGATTTCAAACATGTCGTACTGCCTGCCGTCTTTGCCGGTAAAGATGTTAAAGCCTTCAACAGCCGCCGAAGAGATGGAAAGGGAAGACCAGGGAACAAAACCGCGACAGCCGGGAACTTCGATATAGGCCCAGTTACCCATCTTAGACAGAAGGATTACGTTTTCACCGCCTTTAAGAGACGCGATTTCGCTGCGGGAGAAGAGCGGGTCATCCGTTACGCTGACGTTTTCGCTGACGGCGGCATTATACCGGTCAAAGGCAAGATCTGCCACCTTAGCCTTTTTTGGCAGGGAGGCCGCGTCGATATAGCCGAAACGGTAATGATCCTTGTCGATGGAATACTGGATCAGAATCCAGTTGTTTTCCTTGCCGAACACCTGAATCCAGCCGTTGGTGGAAACCGCGGCCTTGCCGTTGCTGCTGCGCAGGGAGGTTTTATCCGGCGCGGAATAAACGGAATACTTCTTTCCGCCTTCAAACTGGATGTCCGTTGCGACGAGTTCGGAACCTTCGGGCAGGACCGGAGGCTTGGTCAGGCTGCCGGCAGCCTTTTTATAGGTCTGAGGCAGGGAAGAAAGGTTCACATAGCGCAGGTTCCGCTGGAAGGTTCCTTTCGCTGTGCCGGCAACCTCGCTCAGCGCCGCGTCCCTGTAATAGGTGATGACGCCTTTCTGCAGCACCATATGGTCAAAACCGCCGCCGAAGAGGCGGATCAGGTTCCACTGGCCGGAGGAATTATGCTGATAGGCGGCGAACAGCGTCACGGATTTTTCGGCGGCACTGTATTGCTCAAAGACCAGGAAGGGGCCTTTATAGGACTGCTGCGCCATATATTCGTCAATGGAATCGGTGACGAACATCCGGACGTCGCCCTGAGGTACGCCCTTGGCAGCGGAGAAGTCGTTCTTCCAGCCGTTTTCCGAAGGGGCGAAGCTGTAAACGATATTGCTGCCGCCTTTCCGCACGAGGACGAACCAGCCGGTGTTCCAGCGGGCGGTGCCGATGATCTCCGCATCCGCGAAGGAGCTGTCGCTGAAGAATTCGCTGATCTTTGCGGGGAGCGGCTCTTCTGCACTGGCGGCGCATACACAGACTGCGAACAGGGCAAGAATCAGCAGGGCAAGAGTGACGAACTGCTTTTTCATCTATACGGCCTCCTTTATGACTATTCAACAATACAACGGGAGAAGCCGGGGCTTCAATCCCGGCATATAAAAGAAAACGGAAGGAACGGAAGAAAAACAAAAGTTGCAGAAATAAACAGTTGACAAACGCAACTAAAATGAATATGATGACAGCCATAAGGAGGGGAGCCCATGAAAGAGGTTAAGCTTTTCCGGGAATATACCAGGGAGCTGGAATGCCATCTGGCGGCCTTGAATCAGTCCGACTGCTGCCAGTGCGGCATCAACGAATCCCAGTGCTTCCTGATCGTGGAGATCGGCCGGAAACCGGGCATCTGCGTGAAAGAACTGGCGGAAGCGGTAGGACTGGATAAAAGCGGCATCAGCAGGGGTGTGGAGGAACTTGTTCAGAAGGAATATGTGAACAGGGAACCGTCGAAGACGGACCGCCGCAGCGTGGTGCTGACCCTGACGGAAAAAGGACAGGCCAGGTTTGAAAAGATCGAAAACGATATGGATGCAAAGTTCGGGGAGGTTTTCTCCCGGATCAGTGAAGACAGGCGACAGCAGGTGCTGGAAGCACTGCGGATTTACAACGAGGCCTGCAGGGAGGCAGAACGTGGATAAAGGAATGACTCGGCAGGAAAAAGCGGTGAAATACTTCCGGGACGGGTTCCACTGCTCCCAGGCGGTGCTGGCCTCCTATGCGGAGGAATGCGGCCTGACGGAGGAACAGGCGCTGAAGCTCGGATCCTGTTTCGGAGGAGGCATGCGCCGGGGAGAAGTGTGCGGCGCCTGCACCGGCGCGCTGATGGTGCTGGGATCCCTGTACGGGCAGCATAACGCGGAGGACGCGGGCAGCAGGGAACAGTCCAACGAAGTGACGGACCGGATGACGATGGGGTTTGCGGAGGCCTGCGGATCCTGCATTTGCAGGGAAATACTGGGATACGATATTTCCACCCCGGAAGGGAAGAAAAAGGCAAGGGAAAAGAAACTATTTGAGGAGCTCTGCCCGCAGATGGTTGCAAACGCGGTGGCAGTGCTGGAAAAGATTATCGGAGAGAGGCAGTAACAATGGAAAGTGAAATGACAATCCGCGCCGTCCGGGAGGAAGACGCGGAAAGACTGGCGGAGATTTACGCCTATTATGTGGAAAACACGGCGGTTTCCTTTGAGTATTCAGCGCCGACGGCGGAGGAGTTCCGGGAACGGGTCCGGAAGATCAGCGCGAAATATCCCTACCTGGTCTGCGAGAAGGCGGGAAGAATTATCGGGTATGTTTATGCCGGGCGTTACAGCCCACGGGACGCCTATAACTGGACCGTGACCACGTCGATCTATGTGGATCATGAATGCCGCAGGAACGGCGCGGGCGCACTGCTGTACAGGGCGCTGGAAGAGAAGCTGCGGGAGCGGGGAATCGTGACCCTGCTGGCGGGCATCGGATACTGCGAGGAGGAAGACGAGTACCTGACCCATGACAGCGTGCGGTTCCATGAGAAGGAAGGGTATGAGCAGGTGGCCTGGATGAAGGGCGTGGGGAAGAAGTTTGACAGATGGTATGATCTGCTGTGGATGGAGAAGAAACTGAAATGAATTATTGCCTTTGGCAATATGAATTATTGAGCCGCAAGCGACTCAATATGAATTATCGTCTTCGACGATATGAATTATTCACCTGCGGTGAATGTGAAAAATACGAAGACGGTTTTGGTTTGGTAGTGGAGGCGACGGAGAGCAGGAACGTGACAGAGGGGACAGTGGGCAAAGCCCAAATGAATAATTAACAATTAACAATGCACAATTATTCGTCCTTCGGACGTAGTAAGGGATTCCTCCACTCCACTTCGTTCCGGTCGGAATGACACTATAACGTGGAGGTTATGGATAGCAGAAATGTGACAGAGGGGACAGTGGGCAAAGCCCAAATGAACAATTAACAATTAACAATGCACAATTAACTGCTGCGGCGGGACAGGGGAATGAATTATTGCCTTTGGCAATATGAATTATTGAGCCGCAAGCGACTCAATATGAATTATCGTCTTCGACGATATGAATTATTCACCTGCGGTGAATGTGAAAAATACGAAGACGGTTTTGGTTTGGTAGTGGAGGCGACGGAGAGCAGGAACGTGACAGAGGGGACAGTGGGCAAAGCCCAAATGAATAATTAACAATTAACAATGCACAATTATTCGTCCTTCGGACGTAGTAAGGGATTCCTCCACTCCACTTCGTTCCGGTCGGAATGACACTATAACGTGGAGGTTATGGATAGCAGAAATGTGACAGAGGGGACAATGGGCAAAGCCCAAATGAACAATTAACAATTAACAATGCACAATTAACCGCTGCGGCGGGGAAGTATTGTGGAGGCATGTGTCAACTTCCCGCATTGCGTGTTGGTGGTTGAAAAAAGAAAATGGCTGCCGGAAAGGCAGCCATTGTGTTTTATCCTATTAGCCTACGGTGGGAAGGAAGATCTGCTCGGCGAGGGCGATGAGGTCGAGGCCATCGACATCGGGAGCTACGACGGTCAGGGAATAGCTGACGCCGGTGGTGTTATCGTACCAGAGGCAGCGCTGGACCCAGTCGCCGGTTTCGCTCTGAACCTGGGCGAGGGTGCCGGTGCAGCCGCCGACGGTGACATCCTCCTGATCCTTCCAGGTATAGTACATTCCTGAAATGTCGATCAGTTCGCCGCGGGGAGCAACGGGCTTGGCACGGAAGCAGAAATCGCCGTTGGTCCGGAAGAACTGCAGTTCCGCCATTTTTTCTCCTTCATACCAGCGGGAGATGGCTTTTTCAGCACCTTCCGGGATATTCATGGGAACGCCGATCAGCTTCTGCACCTGATCCAAAGGCAGATCCTCCCAGGGGTTGATCATGGAAACGCCGGCGGCGGCACCGGCGGGGGTGCCCACAAAACCAGCGTCTTCCTTACTGCTGTAGAGGAACCAGTCCTTCAGCTCCGTAAGCTCCTGCTGTTCAGCGTCAAAAACATGCGCCCAGAACTTCATGCTGTCGGAGAAGCCGTCCAGGGAGGTTCCCGGCTGATAAAGCATCATTTCGTCCCCGGCGGTGACGCCGTAGGGATCGCAGGTGACATAGCGAAGGCCGTCCTCAATGGTTTCCTCTCCGGTTTTGCCTTCCTGATTCACTTCATCCACCCGGATCTTCCAGATGGTTGCACTGACCTGTTCCACGACGGACATTTTGCCGGAAAATTCGCTGATGTACATGGAACCGTTCGGATAATTATCCGCCGTGTCGCCCATTTCACTGTCATGATAAGTGCCTTTGAAGGTGCCGTCCGCATGAATCTGTATATCCGTGGACCAGGCGCCGGCGCCGCTGCACAGGCTCAGGTCAATGCCCTCCAGCAGGGCAAAGGGGTCTTTGGCCAAAGCGGAAGAAGCGTCTTCCGCCAGGGCGGAACCCGCGATCAGAACGGCGGCCAGCATCAAAGCCAGCAGCCGCATGGTAAAGCCGTGATGATTGTTTCTGAACATCTTTCTCAATTCCTCCTTCAAAGAAGTGTTCACATATATATACGAATCAGAAGCCGGATTTGTCCCGGAAAAATGAAACCGGCCGATCCCAAAAGGACCGGCCGGTTTGAAATCAAAGCCTGCGGCAGATATACAAAAGATGATTGGTGGCCCCCAGAAGCTCCCGCTTTTCCGAGAAGGCCAGGTACCAGTCCACAAAAGCCGGGAAATCCTCGTCCGTGATTTTGAAATCCGGACGGTCCTCCACCGATTCCAGGATCCCGTCGGTACCTGTGGTGGTGATCCACTGCACCGGCTTTCCTTCAAAAAGGTTTTCGAATTCCACAATATCGTAGCCGGTGAACAGCTGTTCCTTGAAATGGCGGAAGCCGTAATCGGCTGTAAAGTTCTCCTCCTGACCCGCAGCCCAGTTGCCGGTGAGATAGTTGGAGTACATGATCCCGAATACGGAAAGGAAGGCAAAGAGAAGCACGCCGCCCTTCTTCGTGACGCGGATGGCTTCATCAATGGCCTTGTGCACATCCTGCGCGTCATAAAGATGATAGAGGGGACCCAGCACGAGCGTCACATCAAAGGTTTCGTCCGCGAAACGAGACAGGTCGACGGCGTCGCCCTGACAGGCGGTGAGGCGGTCAATCCCGCGGCCGTTCTGCCGCAGGACTTCCAGATTGCTTTCCACCAGCTCCAGAGCGGTGACCTCCATGCCTTCCTTCGCCAGGGCAATGGAGTACCTGCCGGTGCCGGCGCCCACCTCCAGCACCCTGGCGCCGGGAGCGGCATACCGGTGAATATAGTTCATGGTGACGGCATGCTCCAGCTGGCCGTGCCGGCTGCGGATGAGGCGGGTATCCTCATTCTTTACCTGATTATAGAAATCACTGACGATGTCGGTTCTTGTTTTCATGAGGATCCCTCCCGTTCCGCAGAATTGTTCCATGCTTTCCCTTATATTACTTCAAACCGGACCGGACGGCAATAAACCGACTGTTCACTGTTCATGGCCGGGGAATCTTAACATGATCTTAACAGACACGGGAAGATTCTAACATGACGCTAACAGGCTTTCCATTACCATCAATATGGTAATGGAAGGAGGCTTAACGTGAGAATCTGGGGTAAACACCGGATCACAACTTTCCAGATTATCGCGCTGGGGTTTGTTCTGATGATCCTGGCCGGGACGCTTCTGCTGATGCTTCCGATATCCAGCAGAGAAGGGTCCGGCGTGAATTTTTCCGACTGCCTTTTTACGGCCACGTCCGCGGTATGCGTGACAGGCCTGGTGGTGCGGGATACAGTGACCTGCTGGTCCACCTTCGGACAGGCAGTGATTCTTTTTCTGATACAGATCGGCGGCATGGGCGTGGTGACAGCGGCCCTGACGCTTTCATACCTTTCCGGCCGCAGAATCGGCCTGATGCAGCGAAGCGTGATGCAGGAGGCGATTTCCGCACCGCAGGTGGGCGGAATTGTCCGGCTGACCCGGTTTATTGTCCAGACGACGCTGGCAATTGAGCTGATCGGGTCGCTGCTGCTGATGACGGTATTTATTCCGGAATTCGGATTGGGAACAGGAATCTGGTATTCCGTGTTCCACTGTGTTTCGGCATTCTGCAACGCGGGGTTTGACCTGATGGGCGTCCACGGGGAGTTTTCCTCCCTGACGAGCTACGCGCAGAACGTGATCGTGAACGTGGTGCTGGTGCTGCTGATTACCATCGGCGGAATCGGCTTCCTGGTGTGGAACGACGTGAAGGAGCATCGCTTCCGCCTGAAGCAGTACCGGCTGCAGAGCAAGATTGCCCTGGCCGCGTCCGGCGCGATGATCCTGATTCCCTTTGTCTGGTTTTTGCTGACGGAAATGGAACAGCTGCCGATGGACAAGCGGATCCTGCCGTCCCTGTTCCAGTCGGTAACGCTGCGGACCGCCGGGTTCAACACGATGGAGCTGAACGGCGTGAGCGGCGACAGCCAGGCGCTGATGATCCTGTGGATGCTGATCGGCGGATCCCCCGGATCCACCGCCGGCGGTATGAAAACCACCACGGGAGCCATCCTGCTGCTGACCGCCCTGTCGATCTTCCACAGGCGGGAGCAGGTGACCTGTTTCGGCCGGCGGGTCAACGACGAAACGGTACGGAACGCGGTGGCCCTGATGATTATGTATTTTGCGCTGTTCTTTGCGGGCGGGCTGATCATCAGCAAGGTGGAGACCCTGCCGCTGCGCAGCTGCCTGTTTGAAACGGCGTCCGCGCTGGGAACAGTGGGCCTGAGCCTGGGGATTACCACCCGGATCGGCGATCTGTCCAGGATCATCCTGGTGGTGCTGATGTTCATGGGGCGGGTCGGCGGACTGACACTGATTTACGCGGCGCATTCCGTGCGCCGGACTTCCGTAAGCACGCTGCCGATGGAAAAAGTGACGGTCGGATAAAAAAGGAGTAAAGAAATGAAATCTGTATTGCTGATCGGCCTGGGCCGGTTTGGCCGCGGGGTCGCGGAGAAACTGAACGAGCTGCACCACCAGGTGCTGGCGGTGGATAAAAGCGAGGAGCGGGTCAACGAGATCCTGCCGCTGGTGACGGACGCGCAAATCGGAGACGCGACCAACGAAACCTTCCTGCGCTCACTGGGCGTGGACAATTTCGACGTATGCATTGTGACCATCGGGGAGGACTTCCAGAGCTCCCTGGAGACCACGAGCCTGCTGAAGGAACTGGGCGCACGGAAAGTGGTATCCCGGGCCTCCCGGGAGGTGCACAAGAAGTTCCTGCTGCGCAACGGCGCGGACGACGTGGTCTATCCGGAAGGCCAGCTGGCGGCCTGGACCGCGATCCGCCACACGACGGAGCATGTGCTGGACTATATCGCGCTGGACAGCGAATACGCCATCTATGACCTTTCCGTACCCGAAGAGTGGCACGGGAAGAACGTGGGGGCGCTGGACATCCGCCGGAAATACAACCTGAACATCCTCGCCGTGCGGGGGAAAGACCAGCCGAGCATGGTGGTTACCGGCGACACGGTACTCCTGGCGGACCAGACCATTCTGGTGCTGGGCAAATGGAAAGACATTCAGAAGTGCTTCAGGATTTAACCGGATTTCCTTCACAAAAAGGAGGAATGAACGATGGCGGACTGGATCTTGCTCGCGGCACTTGCCGCGTCTGTTATAATAGGTTATCGGCTGATGGGCTGGATTGACCGGAAGATCGACGAGCATGTGGCCGAGGATGACGACGAAACAGAGCAGGAGAAACAAGACAGATGAGCCTTCAGAAAACGGGAGATCAAAACGCACGCATTCTGGTATGTCTCTCTTCCTCCATCTCCAATGTAAAAGTCATACACGCGGCATCCAAGATTACGGCGGCCTTCCACGGGACGCTGATCGCCCTGTTTGTGGAAACACCTGCTTACGCGCTGATGTCGGATGAAGACAGGAAACGGCTTCGCAGCAACATGAACCTGGCGGAAAAGCTGGGGGCGACGCTGGAAACGGTGACGGGAGACGACGTGCCGTACCAGATTGCGGAGTTTGCCCGGGTATCCGATATTTCCAGCATTGTGATCGGCCAGACCAACACGGTGGGCGGACTGCTGCGGCGGAAGAAAAGCCTGACGGACCGGCTGATGAACTACGCGCCGGACCTGGACTATTTTATTATCCCGGACTACGGTACAAAGGTTTATATGGCGAGGCGGCACCAGGAGCGGGACCGGAAGCACCTGCTGAGGGACGGCGCGATCTTCCTGTCCTCCATGCTGGTCAGCACGGCCATCGGATTCCTGTTTTCCCACCTGGGATTTACGGACGCGAACATCATCATGGTCTACCTGCTGGGCCTGCTGGTGGTTTCCATTTCCACCACGCACCGGGCCTACAGCATGGTGTGGGCGGTGATCAGCGTATTGCTGTTTGACCTGCTGTTCACCACGCCCAAATTCACTTTCTATGCCTACGGAACCGGTTATCCGGTCACGTTCCTGATTATGCTGGCGGCGGCATTCACGATCAGCACCCTGGCCATCCGGCTGAAGCAGAACGCGGGACAGTCCGCCAAAGCCGCCCAGCGGATGAGCGTTGTGCTGGAAACAGACCGGCAGCTGGCCAAGGCGAAATCCATGGAAGAGATCCTTTCCGTGCTGGCGGGGCAGCTGACCAAGCTGCTGAACAGGAGCCTGATCATCTATCCAGCGGAGAACGACGAGCTGGGGGATCCCATCTTCTATCCCGCCGCGGGGGACACGGTGCCGTACCGCACGAACGAGGAAAAGCAGGCGGTGGAATGGGCCTTTGCTCACCATAAACGGGCGGGGGCGACCACGGAGGTCTATCCGAAAACCGATTACCTGTATTACAGCATGCGGGTGCTGGAACATGCCTACGGCGTGGTGGGCGTGGCGGTGCACGATACGCCGCTGGACGCGTCCGAGCAGAGCGTACTGGCATCGGTGGTAGGTGAGTGCTCCCTGGCGCTGGAAAACGCCCGGAACGCCCGGGAAAAAGAAGAAACCATGGTGCTGGCGGAGAATGAGCGCCTGCGGGCCAACCTGCTGCGGGCGGTGTCCCATGACCTGCGCACGCCGCTGACCTCCATTATGGGGAACGCGGACAGCCTGATGAGCTGCGGGGACACGCTGGATGCGAAGACCCGGGGCCAGCTGTATTCCGACATCTACCAGGACGCCCAATGGCTGACCGGTATGGTGGAGAACCTGCTGTCCGCCAGCCGGATGAAGGAAGGCAAGCTGAACCTGAAGATGACAACCGAGCTGATGGATGATATGATCAGCGAGGCGGTGACGCATCTGAGCAGGCAGCTACAGCCCTATACCGTTCACCGGAACCGGGCGGAGGAGCTGCTGTTTGTGAAGGCGGACGCGCGGCTGCTGGTGCAGGTGGTGGTGAACCTGCTGGACAACGCGGTGAAATACGCGCCGGAGGGGTCCAACATCTGGATCGATACGCTGGCAAAGGACGGCCAGGTCATTGTGCGGATTGCCGACGACGGGCCGGGAATTCCGGATGACCAGAAGAAGCATATTTTTGATCTTTTCTATTCAAGCGGGAATCCGACAGGGGACAGCCGGAGGGGCCTGGGAATCGGACTGGCGCTGTGCGAGTCCATCATCAAAGCCCATAACGGCACCATCTCCGTGACGGATCATGAGCCGCAGGGGGCTGTGTTTGAATTTGCGCTGCCCAGGGACGAGGTGAGCCTGAATGAATAATAAACCGCTGATCCTGATCGTGGAGGACGACGCGCCGATCCGCAACCTGATCTCCGTGACGCTGGAGACCCATGAGTACCGGCATATTACCGCCGGAAATGCGGGAACCGCCATTATGGAGGCAACCTCCCACAATCCGGACATCATGCTGCTGGACCTGGGACTGCCGGACATGGACGGGGTGGAGGTCATCCGGAAGATCCGGTCCTGGTCCAACATGCCCATTATTGTTATCAGCGCCCGCAGCGACGACGCGGACAAGATTGAGGCCCTGGACGCGGGAGCGGACGACTACCTGACCAAACCCTTTTCCGTGGACGAGCTGCTGGCCCGGCTGCGGGTGACGCTGCGGCGGCTGAACCAGGCAAAGACGGACAGCCCGGAAAGCCCCGTTTTCATCAACGGCAGCCTGAAGATTGACTATGCCGCCGGGTGCGCCTATCTTTCGGACGAGGAGCTGCACCTGACGCCGATTGAGTACAAGCTGCTGTGCCTGCTGGCCCGGAACTGCGGAAAGGTGCTGACGCATAAATACATTACCCAGGAGGTCTGGGGCGCCTCGTGGGAGACCAACGGGGCATCGCTGCGCGTCTTCATGGCGACACTGAGGAAAAAACTGGAAGCGTCCCCGGACGCCTCGATGCTGATCCAGACCCATGTGGGCATCGGCTACCGGATGATCCGGATTACGGACAATTAAGGATATTTATGATCACGTATTGAAGCTGAAAACGCGCCTGACGGGCGCGTTTTTTGTTTGCCGGAAAGGGCACATTTTGTTGAACTGCAGGTAACCGTGTGATATAATGCATGTAACCACAGTATAAAACAGAAACACAGCACGGCAAATGAGAAAAACACATTTGTCCGGAGAGACATTTGAGTCTGTGCGTGAATCATACAACACCGGCTGACGGCGGGAGAAGACGGATGGACGGTAAAGACAAGAGAAAAATGAACACAATAGAGAAACGGCGGAATTCGCTGGCAGGGAAGGCTGTACGCGGCTCCCTGCGGAGCTGTCTGCTCCTGGGCGCCATCGCCCTGCTCCTGGGCCTTGGCATATTCGGCAATACGCTGGTGCAGCGGTCTATCAGCAGGGCGTCGGAAACTGCCGCGAAAGCGTCTGTCTCCGCGGAAAGAGGCGCGGACTCGGTCGGACTTTCCAAAGAGATTATGGACGTTTACCGGAGCCTGACCCCGGAGGAACGGGCAAAAACCGGGACGGAAGAATACAAAGCACATTTCTCCGGCCTGGAATCGGTGAGCCGGAAGGGCGGACCGCGCGACACGCTGGTTCATATGCTGCGGAATTTTGTGATCGACGTGGACTATGTCTACCTGGCCATGTTTGACCGGGACACCTCCGCGCTGGTTTATATTGCGGACTCCCATCCGACCGATTATATGAATCCCGGAGAATGGGAACCGGTGAAGAAAAACGCAATCGATAAATTCCTGAACTGGAACGGCGAGGGAATGCTCTATGACATTGACAGTACAGCCAAATACGGCCTGATGTGCACGGCGGGCTATCCCATCCGGGATGAGAACGGGGAGACCGCCTGTTTCCTGATGGTGGACGTATCCGTCAACAGCGTGATTACAAAGCTGGGACAGTACGCGCTGCAGATCGGTCTGACGCTGCTGGCGGCGACGCTGCTGATTGCCTGGCTGACAACCCGGCGGATGAAGACTCACGTGGTGGATCCGCTGGACACAATTGCGGACGCGGCGGCCGCCTACGCGAAGGACAAGCGGGAAGGCGTGGTCAGCACGGACCATTTCTCGCGCCTGGATATCCACACAGGAGATGAACTGGAGAACCTGGGCAAGGTCATGGCTGACATGGAAAAGAGCCTGACGGAGCACGAGGCGGAGATAACACAGATTACCGCGGAAAAGGAGCGCATCGGCACGGAGCTGCTTATGGCGTCCAAAATCCAGTACTCCATGATGCCGCACAATTTCCCGCCGTTCCCGGATCGGAAGGAATTTGACCTGTACGCCACGATGGATCCGGCCAAGGAAGTGGGCGGAGACTTCTACGACTTCTTCCTGATCGACGAGGATCACCTGTGCCTGGTGATGGCGGACGTGAGCGGCAAGGGTATTCCGGCGGCCCTGTTCATGATGATTTCCAAGGTGATCCTGCAGAGCTGCGCCATGCTGGGCCGCTCCGCAGGGGAGATCCTGATGAAGATGAACGAAGCCATCTGCTCCAACAACAAAATGGAAATGTTCATCACGGTGTGGATCGGAATCCTGGAGATTTCCACGGGAAAGATGACAGCGGCCAACGCGGGACATGAGTATCCGGTGCTGATGCGCGCCGGGGAAGATTTCCGGGTTTTCAAGGACAAGCACGGGTTTGTGATCGGCGGAATGGCCGGGATGAACTACAAGGAATACGAAATCCAGCTGAATCCGGGCGACAAGCTGTTTGTGTACACGGACGGTGTGCCGGAAGCAACGGACGGAGAGAAGAACATGTTCGGGGCGGAGCGGATGCTGGCCGCGCTGAACCGGGCGAAGGACGGCACGCCGGAGGAGGCGCTGAAGAGCGTGAGGAAGGCGGTGGACGGCTTCGTGAAGGACGCGGAGCAGTTTGACGACCTGACGATGCTCTGCATGGAATACAGGGGAAAATGAATACGGGAGAACCGGTGAAGACGGGGAGGAAAAGGAAAATGAAGAGAGTTGCTGCTATGCTGCTGCCGCTGGTAATGGTATGCGTTCTGTTTACCGGCACTGCCGCCGCGGAATCCTTTACCGGAATTTTTGAGGAGTGGGATCCGGACGCGCCGGCGCTGAACGCGCTGATCGAGTACGTGGAAGACGTGACGGATGAGGACTCCCCGGACTATATTCCGCCGACGGACCGGATCGCCACGTTTGACATGGACGGAACGCTCTGCGGTGAACTGTATCCGACCTACCTGGAATACTACCTGCTGGCGCGGCGCATCTTCGCCGATCCGACCTACGAGCCGGACGAGGAAATGCTGGAGTTCGGACGGATCCTGCGGGATCACGCCCTGGACAAGTCCTTCCCGGATCATATGGACCTGCTGCATGCCGAGCACGCGGCAAAGGCCTACGCGGGCATGACGCTGGCGGAATTCGCCGAGTTTGTGACGCAGCAGCTGGCCCGCGACGTGGACGGCTTTGAAGGCATGACCTATGCCGGATCCTTCTATCTGCCGATGATCGAAGTTGTGGACTACCTGGAGGAAAACGACTTCAAGGTATATGTCTGCAGCGGCAGCGACCGGTTCATCTGCCGGACCTTTATCGAGGGAATGGTGGATATTCCCTATGAGCAGATTATCGGCATGGACGTGGCGCTGGAAGCAACAAACCAGGGGGACGCGGACGGACTGGATTACGCGTATACCGGGGCGGATACGCTGATCCGGACGGATAAGCTGCTGATCAAGAACCTGAAGACAAACAAGGTGCTCCAGATTGCCCAGGAGATCGGCCGGCAGCCAGTGCTCTCCTTCGGCAACTCCGGCGGAGATACCAGCATGCATAACTTTACGATCTGCGACAACCGCTACAAAAGCGCGGCGTTTATGCTGATCGCGGACGACGAGGAACGGGATTACGGCAATACGGAAAAAGCCCAGGGCCTCCGGGAAAAATGGGAAGCCGCGGGCTATCATGTGATCTCCATGAAGGATGATTTCAGGACGATCTACGGGGACGATGTGAAGAAGACCGGCACCTTCCACTGGCTGGAAGAGTTCGCGGACAGGGAAGAGACCGGGATCACCGCGGATAATCCCTATATGCAGTCAGCGATTGAAGAGGCTTACGAGGGGATCACCCACCAGCATGGCGGACCGTTCGGAGCCGTTGTGGTGAAGGACGGGAAAATCATCGGCCAGGGGCATAACCAGGTGCTGGCAGACAATGATCCCACATGCCACGGAGAAGTTTCAGCGATCAGGGACGCCTGCGCAAACCTGGAGACCTATGACCTGACAGGATGTGAGCTGTACACCACCGGCGAACCCTGCCCCATGTGCCTTTTTGCCTGCATGTGGGCGAACATCGACCGGGTATACTATGGCTGCACCATTGAGGATAACGCCCTGATCGGTTTCCGGGATGAGGCATTTGACAATCTGCTGAACGGCAGGGAACAGCTGGCGGATTACCTGGTCTGTGTGGACCGGGACGCCTGCCTGGAACTGTTCGGATTATACAAGGAAATGTCACACACGCTGTATTGAAGCATAATCAATCAGTTTGACGCATAAAAAGTTGACAAAAACGTCAGATTCTGACTGAAACCAGACTGCCGTCCCGGTTTTCGACGCGGATGACGAAGTCGAAGCGGTCGCGGTCGACGCACATCCAGAAGTCCTTTTCCGGGAAAACCTCCTGATTATCCGGGTTGAAGAAATGTTTCCCGCCGCCGGTGCGGAGCGCCTGAAGGCGATCGTCGATATCCGGCATGGGAGAGCCGAGAAGGAGACTTTGCAGGTAGAGGGCGCAGAGCTCATCCTCCTCCGCGGGGGCAAGGCCTTCCTTGCCCATGCAGACCAGGGTGACGACATCCGGGTTTTTCTGAAGGATGTATTCCGCAATGGCTTTCGCGTTGACGAAGCTGCCGGTCAGGATTTCCTGCGCATGGACGGCGCCGGTGACGCCCTGGGTACCGGCACTGGTGGTATGAATAATTCGTTTTCCCCGGATGATCTCCGGATCCACGGCGGAAGGGGAGTTTCCGAAATCAAAGCCGTCCAGTTTCCGGCCGTGGCGCTCACCGATGAGGACCGCTTCCGGATCGCGGGTCCGCCAGGCGAGGGCATCCTCAATGGCGCCGACGGGGCGGATTTCCCGGGCGCCCATGGCAAAGAGCCAGCACTCCAGAGAGAAGGCGCGGAACACATCGATAATGACCACCAGGCCTTCCGCCTGCCGGGCACCCTCAATAAGGTGATTGATCCTGATCTCCATAACCTGATCCTCACAGAAGATGAATGTTATGTTCATCATATCAAGTTACGGGCGTACAGTCAAAGCCGGGAGAAAATGCGAGATGCTGGGTTTTTCATGAAACGCATTACAATTTTGCATTTTTTCCGTACAGATGATGTGGGAAGCGGCGGAAGATGATATGATGGGCACAGATTCGAGAGCAAACAAAGACAAATCCCGTGATCATTTCAGAAAAATGACGACAGAACCCGTTCCCTTGTTCCATGGGAGGTGATATTTTGAAACAGAAAAAGCCGGTCAGGAAAAAGATCCTGGTGATAGCAGCATGCGTGCTGTTTGCCGTGCTTGCAGGAAGCGCGATCCTGAGCGAAGTGCAATATGCCAAACACTTCGGAAGCCGGTTTGACACGATCCAGCCGATCAATCAGCGCGTGGAGTTTTTTGAAGGACTCCAGCGGACAAAATACACCTTCCCGTCCAACAAGGGGCAGATGCTGACAGGATACCTGTACAGCTCAGCCGGGGTGGAACCAAAGGGGATTATTATCTTATCCCACGGATACGGTTCCGGACACAACAACAATATGGGCTGCGCGGATTATTTCACAAAGCACGGATATTATGTGTTCGGCTTTGACGTGACCGGAAACGACGAGAGCGAAGGCACGGCGGTGGAAGGCCTGCCCCAGGGCGTGATTGACCTGGAGCACGCGATTGAGTTTGTGGAGAACAGCGGGAATTTTCCGAAGCTGCCTATCGGACTGTTCGGCCACAGCTGGGGTGGATACTGCGTGGGCGCCGCCCTGGTGCATCATCCGGAAATGAAAGCTGTGATTGACTGTTCCGGATTCAACAATTCAACGGATCTGTTCATTTCTGAAGGCAGGCATATTGCCGGTCCGGCAGTTTACCTGTCGCTGCCCTTCCTGAAACTGCATGACTGGATCAAATTCGGCAGTTATGCCTGGCTGACGGCGGATGAAGGGTTCAGCAAGAGCGACGCGAAGATCCTGGTGGTACACAGTTCAGATGATGATATTGTTCCTCCGGAATTCGGATATGACGTGTATTACCGGAACCATAAGGATGATCCACGGTTCAGCTTTATGCGGCTGGAAGGGAAAGGACACAAATACTTCTACAAGGACACAAAGGAATCGCAGGAAATCATTCAGAGTTACCAGAACTGGGTGAACAGCCTGGATTATGATTATAAGGATCCGAAGAACCTGGAGCGGTTTATTAAGGAACGGGACGAGGGAATCAAGGAAAACGTGGACGTGAAGGCACTGTGGCAGAACCGGCTGGACGAGGAGCTGTTCGGGAAGTTTGTGGAGTTTTATGACGAAGCAATGTCAGGTACAAATGAAGAATGAAAAATGAAGAATGAAGAATTGAGGAGAAAACAGCTTCCGATGGAAGCTGTTTTTTTGAATTAATGCGGCCTTCGGCCTTGGTCGAAATGACACTTTACTCCTTGGCGTTCCGGTTGGGTTCCTGGACGTGAATGGGCTGGGGGAATACATGCTTTGTTTCGCAAAACGTTATAAGTTAGTGAATGACAAAGAAAACCGCACCTGATGAACAGGTGCGGTACATTTTTGAATCCGGGATCAGAAGTCGCCCATGGGGATTTCGTCTTCGGTGGTGATTTCCTCGTCCTCAGCGGTGACGGGTTCGGGTTCGGCAATGAACTCGGTCATCCAGGCTTCCTGAGGAAGACCGGCAAGATAACCGGGGACATTCACCACGATGCCGTCCCAGCCGTAGGGGAGGGAGATCTTCACGATTTCCTCGGTGGGCTCATCACCCTTGTTGACGGTGTTGATGAGCTTCATCTCGAAGTTGCTGCCGATGACGGTGGACATGGTACGTTCACGCTTGCCCAGCTTGCTCAGCCGCTCGCCGCCGACCCAGACTTCCACCCGCTGGTACGCTTCGGCGGTCTGGCCGTTGAACTCCAGGGTCTTGTTGTCAATATAGACCGTATGGCCGCGGCCGACGAGGAACATGAGCGCGGCGATGGCCAGGATAACCAGGAGGGCGCAGCCGCGGATAATCCATTTGCGCTTATTGTTCATGCTGCTCTTCCTCCTTCTGGGCGAGGGCCAGCTGTTCGCCGATGTTGGCTTTCTGGCGGCGCTTCTTCATTTCATACATGATCAGGGCCATGGTGATGACGCCGTAGGAGACAAAGACGCGGAAGTATTCACCGATCATGGAGTCGCCGGTGATCTTCGCGCCGGCCTGCGGGGCGACAATGAACATCAGGTGGAACAGGATGACGCCCAGGAACACGTTGCCGATGGAGGCACGGTCCACGGAGGCGCCGCCGACCAGCAGGGCCGCGATACAGAACATACCCACCTGGGAGTGAGCCGAATAGGTGGACAGGTTACCGATGTTCTGCAGGTACAGGATCATACCGAAGCCGGCCAGCACGGTGGAGATGATGATGGAAATGATCCGGGTCCGCTCCACCTGGATGCCGGCGTCACGGGCAACCTGCATATCCTGGCCCACAGCGCGCATATCCTGGCCCAGCTTGGTGCGGCGGAACCAGACGATGATCAGGCACATGAGAGCAATGATCAGCAGGGTGAGGGCGGGAATCTTGACCCCGCCAATGCGGATGGCCAGCAGGTTGTCGATGCACTGGCGCATGTTCAGCAAGCTGACGGTGTTCCGGATGCCGTAGCCGCGGGGCAGCTTGATGCTGCCGTGGGCAATCGGGATCAGGGAGCCCATCAGGTACAGCACGATGAGCTGATACACACCGTTGATGAAGAAGGAAATGATATAGCTGGTGATCATTTCCCGGCCTTTGGCCATGTTCAGGATCTTGCCGCAGATCAGTCCCAGCAGCACGGAGAAGGGGACGGAAACGATCATGGCAAGGATGACGCCGGGGATGCCCCAGATCTGCCAGTCGGAGACGAAGATCAGGGCGAGTTCGCCGGCCATGGCACCCAGGGTCATACCGAAGTTCAGGCCCATACCGGCCATGATCGGGATCAGCAGGCTCAGGATCAGGAACGCGTTCCGGCCCAGGCGGGTGATGATCTCGTTCAGCAGGTAGGCAGGGGAGAAACCGGAGATCGGAATACAGAAGGCGCAGATGAGGATGAACATGATCGGCACCGTGTTGTTGCGCAGGAAGGTGAGAACACTCTTGCCTGTGGTTTCAGGTTTCCTGTTCATCTTGTCACCTCCGTTTTCCGCGTCAGGGCATACAGGATCATGCCGTTGGAGGCAATCACGCGGATAACCTCGCTCATGTCCGTATGAATGACGGAGTTCATGACGGTAGGCGTCATGGTCACGATTCCCTGGAACAGGAAGGTGCCCAGGATCACGTTCATGATGCTGGCCTTGTTGACCGTGGCGCCGCCGATCAGGATGGCGGAGACGGCCGGCAGGGCCATGTAGAAGGGCGCCATATACAGCTGGATAAAGCCGAAGCCCTGTTCATACACCAGGATACCAATGGCGGCGAGCCAGGTGCTCATGACCACGGAAAGCATCCGGATTTTATCCACCTTGATACCGGCGGCCTTGGCGAAGGTCGGGTTGGAGCCGACCGCGGTCATGGCCGTACCGGTTTTGGTGTGCAGGAACGCCCACATGGCGAAGGCCAGCACCGCGAACAGCAGCAGCGCGCCGACGGGGATGGAGACCTTGCCGATGTTGATCTGCAGGAAGTTGGAAAGCACCTTGTCATAGTAGCCTTCCAGGGAAATGGTGGTACGCAGGCCCTTGCCGGCCAGGCCCCAGACCATGTCCGCCTTGTGATAGGGCAGCAGGAGCCACATCATACACATGAAGGACACGGAGGAGAAGCCCACGTAGGTGGCGATCATCATTTCCCCGCCCTTGATCTTGTTCAGGAGCCAGCCGTAGCCCAGGCCCAGGACGATGGCGAAGGGGGTGGAGATAACCACGGCCATGACGAAGCTCATGGCGCCGGTGAAGCCGCTTTCAATGGAAAGGGTAGCGCCCAGCAGGCCGGAGATGATGCCCAGCGGCAGGCCGAAGTTCAGGCCGCAGCCGGAGTGCACCATGGGGACCATGGCCAGCACCAGCACCGCGTTCCAGCTGAAGCGGTTGATTACGTTGGTAATCTGCATCGGCAGGCTGACCCCGACGATGGGGGCCAGGATGAACAGCGCAAGCAGGAAGGCGGAGATAATCAGCCTCGGCAGTCCGAAGCTTGCGACGAATGACGATAATTTCTCTTTCATCTTTTCCCTTCACCTCACTTTACCTGGCTGATCATCAGCAGGCCGAAGTTTTCCGCCGAATCTGTGGCGGGCAGGATGCCGGCCACCCGGCCGCCGGAAACAATGGCGATCCGGTCGCAGGTCTGGCGAAGCTCCTCCAGCTCGGAAGAGATCATCACGATGGTGACGCCGCTTTCCCGGTTGAACTTCTTCAGCGCTTCCAGCACCAGCGCCTTGGCGCCGACGTCAATGCCCCGGGTGGGCTCGGAAACGAAGAGGAAGCCGGGCTCGAGAGCAAAGGCTTTGGCAAGGCAGACCTTCTGCTGGTTGCCGCCGGAGAGCTCCTTCGCCTTCTGCTTGGAACTGGTGCACTTGATGGCCAGTTCGTCGATATACCGCTGGGTAATATCGTGAATGGCTTTCTCATCGCGCCATTTGACCAGGCCGCCCAGGTAGTTCTTCAGGAACTTATTCTGGATCTGCATGGCCGGGAAGGCGATGTTCCATTCCAGGGTTTCATCCAGCAGCAGGCCTACGCCGCGGCGGTCTTCGGAAACAAAGGCCATGGAGGCGTCCAGGCAGGCACGGGGCTGATTGAGCGGGATCTTCTTTCCGCGGAGGGTGACCTCACCGCCGGCTTCATAGAGGCCCATGATGCCGTTGGGGATGCCGAGCTTGCCCTGGCCGGCGAGACCGCCGATGCCCAGGATTTCGCCCTCCCGCACGTCCAAGTTGACGTTGCGGACGGTTTCACCGGGCATATCCACCCAGAGTTTCCGGATGGACAGGGCGATGGGGGCGTCCGGATTATCCCGGATATCCGCCTTGGCCACGGAATCCACGGAACGGCCGACCATCCAGCGGGTGATCTCCGTGACGCCGGTTTCCTTCGCGGGGACATCCTGCACCACATAGCCGTCGCGCATGACGACGACCTTGTCGCACACGTCCAGGATCTCCTGCAGGCGGTGGGTGATAAAGATGACGGCGATGCCCCGGGCGGCCATGCCCCGGATGGAGGCAAGCAGGGCTTCCGCTTCCTTCTCCGTGAGTACGGCGGTTGGCTCATCCAGGATCAGCAGCTTGAGCTGGTCCTTGCTGAGTTCCCGGGCGATTTCCGTAAACTGTTTGTGCCCGACGGGCATATCATGAATGACCATGGATCCGTCAATATGCACGCCCATCTTTTCGATGGCCTTTTCGGATTTTTCGGTCATTTCTTTCCGATTCAGGGTATCAAGACGGTCACCGAAAATCTCGGAGACCACGCTTTTCTTTTTCGGCTCCCGGTTCAGCAGGATATTCTCAGTGGCCGTAAAGCCGGGAATGAGGGAGAATTCCTGGTGGACCATGCCGATGCCAGCGGCAAGCGCCTCAAAAGGCGTCTTGAATTCCACCTTCTGTCCGTGCAGAAGGATATCGCCGCTGTATCCGCCGGTATCGCGGATTACATCCATTCCGAAAAGGATTTTCATCAGGGTGGACTTGCCGGCGCCGTTTTCGCCGACCAGGCCGAGCACTTCGCCTTCCCGCAGGGTAAGGTTGATGTCCGTCAGTACCTGATTGCCGAAGAAATCCTTTTGGATGTTCTTCATTTCCAGAAGCGGTGCGCTCTGACTCATCTGCATTCCGTCCTTATTATTTGATCAGTGCCGATATTCAAGGAAAAGGGGGAGGCGGTGACCTCCCCCCTGTAAAACCGTCAGGGATTACTTCACGGTGAAGTACTTCTCCGGAACCTCAATCTGGGTCGCGCCCATGTAGTGGCCGGGATTGCCCATGATGTAGGTGTCCTGATAGACCAGGAACACGTTCTCGCTCTTCACGCCGGTTTCGACGTTGGTGTAGTTGGAGCCGTTCCACTCAGCCTTGGGGGAGAATTCCTGATAGGCCTTGGCGATATCGTCGATATCGCACAGTTCGCTTTCGCCCTTGATGACGTTGTAGGCATGCTGCGCCAGACCGGCGGAAACGGTGTAGCCGTAGCTGTAAGCCCAGGTGCCGAAACGGCCTTCGCCGCCCTTGGCAACAACAGCTTCTTCAACAGCGGCCAGGATCTTTTCGAAGTCGCCGTTGGCGCTGGTCAGGTCCAGACCCAGGGCGCCCGGATAGCCCATCAGAGGAGAGGGCAGGTCAGCTTCGATGAAGTATCCGCCGTAGGCCAGCAGCTGCTTCAGCAGGGGCTCGGTGTGAGCGTCGTTGGTGCAGAAGTAAGCGGAGTTCTTGCCGTACTTCTCGATCCATTCGGGAGCATGCTCCAGAATGTAAGCCTGAGCGCCGGGGACACCCACGTCGGTGGTGGGGTCGGGAGCGGTCTCCAGCACGAAGGTCATGCCGAATTCCTTGCAGGCTTCCTGCATGATGGCCACGCGGCGGCTCATGGTCTCGTAGCTCATATGACGGGGGAAGGAGATGTGCACGAAGGTGTCGCAGCCCAGCTCGTGAGCGGTGCGGATCATCAGGTAGCCGCGGGCAACAAAGTCATTGTTGGTGACCAGGTCAGCGGCGCTGCCGATCTCGGGCAGGTCTTCGTGGGACTCACCGGCGATGCAGATGATGTCCGGGCGGCGTTCCTTGATCTGACGGAAGGCTTCGGTGGTGCCGGGCACAGCCTGGTTCACGATAATGGCCTTCATGTCAGGATCATCGGACAGGTTCACGATGGTCTGGATGGTTGTTTCCAGTTCTTCGGTGAAGTTGTCGGGATAGATCGCGAGCTTGACGCGGTCTTCGCCGTACTTTTCCTGGAAGGCTTCCGCACCGCGGCGGTCGTCTTCAGACTGGGAAACGGAACCGGTGACGATACCGATATGGAAGGTATCTTCTTCGGCGGAGGCGGAAGCCATCAGGCCGGCCATCACGGTCAGCAGCATGGCGAGCGCCAGGATCAGGGACAGCAGTTTCTTCATGGTTTTATGCTTCCTTTCTCTTTGGTTTTCCTGGTTACCAAGTTTGATGTGCCTATTCTACTATGAAAATACAGGGATCCGCAATAAAACAGGGGTTCAGGACAGTGTTTTTTGTATGTGTTCTGTATACAAAGGAGAAACAATGATGTATGGATTTAGCCAAGCTAATATTTCGAAGCACAGGTGCTTCGAAAATGAATTATGCCTGCGGCATATGAATTATGGCCTGCGGCCATATGAATTACGCCTGCGGCGTATGAATTATGCCTCCGGCATGTGATATTTACTTTTATTCTTATGAAGAGAGGGAAGAAAAAGGCATGGAGGATCCTTAAATCTATGTGATCAGAAAAGCAGGGTGCGCGGAGGAGGTGCCTGTGGTATAATCCCCTCTGAATTCCGGATACGGGAAGAGGGACTGTATGCGTAAAAAGATTGTTCTGCAATGGGGAAGAATTGTGCTGGGTCTGCTGGTGTTTGCCTTCGGCGTACACCTGACCATTTATGCCAATATCGGCCTGGCGCCCTGGGACTGCTTCGGGATGGGCATCGCGAAACACACGCCGCTGAACTACGGCCTTTCCATGACGGTGATGTCCCTGGTGATCCTGGGCATTGACCTGCTCCTGAAGGAACGGATCGGTTTCGGAACAATCATTGACGCGCTGCTGACAGGCAATTTTGTACAGATGTACAACGACCTGAATCCGCTGGCGGAGAACAAAAACACCTGGCTGGGCATCCTGATCATGATGACAGGCTTTGTGTTCATGGCCCTGGGTATGTGGATCTATATGAAGGGAGAACAGTGCTGCGGACCGCGGGATTCCCTGCTGGTCGGCCTGGGCAAACGGCTGCCGAAGATACCGATCGGTATTGTGGAGGTTATGCTCTGGGCGGCAGTGCTGCTGGCCGGATGGCTGCTGGGCGGACCGATCGGCATCGGAACGCTGATCAGTACCTTCGGCGCGGGACTGGTGATGCAGGTGGTCTACAACCTGCTGAAGTTTGAGCCCCGGCAGATCCGCCACAGGGACGTCCTGAACACGATGCGGATTCTTTTTTCCACACGGACGGAAGGAGTATGAACCTATGAAAAAACTGATGATCAGTCTGGGCGCGCTGCTGCTGGTGCTGGCGCTGTGCTTTGCCGTAATGGCGGAAAACAGTACTCCGGAAACGGAACTCTATGATTCCCTGACAAAAATCCTGTTTACCGATGACAACGTGACGCTGACCGGGACGGCCAAATTCTCCCTGGACGGCGTATGGTTCAAGACCGCGGATATTACCCTGAAGCAGGACGGAAACCAGAGCTACCGGGAACTGGCCCTCAGCGGTACCAGACTGGACGGAACTGCCCAGAAAAACGGTTACCAGATTGTGACGGACGGAACTACAGTCTATGTGATGGAGACCGTCAGACCCGGAATCTACCGGACCGGCACAACGTCGGAACATACCTCCCTGATCCGCAATACCCGGGAAACGGAGCAGCTGATCAGCCTGGGCAGGGCTTTCACCGCAAGCGCGGACCTGCTCCTGGGGAAGGACATCCTGACCGAAACGCCGGAAGGGGATCTGCGTTTTGAGTTCAAAGATCTGGAATCGGATCTGCTCAATGCGGTGACCAACCAGGTTTTCCAGTTCGCGGCAAGACGGTATTTTGACAATGAGTATGACAGTTATGCCGTCGACAGGCATGCGAGGATTGAGGATTATGTATCGGTCACGCAGGGGATCCTGTTCACGGCCAAAAGCGTATCGCTCAAGCAGGCGCTGGTGAATGTGAAACGGGATGAAAACGGACTGCCGAAATACATGGAGGGTGAAATCACCCTGAATCTGAAAACGGCGGGTAAAGGCGACCGGACGCTGGATATCAGCTTCCAGATGAATGTGAAGGATCTGGGAAAGACCAAGGTGAAGCGGTTTGATCCGAAAGAATACGACGTGATCTCTGAACGCGAAATGGCACAAGGGGAACCGATGTATATTGACGAATCGGACCTGAACGCCACCGAACGGGCGGCGCTGAGGGCCCTGGGTCTTGCGGGTTTTGACAGAAATAATATTGTGTATATGGGATATCAGAGCATGGATGACGGAGCCGATGAAGTCAGCTTCGGCGGAGCGGAAGGATGGGAAGAGACATTCCTGATTGACGAAGACGGCAAAGTGACCGCCATGGACATGGACAGCGCGGAATGGAAGAACGGATCCGACGATCAGTTCACCAAAGATTCCCAGCCGGACGCGGAAACGGATGAGAAGGTGAAGGCCTTCCTGAAGGACTTCCTGCAGGAAGTGAATCCGGACCTGGTAAAGACGGTGGACGGACTGAAGGCAGAATGGATGTACAAGCGGTATGAGCATGTATACGCGAAGTATGCCGGGGAAGACGCGGCGACGTTTGTGGTGCGGATCGAGCCGGAAATGAGAGCAGAGGCGATGTCATTGCCGGAGGGAATGACAAATGAAGAATGAAGAATGAAAAATGAAGAATGGCGGAGAAAACTGCTTCCGGAGGGAAGCAGTTTTTTTGATTGAAGGGACAGTGTCGTCGCAAAAGCGACGACAAATGAAGAATGAACAATTAGTAAGGTTTCTTTACAAAAGATGTTCCTTAAATGTTGAAGGTTTACATCTTCGGAGGAGATTTCTCCGCAACCTCAATCGTCGCTTCTCGCGCTTGGGGCGCACTCGCCGCTCGTTTCGGTAAGGATTCGCGCGCGCACCGCGGGCGGAATTCCCGCCTCGCGCACCGCGCACGACAGGACTCCGCTTCATTTCGGCTGCGCCGACAGCGCACTGCGCTGACATTCAGCTCGCTCCCCATGCGGCCTACGGCCTTAGTCGAAATGACACGGTTTTGAACGTCTGGGTGTGCCGGTTGGGTTCCCGAACGTGTACGGGTTGGGAGCCTCTCCGCAATCTCAATAGTCGTGAGTTATGCTGTAAAGGGTGGTTTAACACCACCAATACAGCATAGCTGTCGGCTCATCTGTGGCAAGATGGATTCACAGCTATGCGAACCCATCACAAAGCCTTGATAGGCATATCATACCACAGGGAGGGACGAAAATGAAATCCATTTTTGAAGAACACGGCGGAAAGTACATTCAGTGCGGTGACTACCTGATTCCGGATCTGGGCCTGACAGAGCAAGAGCAAAAACCTCTCGGAAAGTATGGGAGAATGCGCCGGGAGTATCTGGAAAAGAACCGGTCCGGTCTGTACACAAGAATGATCCTGGACGGAACCCTGATGGAACACCTGCATGAGATTGATGAAACCTGTCAGAAACGTCTTGATCAGATGATCCCGCAGATGGCAAAGGTAGAAGGCGTCACCGAAGGCCTGAAAGCAAAAAACCAGATGCTCTGGGTAGGCAAAATGAATGAACTTCGTGCCAGTGTGGAAGAAATCCTGCTGAATGAACTGATTTACAACTGAATATTGTTTCATCCTCGCCGGTCAAAATTCTTCCCGGCGAGGGATTTCTGTTTTCATTGACATTGGTTCCTCATCCCTATAAACTAACCTATGAAAGCACAAGGGACAAGCTAATTATGACTTGAATGAAAATTTCTCAGGAGAGTTATTTCTATGGCATTGAATAAGGATATCATCAACCCCGAGATGACTACAAATCCTCAGAATAGATTGTATTACATTTTGGTTAATTCAGATGATGATGCAATAACAGTCTTGAATGATCTTTATGATAATCGATAATCGAGGGAGGAAAAACAGTGCCAAAGAAGATTGCTATGCTGGTGCTATTGATGGCTTTAGCTACTATGATGTATTTCTGTTGTGCAAACGCAGAGAACTATGCATTAGATGATTATGAAGAACTAGTCTTGCCATATGCTGATTACAATTCATTATTTTCAGACTCAATGCAACGATATGCAGCAGAAGGATTAAAAGGGTATTATTTGAGTATTGCTTCCTACTCGCCGGACTTATTTGATCAAATATGGCAACATAAAATTATTATTCTTTCTGACCCTTACATATTTAAAACAGAGTGGGAAAACGATGTTCAAGCAACCATTTATTGTTGTAGCACATTAGATGCTTACATGTTAGTAAGTTATTCAGATACGGAAATGAGGTTTATTAGTTATGATAATGTGATTGGAGTATATAGAATTGATATATCTGTGTTTGAAGATGATAAATACCTTATCCGATCAGTATATCGTTTAGAAGGCTTGTCAGAGGAATTGTATCCGGGCTCTGGAGTGGGTGGAGATGGAATTCCAGGCTTGTCTGATACATTGATAGCAGAAATGGACGGCAGAGGTTTCAGCACCCAAGATATTGCTGAAAAATACTTGAGAATAAACGAAATTCATGCAGAATGTGAATGGTGGTAAAGGGTGTATTTAAGGCGTATTTACTGTCTATCATCCTGATCTCGGACAATCTGTAATGTAAATCTTCACATTAAAAACAATGATTGATGCTTCATCTTGGGATGGTTTGGAGTCAGAAATTGATACTGTAAAATATGACATTAATGATGAAAAAGAAGCGCTGAACAAAATATTGGTGTGGAATGCGAAAATTGATACTGCATATTTTCACAAGCGACCCGCCTTTGAACATGAGGCAGAAGTTCGTGTTTTGTTGAATGATTTTCAGAGATATGAGCATGTGGATAAATCTGCTGCTACATCAATTCGGGCAAATATGAAGTTTTCTGACAAATCAAAACCAGAGATTGACCAGATCCCAGATCCTAGAAGCGGTCTCCTATATGGTAGATAAGAAAGGTGGATACTTATCGGCAGCACCAAGTTCGATCGAACTAAAGATAGCAAATATAAGGGAATACATTGATGGTATACGTATTCATCCACAAGCGCCTGATTGGTATGTTGCTCTCGTTGGAAAAATCTGCCGTAATTACAAGCTGAAGTTTTTAGGGAAATCGGATTTGTACAGACCTACCGTATAAATATATTGTCCTCGCCGACCACAATCCCGGCGAGGACTTTTATTGTTTGTTCGCCTTGCAATCTGGCTCTTGCCCGGATACACTGTTTTCAGGACAAATCCCATTACGGCACAAACCGCCTTGGCCCTTAAGATCAGGAGGAACCGGAAGATGGAAGAAAAGAAAAACAGGAATGACGAGATTGAGGAGGAACAGGACGACATCGAGGAAATCAATGAAGTCTATAGTCATATGCTGGAAAAAAGCAATAGGGATAAAAAGGATGACGATGAAGAAGAAATACCCGGCAGCAACGATGATATTCAGGAAGAAATCAGTGACAGGGATTTCTATGACGATGCTTCCTATTCACCGTCAAAAGTGACGGATTGGCAGGGCCCAACCCATACGCAATATGACTTTTTCGTTTTTTTGCCACACAGAGTGCTCTGCATTGCCCAGGACGAGTATTTTTCATGGCTGACGCTGTTTTATGCGCTTCCAAAGGAAATTGTGCAGAAACTTCCCAAGTATCTGGACATTCCGCGTAATGTTTATAAACTGCTGAACAGCAAAGAACATATGGAACTGATTTTGAGCGATGTCTTTGAAGAACTGGTATGGGATTCTTATGCCTGGGGTATCTGGCAGGCGTTCAATGTTCCCATGGGAAATGACGGGAAAAAGGAATACAAACCGATCCCCGGGAACTGGCAGAACTATTCCGGTAATTTCCCGCTTTGGCGTCTGAGTTACGAGCTCATTCGTTATTTCCGTCAATCTTTTGAAGGAGAAATGGAACTCAGTTTCCAGCGTCTTTTCTGTATGCCGCCGGATTTCGAATTGCCCTGGTTTACTTACAGACAGTGGAGCAATCTGATTTTCAATCTTACAGACCGGATTATTGAACAGAGGAATCTCCAGCCTTTCATTGATGAAGTATGGATGAACCGTCAGCCGGAAGACTACGCGGATGGCGAAAACATCCGGAAAAGGGATTTCATAAGGGCTTGGAACCATTCCCGGAATCATCCGCATTTCACGATTGAACAAATGGAAAAGGACGGGATTCAGATTGCCTCCGGTGATGCTGTCGAGAGCGAAGTTACAGGCGAACTGGATGTGGAGCAGTTCAAATCCAAACTGTCGGACACAGACAAGAAAATATTGGAGATGCGCGTGGAGGGATATGGCCTGGAAGAGATCGCCAAGGCAACCGGATACAAAACAGCCAGCGCTGTATGTAAGCATATTTTAAAGATTACAAGGGCCTATGAGGACTTCAGTAATCCTATGCCGGACGATGATGGAACCAGGATATCTGAAACTGATTAAAAATTTTTTTCGCTTGCCTGGAAAAAAACAGCCTTTCTCATGCCCTTGTATAGTGAAGGGGCAAAAAACAGACGGATTGGACCCGACCCAGCCAATCATTCTGACGTAGCCATGAAAGCCATGGCTGTTTTTTGTATGCCTTCAAATACATTGGGATCTCAGATCCCGGAAAGGAGGAACAATGCCCAGGGAGCCTTTGGAAGCATTGCCGGATGTACTGGATGCCGGTCAACTGGCGGAAGTGCTTCATCTGTCCCGAAGTGGAGCGTATAACCTGCTGAACAAGCCGGATTTCCCTACGCTTCACGTCGGCGGGAAAAAGATGGTTGTGAAACAGGCATTGATTGAGTGGATGCATCGGAATACGAATGCGCCGAAGAACTGAAAGGGGATGTCGTAAATGCTATATCTGAATCTACCCCTCAGGGAACCAACTGAAAACGAAAGGAGGCGAAGAGCCGTATGCCGAAAGCATATAAGAGCGCCGGTACGTTTACCCGACGGATCGGCAGTACCACCTACAGGGTAGTCGTCCATTATTGCCCGGACGAAAAAGAAAACTTCGAAAGCAAGGTAAGCCGAATGATTCGGAATGACCTTGCTTTTTTTGATACTGAAACTAAAAACGGCTTTCAAAACGGCGGTATCTGTGATATGATGACCATGCCACAGATGAGCCGTTCAGCCTGAAAGGAGCGCCTATGAAAAACAGGCAGACGGATCATATGATTACGGCGCTGTATGAGCGCCTCTCCCGGGATGACGATGTCTCAGGAGAAAGCAATTCCATCGTCAATCAGAAACGGTATCTTGAAAGCTATGCTTCCGAGCACGGTTTTGATCATTGCGTCCACTATACCGATGACGGGTACAGCGGAGCGAACTTTGATCGCCCTGCATGGAAGCAGCTTATTATAGATATCGAAAACGGTAAGGTCGGAACCGTGATCGCCAAGGATATGAGCCGTATCGGACGTGAATACCTGTATACGGGTTATTATACGGAGATCTTCTTCCGGCAGAACAATGTCCGCTTCATTGCCGTCGCTAACGGAGTTGACAGCATTGACCAGAGCACCAGTGAGTTTGCGCCGATGCTCAATCTTATCAATGAGTTTGTCCTCCGTGATTTGAGCAAGAAGCAGAAAGCCTCTTATCAGGCACGGATCAAGGCCGGCATTCCCACAACCAATATGGTGATCTACGGGTATAAGAAAGATCCCGAGAAGAAACACCATTGGCTGATCGATGAGGAAGCGGCTTCCGTTGTACGGCTGATTTATCAGATGTCTGTCAATGGATACGGTCCCGCGGTCATTGCCGCAAAGCTCAGGAACATGAAGATCGAGTGCCCGTCAGTGTATCAGGCGAAGCACGGAATCAATGTCAACCGGGCTGATATGACCAGGCCGTATGACTGGGCCAGTTCCTCCGTTGCCGAACTGATTCCTAAGCAGGAATACCTCGGCCATTCTGTAAATCTGAGGCACCGGAAGGAATCGTATAAGGATAAAAAGATCACTTATCTTCCTCCGGAAGAATGGATTATCATGGAGAATACCCATGAAGCCATTATTGATCAGGAAACATGGGATCTGGCCCAGCGCACGAAGGACGTAAAGCACCGGACGGATACGATTGGTTTTTCCAATCCTCTGACCGGACTGGTGTACTGTGCGGACTGCGGAGCGCGGATGTATAATCACCGGAAAAGATGGTCACCGGAGAAGGAAGAAGAATCCAACCAGGCCACCCTGAAGGTGTATAAGGAAGATCACTATGAATGCGCGACGTATAATCGGACGGATCGGCGTACGGATATTCAGTGCAGCCGACACTATGTTAATACGCTGGCACTTCATGAGCTGATCCTGGAAACAATCCGGTATGTTGCGAGTTATGCTCTTGAAAACCGGGAGGAATTTATCCAGCGGGTTCGCGCGGAAGCTGCGATCAAGCAGAAAGAAACCGCGAAAGAACTGCGAAAAAAGATCGGAAGATCTGAGAAACGGATCGCCGAACTGAACACCCTGATCAAAAAGCTGTATGAATCCTTTGCAACAGGACGGATTTCCGATGAACTGTTTGATTCCCTGCTCAGTGAATATGATAAGGAGCAGAAGGACCTGAAAGCAGTCATTGAAACCGACTCAAAGCAGCTGGATGAATATGAGCAGGATACGGAAAACGTCAATCGTTTTCTGGAACTGGTGGATCGGTATACGGATTTTCCGGAGCTGACGCCACAGATGATCTATGAGTTTGTGGATAAGATCCTCGTTCACGCGCCGGAAAGGATTGACGGCTGCCGTGCCCAGGAGATTGAAATCTTCCTGAAATACGTTGGCAAGTTTGATCTTCCGATTCCTGAGCCTACGGCTGAAGAGCTGGCTTTGGAGGAAAAACGGAGAAAGACCCGCGAGAAGAATCGCCGGAAATACGAAAGGCGGAAAGCAAGACTGCAGGCTGAATCCCAGTCGGCTGAAACGAAAGAGCCTGCGTAAAACAGGCTGTCTTAAAACGGTACGTAAACAACACGTGCCGTTTTTCTTTACCCATTTTACCATTACCCTCCCCGGAGGTTACGAGGGAAGAAAGGATTAAAATATGATCATTAAAGATTCACCCGTTAGCAACACTCCTCCCATTGTTCTTGGCATCGACCAGGGCTATGGAAACATGAAAACGGCGAATACCGTTTTCCCGACCGGCATTATCCATCATCCGGAAATGCCGCCTTATAAGGAAGATCTTCTGATCTTCAAAGACACTTATCACTGCGTCGGCGTGGGCCATAAGGCGTATTGTCCGGATAAAACGCAGGATGAAGATTTCTATCTCCTGACGCTGGCTGCCATCGGAAAGGAACTGGATTTCCGTAATATCAAGGACGCAAAACTGATTCTGGCAATCGGCCTTCCGATGACCTGGGCAGGTACTCAGCGGAAATCTTTCGTGGAGTATCTCAAGAAGGATAATCCGGTTATCTTCACCTTCAATGGGATCAGCCATACAATTGAGATCGCCGAAATTGATGTATATCCTCAGGGATATGCGGCGATTGCTCCGTATATCAGCGACTTTACCGGATCGCATATGCTCTGTGATATCGGTAACGGCACGATGAGCGCTATGTACATCGAAGACTGTCATCCTGATCTGCGGAAAAGTTTTACTGAACCGTTTGGTACGCAGCAGTGCATGATTCAGGCAAGAGAACTGCTGATGCGGCGTCATCAGAAATCCATTCCGGACAGGCTCATTACTGAAGTCCTTCGGAACGGAAAAGCGGATATCAGAGAAGAATACCAGGAAACCATCCGGGAAGCAGCCAGGAACTATGTTGATTCCATCATGGATCATCTCCGCGAATACGGTTATGATCCGGAAATGATGTATCTCCACGTTGTCGGAGGCGGCGGGTGCCTGATCCGGAATTTTACGGATTATGATCCGGATCGCGTCACAATCAATGATGATATCTGCGCAATCGCCAAAGGCTATGAATGGCTGACGCAAATGAGGATGGATGATTCAGGAAGTGCTTCCGCATGAGCAAGAAAGATGGCGTAATCAGCACTACCATCCGGCTGGATACCAATACTCCGGAAGGACAAAGGGCATATGCCTTCCTGGTAGAATGCCGGAGAGAAAAGAAATGCCGTTCCTACAGTGAACTTCTGACAAACCTGCTGAGCCAGTGCTATGACAGGAAATCGGAAACAGACAACGGTCTCTTTTCTGATCTGGATGACAAGGATGTTTTCCTTCAGGCTGTGAAGGAAACAATTCAGGATGCTGTCCTGAAGAACGGGAAAAATGTAATCGCCGAAATAAAGCAGCTGATCAAAGGCATTACCGTTATCTCCTCCGAGGATACCGTTGCCAGGGAAGAACAGAATAGGAAAAGCCGTTCCCTGGCTTCGAGTTTCCTGAGCGAATGGAATGCCGAATGAAAACCCTGCGACGATATCCTGACACCAGAACAGCCCTCTGTGGTGTCAGAATACAGGATAAGCAGTTCTCAATCATGAGAAAAAACGAATTTGACACCAGGAAGAGCACTGTAGACACCAGATCGTCAGCAGTGCCTTTTTTGATGTCCGGGAAAGGAGGTGGCATGATCCATGGGATCCAGAGTAATTCATTCATCTGATCCGGAAAAGGAGCTTATCCAAGCGAAGCATCGTATGGAAGAAGCCCAAAACCGGAATCGGGACCAGGAACGGAAAGCGCGAACGAGACGGCTGATCCAGGAAGGCGCGATCCTTGAGAAAGCGTTCCCTGAAGCCAAGGAAATGGAACTGGAGGCGTTACAGCATGTTCTGGAAAACAAACTTGGGGCCTGACGTGAAACGGGAAACAAGCCACGGGGCATCCGGCAAAAGTCGGGTGCCTCTTTTTAAAATCCCGAAAGGGCGCACTTACTCGCCACCCGTAAACGGGCGGCGGTAGTCCCTTCGGGACACGTGCGCTCTCCGAGGGGGATGCGGCGTCTGCGGACGCCTTCAGCCAATGCCGCCCTGCCTGCGGGCATGTCGGTCATCGGCTGCGCGGTTGACGCACATTTCCCACGCTGATTCCGATCAGCACGGGAAATATGCAGCCAGCATGAAGCTCATGCCTGTCAACCGCGTTCTGCAAACCTGCCACCGGCAGCTTTGCCGGGTTATGGATGCCTGTGGGCATCCAGTCACTTCTCTTTTGAAAGAGAAGCAGAAACAGGCTCTGCGGAGCCGGAAAGGAGGAACGAATCATCCATGGCAATCTACCATAATGAAGTCAAGATCATTACCCGCGGAACGGGACGGTCTGCCTGTGCCGCATCCGCTTATCTCAGCTGTTCTGTCATCTATAATGATTATGACGGTGTTCAGCATGATTATACCCATAAAGGCGGCCTTGTCTGGGAACAGGTCTTTTTACCGCCCATGGCACCTGAAGCATGGCAGGACAAGGAACAGCTCTGGAACGCGGTGGAAGCGGCTGAGCAGAGTAAGGAAAGCCGTCTTGCGCGGGAACATATTGTGGCGTTACCTGTTGAACTGGATAAGGAACAGTGGGTATCAATCCTGACGGATTATATCCGGACGCAGTTTGTAGACGAAGGTATGTGCGTACATGTTGCCATCCATGATACAGACGGACATAATCCCCACGCTCACATCATGACAACAGTCAGGCCGCTGAACCTGGACGGTACATGGCAGAACAAAACTGAAAAGGAATACCTGTGCATCCGGAACGGAGAAGAACGCGGCTTTACTGCCGCTGAGTTTAAGGAAGCGCGGAATGATGGATGGGAAAAGCAGTATCCGTATCTTGTCGGCAAGAAAAAGGTGTACATGCCGATGTCAGAAGGCGAAGCGCATGGATATGAACGGACCAGCAAGCATCCGAAGAACACAAGATACGGCAGGCAGAATACCGTTGCCGCCAGGTGGAACAGTGAAGAACAGTTACAAAAATGGCGTGTTGCCTGGGAAGATATTGTCAATTATCATCTGGAACACGCCGGGAGTGAAGAACGGATTGATCACCGCAGTCATGCGGAACGGGGGCTTGACGAAAAGCCTACAATTCATGAGGGTGTTGCTGCCCGGATCATGGAGAAAAAAGGTGAGGTGTCTGATCGCTGCGAACTGAACCGGCTGATCAGGCAGGATAACCGGCTGATCCGTGAATTGAAAGTGCTGATCAAAAAGCTGTCCGTTCCGGTTAAGGAAGCGATCACCAATCTTGCGAGAAAAATGGAAACAGTACGCGCGAATATCATTCAGCGGTATTATCATATCACACATAACCGTACTGCAAAACAGAGTATGACGGACAAGCTGAAAAAAATGGAAACACGATACGGTGATTACAAGAAAATCCATGCCTGGAAGATTCAGGAACGCAAAAAGCTGAAAAGCCTGATTGAAGAGAAAAACAGTCTTTCCCCAATCCATGTTTTCCGGCACAAGGAACTGGACAGGAAAATCAATGATCAGGAATCCGTGGTCAGGGATCTGATCGAACAGGAAAAGGAAATCATGTCATGGTTCGGGAAAACAGATACTGCCGGTATGAAGGAGATCAGCACGGAAATCACCCGTTTACAGGAAAGGATAACCGATGCTGACCAGGCGATTGAAGAAAGCGAATCCAGAATAGAAGAAGAGAAACAGGAATATGTTGATTTCTTCCTGGAAGCTGAAGAATATGATTCTGAACAGGTTGAGGAAAAGCGCCTTGAGATCCGACCTGAAATGGAGAAAAAGATCGTTCGGAACATCGAAAAGGGAACCGGTAAAAAAGTCCATGAACTGGATCTGGCTAAAAGCACTACAGAGACAGACAAATCTCTACGTTCTCTGGTTCGCACCAGGAAGCTGAAGCTTAAGGAAAAAGAGAAAACCGAGGCGAAAATTCTCAACGCAAATCTGGAAAAAACAAAGAAAGAAAAAACCATGGATGTCCAGCAAAAACGGGCATGATTGACGTTCCTGTTGTCACTTTTGTATAATGCTTCCATCCGAGATATTGGAATTGAAGGAGATTTTTCCTGGATTGTCTTATGTGTGAGATGGACTTGCATGAAAGGAGGCAGTCTGTTTGAAAAAACAGATCGTATTCTATGCTTGGCTGGTACTTTGCATGCTGCTCCTGATGCCGGCACTAGCTGACGGGCATCCGGAGGCGCTGTATCCCGCCCGGGGCGAAAACGGCCTGTGGGGCTACATCGACCCGACTGGCGCGTTTGTGATTTCGCCGCAATATACTGCCGTGTCACCGGCCCGAGGGTCGCCTATGGTTTCGGGGCTGTTCATGGCGGTGAGTGACGACGGGGAAAGATGGGGCTTGATCAACGACGGCGGCGAGGAAATCTTTCCTCAGGAATACGTGATCACCTGGAACCAATGGGATTTTGCTATTTACAGTTTCGACAACGAAGATGTGACTGCAGCCTCGGCTTTAAGCAATGGTATGCAGAGGGTGGGGTATTTCAACACCAATTATGGCGAATTTTCCGGCTTCCTATGGAAGCAGATCGCCTTGTCCGACGACAAAATGGGCCTGATGCCTGTGTCGGACGACAGCGGCCTATGGGGTTACGCCAATACGGATTTGAATTACGGCCCCTATGAAACCGTGATCCCATGCCAGTTCGCGGAAGCTGCGGCTTTTACCGTCAACGGTGGCGAAGTGTACGATACGGGTTGGGCAGTGGCGGGCTATCCCCAAGATGAAAATGGACATACCGAATACGTACTGGTGTCCTCGGTGGACGGCAACTTGGTGCATCCGCCGGAGGGATACATACTGGATATCAATCAGCCGGTGACGGAAAACAAGGCCATCATTTACACGCTTCCCATGGACAATGCAGGCGATGACCTAATGGAAAGCTGCGGCTTCATGGACACGGAGGGAAACATCCTATGGCTGATGGAAAATGAGGATATTGACTTATGGCCTTACGACGGAAGATATTGTGTGGCGTATAACTATTTGGATGGCCATGGGCGTTATCTGGATGAAAATGGCCATGCGCTGGAGGGCGTCTATGCTCGGCCCGAGGGCTATGGCGGATATGCGTTTTGCAAAGGTATTACTTCCGTTTTTGTGGAGGACCATCCCGCCGCCATGGACGATGAGGGAAACGTGCTGTTCGTGATGGAAGGAGAGAACATATATTGGTTGTGGAATTTCATGGACAACGGCCTGGCTTGGTATATGGAGAAATGGCACGGGGAAGCGGACGAAAGATGGTATGAAAAGGAGAAATATGGCCTGGTGGACAGGAATGGAAACATACTGACGCCTAGCGATTTTTGGTGCTATGAGGAGAGCGGCGCTCCCTTCTCCTTCGGCCTAGCTGCTGTCCAGTGCATTCAAGGAGACGGTCTGTACGGCTATCTAAACGAGCAGGGCCAATGGGCCATCGAACCTAGGTTTTACTACGCTGGAGAATTCCAGGATCTGGAGGACGGATTGGCCTATGTGAAAACCGCACCGGACCGGCATGCCTACATTGATCTTCAAGGGAATGAAATCTACGCCTGGACCACGAACGACGCGCGGCCATACTGGGAGACGGACCTTCCCAAGGATACTAGCCCTGATATTGAATAATATGAAAGCCGGAGATCAGATGAGAGAAAGAGTTGCTTGCAGATGCATCCTGTTCATTCTTTTACTGTTATGCGCACTCTGCAGTTGCGCTGGAGCGGAGGAGGAACCGCTCTTCATTGCACAGGAAGGATGGAAACAGGGGTTTATTAACTCTGAGGGTGAATGGGTTGTCGAACCCATATATACAAAGGTCTGGCCGTTTACCAGTGCCGGATACGCCGCGGTGGAGACAGAAGAGATACCGCTATGGAGTACTTTCAAACTCATTGACAGGCAGGGAAACATAGTAGCTGATTTACCTGACTGGCGTCTGGATTATAATGATTCTTATGTTTAAGGCTTTTCTGTGCAGAATGCTGTTGGACAGGCTTTTGTGTTAACATCCATCAATGACATGTAGCCTTTTTCATTTCCAACAATATAACTGTATTGCCAGTTATCCGTATCAGTAATACATGAATCGGCATAGAAAACACGTATTGTGGATACATCTTCAGCCGTGGAAAGAGAATAAATAAATAGGAATATGATAGAGATTAAACAAATGAGAACGCACCATGCTTTGGATCTTTGCATTTCTTAGTTTCCCCTTCATCAGAAGACACAGCTCAGTTCAGCCGGTTTCTGCTCCATATATGATCAATTGTATTTCAAAGGTTCCCGAAACCTGATACCATAAACCCCATTTGCAGGCGTTCCGTTAAGTTCGTTTTCACCAAAGCATTCTGTTGAAAACTCAAGAAACAGGCAGGGCAAAAGACTCTCAGGTGATTGTTCAGGCATGTTGTGATTGTCACAGACAAGGATCATCTCCATCTCTGTTTCTCTGCCATTCTGACAGGTGTCATACCTGTTTATATTTCCAATCTCGTCTGCCGGAAGCAATTGTATCCATGGACTGTTAGTTCCGATTTCGAGGCAAAAGACAGCATAGGGCATCTGTTTTTCAAAACCAATTACCAACTTATAGGCAGTCTTGTCTGTCAGATCCACCGGTTGCCAGTCATCTGACCCGGCATCAACGAGAACATCTGTAACGGGAAGACGTGATGGATCGATTGGACTTATTTCTTTAACGTATGCTTTGATGCCATCATCAATATAACGTTTTTCCCGCACAGCTTTATTTGTATTGATTGATAACATCCGTTTATATCTGAAACTCGTTTCCGGCTGAAATTCAATATTGCAGACCAGATCCGCGCTTTGAATCCTTGAAATAAGATCTCCCTTTCCTGCCGCTTCACGTTTTGCTATGGCTTCAAGACAGATGCAGCAAGGCTTCTGTTTCAGCTCTTCCGCATCAATATCAATAAAAATACATTCTGCACCAGACAAATAAGAATAGCGGGGATAGATTTGAATATCCTGACAGTTGTTGATCCTGAAATCAGTAATTCTGATCACATCATAGTAATCATCAGGCACCTGTGGCTTCATAGTGAATTCCAGGCGGAAAAGAATCTTTTGCCATTGTTCCTGATTGCCCTCTATCTGATCAGCTGTTTCATCATCCACTCCGGCATAAGCCCAGGAATAAGACGTCAGGGATTGTTCACTTCCCCAATCCCAACTGTCATTTGCATCAAAAGACACCAATTCCATTTCAAAGAATTCAAGCTCTTCCATTTCTCCTGTTGCTGAAGCAAAAAGCATTACTGAAATAACCATCACAAACAAAAACAACCAGCGTTTTGTCATGTTTCTCCTCCATACTTCCTTTTCCGCTTTCTTCCACAAAAGACTGCTGGATGTAAAAGGGGAATGTTTTATAATCAGAAAGCTTTTTCTTTTCTTTGATTTCATTTCTCACATCTCCGTCAAATCCTGATCAGCTTTGGCAAACAAAATGTGCTGAGAAATACGGGTTCCCGCCGTCCTTCCGGTGGAAACACAAATTATCCTTTAATTCTTCCCAACCATCAGTTGGTTGTTTTCCGGACTGTTTTTTCTTTGCACTTCCTCATGGCATGTCCCATATCTCGGGATGGTAATCCGCATAATCGATAAGGCGCTGATTGATATCCGTTTTCTCCCAAATCCTCATGTATGGATCATCAAATGCGTCATAATGATACCACTCATATGCCTCAGCATATTCCGGATCACGTTCTCTGTATGAAGCAATAACATCAAGCGTAATATCGTTATCAGACAGGAATCTTTCGTACAAGTCTGCGACGTCTGACATTCCCACTGTCTCCAGCGCATCGGGAAGCAGCTTCGCATAGCTTACTCCGCAATTCCAGAAAAACTGACACAGGCCGCCATTCTGTATCTCCATGTCGAACATGAGAACGACGAACAACGCTCTGCCTGCTTCAGAATACTTGGGAAACAATTTGTTATCCGGGTCAGGATAATTCTCAATCATTCTGAAGTACAGTTCCTCGAATTGATCATAATGGAAGTCGTTCATCACATTATCTCCCCACGCATTCAGCGGTATCAGGCACAGAATCAGCACCCACAACAGTATCAGGCGTTTCATGGTCATCGCTCCTCTCTGAATGAGCCGGTGCTTTTGTATCTCTCAAACGGCACCATTCAAATGATGATCTCATAGTCCCTTGTAACGAAAACTTTAAAGTTGGGAACTCTACCAACCGATAATATCAAATATGCACGATTTCCGTCAAAGCATAATCCTCAAATGCAAGCAGATCCGGAGTGATCTCACCATTCAGTACGCCGGTGATAATGTCGACATCGTAATGCTTGTGTGGAGCAAGAAAGTCAGGTAGGATCCGATGAAGGCCACAACCAGCGGTACAGTTGCGCCGCTCAATCCAGTACCATTCCTTTTCCCCGCCCGCCAGTCTCCGGTGCCGCCTGACATGATCCTCAAATTCCAGCAACGCTCCGCAATACGGGCAACGGGGCACTTCCTTGCTCTTTATGGTAAAGGGAACTTCTGAGTGTCCCGTTCTTCGATATTGCGTTCGGCCTCGTACACTGATATAATGACCATGTCTTTTGACGAAGGCCCTGGAGTGTACGTCCGCCAAGAAGTAGCGCTCTGGGACCTTTTCCTTTCGTATACTGCGCTGTCAGTATACACAGCAACTGACTGACAAGCAACTCCGTCAGTTTATCGTCATTTCAGTCCGGTCAAAACACAGGACGCACTCTTGGCAATAGAGCTTTTGCTATACCCTGAGGCTGCCAATCTCAGGATCTCCCGGTAACTGGTCATTAAAGACCACCTTCAAATAATGAATTGGCATCTGTTTGACGCCTGAATTCATTATATGGACGGCCTGCAGCCTGCTCAATGAACGCCGGAAGCTATGCTCAGTTTCTACCGGAACGGCTGCTCAACAGCCGCCGGAACCCCTGCTCAATGAGGACCGGACTGGGTGCTCAACAGGAGGCAGATTCTCCATATTATTATGACGGGCGCGCTATGGCCAATATGGTCAACTTTTGATTTGTCTAATACAGTAAAACAATTTTATTGATTGAGATTATGGTTGTGGCATGATGGAGTAACCAATTGATAAGGAGTAAAATATGATGAAAAAAGTGACATGTATATGCCTAATATCACTAATCCTTATACCTGGTATAGCATGTGCATTATCTGTGGATAATACACATTTGTCGGAAGAGATTCAATTACTCATTCAGAAAGAAGAGATACTTGATGGGTTTGAACTTGTAACAGCTGATGATGATACACTGAGGGGATTTCCTACAGATATATCATTGGTTGTGTTGGCAAAAGGGGAGTGTTGTGTCCTTTTTGTTGCAAGGGAAACGGATGCGGGATGGATTACAGAAGCTTATTCCCGCAAAAGCTTATATCCAACAAAGGCCATGAATGAAGGAATAGAACTCACAAAAATTGATTCGCAACGTTTTGAAATAGGTTGGCCTGGCGAAATCTATCGATTCTATGCTGGGGGAACAGATCATTATAGTTGGTTGTACCAGGCGGTTTTCCAGACAGATAAAGGGGAATGTATAGCTCAACGTGAAGAGAACAGTCCGGGTATGCGGCTTGTTTGTGGCGAAGATGCTGTGATATGGAATATTGATGAATATAAGCAGCAAACATGGCGAAACTTCAATCCTCTTTTATTTCCGAAAGGTATTGAAGCTGTGGAGCAGAACAATATACTTCTAGCATTATTACCTGAATCTATCTATTCGGGTAATAACATCTCAATAAAACAGCTGAACAAATCAATACATCTATATAATTGTCCTAGCAAAAATAGTAAAGAGATGGACGTTTCTCAGTTTTTTCAACAAGATTCATTTATATACTATGGAAATACGGATGATAAATGGTATTTCATCGGTTGTCAAAATGGCTTAGAAAATGCTTGTTTGGGATATATCTCACAAAAGGATTTCCATTTAAGCAAAAGAGAAAAGAATATAACCAGTTTTTCATTCTTCAATGAGCGACTTGTCGCACAAACTGATACTTGGATAACATTGGATCCTTATCTCTCTCAAAAAAAATATAAAGAGATACCAGCTGGAACAAAAATGATTGGATTGAATGGGTTTGATGCTGATTATGTTTATGTTGAAGTAGAGATAGATGGGGATAATGTTCGAGGGTTTGTTCCAATGCAGAATCTAGATATATATTGAAAACGAGGAGACAAGGAGACAGGGGACGGTTCCAATGTCATTAAGATAAGGCAGACAGAAAGAGAACAGGAACTAAAACAAGTTCAGTTCTCTTTTTTTGTTAAGGAATTTCACCTGGATTCCCGCCCAATTATAACCTGCATTCCCGGTTGAATTATAACGTGAAAACCTCCCAAAGCATTGAAACCTAGATTCCACCCCGATTATAACGTGTTCTCTAGCGCTCTGGGTCTGTCTGAGTTCTGGCCACGTTGCATGTCAAAAGGTCGAAACCACCCTTGACAATTTGACTGTCGTTGCTCCACACTGTGCAGACAACTCCTTTTCGATTGACCTCACCTCTGACGAAATTTCTTCCCGCAACTTCAATGGTCATGGCTCCCCACTGGGGAGACCATTTCCTTTCAGTTGACCTCAGAACCGATGAGATTTCCTCCACTGGAGGTCATCGGTTCTTCGCCCACTGGCGGTCGTCAGAGGTTCGCCCTTCGACACGGCCTTCGGCCTTGCTCAAGATGACACTTTGGGGCGGCGGAGAAAGGAAAACAAAGTGGTGCCTCCGGAAATGATAGTAGTAAGGGATCCCTCCACGCGCTTACGCTTGGTCGGGATGACACTGTTTTGAACGTCAGGGTGTGCCGGTTAGGTTCCCGAACGTGTACGGGCTGGGAACGTTGATTTTAAAGGGATAAAATAATTATTGTAAAAATGACAAAAAATACTTGACAAATACAGTAAAGGCGTATATTTTGATTATAGTCAAACAGACCAAAAAGGAGGGATGAGGATGCATGATTCACTGAATGAGGGTCAGCTGTATGTGACGGTGGATATGCTGATCCTCACGGTGCGGGAAGGGAAGCTGAACCTGCTACTGTCCAGGAGAAAATCCGCACCCTATGCCGGACGGTGGGCGCTGCCGGGAAGATTTGTCGGGCTGGATGAATCAGCGGAGACAACGGCACGGAAGCTGCTGAACGAAATGCTGCCGGTACAGGACGTATTCCTGGAACAGCTGTACACCTTCTCAGAAGTGAACCGGGATCCCCGGGGCCGGGTGATTTCCACGGCTTATCTGGTGATCATTCCCAACAACAGCCTGGAGGCGCTGCCGGAAGAGACCCGGAAAACCTTCAACCGGTTTGAAATCACGAAGGGGACGAACGGGATCCGCCTGAACGGGGAAGACGGCACGGTGCTGATCAGCAGCGACCTGGCCTTCGACCACGGACGGATCATAGAAACCGGCGTAACGCGGCTGAGAGGAAAGATCGATTACACCGAAGTGGGTTTTCATTTCCTGAACGACCGGAACGCGTTCTCACTGGGGGAACTGCAGACGGTGTTTGAGGCAGTGCTGGAGGAAAAACAGGACAGCAGCAACTTCCGCCGCGATATCCGGAAACGGTATGAAGAAAAGGGCAGGATAGAGCTGACAGACCGTGAAAACGGGAAGCGCCGGGGACGGCCGGCCCAGCTATACCGGCTGAAGGAGGAATAAACCATGGCAGAAAAAAAGATCCTGATTGCAGTAGACCTGCAGAATGATTTTATAGACGGCGCCCTGGGCACGAAGGAAGCGGAAACGATTGTACCCGCCGCGGCGGCCAGGATCCGGGAATGGCGGGAAGCCGGAGCGGAGATCTTTGCCACGCTGGATACCCATGAAGCAAACTACATGGAAACCCGGGAAGGAAAGAAGCTTCCGGTGCCGCACTGCATCCGGGGAACGGAAGGATGGCAGCTGAATCCGGTGATCCGGGAGGCGCTGGGAGACTGCACAATCGTGGAAAAACCCACCTTCGGCAGCGTCCGGCTGCCGGAACTGGTCCGGGAAAAGATCGGAAGCGGTGAGAGCGCGACGATTGAGCTGATCGGCCTGTGCACGGATATCTGCGTGGTATCCAACGCGCTGCTGCTGAAGGCGGCGTTCCCGGAGGCGGAGATACAGGTCAGCAGCAACTGCTGCGCCGGCGTGACGCCGGAAAAGCACCGGGCGGCGCTGGAAACCATGGCCAGCTGCCAGATTGAAATCCTGTAATATACCTCAAAGGAGGAAAAGAAGATGGAAGCCTATCGTTTTGACGCGGAAAAGACAAGAGACCGGCTGGTGGAACTGATCCGGGAGACAGCACAGCGGCAGGGATTCAGCCGGGTGGTGATCGGCATTTCCGGCGGGAAGGATTCCACGGTGACCGCGGCGCTGTGCGCCCGGGCGCTGGGCCGGGAGAATGTATACGGCGTAATGCTGCCGGACGGGGAGCAGAAGGATATCAGCGACAGCCGCCGGGTGTGCGAGTCCCTGGGGATCAATCAGCGGACGGTGAACATCGGGGCGATGCACCAGGCACTGAAGGCGGTGACCGACCAGAACGGCTCCACCGCGGCAGAAGGAGAGTTTTCCGTGGAATACAGCCGGGCGGCGGACATCAACGTGGGTCCGCGGCTGCGGATGACCACGCTGCGCTATATTGCCCAGGCACTTAACGCCCGGCTGGCCGGGACCGGCAACCTGAGCGAGGCGACGACCGGATACTGCACCAAGGACGGGGATACCTCCTGCGACTTCGCGGTGTTGGGCAAGCTGACCAGCATCGAGGTGGTGGAGGTCGGCAAGACCATGGAAGAGCTGCCCCGGGACCTGGTGGAAAAGACCCCCAGCGACGGGCTGAGCGGCAAGAACGATGAGGAAAACATGGGCCTGCGGTACGCGGATATCCACCTGTACCTGCGGGCGGGCACCTGCGGCAATCCGGAGACTGATGAAAAAATCCGCAGAAGGGAAGCGGCGAACATGCACAAGCGGCGGATGCCGCTGGTACTGGATCCCTTCGGAAAGGACGGAGAACAATGAAAAAGGCACTGGCATTTTTCGGAGCATTCAATCCTCCTACAACGGCCCATATTGAGCTGGCCCACTACGCGATGGTGCAGACGGGCCGGGAGACAGTGGTGTTTGTGCCTTCCCGGTCGGCCTATATCCGGGAAGAACAGGGAAAGGATTACGCCTATTCCGACCGGGCACGGCTGGCCATGCTGCGGGCAGCAAGGGAAAAGCGGCCGTGGATGGCGGTTACCGACTATGAACTGACCCTGGACCACCAGCCGAGGTCCTACGAGACCCTGTGCCGGCTAAAAGAGGAAGGGTATGAAGCCGCCCTGCTGATGGGTTCCGACAAGCTGACGGAGCTGGAGACCGGCTGGAAATACGTGCGGGAAATTGCCGAGGAATTCGGCATTGTCTGCATGGAGCGGGCGGGAGACGACTGCGGCGAGATCATCCGCGGCAGCGCGTTCCTGACGGAGCTGATGCCCTATATCACCGTGCTGAAGACGCCGGAGGAAACGAAGAACATTTCCTCCACCCAGGTACGGGAGCTGATCACCCGCGGAGAGACCCCGGAAGGACTGGTGCCGGGGGAAATCCTGGACCTGCTGGGAACGGAACGGAAAGAGCACGCGATGAAGCTGGATCCCATCATCACATCGCTGCTGGACACGGACCTGTACAAGTTCAACATGGACCAGGTGATCTTCCATAAGCACACGGACCTGAGCGGCGAATACTATTTCCGCTGCCGGAACGAGGGCGTGGTGTTCACACCGGAAATGTTTGAGGAAATCAACGCGCAGATCGACCATCTGTGCTCCCTGACCTTTACAAAGGATGAGCTGGATTACCTGCGGTCCATCCGGTTCCTCAAGAGCGACTATGTGGAGTTCCTGCGGCTTTGGCGGCCGATTCGGGACTATGTGGAAACCCGGCTGACCAAGGACGGGACCCTGAAGATCATCGTGCGCGGACCGCTGTTCTCCGCGATGCAGTTTGAAATCTACCTGCTGGAGATTGTCAACGAGGTTTACTTCCGCCTGAAATACGACTACGCGGAGCTGCGGAAATCCGCGGAGGAACGGCTGGACGAAAAGATCAAGGCCTTCCGGAACGGAAAATACACCTTCAGCTTTGCCGAGTTCGGATGCCGCCGCAGGCTGTCCCGGGAATGGGAGGACGAAGTGGTCCGGCGGCTGGCCACGGAGACAAAGAACTGCGTGGGCACCTCCAACGTGATGCTGGCGAAGAAATACGGCCTGAAGCCCATCGGTACCTATGCCCATGAGTTTGTGCAGATGTACCAGGGCATCGACTCCATCCCGCTGGCCTACACGAACCACTACGCCCTGGAAGACTGGTACAACGAATACAAGGGCGATAACGGAACGGCCCTGACGGATACGGTGACCACGGACCTGTTCCTGCTGGACTTCAACCGGGCGATGGTGAACAACTTCACCGGCGTGCGCCACGACAGCGGCGATCCCTATGAATGGGGCGAAAAGATGATCGCCCACTACAAAAAGTACGGGGCGGATCCGAAAACCAAGCTGCTGCTGTTCAGCGACAGCCTGGACTTTGACCGGGCACAGGCGCTGTATGACTACTTTAAGGACCGGGCGAAGGTTTCCTTCGGCATCGGCACGTTCTGCTCCAACGATACCAGCGAGGAAGCGCTGAACATTGTCATCAAGCTGCAGACGGTGAACGGCAGGGCGGTTGCCAAGCTGTCCGATTCCGCCGGAAAGACCATGTGCAGGGATGATGAATATATGGAGTATCTGGAACGCTCCGTCGCCTTCCGACTGAACCGGGAAAAAAGCGAATACTAAAAGGCTTTGAGCCAAAGGAAGGCGCTGATGAGATAGCGCCTTCTTTTTATCCGGAGGCGGAGAAATAGGTACGCATATATTTCTTAAGATTGCATTTTTTTGCCAATGGCAGTATGCTATCATCTGTAGTGTCAAAAACAAGCAAGGGCGGCCAATAAGCCGGAGGAGGACCTATGATTGAGATTCAGAATGTAACCAAGACATACTCTAAAAACAAGAAAAAGGCTGTTGAGAACCTTACACTGAACGTGCAGGGCGGAGAACTGTTCGGCTTTATCGGGCCCAACGGCGCCGGAAAAACCACCACAATCAAAATGATGACCGGTGTGCTGAAGCCCGATGAAGGTTCCATCACCATGGCGGGCCACCGGCTGGATACCGACCGCCTGGAAGCCCAGCAGCTGATCGGTTTTGTGCCGGACGGCAACGACCTGTATGACCGGCTGAGCGGTATGGAGTACCTGAATTTCATGGCGGATATTTACAAGGTGAGCGCTTCCCGCCGGAAGGCCCACATTGAAAAATACCTGCATATCTTCGAGCTGGAAGACGCCATCAACAGCCAGGTGCGCACCTACTCCAAGGGTATGAAGCAGAAGCTGGTTGTGATCGGCGCGCTGATCCACAATCCGCCGATCTGGATCCTGGACGAGCCCCTGAGCGGGCTGGATCCCCGCGCTGCCCACCTGCTGAAGGAAGAAATGATCCGTCACTGCAACGAGGGAAACACCGTGTTCTTCTCCACCCACGTGCTGGAAGTTGCTGAGAAACTGTGCACCCGCATCGGCGTGATCGATCACGGCAGCTTGCGCGCCCAGGGCACCCTGGAAGAACTGCGCTCCGGCGAAAAGGGCGCCAGCCTGGAGGAACTGTTCCTGCAGCTGACGGAAAAGGATGACGGAGGCGAAAACGAATGAAGCAATTCATGGCGTTGCTGCGGCTGCAGCTGCTGTCCAGATACGCGGACATGAAACCGCGTAACCTGAAGACGGCGCTGAAGGAAAAGAAAGGCCGCACCATCGGAATGTTCTTCCTGATTCTTTTCCTGATTGTCTATATGGGCGGGATGCTCTTCTATGCGGAAACAAAGATCATCGACGTCCTGATGAAAATGCACATGGCAGATATGCTGGTGACAATGGCCGTTGTATTCGCAACAGCCGGCACACTGGTGATGGCCTTCTTCTTTGTGCTGAGCGTACTGTTCCTGGGCCGGGACGCTACCTATCTGGCGTCGCTGCCGGTGAAAGCACGGACCCTGCTGAGCGCCAAGCTGACGCAGGTGTGGATTTCCGAAACCTGCATTGATGCGCTGATTATCCTGCCGGCCTGTATCCTTTACGGAATCAAGACCGGGGCTGCCGCCATCTTCTACTGCCGGATGATCGTTGTCTGGCTGCTGATCGCGAGCCTGCCCATCTGCCTGATTGCCATCCTGTCCAGCCTGCTGATCCGGCTTTCCGCACTGTGGAAGCACCGCGAAATGCTGATGACCGTCGGCGGTATCGCCTTCCTGCTGGGCTATATGTATCTGATGATGAACCTCGGCGGTATGAGCGGCAATGCGGCGGACGGCGGCGAGATGCTGGAAAACCTGGTGCTGAACAACACCGACCGTATCAAGGGGATGACGCAGATGTTCCCGCCGACGGCCTGGGCAGCGGAAGGTATGCTGGGACAGAACGACACGATGTTCCTGGTGTGGATCCTGGTTTCCCTGGCCGCTCCGGTGCTGCTGGTGTGGGGGCTGGGTTTCTTCTACCGGAAACTGAGCATGCTGCAGTCCGAAACGCCCAGCGGCCGGAAAAAGAAGTTCACCGGCAAGGAATCCTTTGCCGCTGCCGGCCAGCTGAAGGCCTGCGTGCAGCGTGAGATTAAAACCATCTTCCGGGTTCCTTCCTACGCAACGAACATTCTGCCCGTCAGCTTTATGCCTGTGATCATGATCATCATGATGAACATGTTCATGAGCAAAATGGGAGAAGGCGCAAACGGCTTCGGCGGAATACTGGCTGAACTGAACCCCGCCCTGGTGATGTGCATCCTGGCCGCTATCATGGCCTACATGGGCGGGCTGAGCCCGGCCCTGAGCACCGCGGTGACGCGGGAAGGCAGGGGACATGATTTCCTGACAGCGCTGCCGGTGCCGACACATACCTTCATCCGCGCCAAATTCATTGCGGGATTCAGCCTGAGCTTTATCGGCCACATTGCCGCGGGCGTCGCCATGGTCATCTTCTTCCCCGGAATGGAGCTGCAGGTGGCCCTGGCCCTGATCATGTGCCTGCTGTTCCTGTATGTGAACTCCTGTCTGGAACTGAGCCGGGATATCAAAAAGCCCAAGCTGGACTGGGTTACGGAGCAGGAAGCGGTGAAGCAGAACTTCGGCGTGCTGATCGGTATGTTCGTATCCTGGGCGATCCTGATTGCCCTGGCCGCATTGAGCTACTTCCTGATTACCTGGAAGCTGAACATGTGGATCATCTTCGGCATCCTGAGCGGAATCCTGGTGATCCTGTGCATTGTGACGAGAACGCTGATGTACAGGAACGCGGATAAGTATTACTGCGAAACATGATGAAACAAAAAAGAGGCGAAAGCCTCTTTTTTGTTTCAAATGAATAATTATATAGTGTCCTACTTGTTCAATGGTTTGACGGAATAAGGGAAGAAAAGTATAATCAGGGTAATCAATCCGGAGAGGTATATGAGCATGAAGAAGATTATCGGCCTGATGATTTGCCTGATGATGCTGTTTGGAATCGCGATGGCGGACCAGACGGTGGACCTGCCCCAGAGCCGGTATGTGGTTGATATACCGGACGATATGGATTATGAATCACCGGAAGCTTCTGAGAACGGTGTGGATACCTATTTTACGTATGACCTGGAGATGGACTGCTTCAGCTTCCCGAAGTCGGAGGCAGGGAATCTTGAGATGGCGGATAACCTGAAGGACATCGCCAAGCTGCTGAAGGAAAAGGGCAACGAGGCCGAAGTGCGGAAGGTCAACGGAATCAAGATGGTGGTTTTCCGGATGACGGACGAGGCGGATAACGCGCCCGGAATCGGATATATCTTTGAGGACGGGGACCTGATGATAGAGGTTGATTTCTGGTATGCTTCCCAGGAAGCGGCGGAGCTGACGGAGAAGATCATGGCGTCGATCAGGGAAGAGTGAGTCATCGCGGAGAGATGACAATTAACAATTAAGAATTAAGAATTAAGAATGGCGGAGAACACGGCTTCCGGAAGGAAGTCGTGTTTTCTATTTTGTGAGGTAGAAAGTAGTGTTATCGCAGTGCGATGATAATTTCAGAATTATTCGTCCTTCGGACGTAGCAAGGGATCCCTCGTCTTCGCTCGGGATGACACTATGTTGTTGAGGTTGCGGAGAGCAGGAACGCGACAGAGGGGACAGACACTCAGTCACGTTTTCTTCGAAAACAGTAACAGAGTATCTGCCCCGCAGTCACATTCCTGCATTGCGCGACGGTTATTTGACTTTTATATGTCTGCATAAGCAGAACTATTGGAGAAGATCATCATAATTATGAATTGTGAATTACCAAAGCCGGAGGCGGTGGATGCTGCTTTGGTATTGGATACTGTTTTGTGATATAATAAACTGTTCATACTTGCACAGAATGGCGGCACGGCTGCCGGAGGGATTATGAGCTTTACGCATCTTCATCTGCACACGGAGTACAGTCTGCTGGACGGCGCCTGCCGGATCAGCTCGCTTGCGGACCGGCTGAAAGAGCTGGGTATGGATTCCTGCGCAATTACCGACCACGGCGTACTGTACGGCGCGATCGATTTTTATAACGCCATGAAGGACGCCGGGATCAAACCGATCATCGGCTGCGAAGCATACGTATGCCGGGACCGGACGGACAAATCCCTGACCGGCCGGGAGAACAGCCACCTGATCCTGCTGTGCGAGAACAACACCGGATACCAGAACCTGATGTACCTGATCAGCGAAGGGTTCCTGACGGGATATTACTACAAGCCGAGGATCGACTATAACCTGATCCGGGAACACCACGAAGGCCTGATCTGCCTGAGCGCCTGCCTGAGCGGCGACCTGCCGAAAATGCTGCTGAACGGGCAGGACGAAAGCGCCCATGCCTATGTGAAGGAAATGCAGGAGATCTTCGGCGAGAAGAATTTCTATATAGAGATCATGGATCACAACCTGCGGGAGGAGAAAACCGTACTGCCGAGGCTGATTGCCCTGGCGCGGGAGATGAACGTTCCGCTGGTTGCGACCAACGACTGCCACTATCTGGAGAAGAAGGACGCGCACGCCCAGGAAGTGCTGATGTGCATCCAGACCGGCAAAACGCTGGCGGACGACCAGCGCATGCGGATGGAGACGGAAGAGCTCTATGTCAAGAGCGAAGAGGAAATGCGCGCCCTGTTCAAACAGGTACCGGACGCCATAGACCGGACGCAGGAGATTGCGGAACGGTGCAACGTGGAATTCGAGTTCGGCGTGACCCGCCTGCCGCACTATCCGGTGCCGGAAGGCGAGACGGCGCAGAGCATGCTGCGGCGCCTGTGCGGGGAAGGCATGAAGCGGCTTTATCCGGACGCCAAAGAGGGGGACGAACCCTATCAGCGGCTGGAGTACGAGCTGTCCACCATTGAACATATGGGCTATGTGGACTACTTCCTGATTGTGTGGGACTTCATCCACTATGCCAAATCACACGGCATCATGGTGGGACCCGGCCGCGGCAGCGGCGCCGGATCCATCGTGGCCTATACGCTGGGGATTACGATGCTGGATCCCCTGAAATATCAGCTGCTGTTTGAACGCTTCCTGAACCCGGAACGCGTGAGCATGCCTGATATTGACGTGGACTTCTGCTATGAACGGCGGCAGGAGGTCATTGACTATGTGGCCCGGAAATACGGATCGGACCACGTGAGCCAGATTATCACCTTCGGTACGATGGCGGCCAAGGGCGTGGTGCGCGACGTGGGCCGGGTGCTGGGCATGAGCTACCAGGAGACGGACGCGGTGGCCAAGGCCATTCCCTTTGACCTGGGCATGACGCTGAACAAGGCCCTGAAGATCAGTCCGGTACTGCGGGAGATGTATGACAACCAGCCCAAAGTGCGGGAATTGATCGATACCGCGCTGACACTGGAGGGTATGCCGCGGCACGCGTCCACCCACGCGGCAGGCGTGCTGATCACCGGAAAACCGGTGGTGGAGTTTGTGCCCCTGCAGCGGAACGACGAGGTCATCACCACTCAGTACCCGATGGGCACCATTGAGCGGCTGGGTCTCCTGAAGATGGACTTCCTGGGCCTGCGGACGCTGACGGTCATCCGGGACACGCTGGACATGATGCGGGAAACCGGGAAGGACATGAAACCGGAGGACATTCCGCTGGATGATCCGTCGGTTTACGAGATGATCAGCCGGGGCGACACGGACGGCGTGTTCCAGATGGAAGGCGCGGGCATGACCGGCTTCCTGACGAACATGAAGCCCAGCTGCTTTGAAGACATCATCGCGGCCATTTCCCTGTACCGCCCGGGCCCGATGGAATCCATTCCGCGCTATATCGCCGGCAAGGCTAACCCTGCCAGCGTAAAGTATAAAACCGAAAAACTGCGGCCGATCCTGGACGTAACCTACGGATGTATGGTGTACCAGGAGCAGGTTATGCAGATCGTCCGTGACCTGGCCGGATACAGCTACGGCCGGAGCGACCTGGTGCGCCGCGCCATGGCGAAGAAGAAGCACAAGGTCATGGAGGAAGAACGGCAGATCTTTGTTCACGGAATGACGGATAAGGACGGGAACGTGACCGTGCCCGGCTGCGTGCGCAACGGCGTACCGGAGAATGTGGCCAATGAAATCTATGACGAAATGATCGCCTTCGCCAGCTACGCCTTCAACAAGTCCCATGCCGCCGCGTACGGCGTGGTGGCTATGCAGACGGCCTGGCTGAAACGGTACTACCCGGTGCAGTTCATGGCGGCGATGCTGAACAGCGTGTACGGCAACACCGGCAAGATCGCCGGATACATCCAGTACTGCCGCGGCAGGGATATATCCGTGCTGCCGCCGAACGTGAACCGGAGCCGCTGGAAGTTTACGGTGGATCGCGACGAAGAAGGAAAGGCGGCGATCCTGTTCGGCCTGGGCGCCATCAAGAGCGTGGGCGAAAACGCGGTGAACGCGATTATCCACGAGCGGGAGAACGGCGGACCTTTCCGGGATATCTTTGACTTCTGCCGGCGGATTGACACGGCGGAATGCAACAAGCGGGTGACGGAGAGTCTGATCAAGGCAGGCGCCTTCGACGGCTTCGGCGCCAACCGGCCGCAGATGCTGGCGGTATACGAGGCGGCCATGGACGCGAACCAGGCCCAGAAAAAGAAAAACGTATCCGGCCAGGTGAGCCTGTTTGACATGTTCGGCGGCGGAGAGGAACAGCCCATGTTCGACGCGGAACTGCGGCTGCCGAATATTCAGGACTGCCCGGCGAAAGCCAAGCTGAAGATGGAAAAGGACGCTGCGGGAGTCTACATGACCGGTCATCCGTTAGATGATTATCGGGAGAAGCTGAAGAAGCTGAGCTATACGGCGGCGGAAATTACAGAACCCGAAGAGGAAGCCGAAGCACCGGACCTGGACGGCACGTTTGTGGACCTGGGCGGCATCCTGACAGAGGTCAAGGAAAAGGCAACCAAGAAGGGCGACTACATGGCGTTTGTCACCCTGGAGGATATGACCGGGCAGATTGAATGCCTGGTGTTCCCACGGGTGTTTGAAAAATACCGGATGCTGCTGAACGCGGACGAGGCCGTGGTGATCAGCGGAAAGATCAGCGTGCGGGAGGACGAAGCACCCAAGCTGCTGGCGGAGCGGGTCACAAGACTGGAAGAGTGGAGCGCGCAGCCTTCGACGCTGCGTCTGCAGGGATTCCAGAAAAAGAATGAAACGCCGAAGACGGACGCCCAGCTGGCCGCGGAAGCGGAGCAGAAGGTGTTCCTGCGGCTGAACCGGTCCGATATGGACCGGGTAAGCGCCGTGCTGGCGCTGAGCGCCGGCAATATACCGGTCTACATGCACATTCCGGAGGAGAAGATTACACTGCTTTGCCCGAAGGAAAACTGGTGCAGCGCGGATGAACTCTGTCTCCAGAGGCTCCGGGACGCGATCGGCAAAGAAAATGTTGTGCTGAAACAAAAGGGGTGAGACTCATGGAACAGAAGAAGAGCCGGACAGCGGAAGTCATTCGGTTTGCCCTGACCGGCGGCGTCTGTTTTGTGGTGGAGCTGGCGGTGCTGATCCTGCTGAAAGGTAAATTCGGCGTGGATACGCTGATCGCAACGCCCATCGCTTTCCTGATCTCCGTGATCCTGAATTACCTGCTGTGTGTGGTGTGGGTTTTCCGCGGGGCGAAGAACCGGGGAGCCGGCGCGAAGGCAGGATTCCTGATTACCAGCCTGATCGGGCTGGGACTGAACGAGCTGCTGATGCTGGTGTTCCGGCTGACATTGGGAGAGGACGCAGTGATCCTGACCCTGGGGTCCCGGACGATCAACATGTATGTGCTGAACAAGTGCATCGCAACCCTGGTTGTGATGATCTGGAATTACTTCTCAAAACGGGCGGTGCTGTACCGCAGGGTGAAAGAATGATAGAACTGGAACATGTCACGAAGATGTACGGCAGCATCCCAGGAATCCGGGATGTCTCGCTTCATGTTCCCCAGGGACAGACGGTAGGCCTGCTGGGCCGCAACGGCGCGGGCAAGACCACGGCCCTGAACCTGATGACCGGGTATTTTCCGCCGACAGAGGGGAAGGTCCGCGTCGGCGGAAAGGATATGATGGCCAATCCGCGGGAATGCAAACGGATGATCGGCTATCTGCCGGAGCGGCCGCCGCTGTATGACGAGATGACGGTGGAGGAATACCTGTCCTTCGTCAGCGAGCTGCGGGAGGTTACCCGGAAAGCCAACAAGGAACATGTGAACGAGATCATTGAGCTGTGTACGCTGAAGGATGTGCGGAAGCGGGTGATCAGCCACCTGAGCAAAGGATACCGGCAGCGGGTCGGCATTGCCCAGGCTCTGTGCGGGTCACCGGACGTGCTGATCCTGGATGAGCCGACAGTGGGCCTGGACCCGCGGCAGACGGTGGAAATGCGGGAACTGATCCGGAAGCTGGGAAAGGACCACACGGTGGTATTTTCCAGCCATATCCTGAGTGAAGTGCAGCAGCTGTGCTCCCGGGTGATTATCCTGAACGCGGGGCAGCTGGTACAGAGCATAGACCTGACGGAGAAACCGACGGACACCCTGAAGCTGAGGGTGCGCGCCGCCGGACGGAAGGAAGCGCTCCTGGGCGCCCTGCAGGGCCTGCCGTGCGTACAGCGGGCGGAAACAGCCGCCAGCCCGGAAGCCGGGACGGCGGAATTCCTGCTGACCTGCCGGACCGCGGATGAGCAGGGAAGGGCGACGGATCAGATTTTCCGCCTGCTGGCGGGACTGAACGCGCCGATCCGGATGATGACGGAAGAAAAAGACACGTTGGAAGAAATTTTCCTGAGAAATACATGAGTATTTCCCAGATAAAATTTCTTCCAACAATTCAGAATTCATAATTCAGAATTCAGAATGATAGTTTGTCAGATACCAGTGAAGAGTGAAGAGTTGCTCGCCAGAGGCGAGCAGAAAGGAAGAAACGCCAGACATGAATACGATCCGGAAACGGGAGCTGCAGGGATATTTTTACACTTCCGTCGGGTACGTTTTTATCGGGGTATTCCTGATTATATCCTCCATTCTGTTTTACGTCGGCATACTGAAGCCGAGAAGCGGGGAACTGCCGAACTTCATCTACACGATGAGCTATCTGTGGATGCTGCTCTGCCCGATCCTGACCATGCGGCTGCTGGCAGAGGAAAAACAGAAGAAGACGGATCAGCTGCTGCTGACCAGTCCGGTATCCCTGCCGGGCATCGTGATGGGGAAATACCTGGCCGCGGTGACGGTACTGCTGATTACCGCGGGAATGACGCTGCTGTTTGTGCTGGTGGTTGCCATTTACGGCAGAGTGTATCCGGCGGAGCTGGCGGTGAACTACCTGGGATTTATCCTGCAGGGCTGCGCGCTGGTAGCGCTGGACCTGTTCCTTTCCGGCTGCGCCGGGACGCCTGTGACGGCAGCGGTGCTGGCATACGGCGCCAACCTGATGCTGTGGATCCTGGACGAGATGTACAGCCTGATCCAGGCGGACTGGATTTCCGAAATCCTCAAGTTCCTGTCCCTGTACCGGCGGAACGAGAACATGATCAGGATGGGGCAGCTGAGCATAGCGGCAATCCTGTATGACTTCTCCTTTATCGTGGCATTCCTGGCGCTGGCGGTGTTCAGGCTGGACCGGAAAAGGTATACCCGGTAAAGATCTGTGATCTTTACCGGAATGAAAATGAAGAATGAAAAATGATAAAGTTTGCCAGAAGCCAGTGAAGAGTTAAGAGTTAAGAGTTTAGAGTGTAGAGTTGCCCGCCGATGGCGAGCAGCAGGAGGAAAAGACAGTTGGCTAAGGAGAAGCACAGAACAGGAAAGCTGAAATACGGGTCAGTATCAGCGCTGATGCTGGCGATGGTGCTGATTGCGCTGATCGCGCTGAACGCAGGCATCTATGCCCTGGAAAAGAACAAGGGCTGGCGGATTGACCTATCTTTCAACGGGATCCTGTCCCAGAGCGCGGATACCAAAGCTGTGATTGAATCACTGGACAAGCCGGTGGAAATCTACGCGCTGTTCCGCAAGGCCAGTGAAAGGGAATGGCCGGAACTGCAGGAACTGCTGGACAAGTATGCCGCAGCCAGCGACAGGATTACCTGGAAACAGGTGGATCCGATGGTTGACCAGCTGCTGGTTAACCGGTTTTCCACGGACAACGCGGTACCGGTTGAAGGAAACCTGATCGTATGGTGTGAGCAGACGAACCGGTTCAGAATCATCGGCGGCGAGGATTTCATAGGCCAGGGCTTTGACATCGAGACAGGCGAACTGGTTTATGAAAACCTGACATTTGAAAGCAGCATAACCAGCGCCATTGCGTATGTGGTCAAGGACCGGGTGGCGAAGGCCGTAATCATGCAGGGACACGACGAATACCAGCTGGAGTTCCTGACCGATTTCCAGAACCTGCTGGAGGCCAATCAGTTTGAGGTGGTTTACCAGGACCTGAAGGAAGAGGGCTATACGCCGAATCCGGAAGACCTGCTGATTTTCTTTGATCCGCTGAAAGACCTGACGGAGACGGAGCTGAAGACGCTGACAGAGTTTGCCGGGAAGGGCGGAAGCTTCCTGTTTGCATGTGATACCGACGTTTCGATGGACAATATGCCCCGGTATATGACGCTGCTGCGGAGCTACGGATTTGAGCCGCTGGAAGGATTCGCAGAAGCGAGCCAGGTGGACCGGAATTCCTACTATGAATCCCAAAACTATCTGGTGCCGGAAATGTGTTCCACGGATATAACGATGGATCTGGTGGGTACGGACAGGGATTTCCTGATTCTTCCGGGCACAAGGGCATTTGCCGAGCCGGAAGAGGGCGACCGGAACCTGGTGATCAGCGTCGTGCTGCGTGCCGCCGGAACCGCTGTAATCAGAACAGATACAACGGTGACGGCACCGGACGGGACGGAAGGATTCCCGCTGGCCCTGCAGGCACGGCGCGTGACAAACGAAGGATATGTATCCCGGGCGTTTATCATCGGCAGCGGATATACGCTGACTGATAAAGGTCTGTATTCCATTACACGCAGCCAGGAACTGACCGTGAATGTGATGGACTTCCTGATGCAGCAGGGGGGAACCGGCCTGAATATCGCGCCGAAGGACGCGGCCCGGCCCGGACTGAAGACCGAAAGCCTGAACCTGGGTTCCATCCTGCTGATTGCATTGCCCCTGTCAGTGCTGTTTGCAGCGCTGCTGATACTGGGACCGCGCAAAAACGCGTAGCGTTTTTGCGAATGAAGAATGAAGAATGATAGATACTGAATACCATCATGATGGTTAACAAGATGGTTTGATCAGAATATTGGGTGAATTATATATGCAACGAGTGGAAAAACAGAAACATAAAGACAGGAAGCGGAGACGGCTGACCTGGGTGATTCTGTGCGCGATTCTGCTGGCAATCAGCGTGATTGTGGGATTTCTGCTGCGGAAAAAGGCGGATGACACCATCGAAATGATCCGGGAAAACTCCAGGCACGAAGCCGTGACGGGAGATATCTATTTCCGTGAAGCAGAAGAAATGATGAGCCTGACGCTGAAGCAAAAGGGACAGGAAGAATGGACCGTAGTCCGCGGCGTGGACGGCAAGCTCCGGCTGCAGGACGAGACAGGCGAGACGTCTTCCTGGACGGTGGACGACAATATCGCCGAAATGCTGACAGAAGCCGCCACGAAACTGACCTTTGACGATGTATTTGCGGAAAAACGGTCCGAATGGGAAGTGGAAGAGGATGTTTTCGGACTGAAAGATCCGCGGGTGACCGCGGTGACCCGTTTTACGGACGGAACGGAAGTGACGGTACACATCGGTAAATCCGCAGATCCGGAAAACAGCAGCTTTTACTATATGTCGGTGGACGGAGACGAACGGCTGTTTGCCGTTTCCGCTGGTATTGAAGAAGATTTTGCCACAGAGTTCGCCATGCTGCATCCCGTTCCGAAGCTGGAAATCCAGCGGGCGCTGCTGGACAGGATTACCGTGAAGAACGGGGACGGAAGCGTACGGAAGGAATGGAAGCTGCAGGGGGACGTGGCAGACCGGGACGCGGAGGAAAACTGGCTGCTGACAGCACCGTTTGTCTATCCGGCGGATTATGACACCATCAACAATATGAAGGAAAACGCAGGGAATCTGCGGCTGGGCCTTTTTGTGGACGAAGCCAACCCGGAAACGCTGAAGCTTTACGGCTTTGAGGAGCCCACAGCGATCCTGGAGTTCCATACTGTGGCCGGCAAAACCGGCGCCACCGGAGCGAGCGGCGTTTTTGACGTCAGTTCCTGGGACGAACAGCTGACAACGCTGACGGTCGGCGGGAAAAAGGGAGAGATGTCCTCCTACATCCTGTATGAGGGAAATATCTACTCCATCAGCGATTTTACGATGAGTTCCTTCCTGAAGACGGATCCGATCAAATCTGTGGCGAGGTATGTGGTGCTGACGCCCCTGACCTCGCTGGAGGAAGTATTAGTAGAGCAAAAGGGCGAGGAGCCTGTGCTTTATTCCCTGGTGGTGGAAGAAATCCCCGCCACGGAAGACGAAGCCGCGGAAGAAAAATATCACTGCCTGAAAAACGGCGAAGAAATCCCCTTTGAGACGTTTGCGGCCGCGTGGCAGCGATTGATGACGGTGACAGTGAGCGGCCGGTTTTCGACCAATTATGAGCCCGGAGAAGCATATATAAAGTATACGTTCCGTACGGTGAACAAAAGGACGCATACCGTTGAACTTTCTGATCTGGATGAAATGCATGACGCGGTGACCCTGGACGGGCACACACGGTTTTATCTGATTAAGGGAGGGATGACAGAATTACCGTAAGAATTTATAATTCTTACGGTAATTCTGAATGAAGAATGAAGAATGAAGAATGAAAAATGAAGAATGATATAGTGTTCTGCTTTTTTAAGCGTGTTGAAGAAGTATTATTTTATAATATGATGCTAATAAAAACGCATGGGTGAAGCCCATGCGTTTTGGTTTATATTATTTATAGTTCGTAGCCGATGATGTTTTTGCCGGTATATTTGAGGGTTACCTGGGAACCGGACTGGAAGGCGGGGAGGGGAATCTCACGGTCCCAGTAGAAGCGCTGTTCCCGGGTGCCGTGCTTATCCGGTTCGCCAAGGAAGATCAGTCCCAGGCAGGGAACGCCGTCCACGAGGGAGGGTTCAGATTCAGCATGGTCATAGACCAGGGATTCGGTGTGCGTACGGCCGGAAAGAGCGGAAAGAACCAGCTTTTTATACCGCTGCAGCGGCAGGCAGAAAAGATCAATCACAAAGACGGCAATAAAGCCGATGAGGGCGAAAAGGACGATGCTCATCCATTCCTTCCGGATGATCAGCGAATATATGAACAGACCCAGGATCACAGCCAGGATGACGCCGAGAACGGCGTAACGCTTTTTCACCTGTGCGGAAATCTGCTGAAGGTCTTTGTCGGAATAAAGGTCAGTCATATGTATTTCCTCCGGACAAACAAAATTCACAATTCATAATTCATAATTCATAATGATTATGCTTTCGCCGGCCCGGGAATCAAGCTATGCGAAAATATGAACTGCACACTGAAATATCATGAAGGCAAAAGGAATAAATGTCAAGGGAAAAGGATAAAAAGAAACCGTCCTCCTTGTGCAGGGGAGGACGGTATGCTTGCTTGATGTGTCGGTTAATGTCAGACCAGCTCGAGAATGACCATCTCGGCGGCATCGCCGCGGCGCGGTCCGAGCTTGTAGATACGGGTGTAGCCACCGGAGCAGTTCTTTTCCGCGTTGCGGGCCTTGTACTTGGGTCCGATTTCACGGAAGAGCTTTTCGACCACAGGATGCTTGTTGTCCTTGGTCCGCTCACGGTATTCAGCCTTGTTCTCGTCGGCATTCTTGGCTTCCTTCAGATCGTAGAGGTAAGCCATCATGATGCGGCGGGCATGCAGTTTGGACGGAGCATCGTTCACCACTTCGAGGGTGACCAGCTGTCCCTTGTCGTTATGGGTTTCCTTGGTGGTGGAAACCGTATTTTCGCATTCGCGCACAGCCAGGGTGATCATTTTGTCGGCGATCCGGCGGACTTCCTTGGCCTTGGCTTCGGTAGTCGTGATCCGGCCGTTCCAGATCAGGTTGGTCACCTGGTTACGAAGCAGCGCCTTGCGCTGATCCGCGGTGCGACCCAGCTTGCGTTGGTTAGCCATGGGAATTCCCTCCTAAATTAGTCATCATTGGGGCGAAGGCCCAGACCCAGAGCGTTGAGCTTCTGCTCAACTTCTTCCAGGCTCTTGCGGCCCAGATTGCGGACCTTCATCATGTCTTCCTGATTCTTCTGTACCAGCTCAGCAACGCTGTTGATGCCGGCACGCTTCAGGCAGTTATAAGCACGGACGGAAAGATCCAGTTCTTCGATAGTCATCTCCAGAACCTTGTCCTTCTTGTCGTCTTCAGGCTGCACCATGCTCACGGGCATGACCTGATCGGTCAGGCTGATGAACAGGTTCAGGTGCTCATTCAGAATCTTGGCGGCGCTGGAAATGGCCTCTTCGGGCTTCAGCGTGCCGTTGGTCCAGATCTCAAGGGTCAGCTTGTCATAGTCCGTGATCTGACCTACGCGGGTATCTTCGACCGTGTAGTTGACTTTCTTCACAGGGGTGAAGATGGAGTCGATCGGGATCACGCCGATGGGCATGCTGGGGGTCTTGTTCTTGTCGGCGCTCACATAGCCGCGGCCGCGATCGAGGGTCAGCTGCATCTGCAGATGAGCATCCTCGTTCAGGGTGGCGATATGGAGATCCGGGTTGGCGATTTCAACCTCATCATCCGTTTTGATATCACCAGCAGTCAGTTCGCAGGGACCCTTCACATCAATGGTGAGCTGCTTGGGGCCGTCGGCAAACATCTTGCAGGCCATAGTCTTCAGATTCAGGATGATTTCCGTTACATCTTCCTTGACTCCCGGGATCGTGGAGAACTCGTGCTGCACACCTTCGATGTGCACGGAGGAGACCGCCACGCCGGGGAGGGAGGAAAGAAGCACGCGACGCAGGGAGTTGCCCAGGGTGTGGCCGAATCCGCGTTCAAGCGGCTCGATCACAAAGCGGCCATAGCAGCCGTTCTGTCCAACTTCCACGCAGTCGATACGGGCTTTTTCGATTTCGACGATCATTTCGTTGTACCCTCCTCATTCGGGTTGTCCAGTAATCATTAACGGGAGTAGAACTCGACGATCATGTTCTCCTGAACCTGCAGGTCGATATCTTCGCGGGTGGGAAGAGCGTTGACGGTGCCGGTGAGGTTCTGAGCGTCGAAGCTGAGCCACTTCGGGATCAGCGTGCTGGTTCCTTCACGCAGACTCTTGAACATCTCCATCTCTTCGCTGCGCTTGCGCAGAGTGATCTTATCGCCAACCTTCACCTGATAGGAAGGAATGTCGACTTTGATATCATTGACCCGGATGTGGCCGTGGCAGACGATCTGACGAGCCATGCGACGGGTCTTGGCCAGACCAAGACGGAACACAACGTTGTCCAGACGCTGCTCCAGCAGGCGGAGCATGTTGTCACCGGTGATGCCCTTCATGTTGGCGGCCTTCAGGTAGTACTTGTGGAACTGCTTTTCCAGGACGCCGTATACGAACTTAACCTTCTGCTTTTCCTGCAGCTGGGCGCCGTATTCGGAGACCTTCTTGCGGCGGTTTCCGCCGGGATTGCGGGTGGATTTTTTATTGCCATAGCCCATAACGGCCGGGGAAATGTCGAACTTCCGGCATTTCTTGGCAATCGGATCTTTATTCACTGCCATTTCTGTCTGTCCTCCTTCTTACACGCGACGGCGTTTGGGCGGACGGCAACCGTTGTGGGGAATGGGCGTCACGTCCTTGATCATGTTCACATCCAGACCGGCGGCCTGAAGAGAACGGATAGCGGCTTCGCGTCCGGAACCGGGGCCTTTGACATACACTTCAACCGTGCGCAGACCGTATTCCATAGCGGCCTTGGCAGCGGTCTCAGCGGCCATCTGAGCAGCGAAGGGCGTGGACTTCTTGCTTCCGCGGAAGCCCAGACCGCCGGCGCTGGCCCAGGAAAGAGCATTGCCCTGGGTATCAGTGATGGTCACGATGGTATTGTTGAAAGAAGAACGGATATGGGCAGCGCCGCGCTCAACGAGCTTCCGTTCGCGGCGTTTACGCGTAGCCTTCTTCAGCTTTTGCTTAGGTGCCATTGATTTTACTCCCTCCGTATTATCCGCATAAAAGCGGAATCAATTCAGTCAGAGACTTACTTGGTGGCTTTCTTCTTGCCAGCGATGGTCTTCTTGGGGCCCTTACGGGTGCGGGCATTCTGCTTGGTATTCTGTCCGCGAACGGGAAGGCCATGACGATGACGAACGCCGCGATAGCAGCCGATCTCAATCAGACGCTTGATGTTGAGCGAAACTTCACGGCGAAGATCACCTTCCACCTTCAGGTTGTGCTCAATGTATTCACGCAGCTTGCTGATTTCGGTCTCGGAGAGATCCTTTACCCGTGTGTCGGGATTCACACCGACTTCCGCGAGCATCTTCTGCGAAGTGGTCAGGCCGATGCCGTAGATATAGGTCAGGCCGATCTCAACGCGCTTTTCTCTGGGCAGGTCAACACCTGCAATGCGTGCCATTTTAAGTAATACACCTCCGTATGTTGTTTGACCTAATTGGTCAACCGGGAAAAGTTTTGTTTCGCATGGGGCGAGGCAACCCAACCAGGCACCGCGAAACGCGACTCCATGTTGGCTCCTGGTGAAAGCAGGCGCACAACAACACTGACGGACTGCTATGGAAGGTGCAGTCTGCCAGCGCCTAAAGAGACGGGGTTTGATTTCCCACCGGAACACCCGTTTTTCAACGGATGCAGCCGCCCGGCGGCAAACCAGGGCTAACTTCCACAGTTTAGCACAAGGAAAGAAAAATGGCAATGAAAAATTCAAATAAAAAATTAAATTTTTATAAACATTGTTACAAAAGAATTAAATCTGCTAAATTGTGAGAATAGCGAAGTCCAAATGCAGAATCAGGATTGTCTCTTTGCAGAATGTGTTCCGGATATAGTGAGGGTTTACATCCCCGGAGGAGGGAGTCATACAGAAACATAGAAGCAGAACAGTCGGTGTAAGTACAACATCAGGCGGTGTGACATGGTAACAGTGACTAAGGGGTTGGCAGGACGCCCCTAAAACGCGGCAAAACGCGGCAGGTAAAAAGGAAATTACTACTGTTTTACTACTACTGGTGATATTTTGCCGAAAATATGAAAATCAACGCTATATGAAGAAACGCCGGCCTTTGAAAAACAAGGGTTCAGCGCTTTTTGGCAGCAAATCTTTTTTGCTGATCGAGGAGAAGAATCAAGGATTCATGCTTCTGGATATTTAAAAAAAGGATTTGTCTTTCAACTGACAGTTAAATACTCAAAAATCCTGGATATATCTATGCAGAAAATTCAGAGCATTGATTTTGGAGACAAAAAATCCGCAAATGAAAATCTTTAGAAATACAATGAATTATCCAGAAATTCTCAGGAAAACAGACTAAGAGGGACAAAAAGCATACAGTCGCCGGATAACGGAGTAAATCAGCCAATCTTTAGTTTGACTTTCTTTGATCATTGAATATAATATAATCAGCGTTCGGAAGAACGGGGTGGCCGGAGACCACAAAGTGCACGACCTGCATAAAGGCCAGATTGCGACCCGGCATGACGGGTGAGAAACCCGGCGATGAAGGCCATGAATGGAGGTTGTTATTATGAGTACTTATCTTCCCAGCGTATTCGGTGAGAACCTGATGGATGTCTTTGATGACTTTGATGACTTTGACCGGAACTTCTTCCGTGGATTAACCCGTCCTGAGCATGTTCTTTACGGCAGAAATGCACAGCACATGATGAAGACGGATGTAAAGGAAACGGATGAAGGATACGAAGTCGATGTGGATCTGCCCGGATT
>Ga0256405_10000969_pt1 | contig 86052 bp, 65 predicted proteins | sample RumenRJG_02DNA_FD_189096 | JGI IMG/M metagenome (GOLD analysis project Ga0256405, IMG submission 189096) | Bovine rumen microbial communities from Lethbridge, Alberta, Canada - RJG_02 | ecosystem: Host-associated > Mammals > Digestive system > Stomach > Rumen | place: Canada: Alberta... | reverse complement strand
TCCAAGAACCCTGTCCTGGCCAAGAGCCTTATTCAAAAGTGCAAATGTAATTGTAGAATCTACGCCGCCGCTAAGGAAAAGAAGAACGTTGCGTCCAGCAGCATCTTTTTTAATTCCTTCAAGTATTACGTTGAGAACCGTGTCCTGATCCCAGTTTTTTTCCATGCCGCAGAAATTTGCAAAATTTTCAAAAATCTGGTTTCCGCAAGGGGTATCCTTTACTTCACAGTGGCACTGAAGTGAAAAGCGTTTTTTTGCAAGATTCTGCGTTGCCGCAAAAGGACAGTCTTTTGTGCTTCCTACAACTTCGAAGCCCTCTCCAAGAGCAAGAACTCCGTCCTGATGGCTCATCCATACCTGCTGTTTTGGTTCAATTCCTTCAAAAAGGGGACATTTTACGTCTGGATTCAGGTTTAATTCTGCAAATCCAAATTCGCCTGTTTCTGCCTTGCCGACTTTTCCGTTGTATCCAAGCTGAACAATGTAATGTCCATAGCACAGGCCAAGAATCGGAATGTCAAGGTTCAGAATTTCTGAATTGAATTCAGGAACTTTTTCGTCATAAACGGAACTTGGTCCACCAGAAAAAACAATTCCGCGGCAGTTTTCAAAAACTGAAAGGTCTGTAGATGGAAGGGCAATTTCTGAATAGTAACCAAGCATACGGAATCTTTTTGCAATAAGATGAGCATACTGGCTCCCGAAATCCAAAACAACAATTTTTGAGCGTGACATATAAAATCCTGCGCCGTGTTGCGGCTGTCAAAAATAAGATAATATTAATGCATTGTATCAGATAAGACGAATTGTGTGAATTATGAATTTATAGTGCATGATGATTTTTTATGAGCGTAATTTATCTTTTACTTCAGACCAGATTGAGCAGCTGCCTTTCTGGTGTTCCTTTGAATAATACAGGGCTTTGTCTGCATTTTTCAGAACTTCGTTCAGTTCATTGGCATTTTCTATATCAAGGTTCGTGCTTATGCCCATACTGAATCCTAAAAGTCGTTTAGTTGGAATTTCCAGTGCATTCACTCCCAGTTTTTCCTTTATTGCAGAGATAAAATGGTTTTCTTTTTTTAAGCCATCGATAAGCCGTTCGTAAACTTTTACCGCTTCATTTTTATCTGTATCTACCATTACAATTACAAATTCATCTCCGCCAAATCTTGTAATAAAGTCAGATTGGCGGCAAACTTTTTTAAGAAGTTTTGCGAAGGACATTATAAGGATGTCCCCGACATTATGCCCGAATGTATCGTTGTAGAATTTAAAGTTGTCAAGGTCAATAAATGCAATCGCAATCTGAATTGTAGTCTTTTTGCGGATTTCATAGCGGCGTATGCGTTCACTTTCTGCTGTTATGTATTGCTGAAGCGCATGCCTGTTGTTCAGGAGGGAAAGTGTATCTGTTGTAGAAAGGAACAGAAGGTTTTCTTCTTGTTTATAAATTACAATTTGAGCTTGAACGGATGAAAGTGCTATGTTAAGAGTATTTAAATCTTCTGTACTAAGCGTATTCTGCAATGACGGAATGATTGCGACTGCAATTTTGATATCAGCCTGCGAAATGTTTCCGAAGAAAAGATTATGCTGCTCTTTGTAGATAAATTGTTCATTCTCGTTGTTTTTCGAATTTGAAAATAAACTTTCCCATTCTTCCGGGGCTAAATCTTTTTCTGCTGAACGATGCCGTGCATATATTGTATGGTATTTTCCGTTGTTGCATTCACCGATCATTACAGAATTCGCAAAAGTGTATTCATATATATTCTGAACTGCATTTTCGATAAATTCCAAATATGAATTTGATTTTTGATTGTGAGATTTAATTTTATTAAGGAACTGATAGTCGTGAATCCTTTTGTGAAGTTGTGTAAGAAGAACTTCTTTCTCTGCCTTTTCATTAAGGAATGCAAGATCGATTTTAAGTTCATCCAGTTTTTCAATACCTTCAAGATAGTCTTTTGTCGTTATTGATCTTTTATTTTTTGTGTAATAGACAAATTTTTTTTCCTTCGCGAGTGTAAATCCTTTTTTTAGGTATTTTTTTGCAAGTTCCGGTTGACCAAGACGCTCCATAAGAACTGCATATTCATAGCATACAAAGCAAATCTTGTGACTCTGGGCACTCTTTATTTTCTTGAAGAGACTGATGCAGTTTTTCAGTTCGTCTTCTGATTTTTCAAAATGTCTGTCTGTTGCATGAAGTGCAGCCTTTACAAAGAAAAGCAGCGGTTTGTCTTCCATCGTGATGTTTGCATAATCGGCTTCAATTTGGGCAAAATTGATTTTTGCATGAATCAGTTCATTGCGGTCAAGATCAATTATTGTCATAAAAAGCAGAATATCGCTTGCAGATGGTAAAAAGGAGTTGTTTGTCTGTTCGTCAAGGTTAAACAGATATAAAAAATGCAGAAGTTTGGAAAGAATTTCATAGGCAATATCGTAGTGACGTGAAAAGAACAGTGCATATCCTATGTTCTTAAGACAGTCGATGATTCTTGAATAATCGTTCAACTGGTAGACATTTTTGATGATTCCGTTTACCTGATTGTAGGCATCTTTGTACAATGCACGGCACAATGATTCGTAAGAAAGGCCGTTCCTTATATTGATTAGAGGAATCAGTTCTCCTATCTCAGTACGGATTGCATTGCATTTGTTGTACCACTTCATTGCATCTTCGCCTTCTCCGTAGTGGGAACTCATAATGCCCTTCCAATGACATGCAGTTGAAAAAAGATGTTTGTTGCCGTTTTTTGCCGCAATTGCCATACATGTATCGATTATGTCTTCTATAAGCGGTCGTGATTCCTGATTATTTATAAGATTCCATGGAACTGTAAGACCGGTCGCAATGTAGTTGTTTATAAAACCTAGACTATCAAGGCGTTCAAGAGCTTCCAGATATTTTTCTTTTGCAATTTCTGGATCAGAGCGTTTTACAAATTGGAATTCCAGCATCGCGAGTAGAGCGTAATAAGCGGAATCCTTTCTGTTTTCCAGCCGCTGTCTGACCTGCAGTGCATATTTTTTAGCAAGATCATTGGATTTTTTTTCATAGAAACTTCTAGACAGATAGAACAATGCCGCTGTCGTAAGGTCATCGTCATTTTGTGATTCTATAATATCATTAAGATATAGGATTGCTTCGTCCGGCATTTCACAGTTAAAGAAGTCCAATGCAAGTTCAAAATAAAGAATCCTCTTTTGATAAGAGGAGAAAGAAAAATTCTGAAGGTTTTTCTTTATCCAGATGATTATAATCTTCAGCTGAGCATAGGACATGAATATTCTGTTGTTATGGATTATACTGAAGAGATGTGAAAAGTTATTGAACAGTTCTTCGGCGATTTTTTGTGATCCATAAAAATGGTGTTCGTAGTCAAGCAGCGGATTCATCAATGCCTTTGCTTTTTTTGCAAACGTATTTTTCAGGAACAGAAAATTAGGCTTTGTTGAGTGTTCTTCCATAAAATCAAGAACGGCTTCCGAAGTATTCGTTATTTCTGCGTCAAAGCAGAATATAAGCCTGCCTGTAAAAAACTCGGACTCAAGCTTATTCATGATCTGTATGGTGTCGCTGAATATATTCTGTGAGTTCAAAAAGATAAAGTTCTTTTTGTTGTAAATTTTGAAAAGTTCTGTGATTGTATGCACAAATTGGTTTATCTCATAAACCTGCTCATTCGGGATAGGAATGTCATAACGTTCAACTGCAAGACCTGTACGGAAATAAGTTGAAAATGATTCTGTCTGTACTGAATATGAAAACTGTTTAAGCAGGTTTTCATCAGGACCTTCGTCTTTTATAAGTCTTAAAAAAGGCTTATAAGGTGAAAAATCATCTGCCAGGTCTATGACTGTGTAGTCGGATTTATTATTCTCTACAAATTTAGTAGAAACCTCTTTATTCAAGATAAGATAACAAATCTTTTCTTTGCATGAGTTGAGAAAATTATTTACGATGCTGATTTGATCGAATGATTCCACCTTCATTTATATTACACTCTATTAAAATTGATTGCAAGAATTATTCATGATCTAAATACTTCTGACAAAGTCGGTGTAAAATATTACAAGAATGAATGATATTCCAATTCCTGCATTGAATATCACTCGTTCTGTGGTAGAAACAAAGGTGTTTTTCAGAGGTTACATTTTTGTAAAAAATCTGTTTATCTGTTCTTCTTTGCGGCACAGGCAGCCTTTACAAATTCCCGGAAAAGAGGACCGGCTTTGTTAGGGCGGCTCTTAAATTCTGGATGGAACTGAACCCCTACCATCCAAGGATGCTCTGGAACTTCTACGATTTCTACTAGGTCGCGTTCCGGGTTTACGCCGGCAATGACGAGTCCTGCGTTTTTGTAGTCCTCACGGTACTTGTTGTTAAATTCATAGCGGTGGCGGTGCCGTTCCCATACAGTAGAAGAGCCGTATGCTTCAAGAGTCTTTGTACCTTCTGCAACTGTACATTCAAATTTACCAAGGCGGAGTGTGCCACCAAGAATTTTACCGTTCTGATCTGGCATAAGGTCAATTACCGGATGAGTTGTGCTCTTATCCATTTCTGTAGAGTTTGCATCTTCAAAACCCAGCACATTACGTGCATATTCGATGCAGACAATCTGCATTCCAAGGCAGATGCCAAAATACGGAACTTTGTGGGTGCGGCAGTATTTAGCAGTATTAATCATACCTTCAATTCCGCGGTCACCGAATCCGCCTGGAACAATTACGGCATCTGCGTCCTTTAGGCGGTTTTCTGTCGCTGCATCGTCAGTAAGTTCTTCAGATGAAACCCAGTCAATGTCTATGGAAGCAAGATTTTCAATTCCACCGTGGATAAGCGATTCTACAACAGAAAGGTATGCGTCGTGCAGTGCAACATATTTTCCTACAAGCGCAATTTTTACGCTCTGAGTAGGGTTGTTGAATTTATCAACCATTTCTTTCCAGTTGGAAAGATCTGCAGGTCCTTTTTTGATTCCAAGCGCATCGCATACAGCCTTGCCGATTCCTTCTTTTTCAAGCTGAAGCGGAACTTCATAGATTGAACGTGCGTTAAGGTTTTGTATGATGTGGTCAGGCTCAACGTTACAGAAGTTTGCAAGGCGTTCTCTTGTGGCCTGATCAATTTCATGTTCTGTTCGAAGCATGATGATATTCGGCTTAATTCCGAGTTCCTGAAGCTCTTTTACGGAATGCTGTGTAGGCTTTGTTTTAAGTTCGTTTGCAGTGCCAATGTAAGGAACAAGGGTAAGGTGAATGTAGCAGCAGTTCTCTTCGCCGACCTCGTATTTAATCTGACGGATTGCCTCTACGAATGGAAGTGATTCAATATCACCGATTGTTCCACCGATTTCTGTAATAATGACATCAGCCTTAGTTTCTTTTGTAGAGAGAAGCATGCGGCGCTTGATTTCTTCCGTAATGTTAGGAATTACCTGAACTGTTCCGCCGTGGAATGCCCCTTCGCGTTCCATGTTCAATACCGTAAGGTATACGCGTCCAGCAGTTGTGTTTGAAGACTGAGACAAAGATGTATCTGTAAAGCGTTCGTAATGACCCAGATCAAGGTCTGTTTCAGCTCCGTCATCAGTTACAAATACTTCTCCGTGCTGAATAGGGTTCATTGTACCCGGGTCAATGTTAAGATATGGATCAAACTTCTGGTTTACAACGCTAAGTCCAAGATTCTTTAAAATAAGACCGATGGAAGCCGCTGCAATTCCTTTTCCAAGACCAGATACAACACCACCTGTTACAAAAATATACTTCGTCATCAGAAATTCCTTAAAATTGAAAACAATATATCCTAGAAATATAACAGAATGCTTGCATTTCGTCCACTACAGGCTGAAAATCCCTGTTAAAATCGATTTTTAAATAATTTACCGGACAAAAATTTTTCTGTCAAAAAAAGATTTTTTAATCTTTCGCTGTTGTGTGCATGCAATTGTTTCTTTGAATTATATATTTGCCGGCTATATCGGTTCTTAAAACGATTTTTTTTGTATGAGCCTGCAATTGATTTTCCGGGTACTCGATTTTTATCAGTCAAAAATTTTTCTGAATCTTACCAGTTTTGACATTGCGATGGATGCGGCTTTTGTGTTCTTTTTTAGAAGAAGAGAAAAGTCCAGCGCCGGAATTTTTATTAACGTACAGTCTGTAATGGCGGTTGCAGAACCGGTTCTGTCTGTGTTCAGAAGAAATTCGTATTCACCGCAGAAACTGCCTTTTTCAAAAAGAATTTTTTTGTCGTTCCGGTATTCGCAGACAATTCCTGAAACAATGTAAAATACGTAATCAGAATAATCATCTTTTTTGAATATTTCCTGGCCGGCATGGTATTTTACAAGGTTGTCGCGCGTCATAAGAGAAAATGGAGTAACAAACAGAATTTTTCTTAAAAGGTCGTAAAAGGAATCAGGCTGTTCTCTCGGAAGAAAATAAAGCTCGCTTAAAAGCAGCGAATAAAAGAACTGAAGCGCATAAAGCATCTGTGCAAAATACATGAAAAGCACAAAGTAAACGTAAACTTCAAATAGAAGGATTATGATTTTACCGAAAAATCCGTAAATCGTGTTGTAGTTTGCTCTGTTCATAAAAAGAGAAATTATGAAGATGAATCCGTAGAAAAGTCCGGTTGTCAAAAGTCCGCAGAAGAGACAGTGGCGTTTTTTTGGATTTGAACCAGATGCAAATTTATAGGCGCATACGGTAAAAGTCAGAATGATTGTAAAAAGAGTCCAGTTTACAAGCTTGTTGGAAAAGGAACTGAAAATCAGCGGAAAAAGTTCCGTAATTTTAGAAAAAAACGGAAGTGTAAAAATCTGGCGCATTATGAACGCTGCAAAAAAAACTGTTGCACAGGTAATTACAGCAAGGAGTTCTCCTGCAAATGTTAAAATCTGGTTCAGAACAGGACGAGGCGGTGCTTCGGTATGAAAAATCTGGCCAAGCCCTTTTATGACGGAGAGAAAAAGTTTCCTTGCCATCCAGACTATAAAGAGTACAAGAAAAAGGTTGCCCCAGGAGATGATGAATCTGTCCGGCAGTTTTGCAATTATTTTATGTACGTCTATATAGTTAGTTAAAAGCGAAAGAATGTGATCAAAACCTTCCAATACGGCCGGCGAAATATGCAGTACCTTTACAAAAACTGTAAGTATGATTACAAGAATCGGGATGAATGAAAAAATAAAGTTAAATGCGCATGCTGAAGCGCAGGCATCAAGATTGTTTTTAAAGTAGAATGCCGTAGTAAGGTAAAAAGTCTGTAAGATTCTTGTGAAAAAAGATTTTATTGATTTCATTCAGTAATATATATAATACAGCACTTGATTATGAAATCAAGTGCTGTATTAACTTTTACAAAGCAAAATTCGTTGAGATCTCCGGATTGGAAATCTGATAACTTTGTGACGTTTTTGCGAATGCAAAAACTCGTTAAAGCTGGTGGACTAAAAGTCCGCCAGCTTTGGTGCTCTTGGATATGGTATTACATCACGGATGTTTTCCATACCTGTTACGTAACGGATAAGGCGTTCAAATCCGAGACCGAATCCTGAGTGTGGAACAGTACCGAACTTGCGCAAATCAAGATACCAGTTGTAGATTGATTTATCCATTCCGCGGCGTTCGATTTCTGCGCAGAGTTTGTCGTAGTCTTCTTCGCGTTCAGAACCACCGATAAGCTCTCCGATTCCAGGAACAAGAACGTCTACGGCCTTTACAGTCTTTCCGTCGTCATTCTGTTTCATATAGAAAGACTTGATTTCTTTTGGATAGTTGAAAACCATTACTGGGCAGCCGAAAATCTTTTCTGTAAGATATCGTTCGTGTTCTGTTGCAATATCGCATCCCCAGTAAGGTTTGAATTCGAACTTAGCGCCGTTTGCAGCAGCTTCTTCAAGCTTTGCAATTGCATCTGTATATGAAATGCGTACAAACTTTGCATTTGCAACTTTTGTAAGGCTTTCGATGAGGCCTGGCTGGATTCTCTTGTCAAAGAATTCAAGGTCAGCGCGGCACTTTGTCAAAGCCCAGTTCAAAAGATATTTAACAAAGTCTTCCTGGATGTCCATGTCGTCATCGAGATCAAAGAATGCCATTTCTGGTTCAATCATCCAGAATTCTGCAAGGTGACGAGGTGTATTTGAGTTTTCCGCGCGGAAAGTTGGGCCGAAGGTGTAAACGCGGCTCAAGGCTGTAGCCATTGTTTCTGCTTCAAGCTGGCCAGAAACAGTAAGTGAAGCTTTCTTTCCAAAGAAGTCCTTTGAGTAGTCAACGATTTTGTGAGCATCTTCGATTTTCATTCCGCCTGCACCGGCTTTAACACCCATTTCTGCGATTTTTTCCATAGAAAGGGTAGTTACCTGGAACATTTCTCCTGCGCCCTCACAGTCAGAGCATGTGATTTCCGGGGCATTGATATACTGAAAGCCTCTTTCCTGGAAGAATGAGTGTACAGCGTATGCCATCTGGTTACGAACGCGGTAAACTGCACCGAATGTATTTGTGCGAGCGCGGAGATGAGCGTTTGTTCTGAGGTATTCCATTGACATCTTGTTTTTCTGCAATGGGTATTCATCAGGATTACAAGCACCGAGCATCTTAAGGTTTTCAAGAGTAACTTCTACTGACTGACCACTGGCAGGGCTTTCAATTAAAATACCTTCTGCGCGAACAGAAGCACCTGTATTCAATTTTTTGAGTTCTTCTTCTATATTATTTACATTTGCATTATTTGAAGGAGCGTTGCGGTCAAATGTGAGCTGGATGTTTGCAAAACAGCTTCCGTCATTTACCTGAATAAATACTAAGTTTTTTGAGTCGCGAACTGTGCGTACCCAACCGCAGACAGTAACTTTCTGTCCTTCTGGTTTTGTTGAAAGTAATTGTGAAATTAATGTTGGAACCATAAGGTTCACCTCCTGTATAAGAAATGCAAATGTTTTTCTATATTATCCATTTGCAGGCGGTTCTTCAAGATGTGGAAAAGGTTGTTTTTTATAATAAGGGCGAGACGGGAGACAGGAAATGCCGTGCGGCATTTCCTGTCTCCCGTCGGGCTTTTCGGGGCTACGGTTTTCACCTTCGACCAGGCTTCGCCTGTTTTCGCAAAACTGTATCCAGTTTTGCTCACCCCTACAATCCCTCTCGCGCTTATTACCATTTTTGTACTGTTGAATTTTATATGCAGGGGAAGAGGGTTCATGTTTTATAAGTATTCAGGAATCAAATTTCTTTATGAATTTTTAATTCTTATGATAAGAATCGATTCTTCTCTGCGTTGACCATATTTTAAAAATATTCTATATTGAAGCTATGATTAAGACATTACTACTTCTATTATCAAGTTTTTCTCGATAGCCGTTTTAGGTAAGTAGTGGTGTAATCTATTAAACAATGAATTACAGACCTGCCTTGAACGGCGGGTCTTTTTTTATATGAGGTGCAATATGAAAGTTTCTATGAATCCAAACGGGAAGTACAGACCATTCGAGGCTGTACCGATTAAAAACCGCACATGGCCGGGAAAAACAATTACTAAAGCTCCGATGTGGTGCTCTGTTGACTTGCGTGATGGTAATCAGGCCCTTATTAATCCGATGGGCGTAGAACAGAAACTAGAATTTTTTGACCTCCTTGTAAAAATCGGCTTCAAGCAGATTGAAGTAGGTTTCCCTAGTGCCAGCGACACTGAATTTAATTTTATGCGCCGTCTTATCGAAGAAAAACACGTTCCGGAAGATGTAACTTTGCAGGTTTTGTGTCAGGCCCGGGAAAAGCTTATTAAGCGTACTTTTGAAAGCCTTAAGGGCTGCAAAAGGGCTATTTTCCATCTCTACAATTCGACAAGTCCTGCTCAGCGAAAGTATACTTTCAATAAGTCAAAAGAAGAAATCAAGCAGATTGCAATTGATGGTATCCGCTGTGTAAAAAAATGTCTTTCCATGAGTGAAGGAACGGAAATTCAATTGGAATATTCTCCTGAATCTTTTTCTACAACAGAGGTTGACTACGCTCTTGAAGTTTGTGAAGCCGTAAAAAAGGAATGGGGCTGTTCCGCAGATAACAAGGTAATTTTGAACCTTCCTACAACAGTTGAATGTGCTCTTCCTAATCAGTTTGCTGATCAGATTGAATATTTCTGCCAGAACATCAGCGACCGTGAAAATGTGATTATTTCTTTGCATAACCATAATGACCGCGGTGAAGGTGTTGCCCAGTGTGAACTCGGACTTTTGGCCGGAGCAGACCGTGTAGAAGGATGTCTCTTTGGTAACGGTGAACGCACCGGAAACCTTGATATCGTAAATGTCGGCATGAACATGTATACACAGGGCGTAGATCCTGAACTTGATTTTACAAATATGCCTATGCTTGTTGAGGCTTATACTCGTCTTACAGGTATGTCTATTCATCCACGTACTCCATATTCCGGAGAACTTGTATTTACTGCTTTCAGCGGTTCTCATCAGGACGCTATCCGAAAGGGAATGGCTGCCCGCGTAAACATGAAGCCAAATGATTATTGGGATGTTCCGTATCTTACATTTGATCCGCATGATATTGGCCGTCAGTATGAGGGAATTATCCGCATTAACAGTCAGTCTGGAAAAGGTGGAGCAGCCTTCATAATGGAACAGGACTACGGAATTGTTATGCCGAAGGCGATGCATCCTGTATTCGGAGAACTTATTAAAAATGCCGCAGATAAGGCTCAGCGTGAACTCCAGCCTAAAGAGATTTATGCAGTCTTTGAAGGATCTTGGCTTAAAACAAAGAGTCCTCTTAACGTAATTGAAATTACAGAGCGCCATATTGAAGGAGAGCGCGGAAGTGAAGCTCCTGAACAGGTTGCAGGAATGGCCACTTTAGAATGGGAAGGAAAACAGTTTGCTGTTGCAGCAAATGGTAACGGTCCTCTCGACGCCTTTGTAAATGCCCTCAAGCAGACTCCGGCTCCTAAGTTTAATATTACAAACTTTAGTGAACATTCCATTGGTACAGGTAGTGATACTTGCGCTATCGCGTATGTTCAGATCACAAAAGAAGACGGAACTCAGGTCTGGGGAGTTGGAAAAAGTTCCAGTGTAGGCCGTGCTGGTATTGCAGCTGTTGTTAGTGCCTTGAATTTTAAGTCATAGCATCTTGAGATTTTTTTATCTTTTGTAAGTTTTATGCTCCTTTTAAGAATCTGTATTCTTTCGGGAGCATATTTTTTAATTAATCTTGGAAATTTTCCGGAAGTTTTATTTTATGAAAGGTTGTTTTTCTTTTCGGGTATTGGCATTTTTTTTGATGCTCTTTTCTTTGTTTTTTTTCTGTAATTCCTGTGCAGGAGTAGAAAAATCCGACAGAACGGATGCAGTTGCCGCCATTTTTCTAACTGAAAACTATAGAAGTTCATCGTTTATGCATGGTTTTGATGCTTCCATGGTCTATGAAATTGAAAAAAAAGGCGGAATTTACCGGGATAAAAATGGAAATTCAGCTGATATTTTTGCTCTCCTTAAGAATTACGGAGTAAACTGGATTCGTCTGCGGTTATGGCATACGCCGGATATGGATGACGTTAATCTTTCTGGTCACAATGATCTTGCGCGGACTGTTGAAATTGCAAGGCGTATAAAAGATTCAGGCTTAGGCTTTTTACTTGATATTCATTTTTCTGACACATGGGCTGATCCTGGTAATCAAAAGTATCCGGCGGCATGGGACTCTGTTTCATCAGTAGAAGAATTAAAGAATTTAGTTTCAGATTATACAGCTCATGTGCTGACTTCATTGAAAGAAGTGCCTCCTGATATGGTTCAGCTTGGCAACGAAATAAATCCGGGTTTTCTTGTAACTGCAAGCGGTGCAGCTTCTGTAGAAGATTTTGCAAAGATTTCCTGTTCATCATATAAAAGCGATGAAACTGTTAAAAATTTTATGGAAGTTTTTTATTCTGCCTCGGAAACAGTAAGAAAAATTTGTCCAGATGCAAAAATCATGATTCATCTTTCAAGTGATAAGGGTGAAAGTCTTAGATGGTGGTTTCAAAAATTTAAAAAAATAGATTTTGATGTTATTGGCATAAGTTATTATCCTTTTGAAAATCATGGGACACAGAAGGAACTTGAACAGAATATTGCGGAACTGAAAGCGAATTTCAACAAAGATGTTGTTGTCGTTGAAACTTCATGGGCATGGACAACCGGCTGGAAAGATGAAAAAACAAATGTCTTTTATACGGAACAAGAGAAAGCCGGTGCAGAAAAACTGACTGAATTACGGACTTCGGGGGGTACTGCAGCTGCCACAAAATACGGGCAGAAAGCTGTGCTTGCTTCAATTATAGAATCCTGTAAAAGAGCTGGCGGAATCGGTGTTTTTTATTGGGGCGGTGACTGGATTTCATGTGATAATGTTCTGAGTTCATGGGAAAACCAGGCTCTCTTTGACTTTGAAGGAAAAATTACCCCCGCAGCTGAAGCTTTTCTTGAAAATTAAGTAAATTTGATAAAGTGGTTAAGATTAAAAAAATTTGATATAATTTTTTTTATGAGAAGAAAAAAGTATACCGCAGTTGTAGTTGGCACTGGCCGGATAGGTTTTACGCTTGGTTTTGACAGAAAGCGGGAGCAGCCTGCCAGTCATACTATGGCATTAAAGGCTAACCGCCGTATAAAACTTATTGCTGGTTGTGATACTGACCGTGCAAGGCTTGAGCATTGGGGGAATTATGTCCACGGAACAGCGCTCTGTCCTGATGTAGCAAATCTTTTTGCGTCTCATAATCCGGATATCGTGACTGTTGCAGTAAACGAAAGCTATCATCTGCAATGTGCTGTAAATGCAATAAATGCAAAACCCCGTCTTCTTATTCTGGAAAAACCTGTTGCCCTTAATATGAAAGAAGGTCGGGAACTGCTTTTTGCAGCAAAGACTAAACAGGTTCCTGTTCTTGTAAATCATGAACGTCGTTTCGCTGACGATTACATTCTTGCTAAAAAATTTATGAGCAAAATCGGTAAAATTCAGACTGTTAATGCCCGTCTTGATTCCGGCCTTTATGTCTATAATCCTGAAAAAGAGTCATCCGGTGAATACAGTCTGCTGCATGACGGGACGCATCTTGTGGATATAGTTCAGTTTTTGCTTGAAAAAGATGATTTTGAGCCAGAGAGTGAAACTCCTCTTCTTGTTACTCCGAAACTTTCTGCAGTTTATTATGATCGGGAAAATCCCTCCATTGTAAGGAATGCAACCGTTCATTATAAAAGTGAACTTTGCAATGACATTAATCTTTTCTTTAGTGGACGCAGCCGTTATTTTGGTTTTGAAGTTGAAGTAATTGGAACCGAGGGCCGCTTTAAAATCGGAAATGGAATTCATGAATTTTATACGCGCCAGGAATCAAAATTATATTCCGGTTTTTATTCGCTTCTGCCGGATAAGTCTGTAAGAATTCCAAAGAAAACGGGGTATTTTTCTAACATGGTGCAGAATGCGGTTGATTTTTTGGACGGCAAAGCTCCTCTGAAATCTACGCTTCAGACAGGATTACGGGCGCTTTCAGTATTGGAAGATATTAAAAATATCCTTTAGAGTAAAAGAAGGCATATTTATGAGCAAAAAGTTTTTAATTATAAAAATGTTTTTTATGGCTGCGCTGGCAGCGGTGAAGATTTTTTTTGTTTTTGCAGAAGAAAAACTTATTAAGACAGAGCCGTGTATATATCAGGAGGTTTATGTTATATCTTCGGCTGCTGAATATAAGTCTGATATGGATTTTAAGTTCTGCCGTGATGATCTGAAACATCTTTGTTATCTGCTTTCTACTGGGTATGCAGGCTATCCGGAGATGGTTCAAAAAGGTTTTAGAATTGAAAACTTTACAGAAGATGTGCTATCTGGTTTGAATCCAAAAAATAATTCTATTACTACAGATACTTTTTTAGCTCAGATTGCTTTGAATTTAAAGCCTTATATCAGAGACCGGCATTTTTTATTGATTAATAATGGTAATGCTACTTATATTCAGAATAAAAAAATTGTTTACTGGTCTGATATTTATCTTGAAAAGAAAGATAAAAATTTTTTTGTAAAAGACGGAAAGGGCATTGTAGAAAACGGAGTGCATTATTCAACGGATTTTGAAACTTTGTTTTATTATCCCTTGAAAGGGGAAAATGTTTTCAGGCTCGGCTTTCTAAGCTCAGAACCAATAGAAAAAAAAGAATTTGAATTTAACGGAAAAAATGTTTCTGTTCCTCTTTATGATGACGAATCTATTGCTGAACTTCCGATTAAGTACAAAGAAATCGAGACTCCTGATTCTGCTTACCTCTGCATGAATTTTTTCCGACTTCCTGATTATAACACTGTTCAATATAACGGTGCTGAAGTGATGTTTGAAAAATTTATAGAATGCGGAGAAAAGTTTGTTAATAAGAAGAATATTGTAGTTGATCTGCGGGGAAATAAAGGAGGATGGCTTTATCCTTCCTTTGGGTTTTATTCTTTTTTATATACGGGAAGAGATATGCGGCATTATCTTTTCGAATGCCGTATCGAAGATTTTATGAATTATGATTTTCTGTATTCTCCAGCTTATGTCCTTCATTATTATAATTTAGCTTGTATTTATAATTGGAATAATAAAAATGATTGGTGTAATGAAAAAATTGAGATGAGAAAATCTCCTGTTAAAAAAATATATATAAATAATCCAAGGGAAATTGATTATTTGTATGAACCTAAAAAATTTAACGGAAAGCTAATTCTTTTAATTGACAGGAAAACTGCCAGTGCAGGTGAACATGCTGTTCTTTTTGCAAAAAGGATTTTTGGTGATGAGAATGTTATAGTGGTCGGGGAAAATTCAATGGGATGTGCTTCTTATTCTGCTGGTATTAGATTAAAACTTCCGTGTTCAAAAATTGTTGTTTCTTTTTCTCCAATGAAGATGCATGAAATGGATAGTTTTGATTTATGGAATGGGGAAAATACGGGGATTTTCCCAGATTATTGGTCTACTAGAGAGGATTTGAATGAATTGATTTATTCTATTACACAGGATGAAGAATTTAGAGTTGAACTAAAATCTATAGGATTGAATTACTTATAAAAAAAAAGCCCGCGCATTGATGAAGCGCAGACCTTTTTTGTTTATTATGTATCTTTGAAGAACCTTCGGTTCTTCGATGTGCTAGGGCTGTCTAAAAGTTCAGTGTCTGCGGTCATTGAACTTGTCGAAATGACCATTTAAACTATATATGGTGGTTTCGACAGGCTCAACCACCGTTTTTGGACAGCCACAGATTTTTTTTACTCAGCGTGAATGCTGGTATTTCAGCTATAAAAATGCGTCCGTGCATTTTTGTAGCTTTGAAGAACCTTTGGTTCTTCGCTGTGCTGCGCAATCCATGCGCAGACTATTTTACTCAGCGTGTATACTTGTGTTTAAGATACAAAAATGCGTCCGTGCATTTTTGTATCTTTGAAGAACCGTACGGTTCTTCTCTTTTCTGCGCAATCCTTGCGCAGAGTTGGTTATTCAGCATGTATGCTGGTATTCTTTACTACAACGTCGTGTGCACCACCTTCGCGGATTGAGGCTGGGCTTACGAGGGTAATCTTTGCTTTTTCCTGAAGTTCCGGAATTGTAATTGCACCGCAGTTACACATAGTGTGAATTACCTTGCTTGTTGTAAGGTTTACGTTGTCGTGCAGGCTTCCTGCGTATGGAACATAAGAATCTACGCCTTCTTCAAAAGCCATTTTCTTTGCGCCGCCAAGGTCATAGCGCTGCCAGTTACGTGCGCGGTTTGAGCCTTCGCCCCAATATTCCTTTACGTAGTTGCCGTTCACAATAAGCTTGTTTGTTGGAGATTCATCAAAGCGGGCAAAGTAGCGGCCGAGCATTACGAAGTCCGCACCCATTGCAAGTGCAAGAGTAATATGGTAGTCATGAACAATACCGCCGTCAGAACAGATAGGAATGTAAATGCCTGTCTCCTTGTAGTATTCGTCACGTGCGCGTGCAACATCTATTGTAGCAGTTGCCTGTCCTCGTCCAATACCTTTCTGTTCACGTGTAATACAGATTGAACCGCCGCCAATACCGATTTTTACAAAGTCTGCACCGGCTTCTGCAAGGAAACGGAATCCTTCTGCGTCTACAACGTTTCCGGCTCCAACTTTTGCATTCGGCCATTTTGCGTGAATGTCTTTAAGTGCGCGTGCCTGCCATTCTGTAAATCCTTCTGAAGAGTCAAGAGTCATTACGTCTACTCCTGCGTCAAGAAGAGCCGGAACCCGTTCCATATAGTCACGGGTGTTAATTCCCGCACCTACGATATATCGCTTCTGGCTGTCCAAAAGTTCAAGGGGATGTTCCTCGTGGCTTGCAGCATCCTTTCTGAAAACAAGGTACTGAAGGTTTCCGTTTGAATCTACAATAGGGAGCTGATTGATTTTGTTTTTCCAGATAAGGTCATTTGCTTCTTCAAGTGTAATTCCAGTTTCTGCTTTTACAAGGTCGCCAAGAACAGTCATGTAATCCTGGACTTTTGCACCTGCGGGACAGTGGTCAAGACGGAAGTCACGTTCTGTAATGATTCCAAGAAGTTTTCCGTTGTGCTCTCCGTTATCTGTTACGGCTACAGTCGAATGTCCTGTTGCTTCGATTTTTGCAACAAGTTCTGTAAGCGTCTGATCCGGGCGGATGTTTGTATCACTTGTAACAAATCCGGCTTTATACTGCTTTACGCGTGAAATCATGGCAGCCTGATTTTCGATTGTCTGAGAACCGTATATAAAGCTGATTCCGCCTTCCTTTGCAAGTGCAACTGCAAGTGTATCGTTAGAAACTGACTGCATTACAGCAGAAACCATAGGAATGTTCATTGTAAGTGGACATTTTTCTCCGGCTTTTTTGTTGTATCGTACGATCGGAGTTTTTAAAGAAACATTTGCCGGAATGCAATCCGGTCCTGTATAACCCGGTACAAGAAGGTATTCATCAAAAGTGTGTGAAGGTTCACTGAAAAAGAAAGCCATGATTTTCTCCTGTAAAAATTAATTTCCAAAATTATAATTGCATGATTATAGATTAATATAATAGGAAAATCAACAGGTTTTCTGATATAGAAGTCCTGATAGATGTTCAAGATTCCGGTATGAATTTCTTTGACATAATCTTAGAGAGGGGGTTACAATTTTATGGTAGTGTTTATTCAATGTCATTGGGGGGGGCGGTTGGTTGGATTCAAAATGCACCATTGTACTTTCATTATGACAAGAACTTTAACAGACTAGACAGCAGTTCAATGAGCGTAACTTAATGACGTTGGTATTTTTATTTACGTTGAGGAGGCGTGATAAAAAGTACTTCCGTGTACTTTTTATCACATGCAGATTTTGCCGTCGGCAAAACTGCGATATCGTGCCTCCTGCACGACCGCTAACGCGGAGTTTTATGGGAGAGATATATGAAGAAACAAATTTCACTATTAGCTACAGCGGGGGTTATGGTTGCGGCATTGTCCATATCGCTTGCTTCCTGTAAACAAAGTGAAGATGTTACAAACATCATTAATCTTAATAATAATGTCGCTGAGTCAAAAACGAAAACATTTGATGTTGTTGTAGAAGAGCTTACTTCAAAAACTGTTGACTTAGCGGATTCTAGCACAACTATAACCTTGGGCTTTAGACAAGGAAAAGAGGATATTCCATATGTAAATCTGACATCTGAATTTCTGAAGGCACATCTTGACCACAATTTTGGCATTTCAGAAATAAATGCAGGTACAAAATCGGTAACGATTACAAATAAGGACCGGAATAATACAACGGCAGAATTTGATTTAACAACGCACGCTCTTATTTTTAAGAATTATGATTTATTTTTCCAGAAATCATCTAAAGTTTATATGGATCCGTCAGATGTTGAACAAATTGCAAAAGATGCGGGAGAAGAAAAAACTTATCTTGAAATAACTGATTTTTCAAATATTGCCGGTCAGTCGGTGGCTCTTGATTGGAGTACACAGGATATCGGGGTTATTCTCTGTAAGAATGCAGACGGTTCTTATGATCTTGCAATTCCTCTTCAAATGTTCAATGACGTTTTCTTATCTCCTTCCGGTGACCATTTTGTTTACAATGGAAATAAGGTTTTTAAAACAGAAAGTCTCGGGAAAGAATCTATCAAAAATGAATACTATGATTCTTCTTATTCAGGAAAAAAAAGAAGCGAAGCTATGGCTAAATTCTGTTATGACGAGCTATGCTTGAATTTTGATTTTAACTATGGACTTAAAGAAATTCACGGCATAGAAAAATTCCTTGATTTTGACAATTATTTTGCCAATGCAGGTATTAAGAATGATTTAATGAGTACAGATCCTGCAACTTTTGCTAATGCTCTTAAAGATGTATGTGAATTTTATTTTGGAGATGGTCATTCAAATTATATTAGAAATTCACCTTATTTGGGTTCGGATGCTTCAATAATCAAGGGAAACCATACCTTTACACAGAGGATTAAGCTAAAAGGGGAGTTTGCGAAATACAAGAATGCCAGAGATTCTGTATATTCTGGTGGTGATCTTCCGGGTTATGAACTTTCTTTGGACGGTAAAACAGCGATTGTTCGTTTTGATGAATTCTCTCTTAATGAATCAGCGTTAAGTAAATCTGCCAGAAAAAACTTTGGAGATAAGCTTATCAGCGACGATTTATTGAAAAAATATGTAAATTATAGTGATGCTAATAAAACTCAGCATACTTATGAATCTACTTACGATACTGTAGCATTTATTTATGCTATTAACAGAACAATTAAAGAATATGATGCCGCTCACCCAGAAGCGAAAATAGAAAATATCGTTCTTGATATGTCATGTAATGGGGGTGGGGCAAATCATTCTGCTTGCTTTGTTCTTGCATGGATGCTTGGCTCGTGTACTTTTGATTTTACTAATCCAATTACTGGGGCAAAATGGTCTATTTCCTATAAGGCCGATGTTGATATGAATGGAACTGCCGGTGAAGATTCTGATACGGTAAAAGACAAAAATCTCTTCTGTCTCATTTCTCCTTGCAGTTTCTCCTGTGGAAATATGGTTCCTGCGATGCTCAAAGCTTCTAATCGTGTAACAATTCTCGGCGTAACATCAGGCGGAGGTTCGAGCTGTGTTCAGATGTCAAGTGCTGCAGATGGCACAATCTTCCGTATGTCCAGCAAGAATGTAATGAGTATTAACAAAAACGGTTCAAATTATGACATCGACAAGGGGGTTGACCCTCATTATTACATCAATGCTCCAGAAAAATTTTACAGCATATCGATCATTAATAATCTTGTAAAAAATATCAACTCGGGAACACTTAATGTGAATTAGTTAATGCTATTAACTTTGCCTTGGTTGTGGTTCGACAAGCTCCGCAACCAAGGCTACTGTTGCAGAGCCTGTCGAAGTATCGAAAACACTTGCTTAGGGGAGTTGCTTTAGAAACATATACAAGTTCCGACAAGCCCTTTGACATGATCGGGAATCGCTCAATGTCCGTAATTTGACGGCATTATGTAAATTGGATTTAATTCCGTGGCGTGCACATATCCAGTGCTGCGTTGTATTCGATTGGTTTTGACCAGACGTAACCCTGGATAAAATCGCATTTGTATTTGCGTAGAATATCCAGCTGCTGTTCGCTTTCTACACCTTCGGAAATTACTTCGCAGTTCATGATGTGACCCATATTTATGATGGTGTTTACCAGGTTTCGTTTCTTCTGGCTGCTTTCAATTTCATCTATAAGGCTTTTGTCAATCTTGAGCAGGTTTACAGGAAGATTCATTACCTGGGCAATCGAAGTGTAGCCTGTTCCAAAATCGTCAAGGGCAATCTGAACTCCAAACTCCCGAAGTTTTGTAATATTTCGTGTAGTAACCTTCAGTGATTCAACAAAAGAATATTCTGTAATTTCTATTTCAAGGCATTCCGGCGGGAAATCTGCTTCTTCTATCATTTTGATGACTTTTTCGGCAAATCCCTGTGAAGAAATGTTTTTTGCAGAAACATTTATAGAAATCGTGCATTTTTCCTTGCTATCGGCAAGCAGTGCCTTTGATTCCTTGATAGCCCGTTTTAAAACATAATCATCAATTTTCAATATGAGGTTCGATTTTTCTGCAGCTGGAATGAAGATTCCCGGGCTTACGATTGAGCCGTCCGGTTTTTTACAGCGGATAAGGGTTTCAAAACCACGGAGCTTCTTTTCTCCAAGTGTAAACTGAGGCTGATACATAAGGTAGAACCAGTCGTTTTCAAGACTTTCGTTTATAAGAATTTCTGCATCTTTCAGATTCTGTTCTTCATTTTCAAGCTCGTCATTGTACATGCAGATTTTTATGTCAGGCTGCTTTTGTGCATAGGTAAGTGCCAGGTCGGCATGTCTTATTATGGAATCAAAATCTTTTGAATTGTCTGGATATTTTGAAACACCGATTGCAAACTTATATCGAACGGTTTGTTCTTCTGTAAGAGATTTATCCAAGGTGTTTGAATACGAAAGATTTACCGGTTTGTCTTCCAGACTCATTATTTTTTTCAGAGTTGTTTCAACATCAGATTTTTCGTCAAAAATAATCATGAATGTAACGCCTGTCATACGGAACAAAAGGTCATTTTTGCTTATTTGTGCTGTTAGGAAACTTGCGGCTTTTTTTAATATATCGTCACCAACCTGAATTCCAAGAGTGTTGTTGATGCTCTTAAAATTCATGATTTCTATGTAGGCGAGGGTAAAAGGTTTTTCCTGTTTGAATTTATCCTGGAGGGTATAGATAAAATTGCGGCGGTTTTTTAATCCTGTGAGGGAATCCGTAAAACTTGCCCTGTATGTTCTTCTATAAAAGCGAGCTATAATAAGCAGAGTCATAATTGAGGCTGCGCAGGAAATAAGTCCTGGAAGTGAATTAAGCGAGTGGGTTTTCTTGATTGAGATTATATTAAACAGCGTTTCCAGTAAAATAGTTAAAAAACCTATGATTGCGCCTATGTTGCAGTCTACAAAAACCATGAGGTAGCAGATGAACGCGGAAAGTGAAGCCAGAGCTCCTACTACACCAAGATATGAAATTTTAAAAATTCCGACTTCAATCGACAGACCGGGGTTACGGGAAAAGAACTTCATCCCGAATATTAATAAAATACATGCACTGATACAAATTGCAAGTTGAAGATTTTTTTTTACAGATTTAGTCATTTCTCCACATCCTGAAAAATTCTGTTATATTGAATTTTTCTCGATTAATTTTCCCACTGAATTTGGGCGTTGTCAAATTTTTATTCGAGTCATTTGTATTGTTCGGGGGGGGTAATATGTATAGTATTATAATATAATGTAATTCCTTTTGCGGTGGTTGAGGTTGTGGTCCCTGAGCCTGGTCGAAGGGTCGAAACCACTTGTTAAGGAAGTTGCTTTCGCAACATGAACAGATTTCGACAAGCTCAATGACCGCTTGATAAATACATAATTATTTTAGTTCATTGAGCAATTTTAATCTTTGTGATATTATCTGTGGGTAAAAACACTTGTGATTTTGCGGTGCTTCTACAAATTTTTTAGATTTAAGATTTTCGCTCGGCGATAATTGAGGTACACGATGAACGTTGTTGTAATGGGAGCCCAGTGGGGTGACGAAGGAAAGGGCAAGATTGTTGACTATCTTGCACAGGATGCTAAATATGTCTGTCGTTTTGCAGGTGGAGCAAATGCAGGTCACACAATCGTTGTTGATGGCAAAAAGTACGCTTTGCACCAGGTTCCTTCTGGAATTCTCTATCCTAATAAATCTGTAATTTTGGGTTCTGGTATGGTAATTGAACCTGAAGCTCTTTTTAACGAACTTAAGATGCTTACAGAAAATGGTGTAAATTGGGAAGGTCGTGTATTTATTTCTGACCGCGCTCACCTTACTTTGCCTGGTTACCGCCAGATGGATAAAGACCGCGATGCAGCACGCAAACGCCCAATCGGAACAACAGGCCGTGGAATCGGAACTACTTATTCTCAGAAGGCTGAACGAGACGGTATCCGTCTTGCAGATTTGGATTGGGATGAAAAGTGGAATGACCTTGACGACGCTGACAAAGAATTTTTGAATCAGTACAAAGAACAGCTTTTGAAGATGAGAATCGACATTGCTGCAAAAATGTGGGAAATCCGCAAAGAAAATATTCTTTTCGAAGGTGCACAGGGAGCAATGCTCGACATTGATTCTGGTACATATCCATATGTTTCTTCTGGAGCTTCAGGTTCTTATGGTGCTTCCAGCGGTTCTGGAATCGGACCTCGTGCACTTGATAAGGTTTATGGCGTATTCAAGGCTTATGAAACTCGTGTAGGGAACGGTCCTATGCCAACTGAATTCAATGCAGAATCAGAAGGCGAGCTCTGCGATTACGTACGCAAGACAGGAAACGAATTTGGTGTAACAACTGGTCGTGCACGTCGCTGTGGTTACCTTGACCTGGTTGCATTACGCTATGCCTGCCATGTAAACTCAATTGATTCCCTTGTTCTTACACACCTTGATGTATACGACGAAATGGAAGAAATCGAAGCATGTGTAGCTTACGACATCGATGGAAAGATTGTAACAGACTTCCCTGCAAGCATTCCTGATTTGAACAAGGCAAAGCCTGTTCTTCAGAAGTTCAGGGGATGGAAACAGTCTATCAAGGAACTTAAGAAATACAGTCAGCTTCCGAAAGCTGCCAAAGAATATGTTGACTTCATTGAAGATTATACAGGAACAAAGGTTGGAATCGTATCTGTAGGTCCGGATCGCGTTCAGACATTCAACCGTGAAAAAATCTGGAAGAAATAATGTTTCTGATTAAATAATAAAAGGGCTGCCCTTTACATTTGGGCAGCCCTTTTGATTTATACTGTGGTTTCGTCCTTTCGGTAGACTCAGGAACCGCAGGCTCAACCAACATGTTATTTTATGCGTTCTGCAAAATTTCTTTTAAGATTGCAAGTCCGGCATCAATTTCTTTGTAAGAAATATTGAGCGGAGGTACAAATCGCAGTACATCGCTTCCTGCTGTAGAGAAGAGAAGTCCTTTTGCAAGGCAGGCTTTTTCGATTTCGACAGGATTTTTTTCAATCTGAACTCCGATTACGAGTCCGCGGCCACGGATGTCTTTTACAAAAGGAATGTTCCAGCCTGCGATTGTTTTTTTGATGTATTCGCCCTTTTCGTTTACGCTTTCAAAGAATCCAGGTTTTGTAATTGTTTCAAGAACAACGTCTGCGGCTGCACAGGCAAGCGGGTTTCCTGCAAATGTGGACTGGTGGTCGCCGGCTTTAAAAACATTTCCTTTGCCGCGGTAAAGGCAGGCACTCATTGGAACGCCGCCTGCAATAGCTTTTGCAAATGTTACTACTTCCGGGTTGATGTCTAAAAGTGTGTTTCCCATAAGGGAACCGCATCGGCCCATGCCTGTCTGAACTTCATCACACATTACGATTGCGCCGGCTTCGCGTGCTGCTTTTGCAGCAGCCTTTGCCCATTCCGGATCAAGAGGAATTACACCTCCTTCGCATTCTACCGGTTCCATAAAGAGGGCGGCCGTGGTTTCATCAAAGGCACCTTTTAATGCTTCAAAGTTGTTTGCTTCAATAGTTTTAAATCCCTGCGGGTAAGGCGCAAAATCATCAGGATGGAATTTTGACTGACCAGTTGCTGTTAGCGTAGCAAGAGTACGTCCATGAAATGATTTGTCCAAGGTTACGATTGTCTTTCGGTTTATTCCGCCGTTCAGTTGACCGTATTTGCGTGCAAGTTTAATGGCAGCTTCGTTTGCTTCTGCACCGGAGTTTCCGAAATAAACTCCTTCAAATCCTGTTGCGGCAAGAAGCTTGTCTGCATATTTGATTCCTATGTCGCTCGTAAAGTAATTACATACATGAATTTGTTTTTTAGCCTGTTTGCTTACTGCTTTTACCAATGGTTTGTAATTATGTCCAAGAACGTTTACTGCAATTCCGGCAAGAAAGTCTATGTATTTTTTTCCATTTATGTCTGTAAGAGTCGAGCCGTTTCCTTTTACGAATGTAACGTCAAAACTTCCGTAGTTGTTCAATACTTTTGGATTTCCCATTTTGATGCTCCTGAAAAAATTATTTATAAAAGAATACTGAAATTACATGGATTAGTACAGTTATCAATTGGGATTTTTTAGTAAACGGGTAAAACAGGACAAATATCTAATAAGATCTCTAAATTTAGCAATTGTGTCTCGGAGATAATATCAGACAGAGCTGCATTTGCAAATTTTTTTGCAGTCCCTCTGATTACCTGCCGAGATACAATTGCTGCATTTTTTTAGACAGACATGGAATTTAACTGATTAGAAAACGGTAACAACTTCACCGTTCGGATATTTTTCAGAAATATATTTCTTTACTTTTTCAGATCTCAGAGCCTTTAACAGAGCTTTGATTTCCGGTTTGTTTTCGTTTCCTGCCTTTACGGCGATTATATTTACATAAGGAGATGAAGACCCTTCGATGAACAGACCGTCTTTTTTAGCAGAAAGACCTGCCGGAAGTGCGTAATTTCCATTGATTACCGCACCGTCAACATCATTTAATGTTCTTGGAAGTGTTGCGGCATCAATTTCGCGGAATTTAATCTTAAGTGGATTTTTTACAACATCGATTGGTGTTGCGTTAAGTCCTGCATCAGATTTGAGGGTTATGAGTCCGGCTTCCTGAAGTAAAAGAAGTGCACGTGCTTCATTTGTTGGATCATTTGGAATTGCAATTACAGCTTTTTTCTTAAGATCTTTTATTGATTTTACTTTGTTTGAATAAAGTGCAAAAGGTTCAACATGGATTCCGCCTGCATTTACAAGATGGAATCCTTTTTCTTTATTGAATGATTCCATGTATGGAATATGCTGGTCATAGTTTGCATCAATATCTCCGGCCTCAAGCACTTCGTTGAGAGCAGGATAGTCGGTCATTTCAATAATTTTAAGGTCAATTCCTTCAGCCTTAAGGTCATCTTTAATCAGATTCAGGATGTTTGCATGAGGCTCAGGGGTTGCGCCTACTTTTAATGGTGTTTGCGCATAAACAGATGCGGCTGCCACTGCAATAGAAATAAATGCAAGAAGTTTTTTCATAATAGTGATCTCCTTTTTTATAAGAATTACTCTTTACCTATCAGAATAGTAGGTAAATAATTTTAGGTCAATAGCAATTCAAATTTTTTTTCCGGCAGGTTTAAGCTGCAAAGTCAGATTTAACGCTTGCTCAGCATTTTATTCGCGATCCTGCTTCCGGCAAATTGAATTAAAGCGACCATTATGATGATTACAAATACCGATGCAATCATTATTCCGGTGCGGAACCTCTGATAGCCGTAGCGGATTGCGAGGTCTCCGAGTCCTCCTCCTCCTAATGTTCCGGCCATTGCAGAATAGCTTATCAATGTAATTATTGTAAGGGTGATTCCCGAAATGACTGAAGGCATGGATTCAGGAATGAGAACTTTGAAGATTATCTGTCGGTTTGTTGAGCCCATTGCTTTTGCAGCCAAAATAACACCTGGATCAACTTCGCTGAGAGAGGTTTCTGTAAGCCTTGCAACGAATGGAAGTGCTGCTATTGAAAGAGGTATGATCGTGGCGGCGGTTCCTATTGCGGTTCCTAACAGAAGACGTGTAAACGGAAGCAGGACAATCATAAGGATGACAAATGGAAATGAACGGAGCACATCTATGATTCTGCTTAATATCTGGTTAAGCATTGGATGAGGCATTATTCCGAACTTATTCGTAACATTCAGAAGAATTCCTAAAGGAAAGCCCGTAATGACTGCAAAAAATGTTGAAAAAAGAGTCATTTCCAATGTTTCTAATGTTGATTGTGCTACTAGAGCCATAATTTGATTCATTTTTATATCTCCTGAATTGTTACGTTATTTTCAGCTAAAAAGGCCTTTGCTTTTTCCAGTTCTGTATCTTCACCGGAAAGATCTACTGTCATCATACCGATTTTTTCATCTGGCAGTTTTTGTATTCCGGCGGAAAGAATGTTAAAATCTATATTAAATTTTTTTGCTAATTTACTTAGTAAAGGTTGTCCTGTTGCATCTCCGGCAAAATGCAGCACGTATTTTCCGTTTTTACCGCTGAAATTTATCATATTTGGAGTAAGGTTGTCTTCTGTGACTTCGTTTTCATTGTTGGAAATATGCATTATAAAATCTCTGGTTGTTTCACTCTTAGGATTTTTAAATATTTCCGTTACGCTGCCTTGTTCGACAACTCTGCCTTTTTCTATTACAGCAACAAAATCACATGCATCGCGCACAACTTCCATTTGATGTGTGATCATTACGACTGTAAGATTCATCTTTTGTTGAATGCTGCGTATAAGATTTAGGATTGACCTTGTTGTCTGAGGATCCAATGCAGATGTAGCTTCATCACAAAAAAGAATGTCTGGTTTTGTTGCAAGTGCACGCGCAATCGCAATCCTCTGTTTCTGTCCGCCGCTTAATGTGCTTATCGGAGCGTTTTCGCGGTCTTCCAATTCTACTAATTTCAGGAGTTCTTTTACACGGCCAGGAATTTCCTTTTTTGGAAATCCGCTTATTTCCAGAGGGTAGGCTATGTTTTTTCCTGCAGTCCTTGAGCTGAACAGGTTGAAATTCTGGAAGATCATACCTATTTTACGGCGTTGTGCGATTAGTTCGTTTTTTTTAAGAATGTCCACCCGTTTGCCATCATAGAAAATTTTGCCTTCGTCTGGCTGTTCCAAAAGACTTATGAGCCGCACTAGGCTGGATTTTCCGGCCCCGCTTTTTCCTATGATTCCAAAAATTTTGTTTTCGCTTATATCAAGCGAGACATCATTTACTGCTGTAATACTGTTTCCTTCTTTTGAAACGTAAGTTTTTTTTAGATTTTCTAATCTTATCCGCATCTTTTTCTCCGGATTATTTGTTAAAAGAACTATATTTTTTGTTTTTTTTATTGTCAACTGTTAAAATGTTTAATATACCTATTGACAAAGTAGGTAATTAAAGGTATCTTATTTTTGTAACCTACTAGAACGATAGGTATAGAAAATCCAAGAGGGCATGGTAAAAAATACATCATTGTATTTTTTATTTTAGCAGATTTTACCGTTGGTGAAACAGCTGTAAGAGCCTTCTGTTAATGCCGTTGATGTGTAGTTTATAAGGAGTATACCATGAGTGATATCAAACAGAGTTCATTGGAGCTGATAGGAGGAACACCTCTCCTTCAGTTGAATAAATATGCCGAAAAATCCGGCATTAAAAATGCAACTATTCTTGCCAAACTTGAATATTTGAATCCGGCTGGAAGTGTAAAGGATCGTGTTGCGCTTGCGATGATTGAAGACGCAGAAGAAAAAGGTCTATTAAAGCCTGGTGCAACAATTATTGAACCTACATCTGGAAATACAGGAATCGGACTTGCTGCTGTTGCTGCTGCAAAAGGCTACCATGCAATTCTTACATTGCCTGAAACAATGAGTGTAGAACGACGTAACCTTCTTAAGGCTTACGGTGCAGAAATTGTTCTTACGGAAGGCGCAAAAGGAATGAAGGGTGCCATAGAGAAAGCGGAGGAACTTCGCAAAGTGACTCCTGGTTCTATAATTCCAGGTCAGTTTGTAAATCCTGCAAATCCTGCTGTTCACAAGAAAACAACTGGTCCGGAGATCTGGAAGCAGACTGACGGCAAGGTTGATATTTTTGTTGCTGGAGTAGGAACAGGGGGAACTGTTACAGGTGTAGGTGAATATCTAAAAGAACAGAATCCTAATGTAAAGGTTGTTGCTGTAGAACCTGCTACAAGTCCTGTCCTCTCGAAGGGAGAAGCCGGACCTCATAAGATTCAGGGAATTGGTGCCGGATTTGTTCCTGACGTGTTGAATACAAAAATTTACGATGAAGTTATTACAATCGAAAACGATGATGCTTTTTCTGAAGGTCGTGCTTTTGCACAGAGCGAAGGAATCCTTGTAGGAATCTCAAGTGGTGCTGCTCTTAAGGCAGCTAGAATTCTTGCAGAACGTCCGGAAAACAAGGGAAAAACAATTGTTGTCCTTTTGCCAGATTCTGGAGACAGATATCTTTCAACTCCGCTTTTTAGCGAAAACTAATCACGGATATTAAAAAACTAAAGCGACCGTTCATCTTTTTTCGTTGTTGATAAATTGATGAGCGGCCGTTTTTTTAGAGAGTGCTGTGGTTAGTTCTTAATGTAAGCTTGTCTATTCTAAATTAAGAATATCTTTGAATCCTGTTACATCGAAAACATCGAGTACCGCATCTTTTACATTGGTAAGTGTAAGTCCGCTTTTTTTTGAAAATTCCTTGTGTGCAGAAAGAAGTATACGCAGACCGCTTGAAGAAATATATTCCAATTTTTCAAAATTCAGCGTAAGTTTCTCTGCACCCTCAAGAGAATGGATTTCTTTTTCTAAATCTGGAGATGTTACTGTATCTAATCTGCCTTCTACAAAAAGTGTTACAGCTGTTCCATTCTGTTCTTTTTTGATAGTCATAATTAACTCCCGGAAGTTGCACCCTGACGTTACGACCGTACAAGGGGTATTAATTCAGACTTAAATATTTTTGAAAAATTAAAGTCACATATTGATTATATCATAATTACTCTTAAATTGTAAAACAATTAGTCCGAATGTCAGTTTTCGATATTTCTGCAAATTTGTCTGGCAAAAAAATGGCATTCGGAAAGAATTTTATATTCGGTCTTTGATAAATTCAATGAAGTCGTTTTCAGAAAGAGGTCTTGAATAAAAATATCCCTGTGCTTGATCACATTCTGCTGCTCTAAGGAAGTCTCTCTGTTCTTCGGTTTCTACACCTTCAAAAACAGTCTGTTTTTCAAGATTGCGGCTAAGATCCAGAAGGCTTTGTATGAACTTTGCAGATTTTTCGTCCAGACGTCCGTTTTCGTTCATTGAAGAGTTCAGAAAATCGCGGTCAAATTTGAGAACATCTACAGGAACTTTTGTAAGCATATTAAGAGAAGATTCTCCGCTTCCAAAATCGTCCATGGCAACCGTAAAGCCTGCCTGATGCAGTCGGTTTGTAATCTCCTGCAAGGTACTGCTGTCCATTACGGACCGTTCGATTATTTCAATTTGTATGTATTCCGGCGGAATATCGTATTTATTGAATATCTCCAGGAACTCGTGCATAAATTTTTCCGGCTTGTTGTGATTCCGGCTCATATTCAGCGAAATAGGAACTATAGGTTCTTTGTTTTTAAGACGTTTTTCTATGAGCTGAAAAACTGCGTCATAAACATAATAATCAAGTTTTGTTATAAATCCGTTTTTTTCAAACAGAGGAATGAATCTGTCGGGTGTGTAGAATTTTCCGGAAGAAGTCTTCCAACGGACAAGGGCTTCTGCACCGACAACCTTATCATTTTTAAGGAGTATTTTTGGCTGATACATTACAAAGAATTCTTTGTTTGCAAGGGCTTCTTCCATGTTGCTTTCTATAAAGTGCTCTTCGTTTATTTTTTCAAGGAGGCGGTCATTGTAAATTGCATACGGCAAAATCATGTTGTCCTTTATTGTGCTTTTTGAGAAAGATGCCTGTCCGATAAGTTCTTTTATCGAAACCTTTCTTTTTGAACTTGGGCGTACAAATGAGATTCCGAATTTTGGAAAAAACGGAATCTCATAATCTTTTGCAATTCTTGTTAGTTCATTAAGGTTTGTATGGAATTCTGACATTGCAGTGCGTACGCTACGTATCTTTAACAAGATGAAAAAGTGATCGGCGTATCCTCGTCCTATTATTCCGTGGTATCTAGAAATAATTTTATTAAGCAAAGAACCATAGAAAATAATGATTTTGTCGGCGGCTTCTTCACCATAATTTTGATTCAAGAACTTAAATCCTCTTATGTCCGATTCTATTAGCATGAATTTTGATTTCTGATCATGAGTCATCTGTCTTTCTGCCAGAGTTTCGAATCTCTGACGGGTAAAAAGATTCGTAAGAGGATCGTAGATCGTATCGATAAGCTGATTTTTATAGAAAGCGTTTATAACGTGCATTTCCAAAAACAGAAGGATAAGCAGAGCAGTCAGAGAGATAATAAGTATTGAGAATTTTGTAAAGTTCAACTGTCTGAGAATAGACTTTGCTTCATTCTTTGGATTTGATAGACATATTGTCCAGCCAGAGATAGGAATTTTTCTGAAAAACAAGTCTACGTTTTCTCCGTTTTCATTTTCCGTCTCTGTTATGCCGGAAGTCAGGCTGGAAATCAATATCGATGTTGCAATTTTATATTTATCCTGCTTAGGTATAAATGTTTTGCCTATGTAGTCTGGATTTGGATGAACTAAAAAACGTCCGTGTCTGTCTTGGATGTAAATAGAAGTAGTTTGTCTTATATGGATTGAATTTATAAGTTCTTGAAGTAGTGCAAGACGTACGGAACCTGCGAGCATACCAATAAGATTGTTCTTTTCATCTAAAACAACTTTTTGTATGATAAATGAAGGTTCTAAAGTTCCTTCTCCATAAAATTCATCCCATTGGTATGAGTTTATGTCAAAAGGGTATGTATAAAATGTTTGTAATTCAGTTACACAACCTTGAGAAAAATAGACTTTTTTTGTCTTGAAATCTGCATAGCACAATTCATAGAAGTCAGAGTCCAGATATGGTTTTTTGTCATGCAGGTATTTCTGAATGTTTTCTGGTTTTTCGGTATTGAAAAGCTTTTCGTTATAAAGGCTTGCAAGTGAAGTTTTGTAACTTTCAAGATAGTATTGAACTGCTTTTGAATAACCGTTCAGGATATCTGAATTATACAGATGGTAGCGCTCCATGTCATTTGATAATTCTCGGTTGATCAATGCATTTGTAAATAAGAATAACACAGAAATAACAATAAGACATATAGTCAATGTTGAAATAAATCTAAGTGTATTTGGGCTGATTTTCTTTCCGTTAAAAATACTCATGTGAATATAATAACATGGTTTTAAAAAAAGAGTACAAAAAAACAAGGGATCAAGAAAATTTAATAAATTCGATCTCTTGTTTTTTCTGTCATATTTTGAAATTCCTTAGTAAATCATTGTACCGATACCGCGATCGCTGAACATTTCTATGAGGAGAGAATGTGGAACTCGTCCGTCAATGATATGTGTGCGGGGAACTCCGCCTTCCAAGGCTGTAAGACAGCAGTCAATTTTTGGAATCATTCCGCCTGCAATGATTCCTGTAGCTTTAAGGGATCCGATTGCAGTTTTTTCGATTCTTTTGATCAATGTAGAAGGGTCGTCTATATTTCTGAGTACGCCAGGAACATTTGTAAGCTGAACGAATTTTTCTGCCTTGAGTGCAACTGCAATTTTTGCAGCGGCTGTATCTGCGTTGATGTTGTAGCGGTTAGAGTCGCCCTGTTCGCCAAGAGCAACTGTAGAAACAACAGGAATGAATCCCTTGTCAAGGAGAGAAACAAGGATGTCAGGATTTACTTCTGTAACATCACCTACAAATCCAAGGTCTTTGTCTGTTTTTTTGGCACGGATAAGTCCTGTATCTACACCGCTAAGACCTACGGCTTTTCCGCCTTTCTGAAGAAGGATACCTACAATGTCCTTGTTCAGTTTGCCTGTAAGAACCATCTGGACAATTTCCATTGTTTCTGCATCTGTATAACGGAGTCCGTCTACAAATTTGCTTTCCTTTCCGACGCGTTCAAGCATATGATTGATTTCCGGACCACCGCCATGTACAAGAACGACTTTGATTCCGATTGTGTTAAGAAGAACGATGTCTTCCATAACGGCCTGCTTAAGGTCTTCGTTAAGCATTGCGTTTCCGCCATATTTTACGACTACAACTTTTCCGCACCAGTTCTTAAAGTATGGAAGTGCTTCTACAAGTACCTGTGACCACTGGTCTGCAGTAAGATTTTCAGTCTTTACGTTTTTGTTGTTTTCCATATTGTGTTTTTTCCTTAATGTGTTAGTTATTCGTTTGTGAATTACTAGGTTCTGTAGTCGCCGTTGATTTTTACGTAATCGTAAGTAAGGTCGCAGCCCCAGGCGGTTCCGCTGGCATTTCCGTCGCCGCACTGAACTAAGATTTCAACTGCTTCTTCGCTCATGATTTTCTTTGCCAAATCTTCGTCAAAGTTAAGTGGAACCCCGTTTTCGTATACTTTTACGCTGTTTTCACCGTGAACTTCAAAGTTGTCGTTGTCTTCAAAGTAGCGTTTTGCGCCACCCTTGCTTGTAAACCAGATGTTTGTTTTTTCCGGGGTAAAGTCGATTCCGCTGTAACCCATTGCGCACAAAAAGCGTCCAAAGTTTGCATCTGCACCAAACATAGCAGCTTTTACAAGGCTTGAAGAAATAACTTCTTTTGCAAGGCCTCGTGCTTCTTCTACTGTGCGGGCACCGTTTACTGTACACTGAACCAGGCGGGTAGCACCTTCACCGTCGGCAGCGATTTTCATTGCCATTACTCGGTTCAATTTGTTTAGGGCTTCAAGGAAAGTATTATAGTCGTCGCCTTCAGAAGTGATTTCTGGGTTTCCTGCCATTCCGTTTGCAAGAAGAACAAGGGTGTCGTTTGTAGAAGTGTCACCGTCAACGCTTACGCAGTTGTAGGTTCCCTTGATTGATTCTCGGAGTGCTTTATCAATCATTTTTGGGCTGATTGCAACGTCTGTTGTGATAAAAGAAAGCATTGTTCCAAGATTGATGTGGATCATTCCTGACCCCTTACACATTGTTCCCATTTTGCAGAGCTTTCCGCCGATTGTAAACTGAACGGCACATTCCTTGTACTGCGTGTCGGTTGTCATAATGGCGATGCGGGCTTCTTTGTGTCCTTCTTTTGAAAGGCCTTTTGCAAGTTCTTCGATTTTTGCTTCGATTTTTTCAACTGGAAGCTGAGCTCCGATTACACCTGTTGAACAAACGATTACATCCTCAGCAGAACAGCCTGTTACTTTTGCTGCAAGTTCTGCCATGTGGTAAGCAACCTTTGCTCCCTGTTCACCGGTACAGCAGTTCGCGTTTCCGGAGTTTGCAATCACTGCCTGAATGCGGCCGTTTTCTATATTCTTTTTGCTCAGTTTAACGCTTTCGGCTTTTACACGGTTCTGGGTAAAAACACCAGCAGCTGAACAAGGTTTTTCTGAATAAATAAGAGCCGTGTCGTTAGTTGTACGGCTTGCCTTTATTTTGCACAATACACCGTTTGCGGTGAAGCCTTGAGCGGCACATACTCCGCCGTCTATGAATTTAATACTAGAGTCCATATTTCTTTCCCTTTGGGAGATTATAGCGAAGTAGAAAGTACTGTGCAATTGCCCTGAAGATCAGGATTTTATGCTTTTTATTGAATTGTCTTCATTTAAGAGAATAATTTTTGGCTGCCAACTTTCAGCTTTTTCTTCCTGAATCTGGGTGTAAGTTACGATTATAACTTTGTCACCCGGGCAGGCTTTTCTTGCTGCCGCTCCATTAAGGCAGATTTCACCTTTTTTTCCTGGAATGATATATGTAGAAAATCGTTCGCCGTTGTTTACGTTAAGGATGTCTACTTTTTCCCAATTATGCATTCCTGCTGCTTTGCAGAGTTCTGTATCAATGCTGATTGAGCCTTCATAATTAAGATTTGCATCTGTTACAGTTGCACGGTGAAGTTTTGCTTTTAAAATCGTGATGTCCATAAATCAATCCTCAAAATAAATTCTAAGAGTTCATCTCCAATGCTTTTTTTACTCCAAGAAGAACAAGTTCCGGGCTTACTTCGTCAAACAGGTTATATTCCTCAAATATTCGGGCAAAACCTCCGGTCCCGATTATAAATGGCTTTTCTCCTTTGAATATATTCTTCTGATACAGGCGGCAGAATTCTTTAAGAGCGCCAGCGTTTCCATAATACAGTCCTGACTGAATTGCTTCAACTGTATTTGTACCGCAAATATGTCCTGGTTTGGAAATTTCTACAGAAGGAAGCTTTGCGGTTCCGTTTGCAAGTGCTTCTACACTGATTTTAAGACCAGAAAGAATAGCGCCTCCCAGATATTCCCTGTCTTTTGTAACGCAGTCTATGGTTGTTGCTGTACCCATGTCGATTATTATGAGGTCCTTGTCAGGATGAAGGCTTACGGCTCCGATTGCACCGGCGATTCTGTCAGCTCCGATTTCTCTCGGATTTGAATATTTTAGCTTTAATCCAGTTTTAATTCCAGCCTGAATAAAAAGTGCTTCCTGATTGAAATATTTTGAAAGGGCACTGGATATTGAATAGTTGCTGGAAGGAACTACACTGCAAATTCCTATTCTGTTTATTTTTTGCCAATGGAAACCGTTTTCTCGTATAACAGAACGTAAAAAAAGTCCTATTTCGTCGGAACTGTTTCCTACGGCTGTTGTACGCCTGAACTGCAGCACTAATTTATCGTCTTCAAAAAGACCGCCTGTAATCTGTGTGTTTCCAACATCTAGTGTAAGGATCATGAGTTCTCCCGTAAAAAGTCAATGAAGGAATTTCATTTTCTGCGTTGACTTTTTAGCGCACATTCGCAATGAAATGTAATGTGCAGTATATAATGAAGTTTGCAACGCAAACTGATAAGATAAAAACTGACGCTATTTCAGGTATTCTTTATCTTGCCCCTGTGTTGTAAGTCTTTCAAGTTCTTTGTAAAGTCCGTTCAGATTGTCTGTGAGAGCGGCTGTGTCCAGGTCCTTGGAAAAAATCCTGCACGGGTGTTCGTCCTTCGCAATTTCGCTTAAATCATTTGAAACTACATAATCTGGAGCCAGAAGAGAATTCTGATTTGAAGAAAAAACTTTTTCCACGGCCGCTTTGCGCTCCTCAGGGGTTGCCTTTGAAGTAAGCTTAAAAGCCACTAAAACAGGAATCTTCCCGCTTTCTTTTGACCAGCCTTTTATTGAGTCAACAAGCTTTGGATTTTTCTTCATGTTAACTGTAAGTTCAAGACCGCTTGGTACCTTCGCAATCTGTTCGGGAAGAAATTCTTTTCCGTCCACGATTATAGAAGAAACGCTGTAGTCGCTTACTGCAGCGGCATGGATTACGGTGTCAAAAGACTGTGCGGCGCAAAGTTTTTTTAAATTGAAAGCAAGGTCTTTGAATGTCCTGTAAAATACAGTTTTAAGATTTGGAGCTGTTTTTGCCGGATGAACAGCCTTTTCCGCAGTCAGAAGAGTAACATCGTCTCCTGCTTCTGCAAATTTTTCTGCAAGGAAGCAGGATGTTTTACCTGTAGAGAAATTGGTTATGTATCTTACGGTGTCTATCGGTTCTTCTGAACCGCCTCCTGTAATAAGGATTTTCATTTTATGCTCCAGATGTTAATCATGCGTTTTTTAGTTTTTTGTAAGATTTTTTTCTATATAGTTGAATGCTTCTTCCGGTTCTAAAAGGCGTCCGATTCCAGTCGTTCCGCATGCAAGATCGCCTTCTCCGCATGGAAGAATAACGGCTCCCCAACTATTAAGTTTTTTTAGCGATTCTTGAACTGCAGGGTGGCGGAACATGTTTGTATTCATTGCCGGTGCAATAAGGAGAGGCTTTTCAAAATTGTTTGCAAGGCAGACTGCCCCAAAAAGATCGTCTGCGAGTCCCTGAGCAAGTCTGTTTATTGTATTTGCGCTTGCAGGGTAGCTTATTATTAAGTCAGCCCAATGCTGCGCAAGGTTTATATGAGGAATGGGATCGTTATTATTGAACATGCTTTTTTCTACCTTATTGTGGCTTAAGCCTTCAAATGTTGCTTCGCTGACAAATTTAAGGGCATCTTCTGTTTCTATTACGCGCACATTATAACCTTTTTTTGTAAGCATGCTTGTAAGGTAAGCAGCTTTATATGCAGAAATAGAGCCTGTCACATGTAATAAAATATTTTTTCCCATACATTCCTCACTTAAAAAGTGTCTAATTATAGAATAAATTTTTAATCTTTGCTATAAGGAGTTTTTTATTGACAGAAATGCAGTTAGGGTTGAGAATTTATTCAATCGATATGAATCGCACTCTGTATAGGAATCCTCTTCGCCGGCCTATATTAATGGGCTGTATTTCCTCAATTTTGATTCTATGCACTGTCATGGGAGTCTTTAGTTTTCTAGTCTTTAGCAGAACCCAGCAATATAAGAGTCATATTATTGATATAATCTACCTTACAATGTCGCGCATAGATGTAAAGGAACTTGAGCATTGTATGGATACAAAGGCACCGACAAAAGAATATGAAGAGCTTTTGAAATTTCTCGATCAGACAAGACTGAATTATAATATTGAAAGAATTGCTATATCGCGTCCGGTAAAAAACGGGGAAGACTATGATGTCATGATGGTTGCATCCGGGTTTTTGCATGAAGAAAGACTTAGAATCAGTCGGAAAAATGGACTAAAGGTTCCTCTTTTGGGAGATATGATTGGCAGTGTTTATCCAGCTGGATTTCCAGCATTAATGTAGTATGACATGCTTAACCGCCGTGACATGAAATATGGAAGGACATATAATGGTGTTACTTCAATCTGTAACAGAAGATATCAAGGAGTTGCCGTACTAGCGGTTGGGGAGAGCCTTAAAGATATTGATTCTATGCGCTTAACCTATCTTATTGTTATCTCCGTATGTGTTGTTATGTTAAGTACGTTTTTCTCTATCGCTATACTCTGGTGGCTCCATAAACGCGTTATTTTTCCGCTAAAAGAAATCGAAGATGCCGCTTCAAGCTTTGCTTTAAAGAGCCGTAATCAGCGCAATCCAGATGCGCTTGTACTTAGAAAACCTGATATAAGGACAGGGAATGAGCTGGAGTCTCTTGCAGACACGCTTGTAACCATGTCCAAGAACATGAAGGAATATGTAGAGGCGCTTCTTGTAACATCTGTTGAAATGGATAATATGAAACAGAATATCTCCACGATGGCGGATATAGCATTCAGGGATGCTCTTACCGGCGTAAAGAACAAGGCTGCTTATGATAAGATAGGAGAAAAACTAGATGGCGAAATAAAGAACGGAACTGCTGAATTCGGCATTCTTATGGTTGATATAAATTGTCTAAAAAAAGTGAATGATGAATACGGTCATGAAAAAGGGGATATTTATATAAAAGGTGCTTGCAGTGTTATCTGCGGTATTTTTGTTCATTCTCCTGTTTATTGCATAGGCGGCGATGAATTTGTAGTAATTCTGGAAAACTCAGATCTTATTAATTCAGAAATGCTTATTAAGAGTGCTGTAAAAAAATTTGAAGATCTTTCCCGCGATAAAACTCTGGAACCGTGGGAACGGGTTTCTGTTGCTGTAGGAGCAGCATATTATATTCCAGAATCAGATGAGTCGGTAGATTCTGTTTTCAAACGTTCTGACGAGTTTATGTACCGGAATAAAAAAGCAATGAAGGCAGAAAGAAAATAAATCAGAAGTATAACGGATGACTCGCGGATGTGTTGTGTGCATATGCGTTGATTATTTGCATGAAAGTCCGTTCAGACTTGCATCAAAAAGCTTTTTGCTCAGAGATGCCGTTTTTCTAATCAAAAAAATCGGCATCTCCTTAGGGCTGAGCTTGTTTTTGACTGTTTATATGTTATCGATCAGACGTACATCCTCAAGAAATACAGCCGCATAAAGGCGTCCGTTTACTTCTGTTATGTAGTCTACCTTGAAGCCCGTTTCTTCAAGCTTCTTTTGTTTTTCTGCCAAAGAACCGTCAGATGCAAGAATTTCGTGGAATTTAGGGGCAAGGGCAAGACCTTCCGGACTAAGCTTTCTGTTGCGGCTGCTCATTGCAAGCCCGGAAGCTTCGCGCACGATCGGGCAAGGAACGATATTTATGTCAAGAAAGAAGGCTTCGATCATTCCTTTTAGAAGCTGATACTGCTGGTAGTCTTTTTCGCCAAAGTATGCATTTGTCGGGCGAACAAGATTAAAGAGCTTCATTACGACTGTAAGTACGCCGTCAAAATGTCCGGGACGTTTTGCTCCGCATAAAGTTTTTGAGAAATCTGTTTCTATGACCTTGTACCTGTAGTCGTCCGGGTACATGACAGGGTAGGTGGGTGTGAACATATAGTCTACTCCTGCGTTTTCAAGAAGAGCGGCATCGTCTTCAAAGTTTGCAGGATATGTTTCAAGGTCTTTTTTATCGTTGAACTGAGTCGGGTTCAGGTAAACGCTTACGATTACAACTTCGTTTTCTGATTTTGCGCGGTTTACAAGGCTAAGATGTCCTGCATGAAGGCCGCCCATTGTTGGTACAAATCCGATTTTTTTGCCTTCCAGTTCTCGGCGGATTTTTTTTAACTCTTCTGTTGTTTTTACTATCTGCATTTTTATTTCCTCATGGTATTTTTTTTCTCAAGGCGGGGGAAGTCTCCCCCGCGGCTCAGCCATAAGCCACTCCGCATGTGGCAAATAAACTTTGCCACATGCTCCGTTTTGTTATGTCTTCGCCTGCCCCCTCTCCTAGGGCTCTGCCCTAAAACCCGGAATGTTTTTATTCATTTGCCCGGGATTATTTTATTTCATCACCTGCCGGGAAGTTTGCTTCGTGAACGTCGCATGCGTACTGGTTCAGCGCATTTTTGATAAGTTCTGCACCGTTCAAGTATTGTCTTACGAAACGAGGTCTGAATCCGCTCATTCCCAGCATATCCTGAAGTACAAGAACCTGTCCGTCACAGTTTACGCCGGCACCAATCCCAATTGTAGGAATTGAAACAGCATCTGTTATTTTTTCTGCAAGAACCGCCGGAATGCATTCCAAAACTATAGAGCAGCAACCAAGCTCTTCTGCTTTTTTTGCTTCCTCGATGATTTTTTCTGCGGCTGCATCTGTTTTTCCCTGCATCTTATGGCCTCCAAATGCCTGGAAGAACTGCGGTGTAAGTCCAAGATGGCTCATTACAGGAATTCCGCTCATCGTAAGGTGGCGGATTACATCTTCCTGTCCGAAAACACCTTCTATTTTTACGCAGTTTGCGCCTGCAACTAAAAGGTGGCCTGCGCAGTCTGTTGCATATTCAATTCCTTTTCTTGTTGTTAAGAACGGCATGTCTGCAACGATGTATTTTTCTGTTCCGTTGCGTACGCTTCTGGTATGTTCGGTCATCCATTCCATTGTTGCCGGCAGAGTTGTGCTTTCTCCGTGCATTACCATGCTTGCACTGTCGCCTATAAGGATCAGATCAATGTCTGTCTGATCAATAAGACGAGCAAAACTTGCGTCATAGCAAGTGATCATAGAAAGCTTTTTGCCTTCTTTTTTTGACTTGTGAAAATCTGTTGTGTTCATAGTACCTGTCCTTTTTAGTTGATCAAGTCTGTAAATGTGTATGTTTTTTTTACGAATCGCTGCCCAAGGGGTCATCGTTCATAAGTTAGATACTAAAGAAAAGGCTGCTCCCGGTCAAGGAACAGCCTTCTTTCATTTTTGCTGCCAATTGCAGGCAATGGGAAAATGGCTAAGTCTTGGCTTTAAGCGTACATTCACCGTGATTCTAAGTATTGGAATCTTAGCTGTTTGCCCAAAGTCCGTGTTTGTTGCAGTATTCGTAAGCTTTTACAAAAGTTTCGCCGTTCAAGGTGAAAGATGCTTCAGGTTTTTCACTAGGATAAAGGTTCTTTCTTTGAGTACCCTTTGATGTTTCGATTTCTATGAACTGAATCCAATGGTCTGCTTCCATCGGGTGTTCAGCAGAGCCGATTTTTACGTTTACGGTGTTTCCGTTTACCTCTACTACAGGAACGTGCTTTTCTGCAGCTCCGTCTGTTGTGTTTGCCTTAAGTTCTTTTACCTGGTCCCCGCAGCAAGTTATTCCGTCGCATTTTGAAACGACAGCTTCAAGAATCTGTCCGCATTTCAGGCATTTATAAAATTTCATAAATCATGTCCTCCGAAAAAATCATTATGAATGCAGATTTTCGCTCTTATGCAAAACTGCATTATCCATACAGTAAATAATAAGGTAGAAAAGCTAAGTTAGCAAACAAAAAAGAATTTACAATAAGTTAGAATGCCGTTTTTTTGATATCAGATTATTTCAGGATGGTTGTAATAATATCAAAACTTGACAGTCAGACTTATTACAATGTGTTTATGCTAAGCTTTCCGTATATGCTTGAATCTTATATGCATTCACTGTTACTATTTTCATGCTATGAAACGTTTTTTTGAAGTTTGTTTTGTATGTCTGGCGTTTGTTTCCTGTGGCATAAAAAGTGACGTGCGCAGTTTTGAGGCGATGAACACTTTTATGACGGTGCGTTCATTTGGAAAAAACTCTGTAGCCGCAAATTCTCTTATTCAGAATAGAATGGAAAGTTATGAACGGATGCTTTCTGTAACAAATGATGGCAGCTTACTGTTCAGGTTGAATGAAAATCCAGAAAAAGGAATAGTTGTAGACGGAGAGATTTTTAAACTTGTGGATTTTGCGCTCTGCATGGCAGAAAAAACTTCCGGCGCGCTGAATCCTGTTTTGTATCCGGTAACGAAGGCATGGGGCTTTACGTCTGAAAAATACCGCGTACCGGAAGAAAAAGAAATTTCTGCTCTTCTTGAAGTGGTAGACTATAGGAAAGTCAACGTTAGCGTAACGTCTGACTCTGAAATTAATGACGGTTTCAGAATACGCATGGACAAAGGCATGATGATGGATCTTGGGGCTGTTGCCAAAGGATTTGCCGGAGACCGTGCTGTGGAAATTCTTTCCGAAAATGGAATTACGTCCGCACTGCTTGACCTTGGCGGAAATATTCAGGCTCTTGGAGGAAAACCAGATGGAACTCCATGGTCTGTGGGGATAAAAAATCCCTGGGGCGGGGAACCTGTTTGCGGAATCCGCATAAAGGATTGCGCTGTGGTTACAAGCGGCGGTTATGAACGTTTTTTTACAGACGAAAAGGGAAAACGTTATATTCATATTTTTGACAGCCGCACCGGATATCCTGTGGAAAATGATATTGCGGCGGTCTCTGTGATTTCTTCTAGCGGACTCTACGCAGATTCTCTATCTACTTCGCTTTTTGTAATGGGGTTTGAAAAGGCTGTTTCATTCTGGAAATCAAGCGGTGATTTTGATTTTGTTATTATTAAAAACTCTAAGGAAATCTTTTATACGGAAGGTCTCAAAGATAAGATATTTCTTATGACAGAAAATGCATCTTGTATAGAAAAATAGTTTAATTATTTTTGCAGTTTTATATGCTTAGAACCCGGGCATTTAATGCTGTACGGATTTTTTTTAGCAGCGAACCTTCTGAAGTGTGCATAATGTCTGAGAGTGCGCGGTGATATAAAAGGCTTTTTCCTATGAGAGTTGTTTCTGGCAGTCTTATGCACGCTGCACATTGACTCAGGGCACTTACAGAAGAAAGCTTAAGAGCTTTTATGATCCCGCTCTGTAATGTACCGGATGTTATTGAAAGTCCAAGGATTGAAAATATTACTTTGCCTTCTGGTAAGAAAATTTGTGTAATAAGAATGAACAGCCACATAAAGATATGGGGGGAAATAAGTATTTTACGCCCTGAAAAAAACTGCATTAATAGGGAAATAATCAGAATTGCGATAAGAATCTGAATTGAATTTATAAAGAAAACCGCTCCAGCGCAAAAAAGCAGAATCAGCGCACCTGTAAAAACGACCAGGCGGGTTTTAGGGTGCAACCCTAGGAGAGGGGATAGCGGGCAACGAAGTGCACGCGAAAGGGCAGGCGCCCTTCCTTGGTTAAAAATCAAAAGAGGTTCTGTTTGCGGAATGTCCAGAAAGTCACTTAGGAATGCGGTAAGAAATCCTGTTGCCGTGTTTATGGTAAGCATAGGACCTAAAAAAAACTTCGTTCCCTCTCCAAGCCATGCAAGGCATAGCGCGATTTGAACGGCAGCACTTAGGCCTGAACCGGCAATTGAAATTCCATATATGCTTATTGATTTTGGATGCTTTTCGCGGAATTTATTGAGAAAAAACATAAGGAGTCCGCTTGAAAGGGACTGGCATACGGAGATAATCAGAAATGGCGTAAATAGAGTTCCGTTCATCATGCTTACTGCAATTGATTTTGTAAAAAGAAGAATTATGAATGAACCAAGCGGAAGGTAAAATGCGTTCAGCACGGCAATGTTAGAAAGCCCGAGCCGGAAGAACGGCGTAACGTGGGGAATCAGCATTTCCACGTATGAGAAAAACAATGTCAGGGAAATAAGATAAGCGATTTTATTCCGAGATTGCATCGAATTCTCCTGTTTGTTCGGCCGTTATTATGATTTTATTCGGCAGGCAGACTAGCGGAAGGTTCCAGCCTTGATGTATGCATTGTTTTCCACGGCATGGGGAGTCGATTATTCGTACGCGGCCGTCTTTTATTTCGAATACTGTATTTCCTAGTGGTCCCGGCACCGTATATATTCCGTTCTCTTTAAGTGAATATTCGTATTTTTGATTGTCTGCGCTGACCAATATTTTTGAGCTGGTGGTAGAGCGGTTTGCAATTATGCTAAAAACGGAGGCGCATACCAGGGCGAGAATTATTATGTAGTCTAGCGGTCTTAGCATTTTCATCTTTTTCAGTTTATCGTTTTTTTTGTTTGTGCTCTATGGAAATTTCTGCAAAACGAGTTAAAATATAGATATGAGAAAAATCCGTATTATATTTGCTTTTATTTTTTCTTTAATTTCATTTGGGGCATATGCACGTGGAACTTTGAAGGCCGGGAAGCCGATATATTTATGGAAAAATATTCCTGGCATGAAGAAAAATTATTCTGTTATGTATGTTCATCCTGCGGCTGTTGAAAAAAATACGGGTGCGGCTGTCATTATTTGTCCTGGTGGAAGTTATCATCATCTTGGACTTTATAATGAGGGCTATAGGACTGCAAAGTGGTTTTCGGAAAAGGGTGTTACGGCTTTTACTTTGCGGTACAGGACGGCTGGAAACGGATTTCATTATCCTGCGATGCTGCAGGACGTCCAGAGGGCGATACAGCTGGTAAGGGAAAATTGTGATGAATATGGAATTGATTCTAATAAGGTGGGCGTAATCGGTTATTCTGCCGGCGGGCATCTGGTTACGATGGCTGGTGCAATGTGGAAGTCACATGATGAGCTGGAAAATCTTGGAATTGCCCATAAGGTGAGCCTCAGACCGGATTTTGTTATTCCTGTATACCCGGTGGTTTCCATGCATGAAGAACTTGCCCACCGATGGTCTCGAAAAAGTCTTTTGGGAAGAAATCAGACGGAGGCTCGGTGGAATGAATTTTCTATGGAAAAAAATGTTACGGCTGACATGCCGAAAAGTTATATCGTTGTATGTAAGGATGACCCCGTCGTTGATTGCAGGAATAGTTTTGCCTTGTATGATGCCATGAAGGATTCTGGTGCGGATTGCATTATTGCTGTTTATGAATGGGGTGGTCATGGATTCGGGATGCTGAACAACGCTTTTATGAAAGAATTTCATTGGAATGAACGCATGTGGAAGGAATTCCTTGAGCCGATATTGAAATAGTCTGGGCCTATTTTTATTTTTTTCAGAAATTTAATCCGAGAAATGCAGAATTTATAATGTAAGCCCCGTTATATATGTAAAAGAAAATGGTAAAAAGCTTTTTCTTTTAATAAAAAAAACGGGGTTATAGATTGAAAGTTTTGTTTGTTACAACGGAGCATCCTGGGTTTATATTTGGTGGGCTTGGAACTTTTACTCGGGAATATGTAAGGACGCTTAGAAAATATGCTGATGTAAAATGCGTATATTTTCATTTGAGGGATGGAGAGCCGCCTCTTCCGGATGAAACTGTAGATTATGTTATTGTACCGGAACGTGTATTCGAAGCGTTTTCTCCAGAAGCGCGGATTCTTGAGGTAGCTTCTTCTTTTAGGGCGCAGCTTGATCCTATTATGAAAAGTTTCAGACCGGACGTAATTCATTGTAATGACCGGCAGACTTATCTTCCATTCAGATTTGAAAAAAATGTTTTTTATTCATCTCATTTGATTTTTACGGATCTTCTTACTTCTAACACAATGGACGACCTTTATTTTCAGGAAGTGAAGGTTGAGCGTTGTGCGTTGGAAAACAGTTCTGTTGTTGCAGCGTATTCTGATTTTTCTGCAAACAGCGTTCTTAAGGTTGCTGGCGGAAAATGTGCTCCTGTAGTTCTTCCTCTTGGTTTATGTACTGAAAAATTTTATAAAAAGAAAAGATACCACCGGAATGACGGAGTTCTGAATGTATGCTATTTCGGACGTTTTGAAGATATTCAGAAAGGTTTTTACGATTTTATAAAAGCAGTGAATCTTTTGGGTCCGCGTTTTAAGAAAAGAAATAATGTAAAATTTCATCTTTACGGTCGCGGTTTCATTGAGCCTTATTTGGACCTGAAATTGTTTGAAAAGCCAGAGTTTCTTAATGGTGACAGTTTGTATGATGCCTATGCTTCTGCGGATATTGTGGTTATGCCAAGCCGCTATGAGCCATTCGGTCTTACAGGTCTTGAGGCAATGGCTTCTGGAGCGCTTCTGCTTGTGTGCGAAGGTCTTGGAATGGATATGTACGCCGATCCTGGCAGGAACTGTCTTGCTCTGCCAAGAAGTCCTGAAGAGATGGCTGTTGTTTTGCGTAAAGCTATTATGGATTACGGATCTATGCGCTTGATTCAGGATAATGCCTATCAGACTGCCCGCGAATGGACATGGGAAAGATGCGTAAGGGCTCATATGTATATTTACCGCCAGCTTATTGCAGACAGAGTTTCTCATATCTGTTCTGCTTATAGGCTTGAACAGAGAAAAGTTCTGGATTCCTACAAAAAATCCAATGATGTTGAAAAAATACATTGTGCTGAAATGGAACGGATTTCTTCTGCTGAAATATTGAATTCTGTTAGCGAGTTTAAAAATGGAAAGGTCCTTGTCATTACGGGTTCTTATGAGCCGGAAGAGGAGGAATTTAAAAATTTTCTACCTGATATAAAATTTATCTCTGTTATGAATGAAGACCGTTATGGAATTGCAGTGCGGCTGGAATGTCTGCCGTTCAAGAATAGGGAATTTGATCATGTTATTGTGGCTGGTGCATGGGAATCAGTGCTTGATCCGTGCGGGGCTCTTATGGAACTTGAGCGCATTTCAAAATCTAATGTTCTTATAATGTATAAAAAAGGTCAGCCTTATACATGGCAGACATTTCAGATGGAAAATGAAAAGGACTGGAAGCTGATAAACCGCAGTACTTGGGATTGTCGTCTGGAACACGGATTTGTTATGGAAAAAACAGTTCCTTATGGAACTGTTTTATATAAACATTCTTTAAATGATCAGGAGGAAAAGAATGAAAACTTTGCATGAGGAATGTAAAAGATTGGATTTTACAGGATTAATTTCTGTAAACGGAGGCTACAATGCAAGCTATGCAGCAACGTCTGCGGTAAGGATTTCGCCTTATTATGGTCTTCCTATTGATGTTTCGCCATATACATTAGTTGCATCAGGTGGAGGAAAGTGTGCGAAAGGTTTTCCGGGTGATCTGAACGGTTATCCGTATACGCATAATCCTGAGTTAGCACCGATTTATGCTGCTATAAGGGAAGCGTATGCTGCGTATTCTCAGTCTTGTGTTGGTGGAAGCGGTTTTCAGGGAAATTATTCAATTTTGTGCGGGCTTGTTAGCAGAAACTATTAGTACAATAAGAATTTAATTGAAAGCTTAAAAATTCCGAGAAAGAAGGTTTCTCGAATGTGACCTTAAGTACTGATTAATCTAAAATAACTGGTGGATATTGTGAAAAAATATGTTCTTGTAATGCAACATGATGAAACGGATTGCGGAGCTGCGTGTCTTGCTTCTGTTGCAAAATATTATGGGAAAAGAGTTTCTGTAAGCCGTATACGTTATTATTCTGGAACGGATTGTATGGGAACTTCTGGCTTAGGGATAGTAAGAGGCGCTGAATTTCTTGGCCTAAGCTGCCGAGGAATGATGAGCGATGATAAAAGCCTTGAACTTGATATACCTTTTCCTATTATTTGCCATGTAAGAAAAGATATTCTTGATCATTATGTAGTTGTTTATGGAGTTGTCCGGAATAAAGTTATTGTTGCTGATCCTGCAGAAGGATTGATAAAAATGTCTTTGGATGATTTTAAGAAAATATGGTCTGGAATTTTCTTTGTGCTTTTACCGGAACAGAAATTTCAGCGCACTAAGGAGACAAGAACTCTTTTCGGAAGGTTCATGTATCTGTTGCTTCCTCATAAAAGGACTTTGATAGAGTGCTTTGTCGCAGGGTTGCTGCTAAGCATCCTTGGTGCCGCATCTGCCTTTTATTTTAGGTTTCTTATTGATGATGTACTTTATTCTCAGCTTAGGAATACGCTTACATTGTGCTCGTCTGCATATTTTGTAATCATTGTTTTTCAAGTGCTTACAGAATATGCACGGAATCAACTTATGAATTACATGGGCTGTAAAATCGATCTGCTTTTGATATGTGATTATTTCAGGCATATACTTCATCTTCCTATGGATTTTTTTACAAGCCGTAAAACGGGAGAAATAATATCAAGAATCGGTGATACGCATACTGTAAGGCAGGCGATTTCTTCTACAACGCTTTCGGTCATTATAGATTCCTGCATGCTGGTTGTTGGCGGAATATTTCTTTTTATATTCGGTTCTGAGCTCTTGTTTGTGTCTATGATTCCTGTAATTATTTCGGCAGTCATTGTATGGCTGTTCGTAAAACCTTTCAGACGGAATATACGTGCTTTGTCTGTAAGGGAAGCCGACAAACAGTCTGCTCTGGTAGAATGTGTAAACGGTGTTGCTACAATAAAGGCTCTCTCGTCAGAAAAATCTGCCTTTGAGCGTACGGAAGGAAAAATCGTAGAGTGCGTAAGAAGGAACATAAAGCTTTCTTCTATGTCTAATGCTGAAAATGCGTTTCAACGTTTTATTTCAAGTTCAGGAACTCTGCTTCTGTATTGGATTGGAAGCCTTATGATTTTTAAGGGAACTCTTTCACTTGGACAGCTTATTTCGTTTATAACTCTTTCTGGTTATTTTCTCGGTCCCTTGTCAAGATTGCTTACATTGCAGCAGTTTTTGCAGGAGGCAGCTATTGCTTCGGACCGGCTTAGCGAGATTCTAGATATGCCTGAAGAATCAGAAGAAGAAAAAGACCTTATGGAGTTCGACAGAATAAAGGGAAAAATCGAAGTGAAGAATCTCAGTTTTTCTTATGGAACTAGGGGAGCGGCATTGAAGAATGTCTCTTTAAAGATAATGCCTGGTCAAAAAGTCGCTTTTGTAGGAACTTCTGGTTCAGGGAAGACCACGATGACAAAACTTCTTATGAAGTTTTATAAGCCGGAAAATGGAGAGATCTTTGTAGACGGAATTAACAGCCGAGATATAGATACAAAATCATTCAGGAAGTGTATAGGTTATGTACCGCAAGATGTTCTTCTTTTCAGCGGCACGATTCTTGAAAACATATTGTGGGGATCTGAAGGTGCAGGTATAAAAGATGCAGTTCTAGCAGCTCATGCCGCTGAGGCATCTGAATTCATTTCAAGATTACCGGACAGATATGGAACTGTTGTTGGAGAACGTGGAGCAACTCTTTCTGGCGGTGAACGTCAGCGTATTTCTCTTGCAAGGGTTCTATTGCGCAGACCGTCTCTCATGATTCTTGACGAGGCAACTGCCAGTTTGGACAGTCTTTCAGAACGGGCAATTATGGATACTATTCATAGAAACGGTGGAAAGTCAACGATGATCATTGTAGCACATAGACTGTCAACAATCAGAAATTGTGACCGGATATTTGTCTTTGACAAAGGCCGGATAGTCGAAAGCGGTACTCATGAAGAATTGATAGAAAAAAAAGGAAAATATCACCAAATGTGGAGGGCTCAAAATGAAGAAAATAGTGATTTATCCTAGAGAAACAGTGAATTATTCATCAGAAATTTTTCAGTATCAGGAACCGGGAGCCTTGCATTGCATTATGGCAATTGCATTTACTCTGGTTGTAAGTGTCTTTTGTTTTCTTTGTTTTGGAAAAATGGATGAAGTTGTAAAATCAGAAGGAATCGTTCGTCCTGATATGAATGTTTCTTCTGTAAAGAACATAGTTTCTGGAGAAATTGAAAATGTTTTTTATAGTCCCGGTGAATATGTTTTGAGCGGTCAGAAATTGCTTTCCATAAAAGGTGATGCAGTTTTTGCACAAAAAAACGCCCTTTACAGTCAGAAAATCGAAAACTCCGAGCGGATTTTAGGACTTTCTGAAATCGTACGTTGCTACGAGAGTGAAAACAGGGATCTAAAAAATATTAATTCAACTTGCCGCTCCAGATATGAAGCATTTCTTGCAGAAAACGAGCTTCGTTCTGCAAAAATTGCAAGAGCGAAATATCTGTATGAGCAGGAAAAATTGCTTCCTGAATCAGCGACTACAAGAAATGAAATAGAGAACCTGAAATTTCAGTTTGATATTAGTATTCTTGAAAAGAATGAGTTTTGTGCGGGATTCATAAGCTCAATCCGGCAGGAACTGGATTCTTTGAAACTTGAAAAGGCAAATATAGATCAGCAGCTTAAACAGATTGAAGTATCATTGAAGAATCTGGAACTTGTATCGCCTATAAACGGTTATGTTCAGGAGATTTCATCATTGAATAAAGGAGATTATATTTTTACAGATCAGAAAGTGCTTAATATAGTTCCGAAGGCAGATGATTCCTGTCGGATTGAACTTCATATTCCTGCAGAAAAAATGGGTCGGCTTAAGATAGGGCAGCGTGTAAAGCTTCGTTTTCCAGCATTTCCTTATTCTGAATACAGAGGAATAAATGGTACTCTTCAGGTTATTCAACCTGATTCTCAGATTTCAGATTCCGGGGCTCTGTTTTTTACCGCTTATGCGGATGTTGATTCTATGGAACTTCATAGCAAAAAAGGAATTTCCTATCAGATAAAGCCGGGCTTTGAAGTAAATGCAAGAATCGTGCTGGATAACCAAAGTCTTATGCAATTCCTTCTAAAAAAATTGGATTTTACTGTATGAAAAAAATATTTTTATTTCTGCTTTTTTCGTATTTGCTGCCTTTCTTTATTTCAGCGGAATCTGAAAATTATAAAAATTGCCAGGATTTGTATTTTGGTTCTTTACCTTTTTTTCAGGAAGCCTGCTTAAAAAGGCAGCTGAGCCTTATGTCAATTCAGGACTACAAAGATTTTTATTTACCAAAATTAAAGTTTTCTGCGCAGAATAGTTTTTCAGGAAATTTCGAAGAAGGGTGGAAAAATTTTTCTTCTATTCCATCATTATCTTTTGAACAGAAATTGCCAGGAGCTTGCCGGATAGATTATAAGGTTCTGGGAAATTTGTCTTTGTCGGAAGAAATGGATTTTAAGTACAATCTTGTACCTTCTGTAATGCTTTCATTGCCTGTTGTTTCTGGAAGAAAACTTTTACCTCTTTACAATTCTTATGGGAAAAATAATTATTCTGCTAGGAAAAAACTGCTTGAGCTTTCTTACGATATTTCGATAAGAGATGGAATATATGATTTTATTTCCGAAGCGGGGAACTATTTGTATTATAGAAGAATGTCGGAATTGTATTCTCAGAAATATGAACTTTTAGAGCAGATTACCAGAGATTATGAAACTCTTTTTACAGTGGGAAAGGTTACGGCTGTAAACGTTAGTGATAAAATCGCTGAAAAATTCCAGTTTCTTCAAAGTACTGTTGAAGTTGAAGGAAAACTGATTGCCTCAAAAAAGGCTCTTTCAGAGCTTGGTGTAAATACTGCTGATATCCAGAATGAACTTAATGTTTTTTTAGATTATTGGAAAAAAGAATTTTCTGATTTTGATGGTTCTCAATATTATAAAGATCAGAAGGAGCTTATCAGCATAGATCTGGAACATTATAACTATATTGAATCTAATTTATCTGCAGTCCCTTATGTGTCAGCTGGATTTTCAGTTTCCTCTCCTTATTCTCAATCAGATTTTCCTGAATTTTCAGAAGGTTCTTGGAATTTTAATCTCGGTTTTACAATTCCACTTAACAGTTCGATCGGAATAAATGCAATTTCTTCGATTGTCCGGCATAAAACCCTTACAGAGCTGGAAAAGCAAAAATCTTCCCGTCGTCAGAGCTGCACAGATACTGAGCGTAAAGGTTATCTGGAATTATATACGACCTACAAAAGTGCAATGGATAATGCTGCCGCATTGGAAAAATCCCGGTTGCAGGAATACGAGGAACTCTATAAAATCGGGAAGCTTTCAGAATATGATCTGAATATGCAGCGCAATACAGCGGCACTTTCTGACTTATATGCAGGGTATGCAGATTTTCAACTTCTTCTTACAAGGATTTCTTTTTATTAGGAGAATGTAGAATTCATTGTAAATTACAGAAAAAACTATAATAATTTGCCTTACTGTAATTTTTTTTACTAGTTTTTGTAAAACTTGAATAAGGATGAATATTTATTGTATAATTATGCATAAATATTCGACACTCAGAAACGCACATTAAGAGGCATTTGTGAAAGAACGACTTACGCGCCTTAAAGCGATACGAAAGCTTATAAAAAATTATAGAATAGAAAGCCAGGAAGCTTTGCTGGCATATCTTGACAAAGAAGGCTTTGAAGTTACTCAGGCAACCCTTTCGAGAGACCTTAAGCTTTTGAAAGTGGGGAAAGTTGCTGACGGCAATTCCGGCTATGTTTATACGCTTCCTGGAGAAGACGAACGTCAGGAATCCGAACTGATTTACGTTCAGGATTTTTTGCGTGGGTATGTAAGTATTGATTGGAGTGGAAATATTGTCGTTATAAAGACATTTCCTGGACATGCAAATACGGTTTCGAATGCCCTTGACAATATGAATATGGACGAAATTCTTGGCACTGTTGCCGGTGACAATTGCCTTTTTGCATGTCTCCGGCAAGGAGTTTCGGGAGATCAGTTTATGTCAGAATTAAAAAGGCGGATCCCTGAAATCGAAGCTTGATTTTTGCGGATGCATTTACGGAAGTATTTTATGGCAGGTTATAAACCCATTCTTTTACGGATTACAGGAATCATTTTTTTTATGCTTTCATTGTCTATGTCATTTCCGGTGCTTGCCAGAACCGCTGAATCGTTCGCTTTTCTTATAGCAGAACCTCAGCTTTGTTGGGGGATTTTTTATGTTTTTTCTGCATTCCTGTTGCTCAGTTTTTTCTTTATGTCGTTGTTTTCATGCGGAACTGCTGCAATTTTTGCAGGGAGCGGCGGATTTACTCAGTCTGTCTGGAATTGTGGAATAACTTCTCTCGTCTGTGTTTCATTATTTCTTATGCTTCAGATTATTACGGGGATTACGGAAGCTGATTCTTATATAATTTCGCTTTGTGAAATTTCAATGCTTCTTCTTTTGGTATACGATGCAATTGTATTTTTCTCTCTAAAAGGGGAAAAAGATTTTTACTGGAAAAATATTTTATTTCAGGATTCAAATTCAAAATTATGTCTGAAAGTATATCTTATAATGATTGTTGTTTCTGAAACGGCATGTTTTCTTTACGCTCACAGACTTATTGAGCAGTAAAAATTATATATTGTTTTTTGGAATTGAAAGGCTTTTGTAAAATTTTAGCGGTAATACGATGAATACGAGATATTAAGTTTGTCTTCGACTGCTGTGCAGTTACAAGCATGACTTAATTAAAATGAATGATACCTTGTGTTTAGCAGCAAGGTATCATTCATAAAAAATTATTTGGAAATTACTTCCTTAATTGCATTCAGAAGCTCTGAATATTCAGTAAATGCAGGATACTGAGGGTAGTCTGCTTTAATTTTGTCTGTGGTGCGGAACAGGAATCCGGCCTTTGATGCCTGAATCATACCAATGTCATTAAATGAATCTCCTGAGGCGATAGTTTCAAATCCACAGGACTGAAGAGCTTTTACAGTTGTATACTTTGATTTCTCACAGCGCATTTTATAGCCTGTAATTTCTCCATTGGAAGAAACTTCCAGAGTATTGCAGAAAATTGTCGGGAGTCCCAGCTTTTTCATAAGAGGTGCAGCGAACTGTTCGAATGTATCACTTAAGATTATAGCTTGTGCACATGAGCGGAGTTCATCCAGAAATTCCTTTGCCCCAGGAAGCGGTTCTATCTTTGAGATGGTTTCCTGAATTTCTTTAAGTCCAAGACCATGTTCTTTAAGGATTTTGATTCTGTAGTTCATGAGTTTGTCATAATCTGGTTCATCCCGGGTTGTCTTTCTTAATTCTGGAATGCCGCTTGCCTCGGCAAATGCAATCCAAATTTCTGGTACAAGTACACCTTCTAAGTCTAAACATGTAATATACATAAAATATCCTTATAAATAATTATTTCTTTTAAAATTATAGTGAATACTGAGCTATGCCGCAAGCAGACAAAATTTATCTGATACATGAAACTAAGATTTTTTTCTGGGCTCACCTTGTCTGAATTTTAAATTTGTCTTAATCGATGTTTATTTTCTGAATTTTAATATATAAAAAACAATACCTAATATAAAAATAATATACCATAATTTTTAATCTTTTAGGTATTTTTATGGTATAGATAGTAAAATAATGTTCTAATAGTATTAAATAGTATACATGTTATAAAAAATAATGAATAAAAAAGTGTTCGCATTTTATATTTTGATCGATTTTTTTTAGATAACCGCGGTTACTGTGTAAAAAAATAGCGGAAAATAATTATTTAAAAAAAAATATAAACTTGGCACATTTCTTGCATAATATTTCATGTATTAGAAATTGATTCTGAAGGATTTTTTGAGAGTTATGATTCTTTGGATGTACATAAACTTTGCTGCGGTTCGGACATGGGAGAGAGTTCATCGGAGAGAGTTTTCTCGGGGGAGGAGGAACCCTGAAAATGTGTCTGTTTTTTTCTAGACACAGGAAAAGTTTATCAATAAAATAAAAACGGTTGTCGTATGACAACCGTTTTTATTTTTTCAGGTTTTAATGAAAAGCTGAAAACGGATGGCCCATGGTTTTGTAAACTTAATTGGCTTAAAGATCTGAGGGGCCTTGTCTGATGTGATTTTTTAGCAGGGTATGTATGGCTCAAAGGAAAAAAAGTCGTAAAAAGAAAACGTCAAAAGTGTATATTCCGTTAAATAATATAATTGCGCTTTCCGCGATTGTTGTGGGACTGTGTACTGCACTTCTTATAGTAAATGTTTTTGCAGCAGGAAAAAATCGTTCCTCCGGTCGGATTGGAGCAACTGAAAAGTCAGGAACGATTGCCGTTAAGCCAGCGGAATCAAAACAAGATGTTGCGGTACCGTTAAAAGCTCCTGTCTCACCTGAAAAAAAGAAAATGCCTCAGGTTTCTGTTAACGATAAAAAATCGGAAAGCAAGTTGGAAGCAAAAAAAAACGCCGTTGCTGAACCTGTTCAGAAAAAAGACCGTCCTGTAAAAGAATCTTCGGTTCTACCGGAGAAACAGCAGAATCGGTCTGTCTCGACTAATTCTGCCTCTGTTCAGCAGGAGTCCGTTCAGACGAAACCTGCTCAGAAAAAAGAGGATTCTTTACTGCCTGTTATTCCTCCTGCTGTAAATGGCGCACAGCTTGTAATAATTTTTGATGACGGCGGGCATAATCTCGAGCAGCTTTCAAAATGCCTGTCATTACCGTTTCCTGTAACTGTTGCTGTTCTTCCTGGTCTTGCTCATTCCCGCGATTCTGCTTCTAGAGTACGGTCAAGCGGAAATGAACTTATACTTCATCAGCCTATGCAGGCTTTAAATGCTAAGATGGATCCTGGTCCTGGTGCGATAAAAGCTGACATGAATGAGGATGAAATTCGTGCTGTCATTTTTCAGAATCTCAGTGAAATCGGTCCTGTTTCCGGTATGAATAATCATGAAGGTTCTCTTATTACAGGTGACAAGATAATTATGAGTTATATCATGAAGGCGGCAAGTGATGAAGGGATATATTTTCTGGATTCCCGTACAAATTCGAATACTGCAGTACCTTATGTGGCAGATGCACTTGGATATTCATATTACGAAAGAAATGTTTTTCTTGATAATAAGAGGAACCGCACTGAAATAATTGAAGAGATTATGAAGGGTGTGTCTATTGCAAATAAAAACGGTGTTGCTATAATGATAGGGCATGTATGGTCGTCAGATATTCTTCCGGGAATACTGCGCGAATTCTATCCAGAATTGAAGCAAAGAGGCTATACATTTTCTACGGTATCAAATTCCAGGGCAGAAAAATTTTCCCGCGGAATGTAATTTTTCTTAATTGTGTAAGAGCGCTGAACTTTGCGTAATTTGTAATTGTTCATCGTTTACAGGAGTAATATGCGTGTTCTTGGTATTGAATCATCATGTGATGAGACTGCTGCAGCAGTTGTTGAGGACGGACGTAATATAATAAGCAATGTTGTTGCGACGCAGATTCCTTTTCATCAGGTATACAAAGGAGTTGTTCCTGAGATTGCCAGTCGAAAGCATGCGGAATGGATTCTTCCTGTTGTGCGCCAGGCTTTGGATCAGGCAGGGATGACCATGAATGATATTGATGCTGTTGCCGCAACTAACAGACCGGGACTTATGGGATCCCTGCTGGTCGGACTTACATTTGGGAAAACTTTGGCCTGGGCATGGGATAAGCCTTTTGTCGCCGTAAATCACATGTTGGGACATCTTTACGCTGCTCATCTTGTTAATGATATTGAATATCCCTATCTTGGACTTTTAGTGAGCGGCGGACACAGTATAATCTGCAAAGTAAACGGTTTTGATGATATAGAAGTTCTTGGAACGACAGTTGATGATTCTGTGGGAGAAGCTTTTGACAAAGTCAGTAAATTTTACGGACTTGGATATCCTGGTGGTGTTATTATTGATAACCTTGCCAAAAAAGGTGATCCGAAGTCATGTGCGTTTCCGGTGCCAAAATTAGACGGTGATGAGCATAGGTATGATATGAGTTTCAGCGGACTCAAGACTGCTGTAATTCATCAGAGCGATATGTTCTGGAAAGACGGGTATGAACATTCTGTAGAAAATATGTGTGCAGCCTTTCAGGAAACTGCCTGCCGTACTCTTACAAGCCGTCTTTTCCGTGCTGTAGAAGACACTGGCTTAAAGACAGTTGTAGCTGGCGGTGGGGTTGCGGCTAATTCCCGGCTGCGTTCTATTCTTGCAGAGCGCAGTGACCTTAACTGCATTTTTCCTCCGCTTAAGCTTTGTGGTGATAACGGAGCTATGATTGCCGGGGTGGCATATCATTTCCTGAAACGGGGGGATCGTTCCGGCTGGGATACAACTGCCTGTGCTCGTATACCGCAGTTCAAGCGTGGCTTGCTTAAAAAATAAGCCAGCTGCCAAGAGTTCTGGTAAATTCTGGATTTGCCAGGCAAAAAAACAACATTCGCTCTGGAGAAAATATGGAACTTAAAAATTTGACCTATGGAATTGTAGGGCTCGGAATTATGGGGGGCTCTTTTGCAAAGGCAATCAGAGAAAAAATCCTTTGTATGAATGGGTCTTCCGGAAGAATCTATGTATGTAACCGAAGTACTGCTTGTCTTTCAATGGCGTCTGAGGATGGTGTGGCTGATAGAACTTTCACGTCTGACCGGGTTTCTGAAATGCTCCCGGAATGTGACATAGTCTTCGTTTGCCTTTATCCTCATGCTACTCTTGATTTTCTGAAAGTTCACCGTGACGAGTTTAAATCTGGTGCAATTGTGACAGATATAAGTGGCGTAAAGGGGATTTTTGAAAAGGAACTTCCTTCAATACTCAGGGATGATGTTGATTTCATAATCGGTCATCCTATGGCTGGCGGTGAAAAGGAAGGTTATGCTAATTCAAAGGCAGAATTCTTTGTTAATCATAATTATATTCTGTGTGCACAGCCGTTCAATAAAAATGAAAATCTTTCCCTTGTGCGAGACCTTGTCCTTGGAATGGGATTTACGCGAATTACTGAAACTACATGTGATATTCATGACTATAAGATAGGCTTTACAAGCCAGCTTTGTCATGTTATTGCCAGTGCACTTGTTGAAAGTGCAGAAGATCCTGAAATAACTGCATTTGGAGGCGGAAGTTTTGAGGATCTTACTCGTATTGCCATGATAAATGCTCCTCTTTGGACGGAATTGTTTATTTCTAATAAAGATAAGCTTGTTTCTCATATCGAGAATTTTCAGAAAAAAATGGACGAGTTCAAGACCGCTGTTGCTTCAGAAGATTCCGAAAAACTAAAATCGCTTCTTGAGGATACCAGAGAAAAGCGCATGAGAATGGGGTCAATCCGTACTGTTCGCAAAACCTGATTCTGGTTGCTGCAGAATAAGATCCGGGGGCTTGGCAAACGGCTTTGAAGATGGTCTGCAAAAAAACTATAAAAATATTTTCTCTCTTTAATATTTCCCGTTGAAAAACGTGCAAAACAACATTAGAATAGTAGCATGAGCGACTTAGAAATTCTTGATAGAGCGATCAGACGTATTCCTGATTTTCCAAAAGAGGGAATTCTTTTTTATGATGTAACAGGAATCTTTGTAGAACCAAAGGCTTTTAAAATCTGTATTGACCGTATGGTTGAACTTTACGAGAATAAAAAAATAGATGCTGTTGTCGCAATTGAAGCGAGGGGCTTTCTTCTGGCATCTCCTTTTGCAATCCGTAGAGGACTTCCTCTTGTTTTGGTAAGAAAAAAAGGTAAGCTCCCCGGAGAAACTTATTCCGCAAAGTATTCTCTTGAATATGGAACTGCGGAAATTGAAGTTCAAAAAACAGATATTCAAGCTGGAAAAAATTATCTGGTCGTTGATGACCTTATTGCTACTGGAGGAACTCTTACAGCTGCGCGAAACCTTATAGAACAGGGTGGTGGAACTGTATCCGATTTCTTTGGAGTGATCGGACTGCCGGAATTGAACTATGAAAAGGTTTTGACACCATCGTGTGTTTCGACATTGATTAATTACGGTGGAAAATAGGGATATAAGGGGAAAAATATGTCTAACTTGCCTAAAAATTACAAACCTATACTTGATGTAAAGGAAACAGAACGTGCGATTGTCAGCATAAAAGATTTCTTTCAGGTTTCTCTTGCTACAGAGCTTAATCTTACCCGTGTTACGGCTCCGCTTTTTGTTCCGGCAGGAACAGGTATAAATGATGATCTTAATGGAGTTGAAAAGCCGGTTTCATTCAATGTAAAAGGAATGAACGGACAGAAAATGGAAATCGTTCAGTCGCTTGCAAAATGGAAGCGTCTTAAGGTTACAGAATTGGGATGTAAGCCTGGATTCGGAATCTATACAGATATGAATGCCATTCGTCCTGATGAGGAACTTGATGCAGTTCATTCTTTGTATGTAGACCAGTGGGACTGGTGTATGGCAATTGATGAAAAGGATCGTACGGTTTTCTATCTTTTTGATATCGTGAAGAAGATTTACAGAACTCTTAAACGTACAGAATTCTATATCTATGACCGCTATTCTATGTTCGAACCGATTTTGCCGGATGACATCAAACTTGTATACTCAGACGATTTGCTCCGCGAATATCCTGGGCTTACTCCTAAAGAACGTGAAAACGAAGTTGCAAAGAAATACGGTGCTGTATTCATTGCAGGAATCGGTGGAAAATTGCCGGATGGTTCTATTCACGATGGAAGGGCTCCTGATTATGATGATTGGATCAGTGATGCAGGCGACGGTCATGTTGGTCTTAACGGTGATATTATTGTATGGAATGAAACTTTGGGGCGTGCTTTTGAGCTTTCTTCTATGGGTATCCGCGTAAGTCCAGAAAGTCTTTTGCGTCAGCTTAAGGAGCGTGGTTGCGAAGAACGTGCAAACCTTCCTTTCCAAAAGAAACTTCTTAATGGAGAGCTGGCGTATACCCTTGGTGGCGGTATCGGGCAGTCCCGTCTTTGTATGTTCCTGCTTCGTAAAGCTCATATTTGCGAAGTTCAGGTAAGCGAATGGCCAAAGAGTGAAATTGAAGCTTGCGAAAAAGCTGGAATTCCAGTTCTTTAATTTCATTTGTTTTGATGATAAAGCAATTCGAATATACTAGTAGTGAACTTGAGTCAAAGCTCAGTGAATGCGTTAAAAACGGTGTCACAGAGCTTTCTGTTCATGACCAGATTCTTGCAAAGGATAAAGGAAGGCTTCTCAAATTCTTAAAAGCCGTGGAGCGAGAAGCGCCGGATCTTTTCGTCTCTTTTACAGTTGATCCCCACAACATTGATATGGATGTATGTCGTCAATGTATGAACCTAAATTGCTCCGTAGAAATGGCTTTTGAGCCAGTTCTTGCAGAAGGGAAAAATCGGGGACTTCTTTTTGATAAAAAGTTTTATTCCAGACGTTGTGCAGCATTGAATAATGCCGGTCTTGTATTCGGAGTAAGTCTTTCTTTTGCGGAAAAGCCAGGGGATTCTTTAAGGGATTTCTGCGACCGTCTTGATTTTACGTTAGGGCAGTATCCTAATCACATTGATTTTCCTCAGACGGAAGATTCTGAGCTTATGGCTGGTGCCAGGGTTACAGGACTGTTCAGTGGCGAAAATATTCGTTTTGCTAGAAATATTGCTTTTGCTGCCCGAACTTTTTATTCTGCCGGCCGTGCTGTTCCATGGTTTATTTCTGTGCTGAAGCCTTTGAAGATGCCTGCATCGAAGTTTTTTGCTGATTTTGCAGAATGGCAGCGCGTAAACAATTGCGATTTTAAGAGTGGTTTTGTTCCTGAATCAGTACCGCATGAAGAAATTGAAAAAATGCAGCTTAATTTTCTTCAAATGAAATATGAAGAAAAGAGGGCTCTGCCTGTTTTTGCCGCCGTGAAGGATCTTGTAAGATTGAACGGTGCGTTCAGCAGGGTTGTTAGCGATGGAAAGAACATTGAAATAGAAACCAGTTATAATCCTGATGATTTATTTGGTCCTGAATGTATGGATATTGAAAGTTTTGCAAATGATGTCTGTATGGAACATTGTAAATCTCTGCTTTTTCTTACGGACGAAGGACCTGATTACAGGATTATATGACATACGTTTTTACAACTTTCGAAAAAATACGGCTTGATGAATTTTTACGCAAAGAACTTCCCAAAAAATTACTGGATCCACAGAATGCAAGCAATTCAAAAATCCGAAGACTTATTGTTGCTGGTTCTGTAAAGGTGAATGAAATGCAATGCCGACGACCCGCCTTTGAACTAAGAGGTAAATCTTGTGTCTGCGTAAACTTTGATGAAGAAAAGTTTTTTTATGAAAAACAGCCGGATGACATAAAATTCGAGCTTACAGAAAAAGACGTCCTTTTTGAGGATGAGTTTTTAATTTGTGTTAATAAACCGGCGTTTTTTCCTACAGAAGAAACTATTGTCGGGGGTGAAAAGCGTGATAATCTGCATGCGGCTGTCGTTCGTTATCTTTGGAATAAAAATCCTGCGTTGCGGAATCCTCCTTATGTGGGAATAATGCATCGTCTTGATCGTGAAACCAGCGGAGTTATTCTTTTTACAAAACAGCGTTCTGTAAATAAAAACATTCAGAAAATGTTTGAAAGTCATCATTTTACAAAAATCTACAAATGTCTGTGTAAGCCTTTGCCGTCATGTTCTGTAGAGATTGAAAAGAACTGTTCGTTTTCGGTCGAAATGTATATGAATCGAATAAGTGCAAAAAGTCAAGCTGCGAAGTGGGGCAGAGTGTCCGAAAGTCACGGAGGACTTTACTCAAAAACAGATTTTTATATAGAAGAAAAAAGAAACAGTGCTTCATTGTATACAAAAAAAACTTCTGCGGAGACCTTGCTCTTACGTGCAGAGCTTTTTACTGGCCGCACTCATCAGATTCGAGTTCATCTTGCAAGCTGCGGTCTTCCAATTGTTGGTGATACTCTTTATGGGGGAGAACCTGCAGAAAGAATTATGCTTCACGCTTACAGGCTTGAATTTATTCATCCTGTAAGCGAAAAAATGATATCTGTTACGGCTGTCTGTCCGTTCTAACATTTATTGAAAATATTAGAACGTATCAGAAAATTTTGTTAATTATAGTTCTATTCCGTTTTCAAGTTCTTTCAGGTTTACTCGGCGACCTTTTGATAAATCTGTGTTTCCTGGGTAGATTACACAGAATTCTTTTGGCATAAATTCTTCTTTTCCTTTTGATTCTGCGTAAAGCTTGTTTTCGTCTAAAGTAAACTTTATTTCTGCATAATCCCCTTTTTTGTATGCTTCTGTTTTGCCGTCGTCCTTGTATAGCGTAAAGGAATTTTTGATTCCTTTTTCTGGGAATACAAAAAGTATGTTATTGTTTTCTTCTTTCATCGGGATTATTGAGCCTGATTTTACAAAGACAGGAACGGTTTCCAAAGAAACTTTCATATTTAGTACTTTGTCTCTGTCTGAGGAAATTTTTTCCATTGTAAAGAAATTGTACCAGGTGCCGGCTGGAAGCCAGACTTTATGATCACTTGAGTCAGCCATTTCGTCCATTACAGGAGAAATCAGGAGGGCATCTCCGAACATATACTGCGAGTTTAAGAACTGTTCTGGTGTTGATTTTGTTTCGTAATACATTCCGCGCATCATTGGAAGCCCGTCCATTGTCTGTCTTGCTGTTGAATAGATGTAAGGAAGCAACCTGTAACGGGTCTTTATAACAGAGAGTACGAGTTTTTCGATTTTTTCAGAGAATTTAAAAGGTTCTCTGTTTCCTGTTCCGTGTGCTCTGTAGACAGGTGTAAATGCCCCGAACTGCTGCCAGCGCAGATACAGTTCTTCTGGAGAATTTGGCTGTACGAAGCCACCGACATCGCTTCCCCAGTATGGGAGAGCTGAAATTCCGGTGTTAAGTCCGTATGATATCTGATTTTTCAATGCTGGCCAGCTTACAGAAACATCTCCTGACCATACGGATACATTGAATTTTCCAGATCCGGTTCCAGCTGAGCGGCTTAGAATAAAAAGTCTCTGGTCGGGTTTTGTGTCATGAACCCCTTCATATAATGCTTTTGTCCAATAGTAGTTGTAGTAGTTGTGAAAATCTTGTTCATCATATTTTCCGTATTTAAGATCGTCTTTTGCGCCTTCCGGTTCTCCTAAATCTGTCCAAAAACCATCAATGCCTGAGTCAATCATTGCGCTGTATTTTTTTGACATAAAAGCCTTTGCATTCTTTCCTATGGGATTAAAGATTCCTCCAATTTTATCATCAAAGCACCACCAGTCTCTCCATAGGGCTGTTTTTCCATTTTTATTTTTGCACAGAAGCTCTTTTTTCTGCAGTTCCTGAAATGATCTTGATTCTGTGGTAAAGAATGGTTCTGTAATAGTTATAAGTTTTATGTCGTTCTGTTCCATATAGTCATTCAGCTCAGAATAGTTTGAAAAAGCCGGGGCTGTCCAGAAAATGTCTCCCATGTGTTTAAACCAATATAAATCCAAAACTACGGCTGACAGAGGAATTTCATGTTTCTTAAAATTTTCAATCAGTTCAATTACTTCTTCAGAAGATTTGTAACCGTATTTTGACTGAATGTATCCGTATGCCCATTCTGGGAGAATGCAGAGACTTTCAGTTTCTTTATAAAAATTGGCGACTGCATCCTTTATGCTTGCTTCCTGCCGGATATAACATTCAATTCTGTGATATTCGCTCCTATATAGTTCTGAATCATCACCATTCTGAAAATATATTTTGTCTCTTCCATTTGCATTGTAATATACGGCGGTGCTTTCGTTTGTTACATAAAAGGGAATGAATATGTAGGCATGATCGCCATATTTTGATTCATTGTAAATTGTAAAAGACTGATTTGAAAGATTCGCTTTTCTGCTTGCCTGTCCAAATCCGTAAAATCCGGTCGCTGTTTTCCATGTTCGCTTTTCGCGGATGATTTTTCCGTCATCACTGAGTCTGGAAGTGTAAAGTTCCTGGTCTCCTGCTTTTAGAGTGTACCCATCTTCTAATGGAATGATTTCGTAGTTCTGCCAGACAAAAGAATTGTCGTCGTTTTGAACGAATTCAGAATCTGCTTTAGTTTTTTTCAATTCAAGATCTTTTACAGGGTTTTTTGGATTCTGCCCGATCGCTTCAAATCTAACTGAACCGTCGCTGCATGGTTCAAAGATAAGGGTTGTTCCGTTTTCAAATTGTAATTTTGAAAAGCAAAATGCGTTAAATGTGAGTCCGAATGCAATTAATGCGTTTAATATTAATTTTTTCATATCTCTATTATATATGAGTTTAATAAAAATGAAAAACTCTATCATTATAGAAGAGTGTGATTATTGCAAAAAAAAAGACTGACTCCTCTATGATTTTGGAATCAGTCCTTAAAATCAGCGTAACAACTGTGTCCGGTAATCAGGGACGCTTCTTTTGTTTTTTACAGCCTGCAATTATTGACTGCCTTATTTATGATCATTGTACTTTTGCAATATTCGAATAACCGTCTACAAGTGCTTTTATTTTCACAGCACTTCCATCAGACGTTTCAATTCTGTATGTCTGACCGCGGATAATATTGTGCATTTCCCGATATCCCTGAGTTTTTTCTACTGTTACGCCAGTAGATTTAGTGGTTCCTTCATAAATCGTAAATGATTTTGAACTGCCTGTCCAATCAGAAGTGTCGAAAACTGCATACAAAGTTGAGCCTTCTGTTTCTGAAATACAGATAAAGAAACCACTTGCACTTACGTCAACCACGATTGCTGACTGTCCAAAGTAATCAAGGTTGACACCTTCCAAACATGTTCCTTTGTATAAGTTCTTTGTATCTTCACCTTTTTTGATCGTAAGCTGTTTTTGTAGCTCAGAATATGCAAGCAGACCGCTTTCAATCTGTTCCTGCAATGATTCAACTTCAGTCTTTATTGCAGCAATCATTTCGGACAGGGACATATTCGAACTGCTACCGTAGGTGCTTTCATTTATTTGTTTTAGAATTCCGCTCAATTCTGTTGCAATATTTTCTTTTTCGGAATTTAGGGAACTGTTTTCGGACTGAAGTGCAGCCGTTTTTTCAGAAATTGCTTCAATGATCTGTTCTATCGTCAGTGATGATGTGTCTGTACTGTTGTCAAGTGCAGTAAGAATTTCGGAAAGACTTGTTTTTGTATTTGAAATTGAACTTTTTGCTTCAGCAAGTTCATTCTGAATCTCCGTTATCTTTGCTGTTTTTTCTGTAAGTTCTGTCGTTTTTGCAGAAAGTTCAGATTCTGTTGCTTCTAGCTGTTTTTTTACAAGTTCTGCAATTTCTGAAGCTGTCATTGAATCTGTAACAGAGCTTGAGTCTGTGAGAAGTTTTATGAGCGTTTCTTTTGCACTTGTATTTTCTGATTCAAGTGATGATACCTCACTTGTTAATTCTGCAATTTTTGCTGTCTTTTCATCGTCGTTAAGTCCGGCTGCTTCAATCTGTGCGTTAAGAGATGCGATTTCTGCTTTTTTAGCCTCTATTTCACTCTTCTGTGCTTTCAGTTCGTTCTCAATCTTCTCAATTATTTCTGCAACAGTTTCGTTCCCTGTAAGATTTTCTTTCTGTTCGTCAGAAAGCAGTTCTGTAAGGGAGTTTTTGGCAGAAGAAAGCTCTGTATTTTTTGTATTAAGTTCTTCTTTTACCTTTTCGATTATCTCGGATACAGTCTCATTTCCTGTGAGTGAATTTTTCTGCTCTTCAGAAAGAAGGTCTGTGAGCGAAGTTTTTGCAGTTTCCAGCTCAAGTTCTTTGTTTTCTATTTTTTCTTCGATTTTTGCAATAACTTCGCTTACTGTAGCGTTTTCTCCAAGTTCCGCAAGGGACTTGTCATCAAGAAGTTTTTTCAGGTCTGATTTTGTGCTTTCTATCTGTTCCTTGATTTTTTCAACGGCCTCAGAAAGTGTTGTAATGCCTTCTGTTTCGGAAGATGTTCCTGCAATTTCTTTAAGAATGCTTGCAAGTTCTTCTTTTGCTGTTGATGAACTTGTTCCGTTTGCGATGGTGTTTTTTATCTGTTCGATTTTTTTAGATGCATCGCCGAACGCAAGCAGGTCGGAAAGCTTTCTGCCGTCAGATGTTTCAATATCCTTCATCGCTTCCTGAAGTTTTTCAATTGTTTCCAATGCGGCTGCAAGGCTTTTAAGTTTTTCTGCGTATTCTTCGTCTGTAAATGATGCTGCGTTTGAAAGTTCTGAAACAAGGTTGCCGATTTCCTCAAAAGAATCTGCATAAGTGGTAACCATGCTTTCTACTGCGCTTCTTGAATCTGAATTCTGTTCCTGTTCTACTGACTGATTAATGTAAATTGTGTCCAGATTCCCGATTGTGTCTCCTAAGCCGATGTCGCTGCATGAAAATAGAATAAAGGAGAGAGATGTTAAGATAAATACTTTTTTCATAATCAACCTCTACTTTTATGTTTGTGTTTATGGTAACCGATATTTGAAATAATGCAAGTTTTTTTTTAAAACCTATTGCATATTTTTAAAATTTATGATTTTTATCTCTCATTTTGAAAAAAATTTTGACAAATTCTAAAACTAGTGCAAATATAACTGTATAAAAAGTAAGGGAGTTTTATATGAAAAAAGTTTTTTTTAGTATCCTCTTTATTTTTGTTTCGATGTCTGCCTTTGCAAATATTGAATTTGACATGAATCTTACAGGCATTCCTTTTGAAAATTTAAAAAATGGCGACGGAATCGAATACAGGCCGGGGTTTCCATTTGGTTTTGAAAATCAATGGGGAATATTTTTTTATGCTCCGTTGAATTTTATGGAACTTGGCATTAATGCTTCTTATGGAGTTGATTTTATTTTTTCCGGAGATCAAAGTTTTCCCGGACTAAAGTTGGTTTATGAAGATAATACGGTAAAACTTGCAGAAAATTCTGTAAAATCTTTTGATTTTAAGTTCGGAATCGAATCTTATGCTACTTTGGGACCTGTCGCAAGGTTCAATATAGGAAAAATTCATTCGATAAGCGTTTCTCCTGGGGTGACTGGATTTTTTAACGTAGTTGCATGCCGCGAAGAAAAGACCATTACTTTTGAATTTAAGAATGGTCTGAAAGAAACAAAAACAGAAGCTTTTACAAAAGTAGAAAACGGTACGTATCTTGCATTTACATTTGATGTTGCTTACAAATATTGGCTTATTCAGAAAGAAAATTTTGACTTTGGGTTTGATGCCGGCTATGAATTCGGTCTCCCCTTATTCGGAGAATTTGAGGATTCTTCTATTAATATAGGTGGAACTTCGCACAAGCTTTATCTGGGAGTTGCATTTAATTTTGGTAGGCGTAGGATGAACGAAATGCCTGCTGATTCTCCTTCAGAAGATGTTGAATGGGATCTTCCGGACGAGTCTGATGTGGACTGATTTTTTTTGAATTACCGAATAGGTGCAAACTATTATGATTTCAGGCACAGCAGCATATAACATTCTGGCTTGCCGTTTTGTCAGTTTAATCTCGAATAAAAGCTATGTTCCATAAGTATATATTATTATCGGCTTGTAATTTTATAATTCGTTTATCTTGGACTCTGTGCACTATGTAAAAAATACATAATTTTTTTTATTTTTTTTATTGACGGTATATTCTCAAAATTAGTATTTTATATAAAGAAATAATAAGAAAAAGGACGATGTGATGTCAGAAGAAAATCAGAATACAGAGCAGAATGAAAAAGTTGAAAATCAGGCAGAAAATGCTGCTGATCAGACTGAAACTGCTTCTGCAGAAACTGAAAAAACTGAAGAAAAACAGGAACCGGCTCCTGAAGAAAAAATTGCTGCCCTTGAAGCTCAGGTTGAAGAGCTTAAGAAAGAAGCTCTTTACAAGGCCGCTGAAAATGACAATTGGCGTAAGCGCATGATGCAGCAGAAAGAAGAAGCTGTAGCTTATGCAAATGCCTCTCTTTTAGGTGATTTGCTTGACAGTCTTGATAACTTTGATCGCACAATTGATGCGGCTAAGGATGCCAAAGACGCGAAGACTATTGCTGACGGAATAAAAATGATAAACAAAAGCCTCGTAAGTATGCTTGAAAGTAAATATGGTCTATCAAGTTTTGGAAAAGAAGGCGATGAATTTAATCCTGATGAACACGAAGCAATCGGTCGTGTTGAGGATGAAAAAGTAAAGAAAGAAACTCTTCAGCAGGTTTATCTGAAGGGTTATAAGCTGAACGGAAAAATCATCAGACACGCTAAGGTTATGGTTTCAGTGCCTAAAGCGTAAGACTGTTTGAGCACTTTCGTTCCTTTATAAATGTATATATGGGTCATTGAGCCTGTCGAAATGACCTTGAAATAATAAAATTGTGGTTTCGACAGGCTCAACCACCGGGAAATGAGGTATATAAAATGGGTAAAATTATTGGTATTGACTTGGGAACAACTAACTCTTGTGTTGCCGTAATGGAAAACGGTGAACCAGTTGTAATTCAGAACTCAGAAGGTGGACGTACAACTCCATCTATCGTAGGTTTTACTGCAAAAGGTGACCGTGTAGTAGGTCAGCCTGCAAAGAACCAGATGGTTACAAACCCAAAGAACACAGTATATTCAGCAAAACGCTTGATCGGTCACAGATTCAGTGAACTTCAGGGCGAAGCAACTAAGCTTCCATACACAGTACTTGACAACGGTGCTGACTGCCGTGTAGAAATCGAACAGAACGGTGAAAAGAAGAAGTATTCTCCACAGGAAATTTCTGCTTTTGTCCTTCAGAAGATGAAGAAAACTGCTGAAGACTACCTTGGTGAACCTGTTACAGAAGCTGTAATTACAGTTCCAGCTTACTTCAACGACTCTCAGCGACAGGCTACAAAAGATGCAGGTAAGATTGCTGGTCTTGATGTAAAGCGTATCATCAATGAACCAACTGCTGCTGCTCTTGCTTTCGGTTTTAAGCAGGATCAGGACAAGGAAAAGACAATCGCTGTATACGACCTTGGTGGTGGTACATTCGATATTTCTATTCTTGAGCTTGCTGACGGTGTATTCGAAGTTAAATCTACAAACGGTGATACTCACCTTGGTGGTGATGACTGGGACCGTGCTATCATCAACTGGCTTATTAAAGAATTCAAGAATGACACTGGTATTGATTTGAGCGGCGATGCTATGGCTATGCAGCGTCTTCGTGAAGCTGCTGAAAATGCCAAGATTCAGCTGTCAAGCCAGACTTCTACAGATATCAATCTTCCGTTTATCACTGCTGATGCAACAGGTCCAAAGCACTTGCAGAAGACATTGACCCGTGCTCAGTTTGAACAGATGACAGAAGATTTGTTCGAAAGAACTAAGGAACCATGCCGCAAGGCTCTTGCAGATGCAGGAATCGGTACAGATAAGATCGACGAAGTTTTGCTCGTTGGTGGTTCTAGCCGTATGCCAAAAGTTCAGGAAGTTGTTAAGGCAATCTTCGGTAAGGAAGGTTCAAAGGCTGTAAACCCAGATGAAGCTGTTGCTATTGGTGCTGCTGTTCAGGGTGGTGTTCTTAAGGGTGATGTAAAAGACATCCTTCTTTTGGACGTAACTCCACTTTCACTCGGTATTGAAACAATGGGTGGTGTAATGACTAAGCTCATCGCACGTAACACTACAATTCCTACAAAGAAGAGCCAGGTATTCTCTACAGCAGCTGACGGACAGACTGCAGTTTCTATCCACGTACTCCAGGGAGAGCGCGAAATGGCTGCTCAGAACCGTACACTTGGTAACTTTGACCTTGTAGGTATTCCACCTGCTCCACGTGGTGTTCCACAGATTGAAGTAACATTCGATATTGATGCTAACGGTATCGTTCACGTTTCTGCTAAGGATCTTGGAACTGGTAAGGAACAGCACATCCAGATTACTTCTTCTTCTGGTTTGAGCGAAGAAGAAATCAACCGCATGGTTCAGGATGCAGAAGCTAACGCGGCAGCTGATAAGGCTAAGCGTGAAGAAATTGATGCTAAGAATGAAGCTGACAGCCTTGTTTACCAGACAGAAAAAACTCTCAAGGAAATGGGAGACAAGATTTCTGGTGCTGACAAACAGAAGATTGAAGACGCTGTTGCTGCTCTTAAGAAAGCTATCGAAAGCGGAAATATTTCAGATATTAAGGCTAAGACAGAAGAACTTAAGCAGGCTTCTTATAAGATGGCTGAAGAAATGTACAAGCAGCAGGGTGCAGCAGGTGCCGCTGGGGCTCAGCCAGGTGCTGATGCAGGTGCTGCCTCTGGAGATGCAGGAGCATCTTCTTCTGATAACTCAAAATTCAACAAAGGTAAAGCAGATGATGTTGATTTTGAAGTTAGCGATGATAAGTAAGTTGTTTGCACTTTGATTATTAAGCCCCTCTTTGCATTGTCAAAGAGGGGTATTTTTTAGTATATTAGTTAGCGAAAGGTTTTTTGAAAATGGCAAAGCGTGATTATTATGAAGTATTAGGCATCCAGAAAGGAGCTACAGAAGACGAAATCAAAAAAGCATACCGTAAGCTTGCAGTAAAGTATCATCCAGATAGAAATCCAGACGATAAGGAAGCTGCCGAAAAATTCCGAGAGGCAACGGAAGCTTATGAAGTTCTTTCTGATGAAAAGAAACGTCCTTTATATGATCAGTACGGCTTTGCCGGTGTAGATGACCAGATGGGTGGCGTAGGGGCTCAATATTCTCATGCTTTCCATGATTTCAGTGACCTGTTTGGTGGAATGGGCGGCGGCTTTGGCGATATTTTTGATAATATTTTTGGTGGTGGAGGAAGTCGCTCTTCTGCCCGTAGAAGAGGCGGTCCAACAGAAGGTGCAAGCCTTAGATATGACCTCAATATTTCTTTCAAGGATGCCGTTTACGGAACAAAAGCTGATATTCATTTTAAACATAACGAAACTTGTGAGTCATGTAAGGGATCAGGCTGTGCTCCTGGAGCAAATAGAAGAACCTGCCCTACATGTGGCGGTACAGGTCAAATAAGAAGAAGTGCAGGATTTTTTGCTGTTCAGCAGCCGTGTCCTGATTGTAGCGGAACAGGTACTAAGATCGATAAACCTTGTAAGGACTGTGGTGGACGTGGTGTTGTTCAGAAAGCCAAGAAAATCTCTTTTACAATTCCGGCCGGAGTGGATGATGGAAAACGCATAGTTCTTTCACATCAGGGGGATGCTGGCGAGAACGGTGGACCGGCAGGTGATCTTGTTGTTATTCTGCATGTTGACAGCCATCCGATTTTTGAACGTGACGGGCAGGATCTTTATTGTGCTGTTCCTGTTTCATTCTCTCAGGCAATACTTGGAGCTGATATAACAATTGATTCCCTTGACGGTAAAAAAATTGCCATTAAGATTCCAGCGGGAACATCTTCTGGAAAACTTCTGCGTATAAAGGGTGAGGGTGTTCCTGTGGCTGGTAATGTTGCCCGCCGGGGAGATCTGTATATAAAGATTCTCATTCAGATACCCCAGCGTATTTCTGGTGCACAAAAAGATCTTTTGCAGAAATATATGGAACTTGAAAATCCGACAACAAATCCAAAGCCTGTTACTTTAGCTTCTTTGGATTAACGGTTATTCATATAAAAAATCTCATTTTTTACATCATATTTGCCGATCTATGGTATAATTAGTATTGTCTGATTTATCATACTGGGGTGAATATGTATAAAACAAGAAAGAAACTTTATTATTTACTTGTAAATGCAGCCGTCCTGCTTTTGTCAGTTGCTCTTTCATTACTTCTTGTAAAGAAAAATGTAGGAAACGCTCTGCCTGTTATTCTAGCAGGAGTTCCGGCTTGTGTCTTTCTTCTTGCTTTGGTATCCGGTGCGGCTGTCCGTCATACGATAGATGCGCGTCTGAGAAAAAAGTATCTTGAGTCAGGTGAAACTGCCTATCTGGAAGAATTTATTGACAGGCTTAGATTTTGTTATTCTTATGATGATTTGTACAAGGTGTTTGCCGAAATTCTTGAGTTTAAGGCAGATTGTTCTGTTCTTCTTGTTGATCGTGCCAAAAAATATGTACTCTATAACAGTCCGAATAGAATCTCTTCGTATTCCGATATTAGGGAACGGCTTCTTTCAAATTTTGAGTTGAACTGGGAGGATGGTTTTTATTTCATGGGGCAGAACCTTGGAATCGTTTCTGATTACAGGCAGGCCCGTGGGTTCTTTATATGTTATCAAGGAATTCATTGTTTTGTTTTTAACCGGTATACACGTCTTTTTGATATGAATATTTATTCAAAGCTTCAAGAAGAATTCTGCCGTTTTTTTGACAGAACAAAGATTATTGCAAATCTTTCTGAAATTTCATCGCTCACAAAGGAATGGGAGCAGCTCGCTGAAACTCAGGTTTCGTTCCTTCCTCGAAAAATGCCGGATATACCTCATCTTAAAATTGCTGCTTATTATCGTCCTCTTGTAAATGTTTCTGGTGATTATTACACTGTTCTTCCTATTGATAGTTCAAGAACCCTGCTTATGCTCGGGGATGTTTCTGGTAAAGGTCTTCCTGCGGCCCTTATCATGGGGCTTGTAATGAATACAGTAAAAATCATGGAAAATAAGAATGACCTTGTAGGGCTTATTAAGGCTGTAGATAAGGCTATCAAGGGAATGCACCTTCAGGATAAATATACCGTTCTTTTCCTTGGTATCGTCGATACTGAGCTAATGAAGATTTCATATATTAATGCATCTATGTCTGATCCTATTATTCTTACACGGGCTCCGGACGGATACCGAATTAAGTCACTTGCTTCAAATGCCAGCCTTGTAGGTATTATCGATATGGATGATGTTTCTGTAAGCGAGCAGCGTCTGTTCCGAGGCGATACAATCCTGCTTGCTACAGATGGTGTTTCTGAAGTTATGGATGACAGTGGTGTTGAGCTTGGTGATACAGATATTTTCAAGGAAACACTGACCTCAAGTGCTTCTAAATCTCCTCAGCAGTTTGTTGATGATATTGTAGATCTTATCATGCGCTATAACGGTGATAAGAGGCTTCATGATGATGTTACAATGATGGTTGTAAAGGTAGGTTAACATGTTATATCTTGTATTGAATTTAATGATGTCTATTTTTCTTATATGCGAGACTCTTTATGTTGACCGAAAACAGGATGTGTATTCGGGGGAATCTAATCCTATAATTCCGAACATGATGCTGTTTGCAATAAATGTTTCGTTTTTTACGCTTCTTTTTGCTTCTAGAAATGTTATTACTCAGGGACTTTTCTCTAATCTCGCTAAGTTGTGTTTTGTCCTTGAAGGCTGCATGTTAATAAATCTCGCTTTCTGTCTGCCTTATTATGCATGGAAATATACAACCTCCCTTGTTCTTGTGATAAAGGGGTTGCTGCAGGTTTGTGTTTTCTTTTTTGTAATGGCAGTGTTCAAGAGTATCCGCTATACGGATTTCTTTGGATTCGAAATTGACTCTGCGTATATATTTTCTGGTGAAGCAAGAAAATTCTTTCCATGGAAATGGGATATGGTTTACAATTTTGTATTAATTTTCTTGCTTCCTGGTTTTATGACATTTGTAATGCTGCTAAGGAATGAACAGAAAGGCTCTAAGTTGGACAGGTTCAGGGGATATGTATATTCTCTTGCTATTCTTCTTACATGGGCTTTTTATTTGTGGCATAACCTTTCTTCATCGTATATTCCTGGTTTGACAGCAATCCGTTATGTGGTGTACATTCCGGTATTCATAATTATTCCGATCGTATTTAATATGAATGCATCACCTTCGGGACGTAATGTATTTTCTTTTGTTGTGAAATCCGTAAGTATGTACATTGTTCCGGCATTACTTATGGGAGCTCTTTTTATGGTTCTTTATAGATTGAATCATAATCATCAGGTCTCTTTTACAATTCTAGCATTTATCGGTGCAATGGGAATTCTTTTTCTTATCACAACGATAAATAATTTTATTTCAAAGTCCTGGCTTGGCCGTTCTTCTGATTATGCCATTGCATTTGAAAAAGCTCTTGCAGCACTAGATTATAGCGGTGAAATGGATGATATTGCAGAAACTATGTTCGGTATATTCAAGACTAATGCTGAATCTTCTTCCATGATTGTTTATATTAATGGCGGTAATGATACTTTCCGTGTTGCATATTCTTCAACTAGAAAAAGCAAGTCTATTTCAAATTATGGACTTTTGTTTGAGTCTCTTTTGAATGATGGGCGCAACATAATTTTGTATTCACAGATAGATTCGGACAATAATCTTTCGGAATGCAAGGCTGACTTGAAACGAATTTTTGAAGAAACTTCATCTGACGCAATGTTCATTCTTAATGAGGGCCGTGATGTTCATGGTCTTATTTTCCTTGGAATCAAGCTTAATAAGGAACATTATAAGGAATATGACCTTAATGTATTTAAAAAGCTGTATTCGTACTTTTTCGTATTCGGTTATTTTATGCGTAATATTTCCAATAAGGAGATTATTGGTACTGTAAACCGTGAACTTCGTATGTCCAGTCAGATTATCACTTCCATTCAGGATAACATTGATATTTTGAATAATCCTAAGATGGATGCCGGATGTATAATGGTTCCTGCTCACAATATTGGTGGTGAATTCGTAGATATGATTCGTCTTACAGATACGCGGCATATGTTCGTTGTAGGGGATTTGAGTGGTAAGGGTATTGCGGCTTCTATGAGTATGGTTATCCTTAAGCAGATTATTCGTGCGTATCTTGCCGATACTCATGATTTTAAGCAGCTGGTTGTAAAGGTGAACAGATTTATACGCGACAATCTTCAGAAGGGAACGATTTTTGCAGGAATGTTTGCAATTGTTAATTTTGAAAATGATACTATGTACTATATCAATTGTGGAATTCCTGCAATACTTCTTTATACAGAAGCTTATAACAACGTAATTGAAATTCAGGGTGGAGGTCATATTCTTGGATTCGTAAAGGATATTTCACCATATATTTCAATTAAACAGATTAAATTGAATAAGAATGACATAGTTCTTGCATGTACAGACGGTCTTATTGAATCCCATTCTTTGCGCGGTGAAAAATTTGGAAAGGATAGAATTCAGCGTTATATGGTTGCAAATGCAATGTATCCTGCGGCACGAATGGCACAGTTTGAATATGACGAGCTTGTGAAATTTATGAGTCATGAAATGGAAGATGATGTAAGCGTTCTTGTTATGAAGTATCTGCGTTCGAATGCTTCTGATAAGGCTGAGGCTGATGCCATAAAGGCAAAATTCTATGATTCTTTTATGAAAGCGGATGGGCTTGATGCTGTTACGCAGATGGAACAATATGAGGATTTTGTCCAGAATATGGATTCAAGACGCTAGAGGCGCTTCCTATAGGAGAATAAAATGGAACAGTTGACATTTACTAAAAAAGACGGTTCGGACTATATTCTTTTTACGTTGAGCGGAGATTTTAATGCCTATACGGCGCAGAATATTCAGGCTGAAATTTATTCGACAATCGAAAAGACTAATGTTGTGCTTGATATGTCGAACATAATGGTTCTTGATGCTGCTGCAATGGGAATTATAATGGCTGCTCATAATGATGCTGAGGAATATGGTACAAAACTTTATCTTCTTTCGATTTCTAATGAAGTTGATCGTCAGCTTTTGGCAACAGGATTTAAAGATGAGTTTAATATAATAAATTCTGTTACAGAAGTTGCGTAGTCTGACCGGATAACGGTTTAATGTGAGGTGGCATTTCTTAATAGTTGCAGGTTGAACGCCGGAAATTAAAGCTGCAGATATTAATTAATCTATAAATGAATGTTGCTAACAAAAAAAGATAAGTACAGTGTTGCAAGCAGCACTGTACTTATCTTTTTTGTTCTATTTGAATTGAAGTTTGCGCTTTATCCCTTAACTACAAAGTTTACGAGCTTGTCTTTTACGACAACGCACTTAACGATTTCTTTACCATCAAGGAACTTTTTAGCATCTTCATTACCAAGAGCAGCGGCTTTGAGTTCTTCGTCGCTGGCACCTGGTGCTGCCTGGAACTTGCCGCGGAGCTTTCCGTTTACCATTACAACGATTGTCTTTTCTGAATCAACTGTCCATGCTTCGTTAGCTTTTGGCCACTGAACGTAGGCGATTGTGTCCTTGTTGCCAAGTTTTTCCCAGAGTTCTTCACCAAGGTGAGGAGCATATGGAGAAAGAACTTTTACAAAGTCTGACCAGATTTCTGTTGGAATTGTTTCAAGCTTTGAAAGTTCGTTCATGAAAATCATCATCTGGCTGATGGCTGTATTAAAGTTCAAAGTTGCTGTATCTTCTGTTACCTTTTTGATTGTCTGGGCAAATACCTTGCGGGCACTCTTGAGTTTATCGTCAAGGTCGCCGTTTAAATCAATGTCTGCCATTGGTTTTTCACTGATTGACCATACTTTTTCAAGGAAGCGGTGAATACCAACGATTCCCTGAGTTGACCAAGGTTTACTCATTGTAAGAGGGCCCATGAACATTTCATACATGCGCACAGAATCTGCACCGTATGCCTTGATTTCGTCATCAGGATTTACAACGTTTTTGAGGGACTTACTCATTTTTGCAACAATCTGCTCAAGTTTTTCGTTTGTTGCTTTTTCATAGTAGTTACCATCTTCTCGCTGTTCAACTTCATCAACAGGAACTAAAGTCTTGTTCTTTCTCTGGAAAGCGAAAGAAGTAATCATTCCCTGGTTTACAAGGCGCTGGAAAGGTTCTTTTGTAGAAACTACTCCAAGGTCAAACAATACTTTGTGCCAGAAGCGGGCATACAAAAGGTGAAGAACAGCGTGTTCAGCACCACCAATGTAAAGGTCTACCGGCATCCAGTATTTTTCTGCCTTTTCTGAACAGAACTGTTTTTCGTTCTTTGGATCAAGATAGCGAAGGTAGTACCAGCAGCTTCCGCCCCACTGAGGCATTGTGTTTGTTTCACGCTTTGCAGGCTTTCCGCACTTAGGACACTTGCAGTTTACCCAGCTGTCGATTGCTGCAAGAGGGCTTTCACCTGTTCCTGTAGGCTGATAGCTTTTTACTTCAGGGAGTTTTAATGGAAGTTCTTCTTCCGGAACTGGAACTGTACCACAGTCAGGGCAGTGTACTAAAGGAATTGGTTCTCCCCAGTAGCGCTGGCGGCTGAATACCCAGTCGCGGAGTTTATAGTTTATAGCCTTGCGGCCGATTTTCTTTTCTTCAAGGAATTCAAGCATCTTTGCGATGGCGTCAGCCTTGTTGAGGCCGTCAAGGAATTCAGAGTTTACATGAACTCCGTCTTCTGTCCAGGCCTGTTTCTGTACGTCAACTTCGCTCTTTAATACTTCGATGATTGGAAGGTTGAATTTTTTAGCAAATTCCCAGTCCCGGGTATCATGAGCAGGAACGGCCATGATTGCACCTGTTCCATAAGAAATCAAAACATAGTCTGCAATCCAGATTGGAATGAGTTTTCCGTTTACAGGGTTTATGGCATAACTTCCTGAGAATACTCCGGTTTTGTCCTTGTTCAGGTCTGTTCGTTCAAGGTCGCTCTTTTTTGCAGCTGCTTCAAGGTATGCTTCAACTGCATCTTTCTGTTCAGCTGTTGTAATAGTAGGAACTATTTTGTGTTCCGGGCTTACTACCATGTAAGTAGCGCCGAACAATGTGTCGCAGCGAGTAGTGTAGACTGTGAGAGTCTTGTCAGTAGCTTTTCCGTCTTTGTCTGCTACGGTGAAAGTAACTTCTGCACCTGTAGATTTTCCAATCCAGTTGTGCTGCATGAGTTTTACGCTTTCCGGCCAGTCAAGTCCATCAAGGTCTTTGTCCAGGCGGTCTGCATAGTCAGTGATTTTTAAAATCCACTGACGGATTGTCTTGTGGGTAACTTCTGCACCACAACGGTCACACTTTCCGTCTTTTACTTCTTCGTTTGCAAGACCAGTCATACAAGAAGGACACCAGTTGATTGGAGTTTCTGCTTCGTAAGCCAGACCTTTTTTGTAAAGCTGAAGGAAGATCCACTGAGTCCATTTGTAGTAGTCAGGTTCACAGGTAGAAACGCAGCGGTCCCAGTCATAAGAGAAACCGAGGGACTTAATCTGCTGTGTAAAGTGTTCGATATTTGCGTTTGTTGTTGTGCGAGGGTGAGTACCGGTCTTGATTGCATAGTTTTCTGCCGGAAGACCAAAGGCATCGTATCCCATTGGATGAAGTACATTGTAACCGTTCATGCGAAGGTAGCGGCAGTAGATATCTGTTGCTGTATAACCTTCAGGATGACCTACATGAAGACCTGCAGCACTAGGATAAGGGAACATATCAAGAACATACATTCGTTTTTCAGGCGGGAATTTTTCATCTTCTACAGCCTTGAATGTTTTGTGTTCATCCCAAAATTTCTGCCATTTTGGTTCAATTGACTCAAAAGGATACTTAGACATTTTTACAACTCCATAAAAATTATATTTATGTATTCAGCTGGCAGAAATTTTGGCAAAGCAAAAAAACTGTCATGGTCGACAGCGGCACGGATGCCGCGTCAAGAAAAAACAAAGTAGTCTGCTGGTTTTTATTTATAAAAACCAGGTAAGTTAAAATTCCATGGAGGCAATTTTAACGATCCATTTTGGTTCAATTGACTCAAAAGGATACTTACTCATTTTTTATTACTCCAAAATAATATTTTCAAATTATATATGGCAGAAATTTTGGCAGAGCAAAAAAACTGTCATGGTCGACAGCGGCACGGATGCCGCGTCAAGAAAAAACAAAGTAGTCTGCTGGTTTTTATTTATAAAAACCAGGTAAGTTAAAATTGCATGGAGGCAATTTTAATGATCCATTTTGGTTCAATTGACTCAAAAGGATACTTTGACATTTTTTATAACTCCAAAAATTGGTAATTTACTGTTTTTTATAAGTATATTGAAAACGAAGGATAAACTCAACGATATGAGGAAAAATATGTGTTTTTAAGCTTCTACGTGGCTATGGCGTTTCGTACGTGCTGGTTAGTGAAAGTCTATAAAATTACCAGTCGCGCTGAATGTATGTTGCTTTAGGTCTTGCAGTAATGTCTACACGTCTGTTCTGGGCTCTTCCGGCTTCTGTGCTGTTGTCAGCAATTGGTCTTGTTGCTCCGTACCCCTTGTAGGTAAACAGGGACTGAGGAATTCCTTGTTTTACAAGTGCGTTCATTACAGTCCTTGTTCTTTCAATGGAAAGGTTCATCTGTCCTACAGGTTTACCAAGATCTGCTGTGTGACCTTCAACAAGAATTGTAAATTCATTTTTTTCTATAATTTCCGCAAGCATTTCTGCAATCTTTCGGATTCTAGGAGTTTCTGCTGGCAAGAGTTCCGGTGAATCTGGTACGAATTTCAAATCAACGCTGAACAGAATCCCTGTCAGCGTGTCGCTTACATCAATGTCAGGAACTTTGTTTTCATATATGTATCGCTTTATATTTTTATACGAAGCGTAATAGGTGTCGTCTTTTTCTGGAACGGCTATGTCATAAATAAGGTTCTTTTTATCGAGAAGGATAACGATTTTTCCCTGCTTTAAAAGGTCTCGGTTTTCATCAACAGTCAGAATTCTTAGGGCGTCATTTTTTCTGATGATTGGATCAGTTCTGTTGCGTCCGAAAACTTTATTTGCTTTTATATAAAGCGGATCAAGCCCTATTCTGTCTTCGTATACAGAAAAATCTTCTTTCCAACCGTATTGAACGAGTCCATTTTGTCTTGAGGTTTCTCTGTCTGAAATATTCTTTTCGTAAATTATTTCCATATTTTCATCCCATACAGTAGGGAAGAAGCATGGATACACTTCGCTTGTTACATATTCTCCGTGGACAGGAATTGCTCCCCTTGCATCAATGATAATACCTGTGTAAGGTCTTGAAGAAACGATTTCAATTGGTTCTTCTGGTGAATATGGAAATTTATGTCTTATCAGTTCGCGGCTTATAGTATTTATATTTATTGTTTTTACTGTATTAACTCCATTTCCGTCCGTGGTGTACAGTGCAGGTGTCTGATGTCCCTGTTCAATAATTTTTGTAACGTCTTCCATAGAAATGGTTTCGCTTAATACAGTATCTGCAAGGTAACTTGAATTGTCTACAAAAAGGGAGAGCAGGGAAGTCTTTACAAGGCCCGGAGTCTTTAATTTAATAAGGCTTTCCGCAGAATTTCTTCCGGCAGGAAGTTTCATGTTTGTATTCGTTACGTCCAGTGCAATCTGAGTTGTGAAAACTTTTGTAGTCCAGTCAACCTTGCTTTTTGCAGTTATAGGAGCATTCTTCTGGGCTGATACAAAAAAACAGAAAAACGCAGAAAATAAAAATATACAAATCGATTTTTTCATAGACAATCCACCTCTCTGTTTATCGGAGAATTTACTCCGGGCATACAGTAAAAAATCCCATTTCGTAAAGAGCGTAAACGGCAGAATCTTTCATTCCTTCAGGAAACCTGATTCTGTATTTCTTTCCTGGAGGTGTAATTTTTTTTATCAATGCGCTGTTCAGGGAAAGAAATGTTTCCTCGTCAATTCTAAGTTCATAGGCAAGCTTTGTCAGAGAGACTGATTCCGACACACTTACATAATCAAAAATTCCCGCCCTTGTTTCAAGTGTTGCTCCATTCCATGTCCTGGCATGAGGAAAACTTACACCGTAATACCTGTCGTTTTCAACGGCATCTGCAATGGCAAGCAGTTTTGGAACATAGCCGCAGGCCTGGGCAGAAAGATAACCGTTGCGGCTCAGATACCAAAAATCTCTGCTTCCGGCTTGCTTTATTGCCCTCTGAAGAGCTCCTGCACCGCAGTTGTACGCCGTTATTGCAAGAAGCCAGTCACCGAATGTCTTGTAGTTCATGTTCAGTTTTTTTAAAGCTGCCTGAGTGGAAATCCAAGGGTCAAGTCTTTGATCAACGTATTCATTGTATTCCAAAAGACCTGATACGCTGTTTGTCATGAACTGCCATAGTCCGGTTGCCCCAGACCGTGATTTTGCGTTTGGATTATAATCTGATTCAACGAGCGCAAGGTATTCAAGAATGGCAGGCATCTTCTGTTTTTCCAATTCGTTTCTTATATAGATGCGGTATTGCTGTCCCTCGTCCAATACCTGATATAGCCATTTCTGCAGATCCGTAAGGTATTTCTGGCGTAGGATATCAACTTCCATTGACTGCATTCCTGAAAAACCAAGGTTTTTATATGGAACGTTTTTTTTTGCATCGCTTTGTTCCGCAGGAAAAAAAGGCAGAATGAGGACTGCAAAAAAAAGAGAACTGAATAATTTCCTTTTAAATAATTGAATGATAACAGGCTTCATCAGAGCTTTTCACCGATGTATATTCCTGCCCATTCCCAGTTACCGTGAATATCCGGATCAAGCGGGAAGTTTACTTTTCTGAAATAAAGATACCAAACGGAAACGTACTGGCTCCATCCCCACGTGCGAAGGTAAGCTTCGCTTGAGGTTGAATCTGCATCCAGTTCCTGATTATAGCGTACGCGATTTCCCCTCATGAAGTTTCGCATTGAAAATTCTTCCTGCGCGTTAGGATCCATTTCATCCTGTTTCCATGACATAGAAAAGAAATTGACTTTTGCACGGTAATTGTCAAGTGCACGCCAGTCGTAGTTCCTTATAGCTTTTTTTACAGCAGCTTCAAGTGCGGGAAGGCTTTCAAACGTCCAGTCTTTAGGAGATGTGCTGAAGCCGACCAGCTGCCGCGCTTTTTTATATGCATTTGGTTCGCCTGCTATCTGAATGGTAGAAGAGTCCGGTTGGGCAAGGAACATAGAGTATGATTTCAATGCTTCGTCCCATTCGCTTTCTTTTTCATATTCCAATGCAAGACGCAGATAAAGCTCTGTGATGGAAACATTTGTCGGAAATCGGTTTATAAGTTCATTAAAGTAGCGTATGCGGCTTTTCGGGTTTTTACTGATCTGAATCAGATTCTGAAGACATGAAAAATGAACGGAATTGCCTTTTACAAGAAGATCCTGATAGCCCAGCAGAATCCTGTCAAAGTAGTATTCTGCAACAGGCTCTGCCCCGTCTGCAAGATAAGCATAAGCCGTCATGAGCAGCCAATATGCGTTGTATATATCGTCAGGATGCTTTTCAACCCAGCTTGTCAGGAAAAGAATAACCCCCTGCCTGTCATTAAGAGTTATAAGATTTGTAGCTATCTGGTTTACTATTGCATAGCGGCTTATAGATTCAAGATCAGGATTTTCAAGCAGACTGTATAATTCTGCCTGTGATTTTTTTATTGCTTCCCGGCTGTCATTTGCAGCGGATTTATTCCTGCATGAAAAAAAACTGATTATAATCAAAAAAAACAGTGAATAAAGCGGAAAATTTTTAATAAATGTTGATCTTAAGTGCATATTTAAATTTACCATGTTCATAACTTGTTGGCAAGATAACGAATAATATTGTATTCTATAATGAAAGCAGTTTTGAAATTTTATTATCAGGAGATTTGATCTTAATGAGCAAGAAAAATATGAATTTTATGAATCTGATTCTGGCAGTCGGATTAGGACTTATCTTTTTGGGATTTGTATTGATTCTTTGTTTTGCGGGGTCCCTTCCTCCTGTTTCATCGCTGATCTTGCCGGACGGTCTGTTCATCGCCGGTTTCGCAAATCTTTATTATTTTCTTGCTTTTAAAAAATCTCCGTTCAGGCTGTTTCTGTCTATTTCGCTTTCTATGTGCGGAGTGTTTGCTTCTCTCCTGGTGTATGGTGTTCTACCTCTTTCAATAAAGGAACTCTGGCCTCTGTTCATAATAATTACTTCCGCAGCTCTTTTTGTGTCGGGAAGATATAACGGAGGTTCATTTGCCATCTCCTATGATTTTCCTGCGGTTGCACTTTTTATTCTGGGCGGACTTTATCTGTTGTTTTCGCTAGGGATAATAAAGGTTCCGTTTAAGACGCTTGCGCTTATGAGCTGTCCGATTGTTCTTATTGCGGCCGGTCTTTTTCTCATTATTCTGTTTCTCAGACGCAAAGCTCTTCTGGAAATCCTTCCAGAAGAAATTTCGGACGCATTTAATAAAGATGAGGAAGACGAAGACTGCGAATAAAAATTGCAGTTTCTGGTGTTTTTGTGAAATCAGCTTCTTGTTGTTATAGGATATTTTATATTTTTTCTCTGCTGCCAGTGCTCATGGTTTTCTTATGGTCGTGTGCGAGCGTTCCTAAAGAGACCGTATTGGATATCCTGCCGCCTCCTCCTGGACAACAGAATCTTCCTCCGTCAGCAATCGCAGTTCCTGAAGAAGTAAAGACAAAAACTTATACATATTTTTCGTATGTTGCTCCTGAAATTATGCATGATATAGAAATCGGCTCTCCTGCGTCGCTTCGCAGGGCTGCATCTGCCATCAGGCGTTTTAATTCCGGCTATGAAGAAAATGATAAAGTGCTTCTTCTTGTTGCCTCTGGAATAATGCAGATGGTCTGGCCTCAGGAAAGGGTAGAATGGGAGTCTCCTTCTGTTTCTTCTGGTACTTCTTACTTGGGAGCGATTAATTCTGCAAAAAACGGAATTTATGATACAAGTACAGGAAACGTTGATTTTCTTTCTACGGCTTTGCCTTCTCTTGTGGTTATAAACGTATCTGATGTTTCTCCGTTCTTTGATATGTCGGAAACGTCTTTGTTAAAATGCCTTGAAATGTGCCCTGAATCTGTGCTGGCTCATTACCTTTTGGGCGTTCTCTATAAAAAGAATTTTATGATAGAAAAAGCGCTTGTTCATTTTAAGGATGCTGCCCTGAATTCTCCAGAATGTTTTCAGTCTAATTACATGTATGCTGAGTGTCTCCGCAATGCGGGAAGAATCACAGAGGCTGTTGAAGCAGTATCCTTTCTTGTAAAAAAATATCCGCAGAATGCAGACGCCCTTAAGCTTGCTTCCTATGTGCATTATGACAAGGGGGATTTTGATAGTGCGGAGACTTTTGTTTCCCGTCTTTTGCAGCAGGATCCCAATGATTTGGGCGCACTTCTGTTCAGGGCAAAAATCCTTATGGAAAAAAAAGATTACATTCATGCAGCTTCTTTGCTTGATGTTTATGCACGTCAGGACAGTACTTCAAAGGATTATCTTCTTCTTCGCGCTCAAGTACAGATGGACTGGAGCCGCAATGTGTCGGCTTCAATTTCTACCATAGAAACCGCATTGAAAAATTATCCAGATGACAGGGATGTAATGCTTTTTGCTGCAAGACTTTGTTCTGCAACGAATCTTCCTGTCGCCGGAAATAACGTCACATGGTATGCGCAGGCAGTGTTGAAAAAAGATCCTTCTGATGTTGCAGCAAGGCAGTATGCCGTTGAGGGCTTTATATCTGAAAAGAAATGGAACGATGCATATAATCTGAGCTCTGCGTTGCTGTCAGTAAGTCCGAAGAATTCCGTGCTTTCGGCAAATCATATAAAGATCTGTCTTGCCTTAAAAAAATATGATGAAGCCTGGAACCTGGCTTCGGAAAGATACCGGGGGTCTCCAGATGATGACGCTGTAGTAGAGCAGTATGTTCTCGTAATGGTAGAATCGGGACGTTCTGTTCAGGCTCTTACGCTCATAAACCAGCTGCTGGGCTCTGCTTCTCCGCATTTGAAAAGTTTCCTGTTTTATGAACGAAGTTTCCTTCAGTCCTCTGATGATGCAATCCTTTCTGATTTGCGCTCAAGCCTGATGGCAAATCCCCGGAACAGCGATTCGTTGTTCCGGCTTTATAAGATATATTTTGGCAAAAAGGATTATAGAAAAGCTCAGTATTATCTTAAGCAGGTTGTGGCCCTTAATCCTAATGATCCCTATTACCGTTCTTTGAATGATGAATTGATAATTTTGTTAAAATAAAAAAAATTACTAGTGTTTTAGCAAAAAGTGGTGTATTATATAAAAAGATTTTTAATCTGACGGCTTTGTGCCGATATTATAAAGTTGTTAAAAACCGGGTTTCCGGTAAAATATTTGGAGGAAAAAATGAAAAAAATCGTTATGGCAGCTACTGCTTTGGCTTTGGCTGCAACAGCTTCAACATTTGCTGCAGGAAAAGCAAAGTTGAAGGTTTGGGAATCAGATGGTCCTGAAAAGACATTTATCCAGCAGGCTATCAAAGATTACAAAAAAATCAACAAAAACGTAATTATTACTTATGAACCAGTTGCTTCTACAGATGCACGTGCTAAAATCGAACTTGACGGTCCTGCCGGAGTAGGTGCAGATGTATTCGTAACACCTCACGATCATATTGGTGCTTTGGTACAGGGTGGACACGTACTTCCTGTAGATGATGCAGATTCTTATATGTCAAACTTCTTGCCAATGGCAAAAATGGGTGCTTCTTACAATGGACAGGTTTACGGTTATCCATTGGGAGCAGAAACTTATGCATTGTTCTATAACAAAGATATCATCAAAACTGCTCCAAAATCATGGGATGAAGTAATTGCTTTTGCAAAGACATTCAACAACAAGGCAGAAGGAAAATATGCTTTGGTATGGCCAGTAGCTGATGGATACTATGGATATATGTTCATGGATTCATTCGGAGCTCCTTTGTTCGGTGAAAACGGAAATGACCGCAAACAGCACAACTTGAACAGTGCCAATGCTGTAAAAGGTCTTACATATTTCCAGAATCTCCGCAAACAGCTTCTTGACATCCCTGCTGCAGATGCTTCAGGTGACTTCTGTAACGCTGAATTCGTAGAAGGAAAAGCAGCAATGATCATTACAGGACCTTGGAAGATCACAGATTTCAAGAAATCAGGTGTAAATTTTGGTATTGCTACAATTCCTTCATTTGATGGAAAAGAGCCAGGTCATTCATTCTCTGGTGTTCGTCTTGCATTCGTAAGCTCATATTCTGAATATCCAGAAGAAGCTAAAGATTTCGCTAAATTCATCACTTCAAAAGAAATGCTTGAAAAACGCTTTGAAATCACAGATCAGATTCCACCAAGAAAGGATATTGATACAAACAAAGAACTTTCTAACGGAATTAAAGCTCAGCTTGAATATGCTAAACCAATGCCAACAATTCCACAGCTTGGTACATATTGGTCAGCAATGGGTTCTGCTTACTCAGGAATCTGGGACGGCGATCCTGTAAAGAAGGCTCTTGATGCTGCTGCCGCTGCAATGGAAGCTGCAAAATAAGCTGTAAAAAACTATAAATAGTTTGGTTCAGATACTGCGGAAGGGGTTTCCGTAGTATCTGTGTATTAAATTTTTCGAGGTATGGAATGAATAATACAATGGATCCAGAAAAACTGAAGAAAGCTCCTTTCGCGTCTTCATGTTTTATGGGGTTAGGACAGATCCTTTACCTTAAGCAGTATGTTCGTGGCGGACTTTTTGCTTTGGTAGAACTTATTATGCTTTTCTGTATCGTCTGGGGTTCGACGAAAATAATTCCTGCAAATCGTTCTGCAGCAGATTATATGCGTGAAATTCCTGATACTGACGAGATGGAAGAGTATTTCAGCGAAATTACTGACGCTAAGACTTTAAAGCAGTTCGATAATATTATTGCCGCTCGCGCAAAGAGTTATAAATCTTTTGCAAAAAAACACTTTAAGTCTGATTTTAAATCTTTGAATTTTGAAGATGACAATCTGATAGAAATTGATAATGAAATCGGTGATCTTGTTGATGAATCAGAAAGCGATGCTCTTTATGATGCATACGCAAAAATTAATTCGAAATTTGACAAGAAACTCGCTGTTCTTATGGCATCTTATAGCCATGAAGATTTTGATGAAAACTATGACGGTTGTATATATTGTAAAGGTGCTCACAGAAAGGGTAACCGCACAGTAAAACATTTTGCTTTGTTCAGAGGTCCGATTGTGACTTCTCTTGCAGGATTTTTCACTCTTGGATCAAAGCAGAATACAACTGTTACAAAATATATGGATCACTCAATCTTTATGATGATCGATGGTATTTTTGCCATGATTATCATTGCTTTCTTTGTGTTCCTGTATATTCTTAACATTAATAGCGCTAAGGCTTCTGTTAAGAAATTTATTAAGATCGGTCATTTCCAGACTTGGAAAGAAGCTCGTAACGATATTTCGCAGAACTCATTTGCAACAATCGGTATTGCACCAAGTATTGTAATGATTGCAATCTTCTCTGTAATTCCGTTGCTCTTCTCTGCACTTGTAGCATTTACAAACTATTCTTCCCCTGACCATATTCCGCCGAACAACTTGGTTGACTGGGTTGGTCTTGATAACTTCGTACAGATGTTCAGTATGAAAGTTGGAGGAGGTGAATGGGCCCGTACATTCGGTTGGACAGCCATCTGGACTATTGTTTGGGCAATCTTTGCTACATTTACATGTTTCTTTGTAGGTTTCTTCTATGCATTCGTTCTTCAGGATCGACGTGTAGTTATTCCGAAGTTCTTCCGAACTATCTACATTCTCCCTTATGCCATTCCGACAATGCTTTCATTGTTCGTATGGGCAAACCTTTTGAATGGTACCGTAGGTCCTATCAACAGAACTCTTCAGCTTATCGGGCTTATTGATCAGCCTATTCCGTGGCTTTCTGATCCATGGGTGGCAAAAGGTGCTTTGATCTTCGTAAACATCTGGATCGGATTCCCTTACTCAATGATCCTTACTACATCTTCTATGACGGCTATTGCAAATTCATTGTATGAAGCAGCTGTTATTGATGGTGCTACTAAGTGGCAGCAGTTCAAGAGCATTACATATCCATTGGTAATGTTCCAGCTTAAGCCAACTTTGATCATGCAGTTTGCAGGAAATATAATAA
>Ga0256405_10000968_pt1 | contig 86076 bp, 67 predicted proteins | sample RumenRJG_02DNA_FD_189096 | JGI IMG/M metagenome (GOLD analysis project Ga0256405, IMG submission 189096) | Bovine rumen microbial communities from Lethbridge, Alberta, Canada - RJG_02 | ecosystem: Host-associated > Mammals > Digestive system > Stomach > Rumen | place: Canada: Alberta... | reverse complement strand
ATGTTGGTGTTTCAGACACACTTTTTGTCCGAGTGGTTAAATTGGTCGGACAAATATAAACGGTCAAAAAAGGGCGCTGACCTGCGCCAACGCCCCAAAATCGGACACACATTTTGTCCTATAAGCCGAGAAACCCTCGCGAGGACGCTCGGGTTCTCGACCGTCCACTGGACGGTCGACCTTGCGGGTTCGAGTCCCGGCACTTGGGGGGCTTTTGCAGGCATGAAAAAAGCCACCCGCAGGTGGCTGAAACAATCGTGGTGCCCCCAACGGGACTCGAACCCGTGTTACCGCCTTGAAAGGGCGGTGTCCTAGGCCGCTAGACGATGGGGACGCGGTTGTAGGCAAGAACATAGTATAGCAAAGGACCCCGCCCGTCTGCCAATCACCGAGCAGACAAATAGAAGACGGAATGAGGGCGTAATTTGTCCGTTCGAAGATGTACACTACTTGCATGTAGTTGCTCACAACTTGTTTCATCATGTATATGACTTATACGGTTCACGCATCTCGAGGGTAATGGGGGTGGCACATGGGTTACGAAGGCGCATCCATAAATAGGACTCAGGTCAGAACAAACATCCCCACTCCCTACGCAGATGCTGACGCCCCGCTTGCGGCGATTGGCGAGGCGCGCCTGGACAAGTCCTCGTCCTCGACGCTTCACTCGCAGCTCTCGGACATCATGCGCGAGAAGATCTACTCGCGCGCCTGGGGCGCTGGCAAGAAGATTCCGTCCGAGCATGAGCTCATGAAGACGTTTGGCCTTTCGCGCGGAACGGTGCGCCATGCCATAAAGTCGCTGGTAGACGAGGGGCTTCTCGTGCAATCGCACGGACGAGGGACCTTTGTGGCCGAAGGCGGCATCTCCCATCCGGCGGGACGCGGGACCATCTCGTTTGCCGAGTCGCTCCGTGAGCAGGGAAAGAGCTTTACCACGGCCGTGCTCGACCAGATCCTGCTGCCGGCTCCGGTGGATGTGGCCTACGAGCTGGACGAGGACCCAGGTGCCCCCATGCTGTTCCTGCGCCGCGTGAGGAGCGTGGGCGGCGAGCCCATCATGTGCATCGAGAGCTGGATCAGCACGCGTCGTTGCCCGGGAATCGAAAAGGCGGACTTCACGGTCGAGGGCGGGAACGCGGCGGTCGAGCGCTGTTCGGGAAAGCGCGTCGGCCACGTGAAGGTGCGCTACACGGCGCGCGCGGCCGGCACGGAACATGCCGCCTACCTGCACTGCGACGAGTCAGCGCCGCTCCTTGTGCTGGAGCAGACCATCAGCTTTGAGGACCGGACTCCCTTTGACTGGAGCCTTTCGTGGCTGACGGCAGGCCAGGCCATCGTCGGCGAGTCGACCCAGCACCGGTAACGACGGTACAGGCTCCCCCACTTAGGGGTCCCACCCTTTCGTATCGGCGATACGTAGGGGTCCCACCCTTTCGTATCGGCGCTTCTACCACCTACCCGATAGGTGATACCACCTGCGGCAAATACTTGTCTAGGAAAGTCTGTACAAGACCCCATAAAATGGCTATACTCGTGTGCGAAACGTGTAGAAGCGTTACCATATGCATGCGCAAAAGGAAGGAACAGCAATGGAGAAGGCAGTTCTGCACAGGCCGTTCTTTGTGGTCAACCCCAAGTCGTACCTCTACGGCGAGGAGCTCCGCAAGCTCGCCAAGAAGACCGATGAGCTCGCTGGCCGCTACGGCTTTGAGTGCCTGTTCACGGCCCAGTTGATCGACCTCCCGTGGGTCATCGAGAACTGCCCCAACCTGATTCCGTGCGCCCAGGCCATGGAGTCGCTCAAGCCTGGCCGTGGCATGGGCCACATCCTGCCCGAGGCTCTCGCTGCCGCCGGCGTCAAGGCAACCTTCCTCAACCACGCGGAGAACCCCCTCACGGTGGGCGAGCTTGCCAAGTGCATCGTCCGCGCTCGTGAGCTGGGCATCCTGACCTGCGTCTGCGCCGACTCCGTCGAGGAGGCCGCGGCCATCGCAGAGCTTCACCCCGACATCATGACCTGCGAGCTCAACAGCCTCATCGGCACGGGCCAGATCGCGGGTGAGGACTACATCCGCCAGAGCACCGCCGCCGTCAAGAACGTCTCGCCCGAGACCTTCGTGCTCCAGGCTGCGGGCATCTCCACCGGCCAGGACGTCTACGACGCCATCTACTACGGCGGAGACGCCACGGGCGGAACCTCCGGCATCGTCGCCGCAGACGATCCCTTTGCCGTGCTGGAAGAGATGTTTGCCGCGCTCGACCGCGTCCGTACCGACATCGCCGCCGAGTAAGCGCGCCAAGAGAGGAGCCAACCATGGCAGTCTACAAGGGAGAAGTGCAGGTCGACACGTGCGCTGGCAGGCCTGATTACATTGACATCACGCCGCAGGTTCGCCAGATCGTGGCGGATTCCGGCATCAAGGAGGGAACGGTCACCGTCATCTCCAAGCACAGCACGTGCGCCGTCTTCTTCGAGGAGTGGGACCATGACGTCGCGCCAAACGGCGAGTCGTTCCTCCAGATGGACCTCGACGATGGCCTCGAGAAGATCTTCCCCGAGCAGCATGACTGGAAGTACTACCGCTATCCTGGCCTCGAGCACTTCAAGGAGGTCGAGTCCTGGCCCAACCCGGAGTCGTGGCTTCCTGGGGGAGACCGCCGCATGCTCTGGAACTGCGACGGGCACCTACGCTCTACGATCATTGGCTCCAACGCCGTGTTCGAGGTGCTGGACGGCAAGATCAACATGGGCGTTACGGGCTACATCTTCTTCGTCGACTACGACCGCACGCGTGAGCGCACCCGCACGGCGCGCGTGGTCGTGATGGGCGAGTAGCCAAAGAGTTTGGTTCCAAGCACGAGGAATCGTGCAGTAGAAAGGTAGGTTTTGTTATGGCAGCTGGTAAGAAGCGCATCCTGCTCTCCTGCGGATCCGGCATCGTGACCTCCACGATCGCCCGCAAGAAGGTCGAGGAGCTCCTGGACTCCCATGGCTACAAGGGCCAGTACGAGATTACCCAGGTTCCTCTGGCGTCCGCTCCCGAGCAGTCCCGCAACTATGACTTCATCGTTGCGACCTCCATTGCTCCGACCGAGCTCCATTGCCCCTATGTCAACGGCGTTCCCTACCTCATGGGCGTTGGCACCGAGGCCTCTGACGCAGAGATCCTGCGCCTCATGGAGGAGTAAGGCCTTAGCTGCTTTATAACAAGGCGGGGCGCAGGCTCCGTCCAAGGTGAGCAAACGTCTCACCACCCGTTTTGGTACGTATCCAGGCGGTTGCCGCGGATCGTCTGATACTGCTTTGCACTTTTTGTTCGGTAGGAAGGGGTCGGGGAAACCCGACAAGTTCGGGGGAACCCGACTAACAGATGGAAGGAAGAGATAATGGAAGCATTGCTTGCACCTTTCCAATTCATCAGTGACCTAGGCGCCAACGTCATGATGCCCATCATCCTGACGATCTTTGGCTGCATCCTGGGCGCCGGCTTCGGCAAGAGCCTGCGCGCCGGCCTGACCGTCGGCGTTGGCTTCATTGGCCTGAACCTGGTTATCGGCCAGGTCTTTGGTGGCCAGCTCGTGCCCGCCGTCTCCGAGATGTGCACCAAGTTTGGTCTGACGCTTGACGTCGTGGACGTGGGCTGGCCTGCGGCTGCCGCCATCGCGTTTGCCTCTCAGGTGGGCGTCATGATCATCCCGCTGGGCCTCGTGGTCAACATCGTCATGATCCTCACGGGCACCACCCAGACCGTCGACGTCGACATCTGGGACTACTGGCACTTCGCGTTCACCGGCGCCCTCGTGGCCGCCGCCACCAACAACATCATGTTCGGATTCCTCGCGGCGATCTTCAACATGATGATCATCATGGTTCTTGGCGACTACACCGCTCCGCTCGTGCAGGAGTCCCTGGGCATCCCCGGCATCTCGCTGCCTCACGGCTTCTCCACCGCCTATGCCCCCATCGCCATGCTCTTCGACAAGATCTTTGACATGATCCCCGGCGTCAAGGACATCGACATCAACACCGAGTCCCTGCAGAAGCAGTTTGGCGTCTTTGGCGAGCCGCTGCTGCTCGGCACCGTCATGGGCATCATCATCGGCTGCCTTGCCTACTTTGATCCCGCTGACATCCGCACCTCCATCATCACCATCCTGAACCTCGGCGTTCAGATGGGCGCTGGCCTCGTGCTCATCCCGCGCATGGCCGCCCTGCTCATGGAGGGCCTCGTGCCCATCTCTGAGGCCGCCAACAAGTTCGTCTCCGACCACTTCAAGGGCGCTGGCAAGATCTACATCGGCCTCGACTCCGCCGTGGGCGTCGGCCACCCCGTCACCCTGGCAATCGCGCTCGTGCTCGTCCCGGCCTGCATCTTCCTGGCCGTGGCCCTGCCTGGCAACCGCGTCCTGCCCTTCGCTGACCTCGCCGTCATCCCCTGGATGTTCGTCCTGATCACCCCGGTCGTCCACAACAACGGCTTCCGTGGCATCGTGTCCGGCATCATCATCCTGACCGTCGGCCTCTACATTGCGACCGACCTTGCCCCGACGATCACCACCGTTGCCGCCTCCGTGGGCTTCGACATGGCTGGCGCTTCCTCCATTTCGTCCATCTGCGACGGCGCCAACCCGCTGACCTGGATCATCTTCCGTCTCTTTGGCCTGAACCCCATCGTGGGCATCGTCGTCGTGGGCGCCGTTTCTGTGGCCATGGCCATCTGGAACCGCAACCGCATCAAGAAGGAGGCCGCTGAGCTCGAGGCATAAACGCCACATTGCAAAGCCACTCTGTTCGGGGCCCACTTGCTGGGCCCCGATTTGTACCAAGCAACTCCACTTCCGATAGGGGATACTCTCCTGTTGGGAAGTGACTTCCGAGGGGCACCCCGGCGGAAGTCGGATCAGAGGAGCGTCATGCGCAAGACCTACGAGTTCGAGAACCCCTACTACACCATCGAGGTGCCGGCGACCATCGTCTTTTGCATCGTGGTGCTGTTGTGGTGCGGCTACCAGGCCATCTGGGGCAACTACTTTGCCCCCGCGATCCTGGCCATTTTTGCCATCGCGGCGTTCTACCAGCTGTGGAACCTGGCCATCAGCCACGCGTATCCGCGCTACGTGCACCTTGACGGCGAGTCGATCACCTTCGAGCAGTGGGGGCGCGAGGACCGCTACGACTACGCGACGCTCGAGAGCTTCTTGGTGCGCTCCAACGCCAACAACGGTAAGACGTTCATCCGCGCAGGCGAGACGACGCCCTTCCGGGGCCGCTACTGGATCAGCACCAAGAAGTACACGAACGGCAAGGAACTCTTTGACGAGCTTGACGCCATCGAGATGGCGGTCCACCCCGACATGCTGAAGGCGCGCGCCCGCCGCGACAGCGGTGCGTACATGGAACGCTCGGACGAGATCAGGGCCCAGCGCGAGCAGCGCAAGCAGCCCAAGAAAAAGAAGGGGGCCCGCGCCCACAACGCCGCGCTGGGAACGAAGGCCCAGAAGAGTGAGAAGGAGTAACCCATGTTTGAGGACGTCAAGAAGCAGATGCTAGAGTATGCGCTCAAGATGGACCACTACGGGCTGATCGCCCTGTCGGGCGGAAACCTTTCCGCGCGCGTGAAGGGTCCGGACGGAGACCTCTTTGTGGTCACGCCCTCCGGCATGATCTACGACGAGATGGTCCCCGAGGACATGCTCGTGGTGGACATCGACGGCAACATCGTGGAGGGCACGCGCAAGGCGAGCGTCGACACCGAGGCGCTGCTCTACATCTTCAAGAACATGCCCAAGGTGGGCGCCGTCATCCACACGCACCAGCCCTACGCCACTGGCCTTGGCCTGGTCATGGACGAGATTCCCTGCAACCTGTCGACCATGGCAAACGCCGCTGAGGGCTCCGTCAACGTGGCCGCCTACGGCGACCCCGGCAGCCTTTCGATGGGCGTCCAGGCCGTCGAGGCCATCGGCGACCGCCTGGCCGTCGTGCTCAAGCACCACGGCGTGATCTCGGTCGGCCGCGACCTGCGCCAGGCGCTCTTTGCGTGCGTCTACCTGGAGGAGGCCGCCAAGACCGTGCAGGTGGCGCTGTCGACGGGCCTGCCCATGGCCGAGATGACCCCCGAGCAGATTGAGGAGGCCGTCGCCGTCTTCCACCGCTACGGCCAGCACACCCTAAACGAGCGCGATGCCGAAGAGGCCGCTGCCGCTCAGTAACGCCACGCCCTGACTCACAAGGGTCCCACCCCTTTGAGTCATTTTGACTCAAAGGGGTGGGACCCTTGTGAGTCAGCGAGAAAAAGAGCGCGGCCCGAAGAGATTGTTCCTCCGGGCCGCGCGGCATTCGTGCGGGTCAGCTAGGATGTGACGCATTACGCGACGGGCTTTGCCCCGTTGGCGAAGACCTTCATGGTCTCGATGGTGACCTCGAGGTAGCGCTCGTAGGCGGCCGTGGTCATGTCGTGCCAGTACACGAGGGCGTCGGCGTTGTTGGCGCGCTTCTCGGCGATCATCTTGAGCACGTTCTCGCCAGCGAACTTGGCGCCGTAGGTGTAGTAGTTGATCTTGCGGATGCCGGCGTCGATGGCCTTGTGGTAGTCCTCGTCAGAGACGCCCGAGCCACCGTGCATGACCAGCGGGATGTGACGCAGGTCGCGGATGCCGGTGAGCACGTCAAAGTTGAGGTGCGGCTCGCCCTTGTAGATGCCGTGGACGGTGCCGAACGAGCAGGCCAGGATGTCGAGGCCGGTCTCGTCGATGAACTTGGCAGCAAGCTCCGGGTCGGTGTAGACGGCGCCGGCCTCCTCGGCGGTGCCGCCCTCGTCGCGCTCTCCGCCTTCGCGCGAACCCATGGAGCCGATCTCGCACTCAAGGCCGCAGTCGTAGTTCATGCACATGTCAGCCGCGCGCTGAGAGTTGGCGACGTTCTCCTCGTAGGGGAGGAAGGAGCCGTCGTACATGGCGCCACTGAAGCCCATGTCAAGGCACTTGCGCATGTAAGAGAGGTTCTCGCAGTGGTCGAGGTGCACGCAGACGAGCGCGCTGGAGCGCTCGGCGAGGGCCACCAGCATGGGGCCGATCTTGTCGAGGGGCGCCACGGGGTCGTGGACCTCGGCATGGGAAAGGATGACGGGGTAGCCCGTCTCCTCGGCAGCGTCGAGGGTCGCGCGCGCGGCCTCAAAGCTGGGCACGTTGAACGAGCCGATGGCCATGTTGTTCTGTTCGGCGATGGCGCAGATGTCACGTAGGTTTACGAGCATGGTTCCGTCCTTTCCAAATTGGTACACAAAAGAGTGTACAAGACAGCTTGTACATGCTATTATATACAAGTAGAAGGACGGCATGCGGCAGAAGCAAAAGAAACCGTATACCGATAGAATTGTGTACGTCCACCCGGGAAAGGAAGCCACCATGCTGCTGAAGAAGGAACTCATCAAGGTCGGCGTCGAGGCAAAGGATGCCGAGGAGGCGCTCAAGACCGTTGCTCAGGGCTTTGTTGACAACGGCTATGCAAAGGATAGCTTCCCCCAGGCGGTGTGCGACCGCGAGGTCGTCTTTGCGACCGGCCTTCCCGCGCAGGGCATGGACATCGCCATCCCGCACTCTGACAGCATCCATGTCAACCAGACCTGCATCGGCATCGCCACCATCAAGGACCCGGTCGAGTTCAAGATGATGGGCAGCCCCGAGATTACCCTGCATCCCAAGATTCTCTTCATGCTGGCCATCGCCGAGGCCCACGCGCAGATCGAGATGCTCCAGAAGCTCATGGGCATCCTGCAGGAGGAGGAGCTCCTCAAGGCCTGCTACGCCTGCACCACGGCAGACGAGATCTACGACCTCATGGCAGAGCGCATCGGAGACTAGCTTCCAGATCCAACCGCAGGGAGGGGTCCCACCCTTTTGTGTTGTACGGCACAAAAGGGTGGGACCCCTCCCTGCGGTTGGATCACCAATCGTAGTTGTTGCGGTGGGCAAAGTCCTGTGCCGCAAAGAAGCAGTCGCGCTGGTTCTGGGCCCACGCGACAAAGTCGGGGACGTCGCAGACGATGGGGTCGGCCTCGTGAACGGCAAGCGTGGCCTCGGCAAAGCTGAGGGCGGGCGCCTCAGGCCGGTCGGGAAGGTACGTGTCGACCATGACGGGCTTGAGCAGGGCGTATGCCCCGCCCTCGCAGAGGCGCGCGTATCCGCCCAGGGCACGACGCGCCGCGCCCATGCGGCCTAGCTTGTACAGCAAGATGGTCCGCGCAAGATGCTCCCAAGCGCTGCCTTGGCGAGAGAAGCGCACGTCAAGGGCATCAAAGGCACTCTCGTCCTCAAGCCGCGCGAGCGCAAGCGCACAGGTGTGGCGCATTCCCAGCGCGTCGGTCGGCGCGAGCGCCATGACCTCCTCGGCCTTCTCGGCGGCCATGCGGTAGCGCGCCGAGTCGAGGCACGTGCGCGCGACGGCCGCCTTGATGCGAAGCAGCGGCCTGAGCGTCAGGTCATCCCAGGCATCGGCGGGGAGAGGCCCTGCCGCCAGTGTGGAAATCGCGCGTTGCTCGAGCTCGAGCAGCGGCTCAAGTATCCAGTCGGGGTCCTGATCCTTTGCAAGCACGGCCAGCAGCGCGGCATCAAAGCAGGTGGGATCAATGGCGAGCGCGGCGCCGCAGTCGCGACCCAGGCGCGACATGCGCTTGGCACGCGACGAGAAGAACGCCTCGTCGTCCATGAGGTCCTCGTCCTTGCGCGCCTCCTCGTGGCGGTCGAGCGCCCGTGCCACCAGGAGCAGCGCCTCCTCTGCGGGGGTCTCGACAAAGCGCTCGACGTCGCCCTTCACGTCGTTGAACAGCTCCTGGTAGGCGCCGTCCGAAAGCGGCCCGAGCTGCTCCCTCTTGCGCAGGGCGACGCGCTCTATGAGCTCCGCACGCGCGTTCATCGCCAGCCCTCCTTGTTGCCCTGGTCGTCTTCGCGCTTTGAGGAGAGTGCGGTGAGGTCGATCTCTTCGCGAATCTCCTCAAGTTGCTCGCGCGTTGCGATGCTCAGACATTCCTGGAGCAGCCACGACCCAAAGGCGCCGCGGCCAAGCGAGTCGCGGCCCTCCTGGGTGAGCACGGTGGCCTCGGAGGCCGCCACGATGAGCTCGTCCTCGCTGAAGGGAGGCATGGCCAGGCGCGCGAAGACCCCGTCGGGAAGCTCCTTCTGCCGGGCCAGCGTGAGGGCGGCGTTGGGATAGAGCTCCGCGATGCGCGCGAGGATCTGCCGCGCGAGGGGGAGGTTGCGACGCTTGTGCGCGAGCGCAAGGCGGGAGAGGAGCATCCACGCGTCGTTGGTGCCGTAGGGGTGCGGCAGCTTGCGGCAGCGCGATTCGAGCTGGTCAAGCCCCTGTTCGTCCTCGAGCTTTGCGTAGGCCAGCGCGGCCGTGAAGCGCGTGTCGGCGGTGTCGGCGGGGTCGAGCTCCAGGGCGTCTTTGCAAAAGCGCAGCGCCTCGCGATTTCGTCCGCAGATGAGCGCCTTGCTTGCCAGCGCGGCGAGCCATCGCAGGTGCGGGTGGAGGGCGATGTTTGCCACCTCGACCGCTCGCTCTCCCGAGACGTCGAGGAGCGCCGCGTTGCGCGTCTCCTCGCAGTAGGCGCGTACCTCGGGCTCCATCTCGCAGAGGTAGTCGTAGTAGCTTTCGAAGGTCGGGCAGTTTGCCGCAACGGCCATGCGCGCCGCATCGTAGCAGCGGGGGTCGAGTGTGAGCGCCTCGTCAAGCAGGCGATGCGCGCGCGGGATGATGGTCTCCGCCTCTTCGTCGGTGGCAAAGGGGAGCTGGTAGTCGACGAGGGTGGTTGCCTCCGCTACCAGGTGAAACGCCCGCTCGGCATCGGTCTGGGGAAGCGAGTCGCGCTCCTGCGCGTAGCGACGGCCAAACGACACGAACTCCTTTGCGGCGGCAAGGGGCTCCATGTCTTTCAGCGAGAACGCAAAGCGTAGCGCCATGCGCTGGTAGTCCTCCCATTTTGCGTCAAATGCCACGGCACCTCCTCTGCCTGGACACCTATGGTAGCCCATTGAACTGTGAAGGGTTGGTTTCCGCGGAGCGGATGCGCCGTAAGGCCGCGAGGCCCAGCCTCATGAGCTGCTCGTCCGTTGGCTCCTCTGCAGAAAGTCCCTTCGACTCCAGTATGCGGTCAACGCACTGCGCCGGGTCGAGCGTGTGATAGGCATAGTACAGCTCGCTCATTTCCTTTGCGCTGCAGAGGGAGTACACCATCTTGCTGCTCATGTTGGCTGCAAAGCACCAGTACCGGTAGGTAAAGCCTATCCAAAAGAGTAGCTCCGTGGGGTATCTCGCCGAGCCATAGGGGCGGCCGTCAAATGCCCGATTGACCTCGTCAAGGACATCCCTTTCACTCACACCGACGCCAAAGGACCCCTCCTCGTCAGCATGTTGTGCCGTGGCCGATCGCATGAATCTTCGTATAAAGATGGCAGAGCTGCACCCCGTTGGGTCCCGTGCCGACAGTTCGAAAACCCTGCCCTGAAAGCTGCACGTGAAAAGGTCCTTGGTATCAACGCGTCTCATGGAACAGCTCCTCAACGTAGGTGCCCTTGCCACGATAGTTCCGGCGAGCAAGACGTGCCTTGTCCTGGCCTAGGCGTGCGCGATCCTCTCCCATGTGCAGGTAGGCGGCTCGTTCTGGTTCGCACATAAAGCAACGTTCCCGAAGGGTGAGCATGGCCGCTGCGCGTTCGCTGCGTATGACATATTGCATGCCCAAATCGGTTGCAGAGAGGGCGTGCTCGCACTGGGAGCTGGTTATCTCTCCATGGGCGAACTCGTCGATAATCTGGTACATGCGGTTGTCTGCAATGGGAGCGACCACATAGTCGGCTGCGTTAAGGGACTCGATTAGCGTTCTGGCGCGCGGCGTGTCTGCAAACTCGTCGAGCCGCCCTCGACAGAGAGCGATGGAAAGCATCCACTCGAGGTCTACGCCATAGCTCTTGCATACGAGGTCGGACGGGTCGAACGTGAGAACGTAGACGCTGGAACCCGGGAAACCTGACACAAACATCGCCGCTTGGTCGAAGGTTTCGCCGCAATAGAAGCCTTTTCCAAAGTCGTTGTTACTGCGGGAGCGGCTACAACTTATTGGCCCGTCAAGCACGGACTTTGCGCCATGGAAGAGAGGGATGTGCGGCTTTGGCGCGTCCTCCCGTAAGAACTGCTCTTTATAGTGGTTGATTCGGAGTCTCTTTCGATACGCAAAGCTGTAGAGCGCCTCGAGCCCCGTTCGGTCAGGGGATACCTTGTTAGAAGCCCAACGATTAAGCGTTGGGACAGAGATACCTGTTGCCCTTGAGATGTCCGGCCGCGACAAACCCAGCAGGTTCTGGATGAGCCTGAGATCCTCTGATGCCCTGTAGTCCATATCATCCTTTCAAACTTAGCACTATCATATGATAGCGCTAAGTTAATGCGCGACAGTGTAAAGAAGGTAATTCTCAAGTTCGGAGCGTTGAGCATGGTGGTCGGTGGCTACGGGGAGGGCTCGTGCACCTCGCGTCCGTGTAGCTTTGCACGTTAAGCAGCCCGTTTTGAGGCCTTTTTGACAGGGGTGCCCCTGAAACCCCCAAAAGGGCCGAAATAACGTGCACGGACACCCCCGATTGCCCTGAGGCGGACACGCTCTGGCGCCGTCATGGGCCGCCCCGTCCCAATCGCGAGCACTGAGAAGTGTTTTTCTGCATCTGACTCACGACGGCCAGAGTTGGGTACACACCAACCGTATACCCCAATGCATAAGGAGTCGAATGTTCGAGAAGTTCACTGACAAAGCGCGCAAGGTCATGAGCCTTGCACAGGACGAGGCACGCAGCCTCGGCAAGATGTACGTGGGTACTGAGCACCTGCTTCTTGCCCTCATCAAGGAGGGCGAGGGCATAGCCGCGCAGGCGCTCGCCAAGCTGGACGTTACCTACGAAGAGACGCTTGCCACCGTCCGCTCCATCTCCTCGGAGGAGTCGGAGCCGGTGCCGGGCGGTCACATCCCCTTCACACCCCGCGCCAAGCGCGTCCTTGAGGACGCCTACCGCGAGACCATGACGCATGGCCAGACCTACATCGCCACCGAGCACCTGCTTCTGGGCATCGTGGCAGAGGGCGACGGCCGCGCCATGACGGCGATGTCGCGCATGGGCGTCTCGGGAGACGCGATCCGTGATTCCGTAAACGAGCTCATCAAGAACGGCGCCGACGGCGGCGAGCGCAAGCAGCCCGTGGGCGACATGAGCTTTGGCGGCGCCCAGTTTGTGGGCGGCATGGGCCAGCAGCAGGCCGACGAAGGCTCGATGCTCGAGCAGTACGGCCGCAACCTCACCCGCCTTGCGGCGGACGGCAAGCTTGACCCGGTCATCGGGCGCGACCGCGAGGTCGAGCGTGTGATGCAGGTGCTCGCTCGCCGCCAGAAGAACAACCCACTCATCCTGGGCGACCCGGGCGTGGGCAAGACCGCCATCATCGAGGGCCTGGCCCAGCTCATCACCTCGGGCGAGGTGCCCGACATGCTGCGCGGCAAGCAGATCTGGACGCTTGACGTGGCATCCCTGGTCGCGGGCTCAAAGTACCGCGGCGAGTTTGAGGAGCGCATGAAGAAGGTTGTCGCCGAGGTCGAGTCCTCCGACGACGTGATCCTCTTCATCGACGAGATCCACACCATCATCGGCGCCGGTTCCGCCGAGGGCTCCATCGACGCCGCTTCCATCCTCAAGCCGCCGCTGTCGCGCGGCGAGATCCAGGTGATCGGCGCCACCACGGCCGACGAGTACCGCAAGCGCATCGAGAAGGACTCAGCCCTCGAGCGCCGCTTCCAGCCCGTCAACATCGGCGAGCCCACGCCGGCCGACACCCTCGAGATCCTGCACGGCCTGCAGGAGCGCTACGAGAAGCACCACCACGTCAAGTACACCGAGGAGGCCCTGGCTGCGGCCGTGACCCTCTCCAACCGCTACGTGCAGGACCGCTTCCTGCCGGACAAGGCCATCGACATCATCGACGAGGCCGGCGCCCGCACGCGCGTGCACAAGATGGCGCTCCCGCCCGAGCTCGCCGCCGCCGACGAGGAGCTCGCGGACGTCCGCGAGCGCAAGGCGGCAGCCGCCGCGGCACAGGAGTACGAGGAGGCCGCGCGCCTGCGCGACAAGGAGAAGGAAGTCACCTCGCGCCGCGAGGAGCTCGAGGCCAAGTGGCGCGAGCAGCTCGCGCAGAGCGTGGTTATCGTGGGCGAGCAGGACATCGCCGACGTGGTGAGCGACATCACGGGCGTGCCCGTCTCCAACCTGACCGAGGCCGAGGCGTCCAAGCTCCTGCGCTGCGAAGAGGCCCTGCACCAGCGCGTCGTTGGCCAGGACGAGGCCGTCAGCGCCGTGAGCCGCGCCATCCGCCGCAGCCGCAGCCCGCTCAAGGACCCGCGTCGTCCCGGTGGCTCGTTCATCTTCCTAGGCCCCTCGGGCGTCGGCAAGACCGAGCTCGCAAAGAGCCTGGCCGAGTTCCTCTTTGGCAGCGAGGACGCGCTCATCAGCTTTGACATGTCCGAGTTCATGGAGAAGCACGCCGTAAGCAAGCTGGTCGGTGCGCCTCCCGGATACGTGGGCTACGACGAGGGCGGCGAGCTGACCAAGGCCGTGCGCCGCAAGCCCTACTCCGTGGTGCTCTTTGACGAGATCGAGAAGGCCCACCCGGACCTCTTCAACATCTTGCTGCAGATCCTGGACGAGGGGCGCCTGACCGACGGCCAGGGCCGCACGGTGGACTTCTCCAACACCGTCATCATCATGACGAGCAACGTCGGCGCGCGCGAGATTGCGGCCACGGCGCCCATGGGCTTCTCGTCTACGGGCAAGGCCGGCCTCTCCGACAAGGAGATCAAGAGCCGCGCGGAGGGCGAGCTGAAGAAGCTCTTCCGCCCGGAGTTCCTCAACCGCGTGGACGAGATCGTGGTCTTCAAGAGCCTGACCAGCCAGCAGCTGCGCGGCATCGTGGACCTCATGGTCGTCGACCTGCGCAACCGCCTGATCGGCCAGGGCATGTCCATCGAGCTGACCGACGCCGCGCGCGACCTGGTGGCCAAGGAGGGGACCGACCCCATCTACGGCGCCCGTCCGCTGCGCCGCGCCATCCAGACCCTCATCGAGGACCCGCTGGCAGAGGCCCTGCTGCAGGGCGACTGGAAGACGGGCGACATCATCTTGGTGGACGCCGTCGACGGTGCGCTGACCTTCACGCGCGGCGAGGGAGAGGTGCCCGCGCTGACCGAGCGCATCCACCTCGAGGCTCCGCGCGCCCGTGAGCGCTGGAACACGCCGGCCATCCCCGCACCGGACGGCCTGGCCTCCGACGCAAGCTAGGCACCGATACACGCAAAAGATGCGCCTTCGTCTGTTAAAGACGGAGGCGCATCTCGTTTTGAATTGTTTACCTGCGCACTCATCGGGTGCATTTGCACGTATACTGGATGGGCGCAGCAGTAATTGCCACGGAGGTGACGCACATGGAAAGCAGTGAGGACCGCATGGTCGAAGCCATCAGGCAGACGGCTCCAGGCACGCCGCTGAGGCACGCCCTCGACATGATCATTGCGGGTCATCTGGGCGCACTCATCTGCGTTGGTGACGAAGAGAACGTGATCGCCGCCGGCGACGACGGCTTCAAGCTCGATATCTCGTTTACCTCCAACCGCCTGTTCGAGCTCTGCAAGATGGACGGCGCCGTGGTCATCGACCGCGACCTCACGCAGATCCTGCGCGCAAACTACCACCTCAACCCCAACCCGTCGCTGCCCACCTCCGAGACGGGCATGCGCCACCGCACCGCGGCTCGCATGAGCCTGCTCACCAAGGCGTCCGTCATCTCCGTCTCTGAGCGCCGCCAGGTCGTGACGGTCTACGTGAACGGCAAGGGCTACCAGCTGCGCACCGTGAGCGAGCTCATGAGCCTGGTCAACCAGCTGCTCGTGTCGCTGCAGAGCACGCGCAGCCAGCTCGACCGCGCGCTGCTGCGCCTGACCACGCTCGAGCTGGACAACTACGTCACCGTGGCGGACGTCGCGCAGATCTTCTACCTCTTTGAGGTGCTCATGACCGTGGGCGAGCGCCTCGACCGCATCATCCTCGAGCTGGGCTCCGAGGGCCGCTCGGTCAAGATGCAGCGCGAGGAGTTCATCGGCGACATGGACGAGGAATACACCCTCATGATCCGCGACTACGCGCACGACTCGTCAGAGGAGACCGCGCAGGAGCTGCGCCGCGTCTTCCGCGAGACGGCCAACAACCAGCTGCGCTCGCCCAAGCGCGTGGCCGAGCTGCTCGGCTTTGAGGGCTACGGCGAGGATTCGGTGCTCACGCCGCTCGGCCTGCGCACGCTCAACAACGTGTCGGTCGTCCGCAAGGGCATGGCCGACAAGATCGTGGACGAGTACGGCTCGCTTTCGCAGCTCATGGACGACATCGAGCAGAACCCCGACCGCCTTGACGACCTGGGCGTGGACAACCCCTCCATCCTGGCCGACAGCCTGTATCGCATGTGGGGCAAGCGCGCATGAGCACGACGTATGGGGTCGCGTGCCCCGCGGCTCAGCAGCAGAAGGTGGGCACGGAGGAGCGCCACGCGGACACCTGCGCCATCGTCGCTGCAGGTGGCGTGGGGGAGCGCTTTGGCTATGCAAGGGGCAAGCAGTACGTGGAGCTGTGCGGATTGCCGCTGGTGAGCTGGGCGGTGCTGGCGTTTGACCGCGCGCCTTCGGTGGGGCACATCGTGGTGGTGTGCCCGGTCGGTCGCGTGGCCGAGACGCGCGACATCATCATAGGGAGCCTTTCGCTTGACACGTCCGTGACCTTTGCCGAGGCGGGGGAGACCCGCCAGGATTCTGTGGTCAACGGGCTTGTCGCCATGCCGGAGGGCTACCAGCTCGTGGCCATCCACGACGGCGCGCGGCCGCTCATCACCGTCGACGCCATCGAGCGCTGCCTGGACGAGCTGCGATCCGACGTCGAGCTAGACGGGGCCATCTGCGCAAGCCGCTGCATCGACACGCTCAAGCTGGTGGAGGACGGCGACATCGTGGCCACGCCCGACCGCAGCTTTTACTGGTGCGCACAGACGCCGCAGTGCTTCCGCGTGGAGACCATCAAGGCAGCGCACCGTGCGGCGGCTCGCGACGGACACGTAGGCACGGACGACGCCTCGCTCGTTGAGAGGCTCGGCGGGCGCGTGCGCTGCGTGGAGTCCCCACGCGACAACATCAAGGTGACCCTGCCCGAGGACCTTGCCGTGGCCGAGGCATCCATGCGCCAGCGCCTGGGCCACGAGGGCTGCGGGCTGTAATGACTCACAGGGGTCCCACCCCCGTGAGTCACCGGGAGCATCACATAGAGGGGTTGAGATAAGCAATGCTGCACATTGGTCATGGATACGACGTGCACGCCTTTGCGGAGGGGCGCAAGCTCATCCTGGGTGGCGTGGACATCCCGCACGCGCGCGGGTTGGACGGCCATTCCGATGCGGACGTGCTTGCGCACGCGCTGATGGACGCCCTGCTCGGGGCCATGCGCGCCGACGACATCGGCCAGCTCTTCCCCGACACCGACCCCGCGTACAAGGGGGCGGACTCGCTCGTGCTGCTTTCGCACGTGGCCGAGCTCGCGCGCGAGCGCGGCTACCAGATTCTGGACGTTGACTGCACCGTGGCGGCCCAGGCGCCCAAGATGGCGCCGCATCGCCAGGCCATGCGAGAGAATCTGGCGGCGGCCATGGGCGTGGACGTGGGCCAGGTGGGCGTGAAGGCTACGACCACCGAGCACCTGGGGTTTGTCGGCCGCGAAGAGGGGATCGCCGCCTGGGCGGTGGCCCTCTTGGAAGATGGCCGATGTTAATGGCGTGCCAGTAAGCTATCATCGGTACGCCAAGAACAGTTCCCAAAGGAGAACCCATGCTCGTCTATAACAGCCAGACCCACCGCAAGCAGGAGCTCGAGACCATCGAGCCGGGCAAGATCCGCATGTACGTGTGCGGCCCCACGGTGTACGACCAGATCCACATCGGCAACGCGCGCACGTTCCTGAGCTTTGACGTGATCCGGCGCTACCTCATGTACAAGGGCTACGAAGTCACCTTTGCGCAGAACCTGACCGACGTGGACGACAAGATCATCAACCGCGCCAACGAGGAGGGCCGCACGGCCGCCGAGGTCGCGGAGGAGTACAGCAACGCCTTCATCGAGCAGATGCACCGCTTTGGCATCCTCGACCCGGACATCCGCCCGCGCGCCACGCGCGAGATCGAGGCCATGCAGGAGATGATCTCCCTGCTCATCGAGAATGGCAGCGCCTATCCGGTGCCGTCGGGCGACGTGTACTTCTCGGTGCGCTCCGACCACGCCTACGGCGTGCTTTCGGGTCGCGACGTGGACCAGCTGCGCCAGGGCGAGCGCGTGGAGGAGAACGACGAGAAGCGCGACCAGCTCGACTTTGCCCTGTGGAAGGCGGCCAAGCCGGGCGAGCCCAGCTGGCCCAGCCCCTGGGGAGAGGGACGTCCTGGCTGGCACACGGAGTGCTGCGCCATGATCCACCGTCACCTGGGCACGCCCATCGACATCCACGGCGGCGGGTCCGACCTCATCTTCCCGCATCACGAGAACGAGACCGCGCAGGCCATGTGCGCCTGGCACACGGCGCTGGCCAACGTGTGGATGCACACGGGAATGCTGCGCGTCGAGGGCGAGAAGATGTCCAAGAGCCTGGGCAACTTCTTCACGCTCAAGGAGGTCCTGGACAAGTACCCCGCGGACGCCGTGCGCATGCTCATGCTGCAGACCCACTACCGCGCGCCGCTTGACTTTACGTTTGCGCACCTTGAGGGCATGGTCGGCACGCTCGAGCGCCTGCAGACCTGCGTCAAGAACCTGCGCTGGGCTGCGGAGAACGCGCCGCAGGATGGCGAGCTGACCGAGCTCGACCGCGAGCTGGGCCGTGCCGTGGACGCCGCGCACGAGCAGTTTGTGGCCGCCATGGACGACGACTTCAACACCGCCGGTGGCCTCGCGGCCGTGTTTGCGCTGGTCACCGCTGCCAACACCTATCTTGCGAACGCCGCCGACGACGTGGCGACCTCTCCTGCGCTGCGTGCGGCCGACATGCTCGAGGAGCTGACGGGCGTGCTGGGCGTGAACATCGCCGCCGAGGGAGAGACGCTGCCGGCAGAGCTGGTGGACCTTGCCCGCGAGCAGGCCGGCTATGAGGGCGCTTCCGCCGAGGAGGCTGCCGAGGCGCTGCTTGCCGCACGTCAGGCTGCCCGTGCCGAGAAGAACTGGGCGCTGGCGGATGCCATCCGTGACGGCATCACGGCGCTCGGCCTGGTGGTCGAGGACACGGCCGCCGGTGCGCGCCTGCGCGCCAAGTAGCGGTCGCAGCAGGTCAGGCAAGCTCGGAGGGCGGTAGCCGTGGCAAAGAACCAGTCAAGAAAGCCGGGCCGCGACGTGCGCGGTGGCAACGGCAAGCGTCAGGACAAGATTGCGCCCGTGCGCGGCGGCACTTCTCGCATGGAGCGTCAGCAGGCCAAGCGCATGGGCGGCGGTGCGGCGGGCTCGCGAGGGCCGCGGCGTGATGACGGGCCGCGGCGGCCGCAGAAAGGCGCTGGCCAGAAGGGCGGCGCGCAGAGGAGCGGCGCCGGCAAGGCGGACCTGGTCATTGGACGTCGCGCCGCGGCCGAGGCGCTGGCGGCGGGCGTGCCCATTCGCAGCGCCTTGGTGCAGGCGGCCTCTGGCGAGCGCGACGCCGCGCTCGAGGCGCTGGCAAAGCAGCTGGAGGGCGAGGGCATCGAGGTCGAGCGCGTACCGCGCGGAAAGCTTGACGCCCTATCTGACAACGCTGCCCACCAGGGCGTTATCCTGCGGGCCCGCCCGTTTGAGTATGCCGAGCTGGCCGACGTGATTGCGGCGGCGGGCGAGGGAGATGCCCTCGTCGTCGTGCTCGACCACGTGACCGACCAGGGAAACCTGGGCGCCATCATCCGCACGGCCGAGGTCGTGGGCGCGGCGGGCGTCGTCATCCCGAGCGCACGGGCCGCGGGCGTGGGCGTCGGCGCGTACAAGACGTCTGCCGGCGCGGTCATGCACCTGCCCATCGCACGCGTCCCCAACCTGGCGCGGGCGCTGGAAGACCTGAAGAAGGCCGAGTTCTGGGTGGCCGCCGCAACCGAGCACGCGGAGCAGGACGTCTGGCACGCGCCCCTGAGCGGCCGCCTTGCGCTGGTTATGGGCTCGGAGGGCGAGGGCATCTCTCGCCTGGTGCGCGAGAAGTGCGACTTTGAGTGCCGGCTTCCGCAGCGCGGGGTGATCGAGTCGCTCAACGTGGCGCAGGCGACGACCGTCCTCTGCTACGAGTGGCTGCGCCGCGTGTCCGCGGAGGAGGAGTAAGCGGTGGTGCGCCTTCCGCTTTTGGTGGTCGACGGCTACAATGTCATCTACGGCACCACGCGCTACCAGGGGCTTATCGACGAGCATGCGGGCGCGGGGGCGCTGGCCGACGTGAAGTACCTCTCGCGCGACCCCTACGGGCACGACCCGTTTGACCGTGCGCGCGATGCGCTGGTTGCCGACGTGGCGGCCTATGCGCAGGGGTCCTACGACCCGGTGATTGTCTATGACGGGGCGCAGAACCTCTCCGAGGACCGGCCCAACCTCTCCAAGGCGGGCGTGCGCGTGATCTTCTCGCAGACGGGGGAGAGCGCCGACACGGTGATAGAGCGCCTGGTCACGCGTGCGCGGCACGAGAATCGTGACGTGCTGTTGGTGACCAGCGATAACACGATTCGCTTTACGGTGGGCGGCGTGCCGGTGACGAGCATATCGAGCCAGCTTCTGGCGACTGACATCGGGACGGTTGCGCACGACGCCGAGGTTGCGCGCGAGGAGCGGAACCATTCGCGCATGACGCTGGAGGACCGGCTGAGTCCCGCGGAGCGCGAGAAGCTCTGGAAGCTGCTGGGCCGGTAGCGTGTTTGCACGCGGTGGCGAGTTGGGACCAGGTCTTTTCTCGCCACGGTGGCGAGCCGCGGCGCGAAGGTGGTACTATAAGCATTCCACGCCAGTGTGGCTCAATGGTAGAGCACCGGCCTTGTAATCCGGTGGTTATGGGTTCGATTCCCATCACTGGCTCCAGGTGAATGAGCGCCCCCATCTGCGGGGGCGTTTTTTTGGTGACGTCGCGCTGGTAGCGAACGCTGACAGAATGAGTATTTCGTTCCGTCAGCGCCTCCAAGTCGTGATAAGGCACTGACAAGATGAGTTTCTCATTCCGTCAGCGTTTCCAGCTGCTATAAGACGCTGACAGAATGAGTATCGCGTTCCGTCAGCGTTTCTGGCCGCGACGGGTCGCTGACAAGATGAGTTTCTCATTCCGTCAGCGCGTCTTGATGGACGTCCCCTGTCTGACATGAGCTGTTCATGTCGCTCCGCGGCTCGGGTCCGAGTGCCTGGGACACGGGGATCATCTTGAGACGGAGATTATTCTCTGAAGGCAAAAAGGTCAGCAAATTGAGGGCCAAAAGCAGGCAACCAGCCAGCTCAACAGGAGGAACCATGTCAGACGAGATCAAGAGCACCAGCGAGCTTTCCGGCGAGCAGCTTGAGGGCGTGAGCGGCGGATACATCTTCTACAACAACGAGAACGACACCTACGAGGTTCTCGACGACTACGATGGCCACGTCATGGAGGCCTTTGAGGACTACGAGGACGCGGTGGAGGAGGCAGATCGCGAGGGGATGTACACCGACCTTGCCGACTGGGGCACCGTTAAGGACCTGCGTAGACGCTTGAAATAAGGCCTTGGGAAGGTCCTCTTTTCTCAGATGAGCCGAGCAGGGTGACCTACAAAACGTAGATCACTCTTGTTTGTTTGTTGGTGCCGTTGCGGACGGAACGGGTCAGTAGCCCGCTTCATCGTGACCTGTTCTGCACCGTGGCGGACGGAACGGGTCAGCTTGCGGTGCAACAGTGACCCGTTGGGGGCAACAGCAGACGAAACGGGTCGACCCGCCGCTGGAAAGTGACCTGTTCTGCACCGTGGTGGGAGAGACGGGTCACCTGGCAGCCTGATAGTGACCTGTTCCGTACCGAGGGACTCCAAACGGGTCACCCAGCGTCCCAAACTCCAAACGCTCCCCACTCAAACACACCTTTCAAAGTTGATATCAGTAAACACCATAGTGGCAAAAGACGTGATGAGACGACTTAATGCAAGAAAAGCCCCTACCTGTTTCACATATAAAAAAAGATTCATCTTTTAGCAGAATTCATGTTGTCTCGATGAAAGTTGAGTGCTACCTTAAAACGGTATTTTCAGATAACTGCGCCAATAGCGCAGTTTTCGGGCCAGAAATGTAGTTAAAACGGAGCGGGCCCAACAAGGCGAAAGCATACCTGTATGCTAGCCCGCTCCCTGTAGCGGGGAGGTTTCGCATGTCGTACCTGCAGCGGATGGAAAAACGCCATCCGGGTCTGAGGTCGTTCCTGACGGTGCTGCTCAGTGCCGCCATGGTGCTGAACTCAGTGCCCACCCAGGCTTTCGCAGAGGTGGTGAGCGAACCTCAGGCTGTAGAGATCGAGTCGCCTGAAGGCGAGCCGGAATCGACGCCAGTCGAGGCTGAGCCCACTGAAGGCGAGAAGCCGACAGATGAAGGGGAGCATGCGGCTGCAGGGGAGCAGGCAGGAGAGGCTATTGCCGAAGATGGCATGGCTGACGAGGCCATCTCCGAGGAAGACCTCGACGAGACCGTTCCCGAGGAAGAGCTTGATGAGGCTCTGCTCGTAGACGAGGCAGAGGGCGCTGCTGCGACCGACGTCGAGGCTGCTCAGGAGAAGACCGTCTATGAGCACGAGACTGATGCGCTCAAGGTGACGGCCACGCTCGAGAATGCCGAGGCAATCCCCGATGACGCGCAGTTCGTCGTAACCGAGGTGACTCCAGAAGTTGAAGGCTACAGCTACGACGCCTATATGGAAGCCCTCAATAAGGACGCCGAAAGCGAGCACGCCTATACGGCAGACAACACCATCCTGTACGACGTGGCGTTCCTCGTCGAAAGGGACGGTGCGCTCGTAGAGGTGCAGCCCTCCGAAGGCTCGATAAAGGTTGAATTTCAGTTCAAGCAAGGGCAGCTGACGAATAACCTCAACATTGAGGATGCTGCTAGCGCAGAGATCATTCACCTCCCCATCGTAGATGAGGCTATGGCGGAAACCACTGCTGCGGTAACCGATGCGTCTGCAGAAGACATCGTGATCGAGAAGGCTGATGCTGCAATTGTCCCGGAGGAGGAGCTTGCGGTCTTCGAGACGGATTCGCTTTCTGTGTGGGCGTTTACGGGCAATCCCTCTGGAGAAATCGAAATAGGTAATCCGCAGCCATCAACTTTTGAGGACGCTAGCAATGAACTCTACAAGCTCAAGGGTGACTTTGCTGGTATGGCAAACGTGGGAATCATTGCCTTTGACACCCTTACCCTCAATCAACACTGCAACGGCAACTTTGCCACCAACAACCTTATTGCGCCGATTGGCCAAGCTTTTGGTACGAATGATCTTACGGAAGGCGAAGTCTTCTATATAGGAAACTCTATATCGTACAGAGAAGGCGTGAATGGGCCTACCGCCAATCTAAGCCCAAAGTCGCTCGTTGTCTTTGGCTCAGGTATTAACATTGAAGGCGTCACGTCAAGCGATGGTACAGAAGATAACGCGTGGAAATTCAATCTTGCTGGTAAAACATGGCAAGTGAATGGTGTGAAGCCTTCTGATGAACGATTCAAGCAAGAAGCTGAAGGGTCCAAGTATATTGACCTTTCGACATGGAAGACAAAGACGGAAGACCTCTCGGCTAAGTTTGCTGGTTATCCTACTACCCAGGTTACTCGAATTGTTGATGGGAGTTATCTCAGGTATATCGAGCGCAGCAACACTGCCATTGCAACCCTCAACATCGATGCTACTCAATTGGATAGGCCCTTTGCAATCGAGGACCAAAAGGCAGACGAGTCGCACGTCCTTATTATCAATGTTGATGCAAAAGGTGCCGAAGTCGTAAACTTCCCTGGAATCAAGTGGGTTAAGCCCGGCAGCTCTGAAGCTCAGCCTGGCACAACTGGAGAGGTTACCGAATGGACTAAAGGTAACGTAATCATCAACGTTGTTGACTCAACAAAAGACGGTGGGAAGTTTACAGGTTTGGTTAACATAAACGACCAAACGACAGCGATGGTGCTTGTTCCCGACGGTTCGGTCAACGCGAAATTTAATGTGAACGGCCAAATCATTGCAAACAAAGTTGAAATAAGTGGCTCTGGCGAGTTTCACCGTGACTCTTTTACTTTCTCCAACACTATTACTGGAAAAGGCGGCTTGCGCGCTGCAAAGGCTTTAAACGGAAGCAGGGATCTATCCAAGGAATTCCAGTTCAAGTTGACGTCGCTTAATGGAGCACCAATGCCCTCGGAAGCCGAGGGCGATACGACGATGATTGCCTCTTCCGAAGCTGACGGCATGGTCTATTTCGGATATCTGAACTTTGAAGCGCCCGGTTCATATTTATACGAGATGGAAGAGGTAATACCCGAGGGAACGACGGACGTCGACGGTAAGCCATATAAAGACGGAATTGTATACGACACTACAAAGTATAAGGTCCAAGTTAATGCCGACTACAACGAAGAGGGCACATCCATCGCAATTATCGGCTATGAAATCTACGATGGCAATACAGGAGAGCGTCTTGGTGTGCTTGATTATGACGCGGGCAAGACAGGCGTTGTAGAGTTCCAGAATGCCGAAGCTAATGGAAAGGCTGAAGTGTCCGTTACCAAATCGGTTAAAGATGCCGACTGGGATGATGAGACCTTCACGTTCGTGCTTACGGGTGTTTCAAAGACAGACAGAAATGGGCAATCAACTTGGCAGAATTATTACCAGCTACCTGGGGCAAAAGATGGCTATGGTGGCTATCGGTACGAAAGTGGAATGTCCAAGAAGATAAGTGTGTCTGCGTCCAATCCGACAGCGTTTATAGGCGGCTACTCCTTTAATGACAATGACGTTCCAGTCAAATATGAGTTTACGCTGGCGGAGGAGATTCCGGGTGATGCAAAGAACGACAGCGGCGTGTCATACGAAAACGCTTCAGCTGAGGAAAAAGCTGCCGGAGGTTTCGTCAAGGATGGCATTGAGTACGATTCAACTGTTCATACCGTTGTTGTCGAAGCCAAAAAAGTAGAAAACAAGGTACTGGCCACCACTACATATGATGGAAAATCAAGCTTAACCATAACCAACAAGGGAGAAGCCGAGGACACCGGCAGCATCGAGATCACCAAGACCATCAAGGGCGACGTGACCGCCGAGGAGGCCGAGGGCGCGCTGACCTTCGTCATCGAGACGCCCGACCACAAGTACCTCAAGGCCGACGGCACGACCGCCGACACGGCCGAGCAGGCCACGCTGACGCTGGCCGACTTCGTCAAGGGCGAGGGCGGCACCTACACCCTGACCATCGAGGGCGTCGCCTCCGGCGAGGGCTACACCGTCACCGAGACCACCACCGGCCCGGAGGGCAAGCCCGTCACGGTCACCCACAAGGTCGGCGAGGGCGACGTCGCGCAGGGCGCCGAGGCCGAGTTCGACGTGTCCACGGGCGAGACCGCCCGGGTCGCCTTCGAGGACGACTACCCGGAGCAGGTCGGCAGCATCGAGATCACCAAGACCATCAAGGGCGACGTGACCGCCGAGGAGGCCGAGGGCGCGCTGACCTTCGTCATCGAGACGCCCGACCACAAGTACCTCAAGGCCGACGGCACGACCGCCGACACGGCCGAGCAGGCCACGCTGACGCTGGCCGACTTCGTCAAGGGCGAGGGCGGCACCTACACCCTGACCATCGAGGGCGTCGCCTCCGGCGAGGGCTACACCGTCACCGAGACCACCACCGGCCCGGAGGGCAAGCCCGTCACGGTCACCCACAAGGTCGGCGAGGGCGACGTCGCGCAGGGCGCCGAGGCCGAGTTCGACGTGTCCACGGGCGAGACCGCCCGGGTCGCCTTCGAGGACGACTACCCGGAGCAGGTCGGCGCTCTGACCGTAACCAAGACTGTTGAAGGTGTTGACAAGGAAACTACTGTCGATAACGACTTCCAAGTCACCATCAAGAACCCTGCTGGCGAGTACGTTAACGCCGATGGCAATCTTCAGAAGGACGAGTATAAGCACACCATCAAGGCCGATGGGAAGCTTGAGTTCAGTAACCTTCCTGTCGGAACCTACACTGTTTCTGAGACAAACGACAACCTCAATATTGACGGCTATATTTACGAGTCTTTGAAGGTTGAGGGTGCGGGGAATGTGACCAAGGACACTCCTGCTACCGTTTCCATCACTAATAGCTACGCCAAGACCTCCGTCTCCATCTCCAAGGTGGACGTCGCCAACGGCGAGGAGCTCGAGGGCGCCACGATCCAGGTGCTCGACTTTGAGGGCAACGTCGTCACCGAGTGGACCTCCACCAAGGAACCCCACGAGGTCGTCGGCCTCAAGACCGACGTCGCCTACACGCTGCACGAGACCGTCGCACCCGACGGTTACATGGTCGCAGCCGACACCACCTTCACCATCGACGAGACCGGCAAGGTCACCAGTTCCGGCACCGTGACCGAGGACGGCGTCATCCTGGTCGAGGACAGCCTGGGTACGGTTAAGGTGTCTAAGGTCGCCATCGCGAACGGCGAAGAGGTCGCTGGCGCTCACCTGCAGGTAATCGACAGCGCAGGCGCCGTCGTCGACGAGTGGACCTCCACCAAGGAAGCCCACGAGGTCACTGGCCTCAAGGTCGGCAAGACCTACACCCTGCGCGAGACTATCGCGCCCGATGGCTACACCATTGCCGCTGACACGACCTTCTCGATTGATGCAGAGGGCAACGTCACCAGCACCGGCACGGTCGTCGACAGGATCCTCCTGGTCGAGGACGCCTACGCCGAACCTGCGATTGAGAAGTACATCAACAAGGACGTCCACCAGGACCTCCCGGCCTTTGACACGCCGTTCACGTACGACATCCTGGCCTATGTCCCGGCCGACGCCGAGAAGGTCGTCATCACCGATACGCTTGCTGCAGGCTCTGGCATCAGCTTCCTGGACGGCAACAAAACTGTCGTGACGGTCGAAGACATCGGACCGAATAACGACCACACCGCTCACGGTACGGTCGAGCAAGCACCGGGCACCGTTATCAGCGATTCCAAGGCTTCCATCGATGGCAAGACCCTTACGGTCACCATCCCCGACGCCACGGCTAACCGCGGCCACTGGGTGCGCGTCACCTATCAGGTCGTACTTGACAACACCGTGGTCAGCGACGAGGAAGCCTACATCCACAACGATGACAACGTCGATACCAACAAGACCGTCATAAGCCCGACGTATCCCACGCACGATGGTGTCGAGACCACAGCCAGCTACATGGTGTACGTCAAGGACATGGCCACCGGCGAGCTCGTCGTGCCCGAGAACTACGCCCTGCGCGCAAACAGCATCACCGTCACCCCGCCGGTCGAGACCTTCAAGGTCCAGAAGAAGTGGGTCGACGCCAACGGCAACGAGGTTGCATGGCCCAAGGACGCCACGGTAACCATCGAGCTGCTGGGCAACGGCAAGCCCATGGACCAGATCTCTTCCGAGGTCGCGGGCCAGGAGAACGCCATCGAGAAGATGACCGTCACACTCGACGCCAAGAACCCGACCGGCACCTTCGCTGAGCTGCCCATCTACGAGAGCGTCACCTACTCCGTGGTCGAGACCAAGGTCACGGGCGTGGACGCGGGCTTCTCCACCGTCTACTCCGGCGACGAGGCCAACGGCTTCGTGGTGACCAACTCCTTCAAGGAAGAGAAGAAGCAGGAGAGCACCAAGAAGATCCCGCAGACTTCTGACCCGACGATGGCTCTGAACTTCGCGGCTGTCGGCCTGGCTGGCCTGGGCTCCGCCCTTGTCGCTGGCGGCGTGGCTGCACGCAAGCGTCGCGAGGAGGACTAGGACGCCTGTGGTGCCTAACACGCGCTAGCACGCGCTAGGAACGCCTGAGAGGGGCCGGAGATTCGTTCTCCGGCCCCTTTTTTGCTGGCGGCTGATACGGAAGGGTGGGACCCCTACGTATCGCCGATACGTAGGGGTCCCACCCTTCCGTATCAGAGGGACCCTTGGGACGCGCCAGGCCCCGCACCCGTCCGTTCCGTCCCTGCCGGGGACCCTTGGGACACCTGGGGCCCCGAACCTGTCCGATCCGTCCCCTCCGGGGACCCTTGGGACGCGCCGGGCCCCGCACCCGTCCGATCCGTCCCCGCGGGGGACCCTTTGGACACCCAGGGCGCGAGAACCGTCCAATCCGTCCCCGCCGGGGACCCTTTGGACACGCCAGGCCCCGCACCCGTCCGATCCGTCCCAACTCGCACACGGCCGCACGGAACGGAACGCACTCCAGCTCCGCACGCACCATTTCCTCGACAAACACGACGTCAGACCCCTAGAAAACCATGTAGGATTTGTGGTTACGATACGCCCGGCCCCGTGGATTACATTGACAAGTTTTTGCGGTCGGCGTAGTATCTCTTCCGCTTGTGAGGGAATTTGAGCTCACGAGTGCTTGAAAACGGAATGGGGATGTGGCACAGCGGCAACTGCGGCGGACTGTAAATCCGCTCCCTCTGGGTTCCCTGGTTCGAGTCCAGGCATCCCCACCATTCCATGCCCGTGTAGCTCAGTCGGTAGAGCACCTCGTTGGTAACGAGGAGGCCACCAGTTCAAGTCTGGTCGCGGGCTCCATTTCAAGCGCACCACCAACTGCCGGTGTAGCTCAGTTGGTCAGAGCGCACGGTTCATACCCGTGTTGTCACTGGTTCGAATCCAGTCACCGGTACCAGCGTTCAGACGGCACCCAACAGGGTGCCGTGAACATAAATAGGCAATGCAATGGCCGTGAAGGTTGTTTCATCAGAAGGAGGATGGCATGGCCAAGGAGAAGTTTGACCGCAGCAAGCCCCACGTAAACATCGGTACGATTGGTCACGTCGACCACGGTAAGACCACCCTTACCGCAGCCATCACCAAGGTTCTCTCCGAGACCGAGGGCTGCAAGGCCGACTTCACCGCGTTCGACCAGATCGACAAGGCTCCCGAGGAGCGTCAGCGCGGCATCACCATTTCCGTTGCTCACGTCGAGTACGAGACCGCCGAGCGTCACTACGCTCACGTCGACTGCCCGGGCCACGCCGACTACATCAAGAACATGATTTCCGGCGCTGCTCAGATGGACGGCGCAATCCTGGTTATCGCCGCTACCGACGGCCCCATGGCCCAGACCCGCGAGCACATCCTCCTCGCCCGTCAGGTCGGCGTTCCCTACATCATCGTCTTCCTGAACAAGTGCGACATGGTTGACGACGAGGAGCTCATCGACCTCGTTGAGATGGAGACCCGTGAGCTCCTCTCCGAGTACGACTTCCCCGGCGACGACCTGCCCATCGTCCGTGGCTCCGCTCTGAAGGCCCTCGAGGGCGACCAGGGCCAGTGGCGTGACGCCATCCTCGAGCTCATGCACGAGGTTGACACCTACATCCCCACGCCTGCCCGCGACAACGAGAAGCCGTTCCTGATGGCTATCGAGGACGTCATGACCATTTCCGGCCGTGGCACCGTCGCCACCGGCCGTGTCGAGCGCGGCATGCTGACCCTCAACTCTCCGGTCGAGATCGTCGGCATCAAGGAGACCCAGAGCTCCGTCGCCACCGGCATCGAGATGTTCCGCAAGACCATGGACTCCTGCGAGGCTGGCGACAACGTCGGCATCCTGCTCCGCGGCATCAAGCGCGAGCAGATCGAGCGCGGCCAGGTTCTCTGCAAGCCGGGTTCGGTTACCCCGCACACCAAGTTCACCGGTGAGATCTACGTCCTCACCAAGGAGGAGGGTGGCCGTCACACCCCGTTCTTCAGCGGCTATCGTCCCCAGTTCTACTTCCGCACCACCGACGTCACCGGCGACATCCAGGAGCTCCGTGACCAGAACGGCGGCAAGGTCGAGATGGCTATGCCTGGCGACCACATCACCGTCGTCTGCGAGCTGATCCACCCGATTGCCATGGAGCAGGGCCTCAAGTTCGCTATTCGCGAGGGTGGCCACACCGTCGGCGACGGCCGCGTCTCCACCATCGAGGACTAGTACTTCTTCCTCGCCTGAGATTGGCCAAGGGCCTGGCACTTCGGTGTCAGGCCCTTTTCTTGCCAAAAGCGATGCGAAAGGGATACACCCTTGATACGTAGGGGTCCCACCCTTTCGTATCGCGATACGAAAGGGTGGGACCCCTACGTATCGGTGTATCGGGCCAATCTGGTTCATTTGTGGACATAGTGTAATGGTTGACACGAGTACCCGGTCGATGCTAGTGTTATCCATTGCGCCGCTATCGAGACCGTTCGGCGGCGGCGAGACTATTTGGAGGATTCAATGCGCACACTGGTTACTCTCGCGTGCACCGAGTGCAAGCGTCGTAATTACACCACCGACAAGAACAAGGCCAACAACCCCGACCGCATGGAGTTGAAGAAATATTGCCCGTGGTGCAAGAAGCACACTGTTCATAGGGAAACCCGCTAGAATAGTGCTAACACAGGCCAGTAGCTCCAATGGTAGAGCGGCGGTCTCCAAAACCGTTTGTTGAGGGTTCGAGTCCTTCCTGGCCTGCCAGATCACTTCACCGGCTTTCCCTTCGGGGTTAGCCGGTTTCTATGATATAGGGGCATCCGTCCGCAGGAAGTAGGAGAGATGGCAAACAAGGATCGTCAGAAGAGAACCGAGCGTCAGGCCCGTGCCCGCGAGCGCGAGGCCCTCGAGGTCGCCCGTGCAGCGAGCACCGCAAGCGACGGTAAGGGCTCTTCCAAGGCTGTTGCCAAGGCAGCTCCCACCAAGGAGGAGATCGCCAAGAAGCAGAACAGCTTCTTTGGCCGCATCCGCACCTACATCCAGGACGTCCGCACCGAGATGCACCGCGTCGTGTGGCCGTCCAAGACGGAGCTCAAGAACTACTCCGTGGCCGTCATGGCCATGCTCGTCATCTTTGGCGTGGCCGTGTGGGCCATCGACACCGGCTTCGTGGCCCTTCTCGTGGGCTTCACGGGCCTGAGGGGGTAGCCAGATGGCCAAGCGTTGGTACGTGGTCCACACCTATTCTGGGTACGAGAACAAGGTCAAGAACGACCTTGAGCATCGCATCGAGACCTATGGCCTCGAGGACCAGATTGTGGACATCCAGATCCCGACCGAGGAGATCACCGAGGTCAAGGATGGCGGCAAGCGCGAGACCAAGGAATCCAAGGTCTTCCCGGGCTATGTCCTCGTCCGCATGGAGGTCGACGACAACTCCTGGGCCGTCGTGCGCAACACCCCCGGCGTGACCGGCTTTGTGGGCATCGACGGCAAGCCGACGCCCCTGCGCCGCTCCGAGTACAACAAGATCATGCGCCGCACCAACCCGGCCGGCGCGGTCGCTCCCAAGCACACCACGACCACCAACCTCGAGCCCGGCATGTCCGTGAAGGTGATCTCCGGCCCGCTTGCCGACTTTGACGGCAGCGTGTCCGAGGTCATGCCCGAGGCTGGCAAGGTCCGCGTCATGCTTACCATCTTTGGTCGCGAGACCCCCGTCGAGCTCACGCTCGACCAGGTGGTGACCATCGTCTAGTCCTGGCAACCCCAGTCGGCCCCGTAATCGGTGAGGATTGCTTCTCGGGTGCTGACGTGTTGATACGAACACATCTACCCTAAAGGAGGCCCATCATGGCCAAGAAGCAAGTCACGCGCTTCATCAAGCTCCAGATTCCGGCCGGCCAGGCCAACCCCGCTCCTCCCGTCGGCCCCGCGCTTGGTGCTGCCCAGGTCAACATCATGCAGTTCTGCCAGGCGTTCAACGCCGCGACGTCCGACAAGGCGGGCGACATCATCCCCGTCGAGATCACCGTCTACGAGGACCGCACCTTCGACTTCGTGTGCAAGACCCCTCCGGCGGCGCACCTCATCAAGAAGGAGCTCGGCCTCAAGAGCGGCTCTGGCGTTCCCCAGCGCGACAAGGTCGGCCAGCTCACGCAGGAGCAGCTCACCAAGATCGCCGAGATCAAGATGCCGGACCTCAACGCCAACGACATCGAGGCTGCCAAGAAGATCGTCGCCGGCACCGCGCGCTCCATGGGCGTAACAATAGCGGAAGACTAGCAACTACGTTTGAGCTGCAGGTTCAATAGAGACGGCAGCACAAACTGGTGGGAAGCGGCCCAGACCTTAGCCGCAGGGTTCTCCTGTTCCCTGTAGGCGACTTCACGAAGTGCTGAGCCGGAAGGGAACAGGAGAACCCACAATAGTGGGTAAACGAAGTGGGAGGGCTGGGCAAGCCCGATTAACCACAAGGAGGTAGGAATTATGCCTAAGCATGGCAAGAAGTACAAGGAGGCTGCCGCCAAGGTCGAGCGCAAGCTCTACAGCCCCAAGGCCGCCATGGAGCTCGTGAAGGAGCTCGCTGGCGCCAAGTTTGACGAGACTGTCGAGTGCTCCGTCCGCCTGGGTGTCGACACCCGTAAGGCTGACCAGAACGTCCGTGGCTCCATCTCGCTGCCCAACGGCATCGGCAAGGATGTGCGCGTCGCCGTGTTCGCCGAGGGCGAGAAGGCCCGCGAGGCCGAGGCCGCTGGCGCCGACGTCATCGGCTCCGACGACCTGGTTGCCCAGATCCAGGCTGGCGACATCAACTTTGACGCCTGCATCGCCACGCCCAACATGATGGGCAAGGTCGGCCGCCTTGGTCGTATCCTTGGTCCCCGTGGCCTCATGCCCAACCCCAAGCTCGGCACCGTGACCATGGACGTCGCCAAGATGGTTGGCGAGCTCAAGGCCGGCCGCGTCGAGTATCGTGCCGACCGTTACGGCATCTGCCACGTGCCCATGGGCAAGGTCTCCTTTGACACCGAGAAGCTCGTCGAGAACTACGGCGCGCTGCTCACCGAGCTCATCCGCGTGAAGCCGTCCACGGCCAAGGGCCGCTACGTCAAGTCCGTGACGTTCTCGTCCACCATGGGCCCGGGCGTCAAGGTCGACCCGCTGCGCACCCGCGACTTCATGGCCGACTAGTTCGCGCTTGTCACATCGCGTGTTGAGGGCGCCCTTCGGGGCGCCCTTTTCTTCCTGAGCGCGTGATACGTAGGGGTGGGACCCTTTCGTATCGCGATACGAAAGGGTCCCACCCCTACGTATCACGTATGGTGCGGTGCACGGTTTCTCCACGTGAGCGGCTTGACAGCAAAGCCGCAAGCTGGCAATATACCTATTTGCACATTGCACGTCCGCTGCCAAAGACAGCCGGTGCCGCAAGGCTTAATGGGTTCGCCCGCCTGCCGAGGTGGTCTTAAGATTGCTCCTTATGACCCCGTTTGGCTGCGCCAGGCGGGGTCTTTGCGTAAGGGCCCGCCCAGTGGCGGAAGTGCCTGATTCGCAAAAGAAGGAGGTGTAAGAAATGCCAGCACAGTCCAAGTACGACATGCTCGAGAAGGTCAACGCGTCGCTCGACGCCTCCAAGGGCTTCTATGTCATCGACTACCGTAGCCTTACGGTGAAGGAGTCCCAAGAGCTTCGTCGCGCCCTGCGCGAGGCCGGTGGCGTCATGAAGGTGTACAAGAACAACATCGTCAAGATCGCCCTCGAGAAGGCCGAGCTGCCCACGCTCGACGAGACCCTCGTGGGAACCTGCGCCTACGTGTTCTTTGACAGCGACCCCGTCAGCCCCGCAAAGGTGCTCAAGGAGTTCGCCAACAAGACCAAGAAGACGGAGGTCCTCGGCGGTATCGCCGACGGCGCGGCCCTTACGGCCGACGAGGCCAAGGCTTACGCAGAGCTCCCGAGCTACGAAGAGCTCATGGCCCAGCTCGTGTACGTCATCGCAGCACCGATGCGCGGCCTGATGACCGTTGTCAACGGCCCCGCTCGCGGACTGGCCCTCGTTACGAAGGCCATTTCCGAGAAGGAGGCAGCATAGGCTGCGTCCGCACCGTTCGTTACCTAGCACGGACGCGAAGGACGCGTCCACTACCACAAAAGGAGTCATACCATGACCGTTGAAGAGCTCGTTGCCGAGATTGAGAAGCTTACCCTGCTCGAGGCCGCTGACCTCGTGCACGCCCTCGAGGACAAGTTTGGCGTTTCCGCCGCTGCCCCCGTGGCCGTCGCCGCTGCCGCTCCTGCCGCCGCTGAGGAGGTCGAGGAGAAGACCAACTTTGACGTTGAGCTGACCTCCTTCGGCTCCAACAAGATCGCCGTCATCAAGGTCGTCCGTTCCCTCACCTCCCTTGGCCTCAAGGAGGCCAAGGAGGCCGTTGAGAGTGCCCCCAAGGTCATCATCGAGGGCGCCAAGAAGGACGACGCCGAGGCTGCCAAGGCTCAGCTCGAGGAGGCCGGCGCCACCGTCACCCTGAAGTAACTTCAGGCTCACAGCGCTTCTTGCAAAGGGGTCGGGCATCGCGCCCGGCCCCTTTTTGATACGTAGGGGTGGGACCCTTTCGTATCGCACGATACGAAAGGGTCCCACCCCTACGTATCGGTCAGGCAATCGGTGAGCGGGGGATGGCTGAGTCAAATACGCCACAGGGCAAAATCGCCACAACACCTTCACATTTGCATTTATCGTTTTTGCAGGTAGATGGCGAGCATTTCTATATAGTCGAAAATCACCAACTTGTCAAGAACTTTTCGTTGACGCAAATCCCAGAGTCCGATACATTATTACGTTGCGCAACTGCCGCCTTTTTACACAATTGAGGAGGATTTGCCTGGTGACTACACATAACAAAACCGTTGCCACGCAGCCGGAAAAGCGTGAGAGGGTCAGCTTCAGCAAGATCCCTCAGACCATGGCGCTGCCCAACCTTATCGCGGTCCAGAAGGAGTCGTTTGAGCACTTCATGACCGACGGGCTCGCCGAGTCCTTTGCCGAGTTCTCACCCATCCAGAACTCCGCGGGCACCATGGAGGTGACGTTTGGCGAGCACCAGTTTGGCGACGCGCCAAGCAGCATCGCCGAATGCCGCGCCAAGGACATCTCCTACCAGGCGCCCCTCTTCGTGGAGGTGCGCTTCGTCAACAAGGAGACCGGCGAAATCAAGGAACAGCTCGTCTTCATGGGCGACTTCCCGCTCATGACCGACCGAGGCACCTTTGTCATCAACGGCACCGAGCGCGTCGTCGTGTCGCAGCTCGTCCGCTCGCCCGGCGTGTACTTCTCCTCCGAGGTCGACAATGGCGTGCGGGTGCACCACGTGCAGTTCATCCCCGCGCGTGGCGCCTGGCTCGAGTTTGAGGTCGACAAGCACGGCCACCTGGTCGTCTCCATCGACCGCAAGCGTCGCCAGAGCGCGACCGTGCTGCTGCGCGCCCTCGGCATCGCCGAGACCGACGACGAGGTCATGAACCTCCTCGGCGACTCCGACGTCGTCCGCTCCACCATCGAGCGCGACGTCGCCACCACGCGCGAGGACGCCCTGATCGAGATCTACCGTCGTCAGCGCCCCGGCGAGCCTCCCACCGTCGACTCCGCCCGCTCCCTCATCGAGGGCCTCTACTTCAACAACCAGCGCTATGACTTGGCCCGCGTTGGTCGTTACAAGATCAACAAGAAGCTCGGCCTGGACATCGCGGCAGACGAGAAGGTCCTCACGGCCGAGGACATCGTCTCCGCCCTGCGCTACCTCCTCGCGCTCCACGAGGGCGACACCGACAAGAAGCTCGATGACATCGACCACTTTGGCAACCGCCGCGTCCGCACCGTGGGCGAGCTCGTGCAGAACCAGTTCCGCATCGGCATGAGCCGCATGGAGCGCGTCATCCGCGAGCGCATGGCTAGCCAGGATGCCGACGACATCACCCCGCAGAGCCTCATCAACATCCGCCCGATCGTGGCGGCCATCAAGGAGTTCTACGGCTCCTCGCAGCTGTCGCAGTTCATGGACCAGTCCAACCCGCTGGCAGGCCTCACCCACAAGCGCCGCCTGTCCGCGCTTGGCCCTGGCGGCCTCGCCGGCCACAAGAGTGGCTCCAGCCGCCGCACCAACGTGCCGACGGCCGTCCGCGACGTCCACAACAGCCACTACGCGCGCATGTGCCCGATCGAGACCCCCGAAGGCCCCAACATCGGCCTCATCGGCTCGCTCGCGCTCTACTCCCACGTCAACGACTACGGCTTCATCGAGGCGCCGTACCGTCGCGTGGTTGACGGCAAGGTCACCGACGAGATCGACTGGATGACCGCCGACGAGGAGGAGGACCATAACATCGCGCCGGCCAACACCCCCGTCGACCCCAAGACGGGCGAGTTCGTGCGCGTCAACAGCAAGGGCAAGGTCGTCAAGGCCGAGCGCATCGTCGCCCGCACCCGCGACTTCGACGGTTCCTTTGGCGCTCCCGCCGAGGTTGACGTCGCCGACGTCGACTACATGGACGTCTCGCCGCGCCAGCTGCTGTCCGTGGCCGCCAACCTCATTCCGTTCCTCGAGCACGACGACGCAAAGCGTACCCTCATGGGCGCCAACATGCAGCGTCAGGCCGTGCCCCTGATCCGCGCCACCGCGCCGTACGTGGGAACTGGCCTTGAGAGCGCGGCCGCCCACGACTCCGGCGAGCTCATCGTCGCCAACGCCGAGGGCACTGTCATCGAGGTCGACGCCGCCCACGTGGTGGTCGACACCGCCGACGGCCCCGAGCGCTACGACCTCCCCAAGTACCAGCGCTCCAACCAGAGCACCTGCATCAACCACCGTCCCGTCGTCTCGGTGGGCCAGCACGTCGCTGCCGGCCAGCCGCTGACCGACGGTCCCTCCGTCGACCAGGGCGAGCTTGCCCTGGGCACCAACCTCACCGTGGCGTACATGCCGTGGGAGGGCTACAACTACGAGGACGGCATCATCGTCTCTGAGCGCGTCGTCCAGCAGGACCTGCTGACCTCGGTCAACATCTCCCGCCACGAGATCGACGCCCGCGACACCAAGCTGGGCCCGGAGGAGATCACCCGCGAGATCCCCAACCTGTCTGAGGACATGCTGGCCAACCTCGACGATGACGGCATCATCCGCATCGGCGCCGAGGTCGGACCTGGCGACATCCTGGTCGGCAAGGTCACGCCCAAGGGCGAAACGGCCCTCACCGCCGAGGAGCGCCTGCTCCGCGCCATCTTTGGCGCCAAGGCCCACGACGTGCGCGACACCTCGCTCAAGATGCCCCACGGCGCCTACGGCCGCGTGGTCGACGTCGTGCGCTTCAGCCGCGAGGCGGGCGACGACCTCCCGCCGGGAGTCAACGAGCTCGTCCGCGTCTTCGTCGCGCAGCGCCGCAAGATCCAGCAGGGCGACAAGATCTCCGGTCGCCACGGCAACAAGGGCGTCGTCTGCAACGTCCTGCCCGTGGAGGATATGCCCTACATGGCTGACGGCACCCCCGTCGACGTGCTGCTCGACCCGCTGGGCGTCCCCTCGCGTATGAACGTCGGCCAGCTGCTCGAGTGCCACCTGGGCTGGGCTGCCGCCCACGGCTGGGACACCGAGAACGCCGACTCCAAGGACGTCGTCGAGGGACCGATGTTCGTCTCGACGCCCGTCTTTGACGGCGCCACCGACGAGGAGGTCGCGGAGGCCATCCGTCGTTCCAACGTCAACCTCATGAACAAGGCCACGCGCGACTACGGCGAGCACATGCGCGCCGAGTTCGTCCCGCAGCTCAACGACAAGGGCAAGGTCACCCTGTACGACGGCCGCACCGGCGAGCCCTACGAGAACCCGATCACCGTGGGCGTGAGCTACATCCTCAAGCTCGGCCACATGGTGGACGACAAGATCCACGCCCGTTCGACCGGCCCGTACAGCCTCGTCACGCAGCAGCCTCTGGGCGGCAAGGCCCAGTTTGGCGGCCAGCGCTTCGGCGAGATGGAGGTGTGGGCGCTGTATGCCTACGGCGCCGCCAACGTCCTGCAGGAGATCCTCACCGTCAAGTCCGACGACACCAACGGTCGCGTCAAGACCTACGAGTCCATCGTCAAGGGCGAGAACGTCCCCGACGCCGGCATCCCCGAGTCCTTCAAGGTCCTCGTCAAGGAGATCCGCTCGCTCGCGCTCGACATCGAGCCCATCTCCTACCGCAAGCGCGAGGAGACCAGGACCGCGGCTACCGCGCGTGCGGTCGACGCCGTCGACGTGTTTGCCGGTGCCTCCAGCGCCGATGACCTCATTGGCGGCTTTGCCGGCAATGCCGACCAGGACGTCGAGGTTCTGATTGGCGACTTCACCAACGATAAGGAGTAGCGCAGTGGCAGATTTTGACACCACAGATTTTGACGCCATTAAGATCTCCCTCGCCTCCGCAGACGAGATCCGTAGCTGGTCGCACGGCGAGGTCAAGAAGCCCGAGACCATCAACTACCGCACGCTCAAGCCCGAGAAGGACGGCCTGTTCTGCGAGAAGATCTTCGGACCGGTCAAGGACTGGGAGTGCGCCTGCGGCAAGTACAAGGGCATCCGCTTCAAGGGCATCGTGTGCGAGCGCTGCGGCGTCGAGGTCACGAGCGCCAAGGTGCGCCGCGACCGCATGGGCCACATCGAGCTTGCCGCTCCCGTGAGCCACATCTGGTACTTCAAGAGCCCGACGAGCTTCCCGCTGGCCCGCCTGCTCGACATCAAGAGCAAGGACCTCGAGAAGATCCTCTACTTCGCGAGCTACGTCATCACCTTCGTCGACGTGGAGGCCCGCGAGGCCGACGCCGCCGACCTCAAGGAGGAGCTGCAGGCCGACCTCGAGGAGCTCGACGCCGAGCGCGACGACGAGATCGCGCGCCTCAAGGCCCAGGGCGAGGGCGGCGACGAGTTTGGCGAGCTCGAGCCCCTCTCCGCCGACGAGATCCGCGCCGGCATCGCCGACCTCGAGGAGGAGTACGAGGAGGAGAAGCAGCTCCGTCGCGAGGCCTTCGAGAAGTTCATGCAGCTCGAGGAGCGCGAGCTCATCTCCGACGAGAGCCTCTTCACCGAGATGCGCCGCTACTACTCCATCTACTTCAAGGGCGGCATGGGCGCCGAGGCCGTGCGCGACCTGCTGCGTTCCGTGGACCTGGGCCGCGAGGCCGAGGAGCTGCGCGCCATCATCGCCTCCGAGGAGGCCCAGAAACAGCGCCGCGAGAAGGCCGTCAAGCGTCTCGAGATCGTCGACGCCTTCCTCAAGGGCAACAACGACCCGGCCAACATGATCTTGGACGTCATCCCCGTGATCCCGCCCGACCTGCGCCCGATGGTGCAGCTCGACGGCGGCCGCTTTGCGGCGTCCGACCTCAACGACCTGTACCGCCGCGTCATCAACCGCAACAACCGCCTCAAGCGCCTGCTCGACCTCGACGCCCCGGCGATCATCGTCAACAACGAGAAGCGCATGCTCCAGGAGTCCGTGGACGCGCTCTTTGACAACGGCCGCCGTGGCCGTCCCGTCACCGGCCGTGGCGGGCGTCCGCTCAAGTCGCTGGCCGAGGCCCTCAAGGGCAAGCAGGGCCGCTTCCGTCAGAACCTGCTCGGCAAGCGCGTCGACTACTCCGGCCGTTCGGTTATCGTCGTCGACCCGCACCTCAAGCTGCACCAGTGCGGCCTGCCCTCGACCATGGCGCTCGAGCTCTTCAAGCCCTTCGTCATGCGTCGCCTGGTCGAGCTGGGCAAGGTCGAGAACATCAAGGGCGCCAAGCGTGCCATCGACCGCTCCGCGCCGGCCGTCTGGGACGTGCTCGAGGAGGTCATCACCGACCGTCTCGTGCTGCTCAACCGCGCACCGACCCTGCACCGCCTGTCCATCCAGGCCTTCGAGCCGGTCCTTGTCGAGGGCAAGGCCATCCACCTGCACCCGCTGGTGTGCGCCCCCTTCAACGCCGACTTCGACGGCGACCAGATGTCCGTGCACGTGCCGCTGTCCACGCTGGCCCAGACCGAGGCCCGCGTGCTCATGCTCTCGGCCAACAACCTGCGCTCGCCGGCTTCCGGCAAGGTGCTGACCGTCCCGTCGCAGGACATGGTCTTTGGCGTGTACTTCCTCACCACCGAAAAGGACGGCGCCAAGGGCGAGGGCCGCGTCTTCGCGAGCTTTGCCGACGCCATGAACGCCTACGACTGCCGCGACAACGTCGACATCCAGGCCAAGGTGTCCGTGCGCGTGTCCTCTGCTGACGCCAACTACTACACCGACGACGAGCGCGCGATCTTCCGCGTGGTCACGGGCCGTGGCACCTACGAGGACTTTGACGTCACCGACCACCCGGTGCGCATCGAGACCACGCTCGGCCGCGTGATCTTCAACCTGCAGTGCCTGCCCGACGACTATCCGTTCATGAACTACAAGATGGTCAAGGGCGACGTGAGCAGCCTGGTCAACGACTGCTGCGACCGCTACAGCACCGCCGAGGTCGAGCCGATCCTGGACGCCATCAAGCAGACCGGCTTCCACTACGCCACGCGCGCGGGACTTACCATCTCCGTGTGGGACGCCGCGATCCCCGAGACCAAGCCCGAGCTTCTTGCCGAGGCGCAGGAGAAGGTCGACGAGATCAACGAGTACTACGAGGACGGCTTCCTGAACGAGCAGGAGCGCCACACCGAGGTCGTCAACGCCTGGACCGAGTGCACCGAGGAGCTGGGCTCCCAGATGCTCGAGGGCTTTGCCGAGGATAACCCCATCTACATGATGGCTGACTCCGGCGCCCGTGGTTCCAAGACGCAGCTGCGCCAGCTCGCAGGCATGCGCGGCCTCATGGCCGACATGTCCGGCGAGACCATCGACCTGCCCATTAAGGCAAACTTCCGCGAGGGCCTCGAGCCGCTGGAGTACTTCATCTCCACCTACGGCGCCCGTAAGGGCCTGGTCGACACGGCCTCGCACACGTCCGACTCCGGTTACCTGACCCGTCGTCTCGTCGACGTGGCGCAGGACGTCATCGTCCGCGAGGAGGACTGCGGCACCGACGAGGGCGTGACCTACGCGCTCAAGAAGCCGGGCGAGACCAACCTCGACTCCGACCTGATCGGCCGCTGCGCCCTCAACGACATCGTCGCCCCCGAGTCGGGCGAGGTGCTCATTCCTGCCGGCGGCTACATCGAGTCCACCGACGACCTGCAGCGCCTGTGGGATGCGGGCCTGCGCAAGGTCGAGCTGCGCGCACTTCTCACCTGCAAGTCCAAGTACGGCGTCTGCCAGCGCTGCTACGGCTGGGACCTCTCCACGAGGCGTCCGGTCAATATCGGCACGGCGGTCGGCGTCATCGCCGCCCAGTCCATCGGCGAGCCGGGCACGCAGCTGACGATGCGCACCATTCACTCCGGCGGCGTCGCGGGCGCTGACGACATCACGCAGGGCCTCCCGACGGTCGCCCGCATGTTCGACGTCGTCGGCAACGTCAACGAGAAGATCCTGGGCCGCGAGGCCGACCTGGCCCCGTACTCCGGCCGCCTGCGCATCACGCCTGAGCAGACCGAGTACCTCATCCAGATCCTGGACATCGACGACGAGACCCGCATCCTGTCCGAGTGGCGCGTGCCTGCCTCGGTGCGCTTCATGCCGGGCTTCGAGGACGGCGTGGAGGTCCGCGCCGGCGACCAGATCACCCGCGGCTTCGTCAACTTCCGCAAGCTGCGCAAGCTGACCGACATCGAGTCGACGATGCACACCTTCGTCGAGTCCGTCAAGGACGTCTACACCAGCCAGGGCGTCGACCTCAACGACAAGCACATCGAGGTCATCGCGCGCCAGATGCTGCGCCGCGTCCAGGTCACCAACCCCGGCGACTCCACCTACCTGCTGGGCCAGTACGTCGACCGCTACGTGTTTGCCGACAGCGTCCGCAACATCACGCTGGCCGGCGGCACCCCGCCTGAGGCCGAGCCCGTCATCCTGGGCACCCTCAAGGTGGCCAGCTCCATCGACTCCTGGCTGTCCAGCGCGTCGTTCATCCGCACTGCGGGCGTCCTGACCGAGGTTGCCATCGAGGGCGACGTCGACCACCTGCTCGACCTCAAGTCCAACGTCATCGTGGGCAAGAAGATTCCGGCAGGCACTGGCCTCAAGGCCTACGACGACGTCAAGCTGACCTACCACGGCCAGAAGATCGACGGCCCCACGAGCCCGCTGGCCAAGAGCCTGCCCGAATGGGCGCCCGACAGCCTCAAGGGCATCGAGGAGCAGTTGCCCAAGCAGCTCGACTGGGTCGGTGACGACTACGGCTTTGGCGGCGTGTACTCCAAGAACGGCCGCACGCTGTCCTCCGAGGACGCCAAGCTGTACCTGTTTGACGACCTGGGCGTCTCTCAGCGCTGGACCAACAAGTTCAGCGAGGTGGGCATCGAGACGGTGGGCGATCTCATCGGCAAGACCGAGGATGACCTGCTGCGCATCGACGGCATCGGCGCCAAGGCGATCGAGGAGCTACGCGACGGCCTCGAGGCCCGCGGCCTGCTCTACATCCTGGAGCCGGACGAGGACGAGGCCGACAGCGAGGATCTTTCCCAGCTGCTCAACATGGTGTTCTCGCCTGACGCGGGTGACGACATCATGCTCGGCACGGCCGCGCCGTCCAAGCGCACCTACGATGACGACGAGCTCATCGGCGGCAGCGACGACTCGCTCATCAGCGACCAGATCATCAACGAGGACCTGGGCTCGCTGCAGGACCTGCTGAGCCAGGTCGAGCGCAACGAGGAAGAGCTTCTCGACTAAAAGGGGATACCCGATACGAAAGGGTGGGACCCCTACGTATCACTTGATACGTAGGGGTCCCACCCTTTCGTATCGGCCGTTTGTCTCGCGCACGTTACGCGACCACCATTTCGAGCTTCAGCAGTGATAGAGTGTCTCCAACGCATCCAAAGGAAGAGGAACCACCATGGAGCCCGCCAACCTGCAGAATCGCAAGGACGTCGCCAACCGCATCCGCTCGCTGCGTGAGGACAACGACCTCACCATCGAGGACATGGCTGCCGCGACCGGCCGTTCGCCCCAGGAGTACGCCGCGCGCGAGAGCGGCGACATGGACCTGACCTTCACCTTCGTCTACAAGTGCGCCAAGAAGTTCGGCGTCGACGTGGTCGAGCTGCTGACTGGTGAGAGCCCGCGCCTCAAGCACTACGAGATCGTCCGTCAGGGCGAGGGCCTGCCGCTCGAGCGTCACACCGACTTCCACTACCTGCACAAGGCGCCGCACTTCAAGAACCGCCTGGGCGAGACGTTCCTGGTCGACGTGCCCTACCAGCCGCAGAGCCAGAACGAGCCCATCCACCTTTCGTACCACGAGGGCCAGGAGATGGACTTTGTCCTCAAGGGCCGCCTGCGCTTCCGCTTTGAGGACCACTTCGAAGAGGTCAGCGCCGGCGACACGCTGTACTACGACTCCGGCCGTGGCCACGGCATGATCGCCATCGGCGGCGAGGACGCGCAGATTCTGGCCGTGGTCTTTGACCCCGAGCGCAAAGAGATTATCTAGGCATCGCCCGCCTTCCTGCGGACGGTGCCGTTAACCCAATACTGACCACGCGCGTCGGCTGACGCAGGGGTCTGGCCATGCATGCCGCCCGCCGCCGACGAATCTCTTTGCAAAGGAAACCACACCCATGCGCTACCTCAGCGAAAACTACCTCTCAGAAAGTCGCGACAGAAACGGCCAGATCGCGCACATCTCCCTCCATTATCCCGAGACCTTCAACTGGGCATACGACGTGGTGGACGACATCGCCACGGTGGAGCCCGAGCGCCCCGCGATGCTGTGGTGCAACCCGGAGGGGGAGGAGCACCGCTTTACCTTCGGCGAGATGAAGTACTGGTCCGACAAGTGCGCAAACTTCCTGGTGGCGCAGGGCATCCGCAAGGGTGACGCGGTGCTGGTCATCCTCCGACGCCACTACCAGTTCTGGATCTGCGCGCTGGCGCTGCACAAGATCGGCGCGCTCTTGGTGCCTGCCACCTTCATGCTGCGCGAGCACGACCTGGAGTACCGCCTGCAGGCCGCCGGCATCAAGGCCGTGGTCTGCACGGACGCCGGCGCCATCGCCGACGTGTGCGACGCGGTGGCCCCCAACTGCCCTGAGCTGCAGATCAAGATCCTGGTTGCGGCTGGTGGCGCGGGCCTGCAGGTGAGCGAGCCGAGCTTTGAGCCGAGCCGCCATCGCGCGCTCTCCGGCCCCGAGCACATCTGCGAGCTGACCGCCCATCGCGAGGGTTGGGTCGACTTCAACTCGGGCGTGCGCGCCGCGAGCGACTTCTGGGGGCGCATCGCGACGACGGTGCACGAGCCCATGATCATGTACTTCTCGTCCGGCACCTCGGGCAACCCCAAGATGGTGCTGCACGACTACACCTACGCGCTGGCCCACACCATCACCGCCAAGCTCTGGCACAACGTGGTGGGTGACGACGGGTTGCACTTCACCATCGCCGACACGGGCTGGGGCAAGGCCGTGTGGGGCAAGTTCTATGGCCAGTGGACGATGGAGGCGTGCGTCTTCACGTACGACTTCGACCGCTTCCACGCCGACGACATCTTGGGGCTCATCGATCGCTACGGCGTGACGACGCTGTGCTGCCCGCCGACGATGTATCGCCTGATGATGCAGGCCGACATCAGCCGGTATCGCCTGAACTCGCTCGTGTACTGCACGACGGCGGGCGAGGCGCTCAACCCCGACCTGTACGACTTCTGGAAGGAGCACACGGGGCTGACCATCTACGAGGGCTTTGGCCAGACCGAGACGCCGCTCACGGTGGCGAACCTCAATGGGTCCAAGCCGCGGCCGGGTTCGATGGGCAAGATCGTGCCGCTGTACGACATCCGCGTGCTGCGCGAAGACGGCACCGAGTGCGAGGACGGCGAGACGGGCGAGATCTGCATCCGCTACCCGGAGGACCACAAGCCCGAGGGCATCATGATCGGCTACTACCGCAATCCCGAGAAGACCGCCGAGGCCATCCATGACGGCTGGTACCACACGGGCGACACGGCGTGGCGCGACGAGGACAACTACCTGTGGTACGTGGGCCGCAACGACGACGTGATCAAGAGCTCCGGCTACCGCATTGGGCCGACCGAGATCGAGAGCGTGCTGCTGCAGCATGCGGCCGTGCGCGAGTGCGCCGTCACCGGCGTGCCCGACCCGGTGCGCGGCAAGGCCGTGAAGGCGACCATCGTGCTGGCGCCGGGATTTGAGGGGACGCCCGAGCTCACCAAGGAGCTGCAGACCTACGTCAAGCGCGAGACCGCGCCGTACAAGTTCCCGCGCATCATCGACTACGTGGACGAGTTGCCCAAGACCGTCAACGGCAAGATCCGGCGCGTGGCCATCCGCAAGCGCGACGAGGAGCTGGCGGCCAAGGAGGTCGCCGACCACGACAAGCGCGACGGCCTGATCTAACCTGACTCACAAGGGTCCCACCCCTACGTATCGCCGATACGTAGGGGTGGGACCCTTTCGTATCAGTCAACGTTACCCTTTCGTGTACAGGTGGGTAACGGTTGGTCACGTGCGCAAATCAGGTGGTATAACTCTCCACATGGAAATGCATGCACACACCACCAGCCTCCTGGCCCTCCTGCTTCTTAGCTAGGCGCTTCCGCGAGCAAGCGGTCGCGCCCTTAACCGTGTGCATTGCCGCCCTGTCGGCGCCTCACTCCCAAACTCACAGATTCAGCGAAGACAGGAGTCCCTCGCATGAAGCTCGCATTCTCTACCATCGGCTGCCCGTCATACTCGTGGCTCGACGTCTACCCCATGGCCAAGGACCTGGGCTTTGACGGCATCGAGATCCGCGGCATCCAGGGCCGCGCCTTCGCCCCGTCCACGCCGCCCTTCCATCCCAACCGCCGCGCCCGCACGCGCGCGCAGCTCGAGCGCCTGGGCCTCGAGATCCCGTGCTTCTCGTCCAACTGCGAGCTGGCTGACGACAGCCTGCGCGAGGACAACATCAACGAGGTCACGCGCTACATCGAGCTCGCAAGCGACATGGGCACCCCCTTCGTGCGCGTGCTCCTTTCCCGCGACATTCACCCGGTGGGCTACGTGGACGATGACTACGTCGTCTCGCTCCTCAAGTACCTGGGCGAGATCGCGCAGGTCTACGACGTGACGGTGCTCATCGAGACCACCTCGGAATACGCCGACACCGCGCGCCTGGCCCGCGTGCTCGACGCGGTGGGCATGGACAGCGTGGGAGCGCTCTGGGACATGCACCACCCGTACCGCTTCCAGGGCGAGGACCCCAAGACCACGGTGGCAAACCTCGGCCATCACCTGCGCTACTGCCAGGTCAAGGACTCCGTCGTCAAGGGCGACCGCATCGAATACCGCATGATGGGCGAGGGCGACCTGCCCCTCTACCAGATGTTCGACGAGCTGCGTGCCAGCGGCTACGACGGCTACGTCACCTTTGAGTGGGTCACCCGCTGGGCGCGCGACCTGGCCGTGGGCGAGGCGGGCATCGTCTTTCCGCAGTTCATCAACTACATGCGCACCTACCTTTCGGGTGGCGTGGCGGCGCCCGAGGCGCCCCGCCCCGAGATGGACCTCACGCCGGCGCCGGCGGCCACCACGCGCGTGGGCGAGCTCCAGCACTCGCTCACCAACGACGGCACCTACCCGTGGCCCAAGGAGCACCTGATCGACCTGACGTTCCCGCAGGTACTTGACCACATCTGCGACCTCTATCCCGAGCAGTACGCCTTCCGCTACACCGAGCCGGACAGCTACTACAACCCCCAGCCCGACGCAAACGGCGAGTACTACGTCCGCACGTACCCGCAGTTCCGCGACGACGTGGACGAGTTTGCCCGCTCGCTCATCGCCATGGGCGTGGGCCCGGGCGACAAGGTCGCCATCTGGGCCTCCAACGTGCCGCAGTGGTACCTCACCTTCTGGGCGGCGGTCAAGATCGGCGCGGTGCTGGTCACGGTCAACACCGGCTACAAGATCCACGAGCTGGAGTACCTGCTCACGCAGTCCGACACGCACACCCTCGTCATGATCGACAAGTACAAGGGCACGAGCTACCTCGACATCATCGACGAGCTCTTCCCCGAGATGGTCGGCGCGCGGGCAGGGGAGTGGCGCACGGCCAAGATGCCCTTCCTGCGCAACATCATCACCATCGACAGCAAGCACGAGGGCTGCTGGTCATGGGGCGAGGCGCTGGCCCAGGCGCCGCGCGTGAGCCAGGACGAGGTCGACCGCCGCTGCGCCGCCATCGACGTGCACGACGTCTGCAACATGCAGTACACCTCGGGCACCACGGGCTTCCCCAAGGGCGTCATGCTCACGCACTACAACGTGGTCAACAACGGCAAGGCCATCGGCGACTGCATGGACCTCTCCACGGGCGAGCGCATGATGATCCAGGTGCCCATGTTCCACTGCTTTGGCATGGTGCTGGCCATGACGGCCTCCATGACGCACGGCACGCAGATGAGCCCCATCCCCATCTTCAGCCCGCGCAAGTCGCTTGCGTGCATCACGCGCGAGAAGATCACCTGCTTCCACGGCGTGCCCACCATGTTCATCGCCATGATGAACACGCACCCCGCGTTTGAGGAGACGGACTTCAGCCACATGCGCACCGGCATCATGGCCGGCAGCCCCTGCCCCATCGAGAAGATGCGCGAGGTCGTCGAGAAGATGCACATGCGCGACATCTGCATCACCTACGGCCAGACCGAGGCCTCGCCCGCGACCACGATGAGCAAGACGACCGACACGCTCGAGCAGCGCGTGACCACCGTCGGCCTGCCGATCTTTGGCGTGGAGTGCAAGATCATCGACCCCGAGACGGGCATCGAGCTGGGCGACAACGAGCCGGGCGAGTTCTGCAGCCGCGGCTATAACACCATGAAGGGCTACTACAAGATGCCCGAGGCCACGGCGGCGGCCATCGACGAGGACGGCTGGCTGCACTCCGGCGACATCCTGCTGCGCCAGAGTGATGGCTACTACCGCGTGACCGGCCGCGTCAAGGACATGATCATCCGCGGCGGCGAGAACGTGTATCCCAAGGAGATCGAGGACTTCCTCTACACCTTCCCCAAGACCAAGGACGTGCAGGTCATTGGCGTGCCGGACAAGGTCTACGGCGAGGTCGTGCTGGCCGAGATCATCCTTGCGGAGGGCGAGACGGCCACCGAGGAGGAGGTCAAGGAGTTCTGCCGCGCCCGCGTGGCCAAGGAGAAGGTGCCCGAGTACGTGCGCTTTGTGGACGGTTTCCCCATGAACGAGGCTGGCAAGATTCAGAAGTACAAGATGCGCGAGCAGGCCGTGGAGCTGCTGGGCCTGCAGGACGCCGCCAGCATCGAGACGGCGTAGCAGCACAACCGATACGTAGGGGTGGGACCCTTTCGTATCGTCCGATACGAAAGGGTCCCACCCCTACGTATCGGACGAGACAGACGCGCCTTAATCTGGGTACCAGACAATGAAGCTACTATAGGAAGCGTCACGCATCGTGAACGGGATAGAAAGGCGCTTATATGAACACCAACAGCATGCGTGCCCTGGGTCTCTTGTCGGCAATGGCGCTCTGCGCCGCCGTGATGACCGGCTGCGGCCCCGCCGGCTGCTCCTCGACGCAGCCAACCAACACGCCCGAGGTCCAGAAGGCAGAGCAGAAGGTCTTCGAAGGCACCCTGTACAGCTTTGACGGCAGCCAGGCCGTCGTGCAGTACGACGGGACCAAGTACCCCCTGGACCTCTCCAACGCCACCATCACCTCCACGTCAATCAACGTGGGTGACGTCCTGGCCGTCACGTACGAGGGCACGCTCGACGCCAACAACCCCTCGGCCTACACCGTGGTCGCCGTCGATACCAAGGCCGACGTCGAAGGCTCCCACGAGCTGGTCGGCACGCTCGAGGACATCACCATGAACTCCGTCACGCTGCGCACGATCGACGGCCAAAAGCTCACCTTCAACGCCAACAACGCGCAGCATTCGTTTGCCTATGGCCTCGACCGCGGCAACTGGACCACCGTGGTCTACACCGGTGACCTCCAGGGCACCGACACCTCCAACATCTCCGTCGTGCGCATCCACGACATGGACACCGACTACGTCAAGGAGGTCAAGGCCAAGACCACCGTGCAGGACGTCGACGAGACCGCCTACGCCCTCCAGGACGTCGAGGTGCGCGACTCGTACATGATGGCCTCCAACGTGGTGGGCTCCGTCAAGGGCCAGGTGGGCGTCAAGGTCACGGGCCACTGCAACAACGGCTGGGACCGCATCGTCTTTGACGGCAAGGAGGCCTACGTCTACAGCTCCTACCTCACCACGCAGGCAAACGAGTCGACGAGCACGGACAACAAGGTCGAATCGCAGAAGGTCAAGCTCAAGGAGGTCAACGAGACGGTCTACGCCACGACCGACGCCACCGTCCGTGCGGGCTACTCCACCTCGGCCAAGCCCGTCGGTGCGCTCAAGGCGGGCACGCCCATCGTGAGGACCGGCGTCTGCGACAATGGCTGGTCGCGCGTGCGCTACAACGACCGCGTGGCCTTCGTGTACAGCGAGCTCCTGACCACCAAGAACCCGAACTCCGAGGTCAAGGGCGTCAAGGTGACCGCCGTGAACGAGACCGTGTACGTGGTGGTGGACGACGCCAACGTGCGCAAGAGCTGGTCGACCGATTCCGAGATCCTGGGCGACCTTAAGTACGGCGCCAAGGTGAGCAGGACTGGCATCTGCGACAACGGCTGGTCGCGCATCGTCTACAACGGCAAGGACGCCTACATCTACAGCGAGCTTGTCTCCAAGACAGACCCCAAGAAGACCGAAACGGTCACGATCTACAAGGTCAACGGCGTGGCCTGGACCACCACCGACAGCGAGGTCCGCGCGTCGTACACCAAGGACTCCGCCTCCCTGGGCAAGCTGGCCAAGGGCGACAAGGTGACGGTTACCGGCGTCACCGACAACAACTGGTCGCGCATCGACTTCAACGGCAAGGTCGGCTTCATCAACAACGACATGCTGACCTCGGTGGACCCCAACCCGGCGCCGAAGCCTGACGAGAAGAAGGACGAGGAGAAGAAGTCCGAGGAGAAGAAGGACGAAGAGAAGAAGGAAGAAGAGAAGAAGGACCAGGACCAGGGCAGCCAGGACCAGGAGAAGAAGGACCAGGACCAGGGCGGCCAGCAGGCTGACGACCAGGGCAAGCAGGACGAGCAGGTCGTCCCCGAGCCCGAGCCCACCGATCCGGCGGACGAGCAGGGCGAGCCCGAGGAGCCGGCTGACCAGGCCGACGACCAGGGCGCCGACCAGGCTGACGACCAGGGCACCGATGACCAGGGCGCCGACCAGGCCGATGACCAAAGTGCTGACGACCAGGGCACCGATGAGGGAGCCGACGACCAAGCCACCCCTGAGCCCGAGAACCAGGCCGACGTCCCCATTGAGGAGCACGACATCGAGGGCATCGTCGTGGGCTACAGCATCAACTCCATCACCATCCAGGTGGAGGGCGACTCCAGCTCCGCGGCCTCGGGCGACGCCACCTTCGACAGCGCCAAGGGCACCGCGCTCACGTTCTACACCTTTGACATCAGCGGCGCCGCGCAGGAGTACAGCAAGGGCGTCGACGAGGGCCTGGCGGTCAAGGTCACCTACACCGGCGAGCTGACCGACATGAGCAAGGTCCATGCCACCAAGGTCACGGACAGCGGCGTCAAGCAGCCCAAGGAAGTGAAGTTCCGCGGGACCATCCTCTCCACCACGGAGAACACGGTCACCATCAAGATCGCCGACGAGATCACGAACACCTTCAACTTCGAGGCCACGGGCCTGACAAAGGACGACCTGGTTGACGGCGCTCGCGTGATTGTCGTTGCCGACGTCAAGGACGCAAAGCTCGAGGACAACGTCTTCAAGGCGACCTCGATCACGATCGAGGAGTAGGTGATACAAAAGGGTGGGACCCCTTCGTATCAGTGATACGAAAGGGTCCCACCCTTTTGTATCGGGCGACGTGGCGCACCCCTGTTACGCCTTGGTATCGCATGCCAGCCAACCTGCGAATCCTCCACAAGTGGGTGGTATAACCATACACGCGAAACCCCGGCGCCAGAGAGGAGGCCCACCCATGCGCATCGAGGCCTCCGCAGTCGTCGTAAACGTGGTCGTACGCTAAGGCACAGCCTGCTGCTACCGGCTGCGCCCGCAACCCCATCGCCCTAACCAGACGGATTTGCACCCGCTCCCACACAAGAGGGGACGCTTCATGCTCAACATCCATCAGCGCTACTGCATCGAAACCTTTGACGCCCAGGGCAACCTCACCTCGTTCCGCACGAGCGTGGGCGACCACTTCAACTACGCATACGACGTCATCGACGAGATCGGCCGCGTCGAGCCCGAGCGCATGGCCATGCACTGGCTCAACCCCGAGGGCGAGGAGCACGACCTGCGCTTCTCCGACATCGCCCACTGGTCCAACAAGGCCGCGAACTTCTTCCTGTCGCAGGGCATCAAGCGCGGCGACCGCGTCATGGTCATCCTGCGCCGGCACTACTCGTTCTGGATCATCTCGCTGGCGCTGTCCAAGATTGGCGCCGTCGTGGTTCCGGCGACGTTCATGCTCAAAGCGCACGACATCTCGTATCGCATCCAGGCGGCCGAGCTCAAGGCCATCGTCACCAACGCGGTGGGCACCATCGCCGACGAGATCGACGAGGCCGTCTCGCAGCTGGGCATCGACATGCCGCTCTTCATGATCAACGGCGCGCAGCCCGACATCCCCAGCTCGGAGCGCACGGTCACGGATCCCGCGCTCTCTGGCCCCGCGCTCTCCGGCCCCGAGGGCCTCTTTGCCGCGCCGTGCCAGCGCGAGGGCTGGATCGACCTGGGCAGCGGCGTGCGCGTGGCGTCCGACCAGCTCGGCCGCATCTCCAACCGCACGAGCGACCCGTTCCTCATCTACTTCACGTCCGGCACCTCGGGCGAGCCCAAGATGGCCCTCCACAGCTTTGACTACGCGGCCGCTCACCTGTGCACCGCCAAGTACTGGCACGGCATCGACCCCGAGGGCTGCCACATGACGGTGGCCGACACGGGCTGGGCCAAGTGCACCTGGGGCAAGTTCTACGGCCAGTGGTTCATGGAGGGCTGCCAGCTGGTGTACGACTATGACCGCTTCCACGGAAACGAGATCCTCTCGCTCATTGAGCGCTACCACCTGACCACCTTCTGCTGCCCGCCCACGATGTGGCGCATGCTCAGCCGCGAGGACGTGGACAGCTACGACTTCAGCTCCATCAAGCGCTTTACCACCGCGGGCGAGGCCCTGCCGCCCGACCAGTTTGACTTCTGGCTGGAGCACACCGGCCACAAGATCTACGAGGGCTTTGGCCAGACGGAGGGCCCGGTCATCGTGGCCAACCTGCTGGGCATGAACCCGCGGCCTGGCTCGATGGGCAAGCCGGTGCCGTTTGCCGACGTTGCGCTGGTCGGCCCCGACGGCGAGGTCTGCGAGCCGGGCGAGGAGGGCGAGATCTGCATCCGCTGCGATCCGCGCCCCGCAGGCATCATCGTGGAGTACTTCAAGGCCGCGGACAAGACCGCCGAGGTCTTTGCCGACGGCTGGTACCACACGGGCGACACGGCCTATTCCGACGAGAGCGGCTACCTGTACTACTGCGGCCGCAACGACGACCTGATCAAAAGCTCGGGGTATCGCATCTCGCCGTTTGAGGTGGAAAGCGCGCTGCTGCGTCATGCCGCCGTGCGCGAGTGCGCGGTGACCGGCGTGCCGGACGCGCTGCGAGGCTTTGCCGTCAAGGCCACGATCGTGCTGGAGAACGGCTACGAGGGCACGCCCGAGCTGATCAAGGAGCTGCAGGTGTGGGCCCGCGAGCAGACCGCGCCGTACAAGTACCCGCGCGTGGTCGAGTTTGTGGACGCGCTGCCGCAGACCTTCTCGGGTAAGATTCGCCGCGCCGAGATTCGCAAGCGAGACCAGGAGAAGAGCAGCGCCGCATAACCGATACGAAAGGGTGGGACCCTTTCGTATCGATACGTAGGGGTGGGACCCTTTCGTATCGCCCAGAGAGAGGAGGCGAGAGATGCAGCAGATCACCGTGCTGGTGGGGCATGCGGGGACGGGAAAGACCAACGTCGCGCTGAACCTGGCGCTTGCCGAGGCCGCCGCCGGCCATGCCGTCACCCTCGCCGACCTGGACGTCGTCAACCCGTACTTCCGCTCCAGCGACTATCCCGAGCTGCTGGCGGATGCCGGCGTCCGTCTCATCGCGCCGGTCATGGCCCGCACCACGCTCGACACGCCGAGCCTTTCGGGCGAGCTTGACGTCGCCATCCAGCAGGCGGCGGCGGACCCCGACGCACGCCTCATCCTCGACGTGGGCGGAGACGACGACGGCGCCACGACCATCGGCCGTTGGGCGGGCAAGCTCGCCGCCGCCGACGCGCGCGTGCTCTACGTGGTCTCGGCCTACCGGGCGCTCACCCAGGCGCCTGCCGACGCCGCGGCCATGCTGCCCGACATCGAGGACCACGCCCACCTGCGCGCGCATGCCGTCCTGAACACCTCCAACCTGGGTGACGAGACGACGCTTGACCACGTGCGCCATGGCCGTGCCTTCGCGCGCGAGGTCGCGCGTCTCTGTGGTCTTCCGCTGGAGGCCACGGTGGTGCCTCAGGTCGCCGCGAGCGAGATGGACATCAACCGTGTAACCTTGGCGTTAACAGAGGGCGAGCCAGATGCCGAGCCCCTGCTGCTGATGCCTAGATTGGTACGCACACCCTGGGACTAATCACAGCACAAAGGGGTCCCACCCCTTGATACGAAAGGGTCCCACCCTTTCGTATCGGTTGGGCCCGGGGGAGGAGAGGAAAGGAGCCACATGGCACGAATCATCGTCGATGACGTCTTCTGCAAAGGCTGTGGCCTGTGCGTTGACGCCTGCCCGAAGGGGGTGCTCGCTCTTGACCAGGAGCGCATCACGCCCAAGGGCTACCACCCCGCGAAGCTGGTGGACCCCGACAACTGCATCGGGTGCTCCTCGTGCTTCATCACCTGTCCCGACGTCGCGATTACGGTGGTGGTGTAAATGGCAGAGACCCAAGAGCGCGTCCTGATGAAGGGCAACGAGGTGCTGGCCGAGGCGGCCATGCGCGCTGGCTGCCGCTTCTTCTTTGGCTACCCCATCACGCCGCAGACCGAGCTCGCCGCCTACATGGCCAAGAAGCTGCCCCTGTGCGGCGGCACGTTCCTGCAGGCAGAGTCCGAGATCGCGGCCATCAACATGGTCTATGGCGCAGCCGCCGCTGGCGCGCGTGTCATGACCTCGAGCTCTTCGCCCGGCGTGAGCCTCAAGGGCGAGGGCGTCTCCTACATGGCCGGCGCTGACTGCCCCGGCGTCATCGTCAACGTCGAGCGTGGCGGCCCAGGCCTTGGTGGCATCCAGCCGTCGCAGTCCGACTACTTCCAGGCTACGCGCGCCCTCGGCCACGGCGACTTCTACATGCCCGTCCTTGCGCCGTCCACGGTGCAGGAGATGGCCGACCTCATCTACCTGGCCTTCGATCTGGCTGACGAGTACCGCACCCCGGCCATGATTCTTGCTGACGGTATGATCGGCCAGATGATGGAGCCCGTGACGCTGCCGCCCGCGCGTGATCCCGAGACCCTCGCCGCCAAGCCCTGGGCCACCACCGGCACCCACATGGAGCGCCCGCACAACGTGGTCAACTCGCTCTACCTCTCGCCCGAGAAGCTCGAGCAGACCAACTTCGAGCGCTTCGAGCGCTATGCCGAGATCAAGGAGAAGCACCAGCGCCAGGAGCTCATGCTCTGCGACGACGCCGAGATCGTGGTCGTGGCGTTTGGCGCCGCGAGCCGCATCGCCCGCACCGCCGTCCGCGACGCCCGCGCCAAGGGCATCAAGTGCGGCCTGCTGCGTCCCATCACGCTCTGGCCGTTCCCCGAGAAGGCCATCAACCAGCTGCTGGACGGCGGCGCCAAGCACTTCCTGTCCGTCGAGCTCAACATGGGCCAGATGGTCGACGATGTGCGCCTTGCCGTCAACGGCCGCGCCGACGTGAGCTTCTACGGCCGCACCGGCGGCGTGCTGCCCACGCCGGAGGAGGTCCTCGAGCAGATCGAGAAGATCGCCCAGAACATGGAAAGGGGTGAGTAGCATGGCCGCACCCAAGACTCCCGTGACGCTGCCCGACTACCAGCTCGAGCGCATCGGCTCTCAGATCGCCGAGGGCGAGACCATCAAGAGCGCCCGTCCGCACGTGCTGACCGACGTGGTCACCAACTTCTGCCCCGGCTGCACGCACGGCATCGTCAACCGCCTGGTTGCCGAGGTCATCGACGAGCTGGGCATCGAGGGCAAGACCGTGGGCATCGCGCCTGTGGGCTGCTCCGTCATGATGTACGACTTCTTTAACTGCGACATGATCGAGGCCGCACACGGCCGCGCCCCGGCAGTGGCCACCGGCGTCAAGCGCGTGCATCCGGAAAACGTCGTCTTTGCCTACCAGGGCGACGGCGACCTCGCCTCCATCGGCACCGCCGAGACCGTGCACGCTGCCACCCGTGGCGAGAAGATCACCGTCATCTTCATCAACAACGCCATCTACGGCATGACCGGCGGCCAGATGGCCCCCACGTCGCTGCCCAACCAGGTCACCCAGACCTCGCCGTACGGTCGTGACGTGAGCAAGGTCGGCTACCCGGTGCGCATCTCCGAGCTCCTCTCCACGCTGGACGGCGTGGCGTACGTCGAGCGCGTCACCTGCGACAGCCGCGCCCACATCATCCAGGCAAAGAAGGCCATCAAGAAGGCTTTCCAGAACCAGATCGACGGCGTGGGCTACAGCCTGGTCGAGGTCGTGGCCACGTGCCCGACCAACTGGGGCATGACCCCGCAGAACGCCTTTGCGTGGCTGCGCGAGAACATGCTGCCGTACTATCCGCTGGGCGTGTACAAGGACGTCGTGGCCGACGGCTTTGCCAACGCGGCCGAGGCCGCGCTCGAGCGCGCCAAGGACTGCCCCATCGCGCAGCAGGGAAAGGAGGCCTAAGGCATGGCTGAGGAATTCAACCACGAGCTGCTCTGCGTGCTCTCCGGCTTTGGTGGCCAGGGCCTGCTCTTTGCCGGCAAGGTGCTTGCCAACACGGGCCTCATCGACGGCCGCCACGTGTCGTGGATGCCCAGCTACGGCCCCGAGATGCGCGGCGGCACCGCCAACTGCAGCGTCTCTCTGTCTGACGATGCCATCGGCTCGCCCTTCATCACGCGCCCGACGGCGCTCATCGCCATGAACCAGCCCTCCGTCGAGAAGTTCGCGGCAAGCGTGCAGCCCGGCGGGACCATCGTCATTGACACGACGCTCGCACTTGACGGCGCGGATGGCGTGGAGCTGGCCGACGGCGTGAAGGTCATCGCGTTCAAGGCCACCGAGATGGCCGAGGAGGCGGGGCTCAAGGGCCTGGCCAACATCATCTGCCTGGGCCGCCTGTGGGCCGAGACGCACTTCTGCACGCGCGAGGTGCTCGACGCCGCGCTGGTCAAGTGCGTGCCTGCCAAGAAGCAGCACCTGCTCGAGCCCAACCGCAAGGCGCTCCAGATGGGCATCGACTACGCTGGATAGCGCGCCTCTTTCACAGACCAGTGTCAGCAAGCCCCGCCTGCTGACTCAAAGGGGTGGGACCCTTGTGAGTCAAAATGACTCACAAGGGTCCCACCCCTTTGAGTCAGGAGATGTGCATTCTCTGTGCATTAAGGATACGCCCGGCACCGTGGCGTTTTGACAACAGCCCTGCAGCAGCGTAATCTACATCCTTGCGCGATTTCTGCCTGCGGGCAGGCCCCTCGCGCATGACCTGCCAATCCAGGGTACGCGGTGCTGCGCTGCCCTTCAAGCATTATAAGAGCGTCAATACAGATAGGTTAGAAGGAGAAGAGCTTTGCCTACCATTAACCAGCTCGTCCGTCAGGGCCGCAAGAAGGTCGCTTCCAAGTCCAAGAACGCCGCCCTCCAGCACAACCCCCAGAAGCGTGGCGTCTGCACCCGCGTCTTCACCACCACGCCCAAGAAGCCGAACTCGGCCCTTCGTAAGGTCGCCCGTGTTCGTCTCGTGAACGGCATCGAGGTCACCGCCTACATCCCCGGCGAGGGCCACAACCTGCAGGAGCACTCGATCGTCCTCATCCGTGGCGGCCGTGTGCGCGACCTGCCTGGCGTGCGCTACAAGATCATCCGTGGCGCCTACGACTGCGCCGCGGTCCAGAACCGCAAGCGTGCCCGTTCCCGCTACGGCGCCAAGCGCCCCAAGTAAGCGGCATCCATCCCGCGCGGCAGCGCCGCGCACCTATCCATTAGTTCGAGTTCTTAGGAGAATCATATGCCGCGTCGTGCAGCAGCAGTCCGTCGTGAGGTTCAGCCTGACGTCAAGTACAACAACCGCGTCGTGACCCAGCTCATCAACAAGGTGCTCCTCGATGGCAAGAAGTCCATCGCCGAGCGCATCGTCTACGGTGCCTTTGACATCGTCGCCGAGAAGTCCGGCCAGGATCCCCTGACCGTCTTCAAGAAGGCCATGGACAACATCCGCCCGACCCTCGAGGTCAAGCCCAAGCGCGTCGGTGGCGCTACCTATCAGGTGCCCATGGAGGTCAACTCCCGTCGTGCCAACCAGCTCGCCATCCGCTGGATGGTCAACTTCTCGCGTGCCCGCAAGGAGAAGACCATGGCGGAGCGTCTTGCCAACGAGATCCTCGATGCCTCCAACGGCGTCGGCGCTTCGGTCAAGCGTCGTGAGGACCTCTTCAAGATGGCCGAGTCCAACCGTGCGTTTGCGCACTACCGCTTCTAAGAGGATCCAGGAGTAGCAATACATGGCGAAAGTTAAGTATCAGCTCGAAAACCTGCGCAACATCGGCATCATGGCCCACATCGACGCAGGCAAGACCACAACCACCGAACGCATCCTCTACTACACGGGCAAGACCCACAAGATCGGCGAGGTGCACGATGGCGCGGCCACCATGGACTGGATGGTCCAGGAGCAGGAGCGCGGCGTGACCATCACCTCGGCGGCCACCACGTGCTTCTGGAAGGACGTCGTCATCCAGATCATCGACACCCCGGGCCACGTAGACTTCACGGCCGAGGTCGAGCGCTGCCTGCGCGTCCTTGACGGCGCCGTGGCCGTGTTTGACGCCGTTGCCGGCGTCCAGCCGCAGTCCGAGACCGTGTGGCGCCAGGCTGCCAACTACAACGTCCCGCGCATCGCGTTCATCAACAAGTATGACCGCATCGGCGCCGACTTCTTCCACGCCATCGAGACCATGAAGGAGCGCCTGGGCGCCAACGCCATCGCGGCGCAGGTCCCCATGGGCTCCGAGGCCCAGTTCTGGGGCCTCATCGACCTCGTCACCATGGAGGCGTGGGACTTCAAGGAGGACGCCAAGGGGATGATCTATCCCGAGAAGATGGACGAGATCCCCGCCGAGTTTGCCGACGTCGTGGCCGAGCGTCGCGAGGAGCTGCTCGATGCCGTCTCCAACTACGACGACGAGCTCATGGAAGCCCTCCTCATGGAGGAGGAGCCCTCCGTGGAGCAGATCAAGGCCGCTCTGCGCAAGGGCGTCCTCGCCGGCGACATCAACCCCGTCTTCGTGGGTTCCGCCTACAAGAACAAGGGCATCCAGGAGCTGCTGGACGCCGTTGTGGACTACCTGCCCAGCCCGCTTGACGTGCCCCAGATCGACGGCACCGACCTCAAGGGCAACGAGGAGGTCCGTCACGCCGACGCCAAGGAGCCCTTCAGCGCCCTGGCCTTCAAGATCATGACCGACCCCTACGTGGGCAAGCTCACCTACATCCGCGTGTACTCCGGCCACGCCGACTCCGGCAGCTACGTGTACAACTCGGTCAAGGACGGCCGCGAGCGTCTGGGCCGCATCCTCGAGATGAACGCTAACGAGCGCGTCGACCGTGACGGCTGCTCCGCCGGCGACATCGTTGCCTGCGTGGGCCTCAAGAACACCACCACGGGCGACACCCTCTGCGACGAGAAGCACCCCATCATCCTGGAGAGCATCGAGTTTGCCGCGCCGGTCATCGACGTTGCCGTCGAGCCCAAGACCAAGGCCGAGCAGGAGAAGATGTCCGTTGGTCTCGCCAAGCTGGCCGAGGAGGACCCGACCTTCCAGGTCCGCACCGACCACGAGACCGGCCAGACCATCATCGCCGGCATGGGCGAGCTGCACCTCGAGATCATCGTCGACCGTCTGCGCCGCGAGTTCAAGGTCGAGTGCAACGTGGGCAAGCCCCAGGTCGCCTACCGCGAGACCGCCGGCAAGGAGGTCAAGCACGTCCAGGGCAAGTTCGTCCGCCAGTCCGGTGGCCGCGGCCAGTACGGCGACGCCATCATCGACATCCAGCCGATGGAAGCGGGCTTTGGCTACGAGTTTGTGGACGCCACGGTTGGTGGCTCCATCCCCAAGGAGTACATCCCGTCTGTGGACAAGGGCATCCAGGAGGCGCTCGAGACCGGCGTCATCGCGGGCTACCCCGTCCAGGACATCAAGGTCACGCTGGTAGACGGCTCGTACCACGAGGTCGACTCCTCCGAGGCCGCCTTCAAGATCGCCGGCTCCATGGCCATCAAGGAAGCCCTGCGCCGCTCCGATCCTGTCCTGCTCGAGCCGATCGAGGCCGTCGAGGTTGAGACGCCTGAGCAGTACATGGGCGACGTCATGGGCAACCTGTCCGGCCGCCGCGGCAAGATCGAGGGCATGGAGGATCGCTCCAACACCAAGGTCATCAAGGCCAAGGTGCCTCTGGGCGAGATGTTTGGCTACGCAACCGACCTGCGCTCCCAGACGCAGGGCCGCGCGAGCTACACCATGCAGTTCGACTGCTATGAGCCGGTGCCCAAGAGCATCAAGGACGAGATCGTCAGCAAGAACGGCGTCAGCGCCTAGGACAACGTCAACGAGCTATAAGCTCCCAGGAGGTATACAGTGTCAAGCCAGAAGATTCGCATTCGCCTCAAGGGCTATGATCATGAGGTCGTCGACCAGTCCGCGAAGCTCATCGTCGACACCGCGCAGAAGACCGGCGCCCGCGTCAGCGGCCCCATCCCCCTGCCCACCGAGCGCAACCTGTACACGGTCATCCGCTCGCCGCACAAGGACAAGGACTCCCGCGAGGAGTTCGAGATGCGCACCCACAAGCGCCTGATCGACATCCTCGACCCCTCGTCGAGCACCGTCGACAGCCTGATGCGCCTCGACCTGCCCGCAGGCGTGGACATCGAGATCAAGCTCTAAGCGTAAGCCATAGCTAGTGCGTAACGGCCTCGTCGCATTGCGGCGGGGCCGTTTTCCGATACGTAAGGGTTACACCCTTTTGTATCGGGGGCTAGTGGTCGGCGTATTTGGCGATGATCTCGAGCCGGTTGTGGCAGCCGGTCTTGCGGAGCAGGTTGCGCACGTGGTACTTGACCGTGGCCTCGGACACAAAGAGCTCGGCGGCAATCTCGCTGTTGGAACGCTCGGCCAGCACCAGGCGGAGCACCTCTCGCTCGCGGGAAGAGAGATCGTGACGCGCGGCAAAGCGCTCGAATACCTCGCGCTCGCTGGGCACTGCGCCGGGCGCTGTCACGTAAAGCTGCTGGTACAGCGCAAAGAAGAGGACCATCGTACAGGCAAAGAGCACAGCGGTCACGGTGATGAGCACAAGCGGAGATGCGGCAAGGCCCGAGGTCAGCGCCGTGCCCAGCGAGTCGCCGACGCGTCCAAAGAGCAGGCCCGCGCCCGCAAAGAGGCACCAGCCGCCCTGCGCGGCGAGGTCTGCTAGAAGCACCACGCGAAAGACCGAGAAGAAGCCAAACAGCAGGTAGCCGAGGGCCCACATGATGGTGGCCGGCGCGGCGGCTCCCGAAAGGGCCAGCATCAAGAACGGGGTGACCAGCGCGCCCGCGCAGCAGAGCGCCCCGTAGCGGCGGTCGTGGTCGCAGACGAGCCCTGCCACGAGAAGCCCCACGCCGTAGAACAGGCGCGACGTCTCGACGCTTACGCCTTCCAGCAGGTCGTCGGCGGGAAAGCCAAAACCAGTGTTCTTGGTCAGGCTCATGAGCAGCACGGTTATGCAGGCGAGCGCGACCAGTCGCGGGGCGGGTGGCTGCTGGGTGCGTGCGTCCTGCGTGCTTGCGCTGCTGACCAGTGGTTTTCTTACCAGGGCAAGCGTCGGCACAGCCAGGACCGCGCAGGTGATCAGCCCCGCGATCCCGCGCGTCAGCGCTCCTCCCGCGATGGCCGAAAGCAGCCAGCCAAGCGCCGTCGACGCCGCATAGGCTCCGCCAAAGACCAGGCCGCGGCGCTTCTCGTCTACATGGCGCGCCAGGCAGAACACGTAAAAGCCCTGCATATAGCCACAAAGCAGGCTGGACAGGTAGCCAAAGGCAAGGACCGGGGCCAGGCTGGGTGCGAGCGCGGCGGGCGCGAGGCACGCCACGTAGGCGATCAGGGAGAAGGCCACCAGTTGGTGGGTCCGCGCTTCGGACAGGCTGCGGCCAAAGTACATGAACGCGGCGATGCCCGCTGCCTGCATGAGGTATCCCACCACCATGGTGAGCACGTCGACCGACGATGCGGCAACCAGGCCAGTCAGGTGGTAGAGCCACATGAGCCAGCCCGTCGAGGCAAGCAGAAAGCACGCAAGCGTGATCAGGCCCACGTGCAGGTGCGTGCGGTCGGCTTGTGTGAGGTGGTCAAGCGGCATGCTGCGTTCCTTGCGGCGGGTTATGGGCGGGCAACTCGTTTGATTATGGCAGATGGGGGCCGCGCGGCGGGCAAGGCGGTGAGCGGTTTGGTTTGTGGGGGTGGTTTGGCGGTTTTGGCGCTCGCCGGAGCGGCGGCGGGGTTCGGGCGAGTGCGTTGCACGTTAATTCGGCGGTTTTGAGGGGTTTGGTGTGTCTCTTGGCGCCCCTCGGTCAATTAATGACGGTTGATGCAAATCGAGTAATTTCTGATGTTGTTCCATAGGTCGTCTAGCTGGGGTTTTGCGTTTTGGGCGATCTGCCGAGAGGTGCCCTTCTCCCGACGGTGGGAGAAGGGCACCCTTTGTCATTGGTGCGGTTTTGCAAAAGCGCAGGTAGAGGCACTGATGCATATACATAAATCTTCAAACCAAATGCAGCAACCGTCATTTTTTGTCCAGGCAGGCCGATCCGCCCCGCGAATTGGCGATTTTAACGTGCAAGGACGTTCATCGGGAAGGCCAATGTAACAGAAACTGCCTTATCCACCGCCCACCGCTCGCCGAGAAGCTCGCGAATCGTTTTCGCAGGTAAAAGGCTACCTAACCCAAACCTAGCCTTGGCCGTGAGGCCGTTTGGCGCTTCACTCAAGCTGTTGTACTGTCTCTAGAGAGAATGAAGCTGCCATGAAACGTGCCCTCCAAAAGCCGCTTGCCTCGCTGGTCGCATTTTCGCTTGTGCTGGGGCTGGTGCCTCTGCATGCGATGGCTGACGAGACGCCCACTCTGCCCGAGGAACCCGTCGCCCAGGAGGAGGTGCTGACGGAGGAGCCCGCTCCGATGGAGGTTGTTGCGCCGAAGGAGGAGGCCGCTTCGGTCGAGAAGGCTCCTGCGGAGGAGGTTGCTCCGGAAGAGGAGGCGGACACCGAAGAGGTTGCTCCTGCTGAGGAGGCAGCGCCCGCGGAGGAAGCCGCCCCTGCGGAGGACGCGCCAGCGGCAGCCGACGTTTCTGGCGAAGAAGCTGCAGCGCCGGCTGAGGCGCCCGAGCCCAAAGCCGAGGCCAAGGCAGAGCTCAAGGCAAAGTCCGCAGCTCCCAAGCTGACGCCCCAGGCTACGACCATCGACAGCCTCTCCATCACGGTCACTCCGCCTGAGGCGGGCACAAGAAGCACCGACGCCAAGCCTAACGTGAGCGTCTCCACCGAGGGCATTGCCTCGTATACTGCCAGCTGGCAGGACCATACCGGTGTAAGCTCGATGGAGCCCGAGACACTCGACTTCGTTGCCGGCAATACCTACTACGCGCTGATTACCCTCCATCCTGCCGAGGGCTATGCGTTCAAGACGAACGGCCCCAAGAGCATGGACGTCTACACCAACGACACCTACTACGGCGGCACGCTGCCGCCGAGTCTGGATATCGTGACTGCGGGCATCTACAGCGGCAACGGGCAGTTGCGCATGCTGGTGAGCGTGAAGGCCACGGAGGTCCAGCCCAAGTACCTGTGCACTGGCGTATCCGAAGGCGGCACCTATAGCGTCGCAACCTCCGACCCGTTCCCCCATGAGAACATGGACGTGCCCATGAACTTGTCCGTGAATCCTGGCGACTCCGTCACGCTCACGGCCACACCCGACGAGGGCTACGTGTTCAAGGGTTTCTACACGGGCATCCGCCAGATGGATTCCAGCAAGGAAGGCTACGGTTTCGTGACCGACTACGATCCTGACAGCCTCATCTCGGCAACGAGCCCCTACTCCTTCACGATTAACGAGAATACGAACATCTACGCCTTGTTCGCCAAGCCCACAATCACCCTGCACTGGAGCAGCGTTGACCAGGCCGACCTGAAAGAGCCCGTTGTTATTGAGAACGTCGCGGCTGGCGCAGACGTATACGATGCCATAAAGGCCGGGCTGCACATGAGCCAGGGGCCGAACTGGGAGGCAACAACCCAAATCGCCGGCTATATCGAGAGCGGCTACTTCACCCCGGAGCCCATGTCCAATTATTCGAGCAGAGCCGAGCTCAATGATGCCGACGTGCTGGGGGATGAAGTTACGGAGGACATGGACGTCTACGTTTGCATGAACAAGGTCATAGGCGATGTGAAGATCGCAATCAAGGCGCCCGTCGCCGGAGTTGAGACCGCCACGCCGGGCGACGTCTATTCCTCGCATACAAACTGGCACTGGGACGAGCAGAACAACAGGCCGTACTTCTCCGTTCCCAGCGGAGCGAAGTACCAGATCGCGTTCGATCCTGAAGACCCCATGTACGAACCCTCCTACTGGATGGAGGCGACCGACAAGCGCCACGAATTCGGCAAGCCGTTCATCGGCACCTTTGCCGCGGGCGAAACCTACAATGCCGAGGTCTTCTTGAAGGCGGACTTCGGGTACGGCTTTGCCAGCGCCAACCCGTATGCAAGAGATCCGGAATACAGTGGGTCGGCCACTGTGGACGGCGGGGCATTCGAAAACGCGTTTCTCGACGGCATCGGATATACCGATAACCTATTTCTTGCGGCGTCCGTTAAGGCTGTGCCGGATGCGTCTACCCACACCGTGACGTTTGACACGCAAGGTGGTACGCCTGTAGCCGCACAGATCGTGAACGATGGCGCCCATGCGACCAAGCCGGACAATCCCAAAAAGGACGGTTTCTTCTTCCTGGGTTGGTACGAGAAGCCGGGTGCTCAACTCACGCGTGAAGAGGTTTACGCCAATAAACCGGTTGGCTTCGATTTCGCGAAAACCGCAATCACTGAGGACAAGACGCTCTACGCCGTCTGGTATGAAGGCTTCTACGGTGCTACCTACGACTTGTCGGCGAAAACACCCAAGTATGCTGAGACCGGCGGCAATGTGACTTTTACGAGCACATACCAACAAAAGTCTGAGGCGACCAAAGTCTGGTGGGACTACTCTATCGTTGAGGGTTCCGAGGTCACCGTCACAGCCATTCCTGCGGCGGGAGCACGCTTTGTTGGCTGGGCTCCGGGCACGCTGAATTCAAGTGGCAACATGCCCGATGATCCGGATTCTCTCGGCGACATCGTGAGTACGGACAATCCGTACACCTTTACTTTTAATGGAAAGACGGCACTGGCAGCACTGTTTGAGCCGGAGGCGCCCAAGTACGAGCTTTCATTCGCGTTCACGAACCTGTACCCGGGGACGCAGCCGCAGGCGCTTCTCGAGTCGCTTACGGTAAACGGCGAGGACTGGACGCCCACCTCGGGGAACACCACAGCTAAGGACATCCCTGCCGGCTCAAGCGTCACCGCTACGGTAAAGGTGACAGACAACGCTTCGCTTGCCACGTATAACAACCCCGAGAATACGATTTCGGATCTCGTACCCACGTATTCGGACGACGGCAGCAAACTGACCTTCACCTTCACCATGCCGGAAACCGATGCCAGAATCGTCGTGTACCTTTTCGAGGCCGTCACCGTTACCTACGACGCGAACGGCGGGGTAAAGCAGCCTGCTTGGGCGGATTTTGTTAAGTGGATGAAATACACCGCAAGCACGCCGGCTACAATCAACGTTTCGCAGGAGCTTTACGACTTGTATTCCGGTCAGGCTAGGGTCCAGCCCCCGGCGGGCGCCACGTTTGCTGGCATCGAGGTGACGCAGAACAAGACCGGCGCTAAGGTGACGGGCAAGCCCGGAGAGACCATCACTGGTCTCGACTTCTCCGAAGGTGGGACCATCAAGTTCTTGTGGGCGAAGGACGTCACGGTGACGTTTGACGCCAAGGGTGGCACGCCGGTGCCTGTGGCGCAGAAGTTCAAGGCTGGCGGTACGGCAACGGAGCCGACGGCGCCCACGAAGGACGGCTGGACGTTTGGCGGCTGGTACACGGACGAGGGGCTCACCAGCGAGTTTGACTTCAGCAAGCCCGTGAACGACGACACCACGCTCTACGCGCGCTGGAACGGTCAGATCGATATCTCGTCGTACGACAGGACCACTGCCAAGCACGATTCTGGCGGTACCTTTGACTACGAGACCACCGAATGGACGGGCGAGGACCTCTACAGCTACGGCACGGGCAAGATCGCCGAGGGTACGACCGTCTCGTTGACGGCCACACCGGCCGAGGGCAACCGCTTTGTCGGTTGGGCGAAGGACAGCGTGGCCGGCGTGATCGTGTCCGAGGATGAAACCTACGAGTTCACCTTCACCGAGACACCCACCAGGCTCTATACCGTGTTCGAGGAGATCCCGCCCACGCTCACGCTGCACTGGACGTCCGTGGAGGGCGATGACCTGGTCGACCCGATTGTCATCGAGTCCACACCTGGCACGGACGTTGCTTATGCCTTGAACCTGTATGGTGGCAGTTCTATGACGACGGACGTCTTCGCCAACGCCAAGGAAGGCTATGTGTGGAGCGGCCACCAGATGCGCAAGCCTATAAGCGTGTACAAGAGCATGGCCAATCTGGATGCAGCGCGGGTCAAGGGCACGGATGACATCGGCAAGGGCATGGACATCTACTACGTCATGTTCAAGAAGATTGACGCGGTGGAGATGTCGGTCGAGGCTCCCAAGTGCGGCACCGAGGTTTCGATGCCTGGCGAAAAGCAGCTTGGCGCGCCGAACGTGACCTTGGCGTCTGGTGGCAACTACGGCTCCGCCTTTGAAGGCCAGACTTTGGCGGTCTGGGGCGAGTGGGTGGAGAACCACATGAAGTTCGTTGAAGGAACCCTCAATGGCGGCAGCAGCTACCCGATGCTGGCACGTCTAGCGGCTGAGTTTGGCTACTGCTTCGCTGGCGGTGTGAAGGCGACGGTTACGGGCGCGACGGATGTGCAGACGATGCTTCCTCCGGATACGAGCAATCCGGCCCTTACCCTGGGCGTCTCCGCGAAGGTTGCCACCGAGCACGTCCCCGGCGAGGCCGTGATCGAGAACGAGGTTAAGCCCACCTGCACCGAAGCTGGCTCGCACGACGAGGTCGTGTACTGCACGGCATGCAACGCCGAGATCTCGCGCAAGACCGTGACCGATCCCGCGCTTGGCCACGACTGGGGCGAGTGGGTCGTCGTGAAGGAAGCCACCGAGGAAGCCGACGGCCTTGAGCAGCGCACCTGCAAGCGTGGCGATGCGGTCGAGGAGCGCGTCATCCCCAAGCTGGTCGTGGAGTACACCTGTGCCGCGGGCGACGGGCAGACGTGGACCAAGGGCTCCGACGCGACGCTCGAGTTCACGTTCAAGCGCTCGATTGCCGACGAGACGTGCTTCTCGCACTTCACGGGCGTGCGCGTGGACGGCAAGCTGCTCTCCGCCAAGGCCTACACCGCCAAGGCGGGCAGCACGGTGGTCACGCTTTCAGCCGACTACCTGGAGACTCTGGCCGTGGGTGAGCATACCCTGACCGCGCAGTTTGACGACGGTAACGGCGAGGCTTCCGCCACGTTTGCCGTGGCGGAGAAGGACGCGCCCGCGCCGACGCCCGAGCCGGCCAAGAAGGACGAGGCCAAGCCGGCGAGCAACAAGCTCCCGCAGACCGGCGACCCGTTTGCGCTGGTAAGCCTGGTTTCTCTCACACTGGCTCTTGTCGGCCTGGCCGTGACGCTGGCCGCGCGCCGCATCCGCGAGTAGTACCTGGCTTTGTGTGACTGACAACGTCCCAACTGGCCCCACCCCGTGCCAGTTGGGACGTTTTTTCTGTCCGTAGATGACCAAACCGTCCCCGCCGGGGACACTTGGGACAGGTTCCTGCTCGAGGCTGTCCAAACCGTCCCCTCCGGGGCCACTTGGGACGGGTACGGGCTCGCAGGCGTCCAAACCGTCCCGGTTTATTTGGTTCAGAACTCAGAAGATATGTGCTTCTCTTGAATTCTATACATCAAAAAACTAATCACAGGCACATCACGCCCTCACGGTGACCCGATGTCCAAACGTCTACCAGCAACGATTCACACACATGCAACTACCTGCAAGTTTACTGCTAGCAAAGTGCCAGCTACCCGCAATACAATCCAGCCAGACACTCTGTTACCCTCCTCTTTATCGTGCACAATCCGCAGGAGAGGAAAACGGAATGGCAACGCCATCATCCAACATCTGCATGCACCCAATAAAAGCCGCTGATCGCAAGCGCCTTGCGAGGGAAACGCGCGCGGGAAAGAGCGTCAGGGTTGCTCGCGGCTTTTATGCGCCCGCTGATACCTGGGAGGATCTTGACGAAATCGAGCGCGCAAAGCACCTGGCTCTCGCCCTCGCGGAGGCTCACCCTTCCTGGGTGTTCTGCAAGTTTACCGCCGCTGCGCTCTATGGTCTTGAGATTGGGCGTGACCATGCGATGCCGCTCCATGTTCAAACCTCTCGTGGAGGCAACGCGCACAACACAAATCTGCTTATCCGATACCCGCTTACCTGCAAATACCCTAAGTCCCTTGGAGCGGCTCACGTGACTCTACCCGTGCAGACGGTGGTCGACTGCCTCATGGAGCTGCCCTTTCCTCGCGCGCTCGCTGTGGCAGATTCTGCGCTGCGGGTGCTGGGGCTTCGAGAGGATGAGCTACTTGTTGAGCTGGCCAGGTGGCCGGATGGCACGCAAAGCAAGATTGCCGAAAACGCAATCGCTCATGCAAGCTCGCTGCCTGCCAATGGCGGCGAATCGGTGGCTCGTGGGGTGATGATCGAGCAGGGCTTCATGCTGCCCGAGCTGCAGGCAGAGATAAAGGACCCACTTGATCCAAGCCGTTCGTACTACGCCGACTTTCGTTGGCGCCTTGCGTCGGGCGATGTTATTGGGGAGCTTGATGGCAAGGACAAGTACGTGCTGCCGGAAATGACGGGCGAGAAGGATACGTTGGAGGTTGTTCTTGACGAGCGACATCGCGAATCTAGGCTTACCGCGCCGGGGACAAAGGTGCTGCGATTCACGTTTCGTGATGTCATGGACGTGGGCAAGTTTGTCTCGCTGCTTGAGCTGTATGGGATCCCTCGTGGGCCTGCGAGGAGGATGGACGAGTAGGGGCGGGGACGGATGGGACAGGTTTTGGCCCGCAGGCGTCCAAACCGTCCCGGCAGGGGACGCTTGGGACAGGGACGAGCCCGCGGGCGTCCAAACCGTCCCGGGTGGGGACGCTTTGGACACGAACCAGCCCGCAGCCGTCCAATCCGTCCCGGCGGGGGACGCCTTGGACGGGAATGGGCCCGCAGGTGTCCAAACCACCCCCCACCCCCCGCACCATGGAAACTTTGTGAAAACCGCGCACCCGGGCGTAGCCTGCTATACTCGAAAAGCTGCTGAATTGTGGGCGTATGCTGTCCATGCCGCATGCCTCAACCTGTGTAGAGGCACCTGCTCGCGGCCAAACAACACACTAACCCGCAGGTCACAGCACACGTCGGATGCGGTCCGCTGGGGAAGGGCACAGGGTGTGCCCCGTACGTCCAACCGTCCCATGACCGCCAACAGAAAGGACCAGGAATGGTCAACATGATTCTCGGCCGCAAGCTCGGGATGACTCAGGTGTGGGATGAGGACGACAACGTCGTGCCCGTCACCGTCATCCAGGCTGGCCCCTGCACGGTCTCGCAGGTGAAGACCAAGGCCACTGACGGCTATGACGCCGTCCAGATCGGCTTTGGCGAGATCAGCGCCAAGCATGTCAACAAGCCAATGGCTGGCCACTTTGCCGCCCAGGGCGTCGAGCCTATGCGCTACCTGCGCGAGGTCCGCGTCGAAAACGGCGAGGAGCACAGCACGGGCGACGTCGTGACCGTCGCAGACTTTGCCGATGTCAAGGCCGTCGACGTCACCGGCACCTCCAAGGGCAAGGGCTTCCAGGGCACCATCAAGCGCTGGAACTTCTCTCGCGGCCCCATGACCCACGGCTCCCGCAACCAGCGCAAGCCGGGCTCCATCGGCCAGTGCGCCTATCCCGCGCGCGTCCGCAAGGGCCTGCACATGGCCGGCCACATGGGTGACGAGCGCGTCACCGTCAAGAACCTCAAGCTCGTCCGCATCGATGCCGAGCAGAACCTCATGCTCGTCAAGGGCGCGGTGCCTGGCGGCAAGAACGCCCTCGTCCAGGTCCGCATGGCCTAAGGGCCCCGTCACACAAGCCTTTAGGCAGTCAAGGAGGACACCATGTCCAGCATTGAACTCAAGAACGTCGAGGGAGGCGCGGCCGGCACGGTCGAGCTCAACTCCGACGTCTTCGGCATCGAGCCGAACGTCCCGGTGATGCACCAGGTGGTCGTGGCCTACGAGGCCAGCCTCCGCCAGGGCACTCACTCCACCAAGAACCGCCACTTTGTCAGCGGCGGCGGCAAGAAGCCCTATCGCCAGAAGGGCACCGGCCGTGCCCGCCAGGGCTCGACCCGCGCTGGCCAGTGGACCGGCGGCGGCGTGATCTTCGGGCCCCTGCCCCACAGCCACGCCCTGCGCGCCAACAACAAGATGAAGAAGCTCGCCATGCGCTCCGCGCTTTCCTCCAAGCTCGCTGACGGCGAGCTCGTGGTCATCGACGAGCTGACCTTTGACGAGCCCTCCACCAAGAAGGCTGCCGCCATCATCAAGGCCCTCGGCCTTGAGGGCAAGCGCGTGACCCTCGTCGTTCCTGACGACGACGTCACCACCTACCTGGCGTTCCGCAACCTCCCCAAGGTGACCATCATCGGCTCCACCGAGGCCAACACCCGCTTCATCCTCGACAACGCCGCTCTCGTCATGAGTGCCGCCGTCGCCAAGCAGCTCGAGGAGGTGCTTGCATAATGCAGTCCGCATACGACGTCATCATCCGCCCGGTCGTCTCCGAGCGCTCCTTTGACCTGATGTCCCAGGGCAAGTACACCTTCGAGGTGGCCCGCACGGCCCCCAAGGAGGAGATCGCCGCTGCCGTGGAGAAGCTCTTCAACGTGCATGTGACCAAGGTCAACACCATGTGGGTCCGCGCCAAGAAGAAGCGCGTCCGCTATCAGGCCGGTATGACCCGCACCTGGAAGAAGGCCATCGTGACCCTCGCCCCCGGCGAGCAGATCGAGATCTTCTCCAACCAGGCCGCCGAGTAAGGCACCCCTGGCACTTCTGCCTGCCGCCAACAAGGCCGGTGGGCTTTCGTGCCGCGCGTGAGGGATACGCGCGGAACCGTGGTAAGGTCCGGTGTCGTTTTGCCAATCCCTGAGCAAAACGGCCAACGGAACAAGAAGGGAAAGAAGTAATGGCAGTTAGACACCTCAAGCCGACGAGCGCAGGCCGCCGCTTCCAGACGGTGTACGACTTCAAGGAGCTGACCACCGACAAGCCCGAGAAGTCCCTCCTGGAGCCCCTGCACAAGCACGGTGGCCGCAACAACAACGGCCACATCACCACCCGTCACCAGGGCGGCGGCACCAAGCGTCAGTACCGCAGGATCGACTTCAAGCGCCGCAAGGACGACGTTCCGGCCAAGGTCGCTTCCATCGAGTACGACCCCAACCGCTCCGCTCGCATCGCGCTTCTCCACTATGTTGACGGCGCCAAGGCCTACATCCTGGCCCCCGCTGGCCTCAAGGTCGGCGACACCGTCATCTCCGGCGAGAAGGACGTCGACATCAAGCCCGGCAACGCCATGCCGCTGAGCGCCATTCCCGTGGGCACCCTGATCCACGCGATCGAGTTCCAGCCTGGCAAGGGCGCGGCCATCGCCCGCTCCGCCGGCACCTCCGTGCAGCTCATGGGCAAGGACAACGGCTACGCCGTCCTGCGCATGCCCTCCTCCGAGCTGCGCCGCGTGCTGCTCACCTGCCGCGCCACCATCGGCGAGGTCGGCAACGCAGAGCACTCCAACATCGTCATCGGCAAGGCCGGCCGCAACCGCAAGAACGGCGTGCGCCCGACGGTCCGTGGTACGGTCATGAACCCTGTCGACCACCCGCATGGCGGCGGCGAGGGCAAGAACCACACCTCCGGTCGTCCGTCCGTCACCCCGTGGGGCAAGCCCACGAAGGGCAAGAAGACGCGCGACCCCAAGAAGGCCAGCAACCGCCTCATCATCCGTCGTCGCAAGACCCGCACCAAGTAGCGGCACACGATAAGGAGATAAGAAAGTATGAGCAGAAGTCTCAAGAAGGGCCCGTTTGTGGAGACTCGCCTCCTTCAGCGTGTCGTCGCCATGAACGAGGCTGGCAAGAAGGAGGTCATCAAGACCTGGTCGCGTTCCTCCACCATCTTCCCCGACATGGTGGGCCACACGATCGCCGTCCACGACGGCCGCAAGCATGTCCCTGTGTACATCACCGAGTCCATGGTTGGTCACAAGCTGGGCGAGTTCTCTCCGTCCCGCACCTTCCGCGGCCACAAGGCAAAGTAGGGGAGGTAAAGACACATGGCTAACAACAACGAGGTCCGCGCCACCGCCAAGTACGTGCGCATGGCGCCGCGCAAGGTGCGCATGGTCGTGGACACCATCCGTAACAAGTCCGTCGAGCAGGCGCTCGAGGTCCTGCAGTTCTCCACGCGCGCTGCCGCCGAGCCGGTCGCCAAGGTGCTGCGCTCCGCCATCGCCAACGCCGAGAACAACAACAACCTTCGCGCCAACAACCTGGTCGTGAAGGCCGCCTACGTGGACGAGGGCCCGACGCTCAAGCGCATCCGCCCGCGCGCCAAGGGCTCGGCTTCGCGCATCAACAAGCGCACCAGCCACATCACCGTCGTCGTCGCACCCAGGAAGGAGGCGTAAGGATGGGACAGAAGGTACATCCTACTGGCTTCCGCCTCGGCACCACCGAGGAGTGGCGTTCCCGCTGGTACGCCGACAAGGACTACGCCGAGAAGCTCGGCAATGACCTCAAGATCCGCAAGTATCTCGCCAAGCGCCTCGAGCGCGCCGCCCTGTCCCGCGTGGACATCGAGCGCGCCGGCGACAAGGTGAAGGTCACCATCTACACCGCCCGCCCGGGCATCGTCATTGGCAAGAAGGGGGCCGAGATCGACAACCTTCGCGCTGACCTCGAGAAGGTCGCGGGCGCCGGCAAGGGCAACGTCAACGTGGACGTCATCGAGGTCAAGCGCCCCGAGCTCGACGCCAACCTGGTTGCCCAGTCCATCGCTGAGCAGCTCGAGGGCCGCGTCGCCTTTCGTCGCGCCATGCGCAAGGCCGTCCAGTCGGCCCGCAAGGCCGGCGCCAAGGGCGTCCGTATCCAGTGCTCCGGCCGCCTGAACGGCGCCGAGATGGGCCGCCGCGAGTGGTACCGCGAGGGTCGCGTGCCTCTGCACACCCTGCGCGCCAAGATCGGCTACGGCGAGTCCACCGCCCGCACCACCATGGGTGCCGTGGGCATCAAGGTTTGGATCTACCTCGGCGAGCAGATGAAGGGCCAGCCCGCGCTGCGCCCCGAGCTCGAGGGCAGCAGCCGTCCTCGCCGCGGTCGCAATGAGAGGAGGGCCCGCTAATGCTCGCACCTAAGCGTGTGCTCCACCGCAAGGTTCAGCGCGGCTCCATGAAGGGCCAGGCCAAGGGCAACACCACCCTGCATTTTGGTGATTACGGCATCCAGGCTCTGGAGGCCCACTGGATCACCAACCGCCAGATCGAGGCCTGCCGTGTCGCCATGACCCGTAAGATGCGCCGTGGCGGTAAGGTCTGGATCACCATCTTCCCGGACAAGCCCATCACCAAGAAGCCGGCAGAGACCCGCATGGGTTCCGGTAAGGGCAACCCCGAGGAGTGGGTGGCCGTCGTCAAGCCGGGCCGCATCATGTTCGAGATCACGGGCGTGTCCGACGAGGTCGCCCGCGAGGCCCTGCGTCTTGCTCAGCACAAGCTGCCGATCAAGACCAAGATCGTCACCCGCGCCGACCAGGACGTGGAGGAGTAGGCAATGAAGTACAAGGATATCCGCGAGCTCTCTGACGCCGAGCTCGCCGCCAAGCTCGAGGACGGTCGTGCGGAGCTGTTCAACCTCCGCTTCCAGATGGCCACCAGCCAGCTGGACAACACCGCCCGCGTGACCGCCGTCAAGCGCGACATCGCTCGCGTCCAGACCGAGATCCGCGCCCGCGAGATCGCGGCTGCCAAGTCCGAGAACTAAGACCAGGAGAGTAGAAAATGGCTGAAACTCAGACCAGGAACGCTCGCAAGGTCCGCACCGGGCTGGTCACCTCGCTCTCCGGCGAGAAGACCATCACGGTCCAGATCGAGTACCGCAAGCGTCACCCCAAGTACAGCAAGATGATGACCGTCCACAAGAAGCTCCACGTGCACGACGAGAACGGCGAGGCTGGCCTCGGCGACACCGTGCGCGTCATGGAGACCCGTCCCCTCTCCAAGACCAAGCGCTGGCGCCTGGTCGAGATCGTGGAGAAGGCCAAGTAAGTAACGCACCGCTTCTGGCCTTGGCGCCTTAGGTGGCGCCCCGGCCAGGGATAATCGGAGGAACAGCAATGATTCAGATGGAGAGCATGCTCACCGTCGCTGACAACAGTGGCGCCAGGCGTGTTAAGTGCATCAAGGTTCTTGGTGGCTCCAAGCGTCGTTATGCTCGTCTCGCCGACGTCATCATCTGCGCTGTCCAGGAGGCCACTCCCAACAGCAACGTGAAGAAGGGTGACGTTGTGCGCTGCGTCGTCGTGCGCACCGCCAAGGAGACCCGTCGCAAGGACGGCAGCTACATCAAGTTCGACCAGAACGCCTGCGTGCTGGTGGACAAGGAAGGCGAGCCTCGCGGAACCCGTATCTTTGGGCCCGTCGCTCGCGAGCTGCGTGACCACAAGTACATGAAGATCGTCTCGCTCGCACCCGAGACGCTGTAAGGAGGCTTGGACATGCCTAAGATGAACATCAAGAAGGGCGACAAGGTCCAGGTCCTCTCCGGCAAGGACAAGGGTGCCCAGGGCGAGGTCCTGCGTGCCCTGCCCGCCGAGGGCAAGGTCATTGTCGAGGGCGTGGCCATGGTTAAGAAGCACCAGAAGCCCACCCAGGCCGGCCAGTCCGGTGGCATCGTCGAGCGCGAGGCCGCCATTGACGCGAGCAACGTCATGCTCATTTGCCCCAAGTGCGGCAAGCCCACGCGTGTGGGCCACACCGGCGAGGGCAAGGACAAGAAGCGCGTCTGCAAGAAGTGCGGCGCCGAGTTCTAAGAGCTGGTTGATCTGCTTTGGAGGCCCCCGTGCTGGTGCGCGGGGGCCTTTTTGTGTGGGGTGGGGGCGGCGAGAAACGCCAGCATCCCCGAAAAGCTGTGCATCCTGGCGTCTCCTCGGGCCCCGAAACGCCAGCGTTCCCGAAAAGACGCGCATCCTTGCGTTCGAAAACGCCAGCGTTCCCGAAAAGACGCGCATCCTTGCGTTCGAAAACGCCAGCATCCCCGAAAAGCTGTGCATCCTGGCGTCTCCTCGGGTCCAGAAACGCCAGCATTCCTCGAAACCCGTGCATCTCGGCGTTCGCTCGGCCTCAGAAACGCCAGCATTCATCAAAAATGATGCAAACTGGCACCATGGTACGCACCCATTAAAAAACTCACCATAACTTGCACTTAACTGCACAAAACACGAGGTCAAAGCCTGTGTTAGACTTTCTCGGAGACGCTCACAAACAATGGGCGACGGATGAGAGGAGTCCCAATGCAGGACTACATCGTGCTGGCAGGACCGACGCTCGACCGAGCACTATCGCTTGTCCGATTTGGCCTCGTAACGGCAACGCCGTCTGACATAAGGCGCCTCGAACGGTCAGGCTGCACTGGATCGCAGCGACGTTTGAAAGAGATCCAGCAACAAGTCCCACCAGAGCTGCGGCGCGTTCTGGCGGCAGGCGGGGTCCACCTCATGGTGCCTGACGAGCGAGACTACCACCACTGCGGTATTACGTATCACCTACTCAAGTCTGCCCTCCCGGAAGGGTCATTCATGCAGTTGTGTGAAGGTGTCCTTGTTCCGGCTTGGCCCCTCTACTACATGCTCAAATGTCGAGAGATACCTAGCCTTTCTGCGCGGCTCATGCTGGGAATGGAACTGTGCGGCTCGTACGGTCACACGGTGGTAGGCGACCGCGCGAGCGGCGCGTTCTATCACAAGCCGTGGCGCGACGCGGATGGAAAGCTCACTACAAAATGGAACTACTCCAAGATCGAACCCGCCACTACCGTCGCTGAGCTGCAGAAATACCTGCAACAGCAGCGAGGCGTCAAGGGTCTGTGCCGCGCGAGGGAGGCGACGCGCTATCTGCTTGACGGCTCGGCGTCGCCCTGCGAAAGCGCCCTTGCCCTCATGGCAACGCTGCCCTGCAAGTTGGGTGGCTATGGCTTTGCGGGCATGGAGCTGAACCCAACAGTCAAGGTGCGTGCAGAAAAGAGGCACCTTACGCGTAGCGACACGTACCATCCTGACGGGTACCTTTGCCAGCTGGAGACCGACCTGGAGTACGAAAGCGACGAGAACCACAGCGGTCCGCAGGCTGTACGGCATGACAAGGCGCGGCGCAACGACATACAGGCGCTGGGGATCGAGGTCAAGGACGTGACCTGGGAGATGCTGTCCCACCTGGATTCGCTGGATTTGCTGTTTGAGCAGCTGCTGCAAAAGGAGTTTGAACTGGGGTTTGATGCGCAGAGGAGGCATCGCCGCTCTGTCAGGAACGCGGACAACAAGACGGCGCGGGCGGCGCGCCTGCACGAACTGCTGCCGCCGCTGCCGTATGAGGAGTGAGAGAGCCGAGGCGCAGCCGCAAACCTGGCAGCAAACAGTTCCAGTGAGTAGTGCTTGGGGAGTAAAAATTGCCGATATCGGCAAGAAAATGACGCTTCTGCTACACTATCGGCAAGAAACGAGTGATGGGAGTTTCCATGCCGTACCTTTCGGTCACGGAAGCAGCAGAGCGGTGGGGTATCTCGGCACGAAGTGTGCGCAACTACTGTGCTCAAGGCCGCGTACCAGGTGCTTTTCTCGTTGGCAAAACCTGGAGCATCCCCGAAGACGCTCAAAAGCCGGATCGCCTGAACGAGCGATCTCGCGTGACAAGCCCGTTGCTTAGGCGTCTTCATGAAGAACGTGCGTCAAAGACAAGCGGTGGGATCTATCACAAAGTTCAGGTAGAGCTCACATATAATTCAAACCACATGGAGGGCAGCCGGCTCACGCGTGACCAGACGCGCCTCATCTTTGAAACTCAGACGGTTGGTGCGGAGGGCGCTGTGAGAGTGGACGACATCATTGAGGCCGCGAACCATTTTCGCTGCGTCGATTACGTCATCGACCATGCAGAAGATCCGTTGACGGAGGGACTCGTCAAAGAGTTGCATCGGCTGCTCAAGGCCTCTACCAGCGATTCTGATAAGGATTGGTTTGCTGTGGGGGAGTATAAGCGGCTGCCGAACGAAGTGGGTGGACGCGAGACGACGGCGCCTGAGAACGTGGCGCGCGAGATGCGCGAGCTCCTATCGTCGTACGAACGGGTGCCATCGCGTGGCCTTGAGGACATCGTGGCTTTTCATGTGGCGTTTGAGCGAATTCATCCGTTCCAGAACGGCAATGGTCGCGTTGGACAGCTCGTGATGTTCAAAGAATGCCTGCGTAGCGGGGTCGTGCCGCTTGTGATTGATGATGATAAGAAGCTCTTCTACTACCGCGGGCTTTCGCGGTGGGACGAGGAGAGGGGCTGGCTCATGGACACCTGTCTCTCCGCGCAGGACGTGTTCAAGGAGTGGCTGGACTACTTTAGGGTGGAGTACTAGTACGGTTACCGAAGGCCGTACATGCCGCGGATGATCCCCATGACCCGGCGCATCGTCTCGTCGCTGGCACTGCCTAGCAGGCGATAGCTGCGGCGTTCCACGTCGATGGTCCGAACCATCTCAACGCAGGCAAAGCCGTGAAGCCCGGCGTCGCTGACCGGCACGTGAAGGGGATAGCCCGTATCGGCGCTCTGAACTGGGACAACGCCTACAAGTGAGGACCTCGAGTTAAACCCGAACACGGTAACGACAAGGGCCGGCCTGGTCTTCGCGGGCTCGTGCCCAACGGCGGGGGAGAAGTCCACCTCGATAATGTCGCCCTGCTCAAGAACACTCATGCGACCACCTCGGCACCAAGGTCGTCGCCCCAGTCCGCCTCGTGCGGGACATAGCTACCGTCGTATCCAGCAAACAGCTCGTCCATCGACTTGATAGGCGCGTCAGAAAAGGATCGGTGCTCAGTCTGAACGGGTCGCAAGACGACAAAGGATCCGCTGGCGTCGGAGCAAAACTCAATGGTGAGGGGACTCCCGATGGAAATGCCCAGCTCGTCGCAGAGAGCCTTGGGCAGGCGAATGGCGCGAGACGTGCCCCATTCCTTGAGTTGCGTGTTGACGACGGTCGGCATGTACGGCCTTTCGGACAAAAGAATATCTCTAGAGATATCTTAAGAACAGACATGAGATTTGTCAAGCCGCACGAAGGGCTGGTGGCTCCAAAGCGCAACACGAATAGAGGTTCATTTGCATAAGTTAATAAAAATCACAACTACTTATACCTGCGCGTTCCACAAAATCTTCACAGCCAGAAGCCTAAAAACAAGCCAAAGTGCAACACTATTGTTGCGCTGTTACTAGTACAATCCCTAACGTGTGTGTTTATCGTAGGCAGCACTATGACCTTATAGCACGTTGGGGGAGTCGCAATGAACCAAAGCACGAGCAAGAGGCCCGCGTCCCGCATAGCGGGAATCGCCCTCGCCGCAGCGCTGACATTGGCGCCGGCCACTACGGCCCTCGCAAAGATCACGGCCGTCACAGGCGTTGATTACCTCTATTCCAAAGAGAATTACGAAGAGCCGCTGGAAGAGGATAAGTGGCAAGGTTTCGTTGACGTCTTGGCAGTGGCAAGCGATGACACCGAAAACGACTTCATCTATCTCCAGCTGGTAGGCCAGGACGGTCGCATTATGGCGGATCACCTGGCCTTTAAGCTGGACGAAGCGGCCACGGCGGACGCAGAGGCGAAACTTGCCGACTTGGTTGGAGATGCCTCCACAAACCACCAGTACACGGCCATGGTCAGCGTCGACCTCAGCCAGCTTGACCCCAGCGTCACCTACACCCTGCGCGCCTACTCTGACCGCGAAGAAAAGCAGCCGCCTGTCTACGAAGGCCAGATCAGAGTCATCCGTGGCCAGTTTGGCGAGGATGGCCCCATCGACCCCATCGTGGTTCGCACCATGGGCGAGAAGGACGCCACTGGCCGCGGCTGCCCTGCCCCCCAGCAGATCACGCGCAAGAACGGCTCGAACATGGACCTCTTCGAGCTGACGAGCCCAACCCCCGACACCAACGGTAACTATATATATAAGCTCTCCGGCGATGCCCCCGAGTCCGTTGAGGGCAAGATCAACTACTACGTCCTTGGCGAAACGGACCCCCTTACAGTAAAGGGCAACGACCCCGTCACCATCGAGAAGGACACGAGCACCGTCGTCAGCATCCCCTCCATTGTCAAGTCGGGCGAAGCCTACTACCGCACCCTGACCGTGGGCAACGACGTCAAGCTCAGCTACCCCGGCATGTCCGAGGCCAGCGTCTTTGTCAAGGAACTCACGGGCGACTGGGCAGCTGGCGCTCCCTACACCGCGCACATCAACTACGTTGACGAGGAAAACAACCCCATCACCTTTGGCGGCATGGTCGACCAGCTCGCCGTCACCAAGCCGTACAAGTACACCGCGCCCAACCGCATCTACGTTGTTCAGGACGACGGCACGGTCGTGGAGTACGAGCTGAGCGCCAACGGCACCCTGACCTTTGACCTCGGTGCCAAGGCAGAGGCCCAGACCGCCAACGTCAAGTACAAGAAGGTCAACACCTTTACCGAGAAGACCTGGGTCATCAATTACATCGATGGCTCCGAGGGCGGCAACGGCAAGACCATCAAGACCGTTCCCGTCACGGCGAGCAGCCTCACCGACGGCAAGTACAAGACCGAGTCGGTCAACGGCCTCGTTCCCACGCAGGCCGAGATCGACCTCGCCAACTACTCCGGAAGCGTGGTCGACGTCTACTGCGTCCCCGAGGGCCAGGAGCGCTCCGTCGATCCGTACGACATCACGGTCAACTTCGTGAACATCGCCGACAACTCCGTCATTTCCTCGCAGCAGGCGACGGTCAACCTGGTTGGCCCCAACAGCCTGTCCGCGTATGACCTCGACCTCGCCGTTCCTCGCGAGTTCAACCAGAACGGCGTTGAGTGGGTCATCCTGCCCGGTCAGCTGAGCGGCGGACCCGAGACCTACCACCTGTACCACGGGTACTATGCTCGCGAGTATGACTCCGCAGGCAATCCCAAGCCAGTAACCTACACCGTCTTCTTCCGTGACGTGAACGACGACCTCCACGAGGCCACTGTCATCACGCGCGTCGTGACCGTGTACGATGACGTCGTGGTCACCGATCTGGGCACCACCACGACCGGAACAACCGGCGCGACCACGACCGGAACCACTACGGCCGCCGCCGGCACCGCCGGAACCGACACGGGCACCGCGGCGGCCGACAACGGCACCGCCAACGCCACGCTCACCAATAACGGCGGCGTGCAAACCGTGGGCAACCAGAACGGCCAGGGAACCACGATCGTCCGCGACGACGGCACCACCACCGGCACCGAGCGTATCACCGAGGACCAGACGCCGTTGGCCTCTCCTGATGGAACCAACGCTGCCAACCCGACCGACGCCGCGCAGACCACCAACGTCAGCACGGGCGCCACGTTTGGCATCATTGGCGGCATCGCCGGAATCGGCGCGCTGCTCGCGGTGCTCTTTGCCCGCAAGGCCAACGTCGAAGAAAAGGTCCAGAACAAGGACCAGGACCAGAGCTAGTTACCTCAACCGTACAAAGGGGCCTGTCCCCTTTGTACGGATTCACGTCGTACTACCAACCCAAGGCACGGGGAGATAGATATGAAGATCGCGAACCTGAGTAAGACACAAAAGAGGGCCGCCAGGGACTTTGCCAACAAGTTCCTGTCGGTGCTGCTCACTATCAGCATGGTGCTGCAGTCGTCGCCCGTCTCGTACGCATATGCGCTGGACGACGGCGCAGAGCCCATCGAGGTCCAGGCAGAGGCCACCCCAGCGCCGGAGCCCGAGCCCGCGCCGGAACCAGAACCGGCTCCCGAGCCCGAGCCGGCACCGGAGCCTGAGCCTGCGCCCGCCGTGGAGGAGGCAGCTCCCGTAGTGGAGGAGCCCGCTCCGGCGCCCGAGCCCGAGCCCGCGCCGGAGCCGGAAGCCACCCCCGCGCCCGAGGCCGAGCCCACCGCCACGGTAGAGCAGCCCGCTCCCGCCGCGCCCGCCCAGGCAACCATCACCGTCAGCCTGAGCCACGCGACCATCACCTACGGCAACCAGACGCTCGCCGCCTCCCGCGGCAGCTTCCAGGTGGCCGAGGGCCAGGCCGCCCGCTTTGCCGTCGTTGCTGACAGCGGCTACAAGCTGGACGCCGTCACCGTCAACGGCAGCAAGGTTGCCCTTGCCGCCAATGGCACCTTCACCCTGTCTGCCGACCAGGCCAAGTCCGGAACCGCGATCTCCGTGACCACCAAGGCCGACGAAACCAAGCCCGCAGACACCAAGACCATATATGAGTACGAGGACACCAACCTCAAGGTGACCGCCGAGCTCGAAGACGCCACTGCCGTGCCGGACAGCGCAAAGCTGTCTGTGGCGTCCGTGAACAAGGACAGCTACAAGTACGACGTGTACTCCTACGACGCCTACATGAAGGCGCTGAACGACGCCGCCGGCAAGGAAGATGCCTACACCGACGCCAACACCTATCTCTTTGACGTGGCCTTCCTGGACGTCAAGGACGGCAAGACCGTCGAGGTTCAGCCCAGCAAGGGCTGGGTCAAGGTGACCTTTGAGTTCAAGAAGCAGCAGATCTCCGAGGGCCTGAAGGTTGAGAACGTTGACGACTGCAGGTCATTCACCTGCCGATCCGCAACAACGCCAAGGGCGAGACCACGGCTAAGTCCTTCGTGGCCGCAACCGACGTTATGGTCGAGCCGCTGCGCGACGAGAACCTGACCGTCTGGAATGCTGACACCTTTGAGGCCAAGGCCAAGAGCTTCAGCGTGTTTGCCCTGAGCAACCAGCCCGAGAAGGTCGAGGTTGCGGAGAGCGAGCCTGAGGCTGCAGTAGAGGCTGAGCAGCCGGCAGAGGTTGAGGAGCCGGTGGAGACCGAGCAGCCGGCAGAGGCCGAGGAGCCCGCGGCTCCCAGCAAGAGCGTGTACTTTGGCGAGAACGACGATGTCCGCGTGGTGGCCACGCTGGACGACCCGGTAGCCATCCCCGATGACGCCAAGCTGGTGGTGACCAACATCGTCAAGGGCGGCGAGGGCTACAGCTACGACGCGTACATGGAGGCCCTGAACCAGAATGCTGGAGAGGTTGGCTACTTTGACGAGACCAACACGCTCCTGTACGACGTTGCCTTCATGTGGACCAACGAGAACGGCGAGACCGTGGAGCTGCAGCCCGCCGAGGGCACCGTCCACGTTTCGTTCAGGTTCAAGAACGCGCAGCTGAGCGCCATGGTCAACGCTGTTGGCGGCTCTGATGCGTCCGTGCACCACCTGCCGGTGGTCGAGGAAGCCAAGGCCGAGACCACGGCTGACACCACGGGCATCTCTGCTGCCGACGTGGCGGTGGAGACCGTGGAGCAGTCCGTCTCCGTTGAGGGCGACACCGCGAGCGTGGTGGCCACGAGCTTTAGCGCGTACGCCTTTACCGTCGACTTCATGTTTGGCGACTATGCCTTTAGCATGGCCGGCATGGACAGCATCCAGCTGAGCGAGCTGTTTGAGAAGCTTGGCATTGAAGACAACGCCGCCAACGCGACGAGCGTCGCGTTCTCTAATCCTGAGCTGATCGAGGTCACCCAGGCCGAGAGCGACTGGACGCTGAAGAGCCTGGCTCCGTTTGACACGGAGGAGCTGCTGGTTGTGAAGATGGCCAGCGGAAAGACGTACGAGATCGTTGTGACGGATGCGCAGGGCGACGTATCCGTAACCCTTAACGCTTACGATGATTCGGGAGAGAATATCGAGGCGTTTACCCCCTTGAATCAAGACGGCAAGTATTACGTTTATGTCCAGATTACAGACAAGACGACGAAAGAGCCCACTGGATGGTATCTTGCAGAAGCCGACGGCTTCAAGGGCAACTCTACTTTTGCGATTCAGATCACCGGAAATAGCTTCAAATCTATTTCAGATTCATCGACTTCCGTAACCTACGACACTGATCAGCATGACGTGGGGGTACGTTTCCTGTGGTGTACAGACGTAGATCAAGAAATCACACCTTCGTACCTCGAAACGCAAAAGACTGCGCAGGGAGAAGATCGAAAGGTCTTTGATACCATCGCTGGCTACACCTTCCAGGGTGAGGATGATCCCAATCCAACCGATAATGAATCGGACAATGCTCAAATCAACCTCATGAAGGACCATACGGAAAAAGAGTATGCTATTCGGTTCAAGTTCAACCCTGAGAAGGAGTCAGTCGGTTCTGGCCAGTACTTTGTTTTTGGTAAGGTTCCTCACGATAATAGTGGCCCTACATACTTCTATGTTCCTATTACGAAATCGACTAGCGATTACCACGTCATAGCAAATAGCTCTGATCACAAGTGGCTTGACGGGAATGGCAGTCCCGTTAACGGCAGCTTCAGTGGCAAAGAGCGTTCATCCACCATATGGCTAATCGAGTGGACTGGCGACGGTTCACCAGATTCACAACTCGGACAGCTAATCCAGAAGTTGAACGGAAGTGAAAGCGCCTGTAAAGAAGCGGTCATCCTAAAAGAGGGTGACTTCGTCGGCTCATATTCCACCAGCATCGATACAGATCGTCGCAATACGGAGACTACGGACGGAAAGACTAGGTATTACGACACTGTCAACTTCACAGTTGCAGAAGGTGGAGTTAACAAGACCGACGTTTTGAATTCGCTTGAAGAGGCGCTGAATTACGGCCTGTATACAGGCACCCTTATTGGTCATCACACCGATATGGAGGCCAATATTGCGGTTGGCGTCATTGGGAATAACGCGCTCCCATTCAATGATCGCTATGGTTATTCTGACAGAAACAAGAATGTCAACAAGCTCACAGTGACAAAAGAGTTCACGCAAGACGGATCTCCGTTACCTGGCCAGCAGGTGACACTCAAGCTGTATAGGTGGAATGGTAGTGAATGGGCGCCCGCCACCTGTGGTGAAACTCCCGATCCGGCAGCTGCCGGCGGCGGGCAAAGCACAGAAGCGGTGTTTACGGGAACAACTGATAGTAACGGAAAGCTGACGGCCGTATTCAATGGCTTAGCTCCCGGAAAGTATCAGGTGCGCGAAGTGGTTACTGCTGGTGGAGCGACAAAAGAGCTCTGGTCTGAGGACTACACCGTCGGAACTGGCGCAGATCAAGTTACCGCAACGTTTGGCAAGGAAGTCGAATTCAAGGGTAGTGGCGACAACATAAACTATTTCAACGATATTCCAGATAACGCTTCGCTAGATGACCTGAAATCGCTGATAAGGATGTCGCGTCACGGCGTTCTCGTTATTGGCAATCGGGATGATTACAACAGTATGGTAAATGCGAACAACGCCCTGGACTCCTCTGAACAAGGGACAATCGTGTTTGCTGGCGATGAGATCCCGGGTGGCGGAACTGCTCCACAACACAATATCAGCAAAAAACTTGAGGAATACAGGCAGCTCTCGAATCAACTCGCTACATCACATGGATCCGAGACTGTCAAAATCTATAACTATACGTATAGCCAGCTTCAGTCGAGCGACAAGATGAATCTGCTTTCTGATGGGAAGCTTGTCGTTGTCAACATCGACATGACTAACGCTGGTCCTAACGCGGACGTTAAGGTTAGTACGTCTCTTGATCACGATACGCTCTCGGCTGAGTTCAACTCTGACGGTAAGGGTGCAGCCAGGAGGATTATCTATAACTTCTACGTGCGAAATGGCAGCCAGGTCGCCCCATATACGGGAACGATTAACACCACAGGAACGACCTCTGGCACCATGCTTGCGCCGTCGGCGAAAGTCGAAAGCCTTGGCGCCAACTGGGGTGGCACCATTATTTCAGACACAACCGACCACAAGACCTCCGAGATTCACTCCGAGTACTACGGAAAAGACCGTGAGGATGAAACCACGGTTAGGAACAACAAGGGTGCGGAGCAGGAGACCGTCTCTGCTCAGGTCAAGAAAGAGTGGGCGGGTTACGAAGGCAAGGTCGAACTGCCCGATGAGCTCGAGGTGACGCTGTACGCCGGTGACGCTGCGACCGATCATGTCGTCACGCTGAAAGCTGAGAACGACTGGACTTCTGACGTGATCACGGGCCTCCCGAAGTACGACAGCAACCACCACGAGATCAACTACCACTGGGTCGAGGGCAGCGTGCCCGCAGGCTTCTTCCTCACCAACATCGCCCATAACGGCATCCTGACCACCCTGACCAACACCTATCAGGAGTTCAACCTGGAGACGTCGTACGTCGGCTCCAAGACGTGGAGGGGAACATCCAAGCCGGAAAGCCTGACCGTGACCCTCTATAGGACGACCAAAGATCCAGCCAGCGCAACGGATGACGACTGGACGAAGCTGACTCTTGAACCCAAGTGGCTAACAAAGGGGCCGGAGTTAGACACGTGGACCTATGAGTTCGAGAAACTCCCCGTCTTCGACGCAGGCGGCAACGTGTACTACTACAGGGCGGAGGAGACCCTGCCTGAGGGCTATAAGGTCATCTCCACCGACAATACGTCTACCGCGTATACCCAGGGGACCGCAGAGGCTACAGAGGTAGACCCCTGCAATGAGGTAAAGATAACCCTGACGGATTCGATCGCTGACTTAGGATTCATTGTTATCCAGAAGGGTCATACCTATGTAATCTGGACAGAAAGAATCCCGACCCCAGTCGAGAAAGGGCTGATTCTCGATGAAGCCAGGAGTATTTTCAAGTCGTTTAACAATCCGACGTACTATTGGGGGACCAAAGGAACGATCCACTTCCCCTCGGGCGGCAATCTGACTGTTTCACGCAGTGGCCAACTGCTGACCCTGAACTTCAGCGATCCAAGCGATTGGGCGAGATTCGCACACGGGCACTTTGAGGGTTCCAGCTATACCGCTGCCACGACGTCATGGACAAACGCAAAGGTCGAGGGCACGGCCACGCTTAAGGCCGCCAAGGCGGTATCGGTCGGGGGTTGGCCCGAAGGCGGAAAGGTCACCTTCACCATCGACCGCATGAACGATGCAGGGAGCGCAAACGCGCCGCTGCCCAAGCAAAAGACCACCGACGCCCTGACTGCCCCCGGCGAGAAGAGCTTCGGCAGCATCGCGTTTGATTCTGATGACGTTGGTAAGACTTACTACTACGAGATCACCGAGGGTACGATTGGTTTCGGCGATGGTTGGACGGGCTCCCCGGAAAAGATTATTGCAAAGGTTGTGGTTGGCCAGCCAAACGAGAGCGGCGTGCTAAATCCCACGGTGACCTACAGTATCGACGGCGGTGAGACATACAGAACGACTTCCGAGTTCTATACCATCACCAACACCTACGAGGCCACCGCCGACGCCACCCTGGGCGGCGGCAAGGTCATCGACAAGCGCGACTGGAAGTCCATCGACTCCTTCGAGTTCACCCTCACCGAGGTCACCGACGAGGGCGGCAAGACCGCCAAGGCCGGCGGCGCGACCCGCACCAAGACCGTGAGCTCATCGACCGCCAAGGCCGGGGACAAGGTCGCGTGGTCCTTCGACAAGATCGACTACGTCCACAACGCCACCAAGAGACTGGTACAAGGTCACCGAGACCGCGGTCAACAAGGACGGCCTCAAGAGCGACACCCGCACCTACGTCGTCTCCGTCGATGTCACCTACAACGCGGCCACCGGAACCCTGACGGCCACCCCGTCCGCGCAGGCCACGGCCCTCGACTTCGTGAACACCTACGAGGCCACCGCCGACGCCACCCTGGGCGGCGGCAAGGTCATCGACAAGCGCGACTGGAAGTCCACCGACTCCTTCGAGTTCACCCTCACCGAGGTCACCGACGAGGGCGGCAAGACCGCCAAGGCCGGCGGCGCGACCCGCACCAAGACCGTGAGCTCATCGACCGCCAAGGCCGGGGACAAGGTCGCGTGG
>Ga0256405_10000965_pt1 | contig 86160 bp, 70 predicted proteins | sample RumenRJG_02DNA_FD_189096 | JGI IMG/M metagenome (GOLD analysis project Ga0256405, IMG submission 189096) | Bovine rumen microbial communities from Lethbridge, Alberta, Canada - RJG_02 | ecosystem: Host-associated > Mammals > Digestive system > Stomach > Rumen | place: Canada: Alberta... | reverse complement strand
CTGATGACGCCTACGGAATTCCATGATCATTTCGATGCTGCAGCATAAGAATACCGCCAGCCGATGCTTGACTGGCGGTAAAGAGCTTTTTAATTATTCACTGTCCTCTTGACGGGTAGCACACCAAGAGGGTGACAGCTTCTTTTGCATAGCCTAATATTTTTCGTTATAAAACAAAATGCAGGACATGGCGCTTGGATTGCGTCTGTCCTGCATTTTGTTGGATATATAGTAAAAGAAATTTGCCTGAGCCTTGTGACTAAATTGATTGTATAAAACAGAAATACTAGATGTGACTATTAAGAAAAGCTATGGTATTTGTCAGGAGCCTGTGAGTATCAGAATGCTCCTCCAGTCTATCAAAATCATGAACTTTTTGAGTTGAGATAAATCTTGTGGGCTTATATAGATCACATAGTTTTAGGAACTCATCATAGGGTACATCCGGGTCTCCTATACTATGGGCACAGAATATAGGGCAACTGATATCAGCATCAACTCTAAGGGAATATTTAAGGAGGAAATCCTTGTCTCTGCCCTTATATATCATATCCTTCCACTTACCTGTCTGCCTTGCGTATACATAGGCATTATAGTGAGTTTCCAGAGGCCCTTTTGTAAGGATGCTTCCATCAAAAAAAGGCAGATCCTCCTCAGAGATTTTTGGAAACTGATTATAAAAAGCATTTGGGGTATCGTACCATCCATCGCATAAGAAACCATAACCATAATATGAAAGTATTCCGGCAGGTGCCTCTCTAAGGCTGCCCTTGGCAGCTGTGAGTAATGCAAGATAACTGCCGGCAGATCTGCCAAAAAGAAAATATGGCAGATCATCACTAAAGTATTTATCCTTGTTGCTGCAAAAGTCATTTACTGACTCTACAGCATCTAAAAGGATGCCATCCAGCATCACACCTGGTGCAAGGGGATAATCCATAGCGACTATTACATATCCATTTTGGGTAAGTTCCTGTATATGATATTCCGGCAGATCCTCGCTGTCTCCATATAACAGTCCTCCTCCATGGAAGTACAGTACTGCAGCTTTTTTTATAGCAGTATCATCCCTGTATATGGTGGCTTTTTTAGTAAAATCCCCATCTTTAATTATTGAAATATCTATTTTAAGCATACCGTCCTCCCTGATAAAAGTAATTATATTTTCAAGCCTATTAAAAAGTCTACTCCGGTTTTCAAGATTTTAATGTTTATTACATAAGAAAGGGTAAAAAGAAAATATATATTAGATTTTGTTTATCCTATATGGATAAAAGATTTGCATTTATTTATCTAGTTTCGAAATGGTAATTACATACTAAAATTGTCATAATTTAACTATAAAACGTGGTTGGCAAACCAAAAATTTATGAAAAACCAATATATTTCAAAGAGAGGTAATAATATGAGCTATTTAAACGGTCAGGTTGGATACAGAGATGAACTTCTTATGACAAGATCCATTGTTAAAAAGGACAATTGGGTTTTACTCGAGCCAGATGGATTAGTAAAGAATAGCATCCCTGGATACACAAATTGTGACACAACAATTCTTGGAACACCTGCTATGGGTGCAACATTTGCAGACTACATCTGTACAGCACATGACGGTGGACATGCTGATGCTATCGGCGGTGAGGGCATTGAGTCTTTCATCTATGTTATCGAGGGTGAGGTTGATGCCAAAAATGCAGATGAGCAGTTAACACTTAAGGCAGGTGGTTATATGTATTCTCCTGCAGGAAAGAATATTTCTTTTGTGAACAAGTCAGGGGCTGACGCCAAGCTTTACATCTATAGAAGGAGATATATACCACTTGAGGGTTATGCAGCACATACTGTTACAGGAAATATCAATGACATCCCTTATGAGGAGTACGAGGGCATGCAGAACTGCCACGTTAAGGACTTCCTTCCAAAGGATTTAGGATTTGATATGAATATGCACATTCTTAAGTTTAAGCTTGGTGCATCTCACGGATATATTGAGACACATGTTCAGGAGCATGGCATGTATTTCCTTCAGGGCAAGGGCATGTACAGACTTGATGATGAGTGGATCCCAGTTAAGAAGGGTGATTATGTATTTATGGACGCTTATTGTCCACAGGCTTGCTATGCAGTTGGTAAAGAGGAGGATCTTATTTATATCTACTCTAAGGACTGCAATAGAGAGATCGAGCTTTAATCACAGATTTCACTCTAAAATTTTTACATTAATAATGATAAATTCCCCGGCATTTTGGCTGGGGAATTTTCGAAAAAAGATATTTTACGAAAGGAATTAATTATGAAGCTTTTAAGAGATGAGTTAAAGGGCCTTATGAAGAACAAGCTTATGCAGGCAGGACTCAAAGAGGAGCATGCAGAGCAGACAGCAGAGATTCTTACATGGGCTCATGAACGTGGATATGCTTCACATGGTGCAGTTCGTGTTGAGTACTACTGTGAGAGGATATTTAAGGGTGGTATCACAAAGGATCCTAACATTGTGTGGAAGCGCACAGGTCCTTGCTCAGGCATTATGGATGGAGACAATGGTATCGGCTACTGGGTAGCAACCAAGGCTACAGAAAAGGCAATTGAGATTGCCAAGGAAAATGGTGTTGCAGTAGTTGGTATGGCCAATGTTTCACACACAGGATCAATTGGTTATTACACAGAGATGTGTGCTAAGCAGGGACTTGCTGCTATTACATTCTGCCAGTCAGATCCTATGGCAGTACCATACGGTGGTGCAGAGCCATATTACGGTACAAACCCGATTTCCTTTGCTGTACCTACAGCAGATGAGAGAACAGTAGTCTTTGATATGGCTACTACAGTACAGGCCTGGGGCAAGATCCTTGATAAGCGCTCACAGGGAGCACAGATTCCTGCAGACTGGGCAGTTGATGACAAGGGTCAGCCAGTAACAGACCCACATAAGGTTAATGCACTTACACCGATCGCCGGTGCCAAGGGCTATGGACTTATGATGATGGTTGATATTTTCTCTGGTGTACTTTTAGGAGTACCTTTCGGAAAGCATGTAAGTTCAATGTACCATGACTGTTCTAAGGGACGTGAGCTTGGACAGACTATTATCGTTATCGATCCAGAGAGATTCTGCGGTAAAGAGCAGTTTGAGAGGAACATGTCGCAGGTATGTGATGAGCTTGGAGCAATGAAGCCTGCTGTTGGCTTTGATAAGGTTTATTATCCTGGCGAGCGTGCAGTTATGAGAAGAGATAACTATTACAAGAACGGTGGTATAGAGGTAGTGGATGAGATTGTTGATTACTTAAAGGGCGACGCCATTCACTTTGACAGATGGGATCATAAAAACAGATTTGCAGACTGATTAGTCAGGTAATAAGGAGAACCAAATGATAAAGACAGTTGTTAAAAAGGGCAGCTATCAGGATTCTGTAGTACTGATGCTCCTTACAAATGAGTTATCCTCACTTGAGGGAGTAAACAAGATTCAGGTAATGATGGCTACACCATCCAATAAAGATATTTTTAAGAGCAGCGGCCTTGATACAGAGGAGCTGATGGCAGCTACAGCCAATGACATGGTAGTGGTAGCTGATATAGATAGTGAGGAGCGTATTGACAGTGTTATGGAAACTGTAGATACATTCCTCAAAAAGCAGGCAACAGCCAATGAGGGCAGCCATGCAAGAGAGAGCGTAAAGAGCTGGGAAAAAGCGTTGAAAAAAGCAAATAATCCTAACCTTGCAGTTATATCAATACCAGGAGCATATGCAGCACTTGAGGCTGACAGAGCGCTTGATGAGGGTTTAAACGTATTCATGTTCAGTGACAATGTCACAATCGAGGATGAAAAGGCATTAAAAGAAAAGGCCCATGCCAAGGGACTTGCACTTATGGGTCCTGACTGTGGTACAGGTATCATCAGGAGCGTGCCTATCGCATTTACAAACAAAGTAACTCCAGGTTCTATTGGTATTATCGGAGCATCCGGAACAGGTATCCAGGAGCTTACAACAATCATAGACAGACTTGGTGAGGGAGTTACCAATGCCATCGGTATCGGCGGCAGAGATCTCAGTGAGAATGTTGGCGGTATCACTATGATGGATATGATCGATGCTATGGAGGACGATGATGAGGTCAAGGTTCTTATCATTGTTTCAAAACCACCAGCAAAGTCTGTAAGAGATCGTATCTCTGCAAGATTAAGTAATTTCAGTAAGCCTATAGTTACTTTATTTGTAGGTGAAAAGCCAGAGTACCATGAGGAGAATTTCTATCATTGCTATACACTGGATGAGGCTGCACGAACTGCAGTAGGTCTCGTACGTGGCAAGAAGATAGAGGAGGCTACAGTAGATGTTGATGAGTCAGCATTCTACAAGGCCGAGGATAAAAAGACTATCAAGGCATACTACTCAGGAGGAACCCTTGCCAATGAGGCTGCCATGCTCATTAAGGATGCAATGGGATGTAAGGTGCCACCAGAGGATGTTGAGGGTTATATGCTGAGACTGGATGGCAACGTTGTAGTTGATCTCGGTGATGATGCATATACAAAGGGTAAGCCACATCCAATGATCGATCCTGCCAAGAGAATCGAGTGTATGGAAAGTGCAGTAGATGATGAGTCAACAGGAGCTATCCTTCTTGATATCATGCTTGGATATGGTTCTCATGAGGATATGGCCGGAGCATTACTCCCATCCATCGAGAGACTCCAGAAAAAGGCAAAAGATGCAGGAAGAAAGGTATTCTTTGTTGCTACAGTCTGCGGTACAAAGTCAGATTTCCAGGGTTATGATGCAGCAGTTAACAAGTTAAAGGCAGCAGGAGTTATCGTTTGTGATAACAACAAGCTTGCAGTTAGAACTGCCATCAGAGCTATCGGAAGAGACTTTGAGGAGCCGGTAAAGGAAATAAGACCTAAGCAGGTTATCCCATGTGAGAAGCATACACCATCAGATAAGCTTAAAGAGCTCTTATCATCAAAGCCAAGGATCATTAATGTTGGTCTCAAGAGTTTTGCAGATGTAGCTGAGGATTTTGGTTGTGATGTCGTACAGTATGATTGGATGCCGCCAGCAGGTGGAGATATTGAGCTCATAAAGATTCTCAATTTCTTAAGAGGCCATGAGGAGATCGATGCATACAATGACGAGGTTATCTCAAGAGTAATTGCTTCACAGCCTGTTCTTAAAGACAATGTTCGTGCAAAGGAAGTAATCCCACAGTTCTCAGAAAACAATGGAAAAGTTATCCTTCATGCAGGTCCACCTGTAGATTACAAGAACATGCCATCACCTATGCAGGGTTCATGTATCGGTGCTGTTATGTTTGAGGAGTGGGCTCAGACTGAGGAGGAAGCTGCCAGGATGCTTGAGGCAGGTGAGATCAAGTTCATACCTTGTCACCACTGCAACGCAGTAGGTCCTATGGGTGGTATCACATCTCCAAACATGGCTGTATTTGTAGTTGAGAATGAAACCAATGGAAACAGAGCATACTGCACTATGAATGAGGGTATCGGTAAGGTTCTTCGTTTTGGCGCATATGATTCTGAGGTTGTAAATAGATTACGCTGGATGAGGGATGTGCTCGGTCCAACACTTGGCAGAGTTTTACGTGGTATGGAAAATGGTCTTTCATTAAACCCACTTATTGCCAAGGCTGTTGCAATGGGTGATGAGTTCCATCAGAGAAACATTGCTGCATCTCTTGCCTTCTTAAAGGAGGTTGCACCATCCATTACAAAGCTTGATATGGATGAGAAGGATCGTTTTGATGTAATCAAGTTCCTTGCAGACACTGACCAGTTCTTCCTTAATATCATGATGGCTACAGGTAAGGCTGTTATGGATTATGCAAGAGACAATACTGATGGAACTATCGTAACTGCTATGTGCAGAAATGGATATGAGTTCGCTATCAGAATTGCCGGTATGGGAGATGAGTGGTTCACAGGTCCTGTAAATACTCCTCAGGGACTTTACTTTACAGGATATGATGCAGAGGATGCATGTCCTGACATGGGTGACTCAGCGATCACTGAGACCTTTGGTGTAGGTGGTATGGCTATGATCGCAGCTCCAGCCGTTACAAGATTTGTTGGAGCAGGTGGATATGAGGATGCGTTACGTACATCAAACGAGATGACTGAGATCTGTATATCTCGTAATCCTAACTTTACAGTTCCAACATGGAACTTCCAGGGTATTTGTTTAGGTATTGATGCCCGTCTTGTAGTAGAAAAGGGTATCACCCCTGTTATCAATACTGGTATTGCCAACAAGGTCGCAGGAAAGGGCCAGATCGGTGCTGGTACTGTACATCCACCTATCTGCTGTTTCGAAAAAGCTGTAAGAGCATACGCTCAGAAGCTCGGTTACAAGGGTTAAGGAACAGGTGAGTGATATGAAAAAAACCATAGTTATTGCCTTGGGCGGAAACGCCCTTGGCAACTCTATTGAAGAGCAGCAGGTAGCTGTAGCAAATACAGCAAAAACAATAGTAGATATGGCTCAGGAGGGTTACTCAATCTGTGTAACCCATGGTAATGGTCCACAGGTGGGCATGATACAAAAGGCTATGGATGGTCTCTGTGGTACCTCAGAGGAGTACTCCAGGATCCCACTGCCTAGCAGTGTTGCCATGAGCCAGGGTTATATAGGTATAGACCTTCAGAATGCTATTAAATACGAGCTTCTTAAGAGAAATATGGATGTCAAGGTCTCTACCATATTGTCACAGGTTGAGGTTGCAGCAGATGATCCTGCATTTGAAAATCCAACAAAGCCTATTGGACGCTTCCTGACTAAAGAGGAAGCCATGGAAAACGAGAAAAACGGCATTAAGTGTATGGAGGATGCAGGTCGTGGTTACAGAATTGTAGTAGCATCTCCAATGCCAAAGAAGATCCGTGAGCTCCTTACCATAAAGACTTTATTGGATGCAGGACATATAGTTATCACCTGTGGTGGCGGTGGTATACCTGTTATCTGCGGAGAGGATGGCAGACTCAAGGGAGTAAATGCTGTTATTGACAAGGATAATGCTTCCAGTCTGTTGGCTTCCGAGCTAGATGCAGATTACTTTGTAATACTTACTGCAGTAGAAAAGGTTGCAATCAATTGGGGCAAAGAAAACCAGGAGTGGTTATCTCAGATCAGTGTCGCACAGGCAAAAGAGTATATCAAACAAAATCAGTTTGCCAAGGGCTCTATGCTTCCAAAGGTAGAGGCTGCTATAAGATTTGCCGAGTCAGGTAAAAACAGGAGAACTCTTATAACTCTGCTTGAAAAGGCGGCTGACGGTATAGAGGGTAAGACCGGTACCGTAATTTATTCATAATATTTAGAACTAGTCAGGAGAAGATAATGGATATCCCTGTTACTTTATTTACATGGGGATTGGCAATATTACCAATCATAGTACTGCTGATTCTTTTGATCAAGTTCCACTGGGGGGCTACAGAGGCCGCCCCGGTGGGCCTTGTAATAACAGCGATTACAGGTGTGTTGTTCTATAAAGCAGATCTTAAATTGCTGGCAATAGAAAGTGCTAAAGGTATTTTTAATGCACTGGTGATACTTGTTATAGTTTGGACAGCCATTCTGATGTATCAGGTATGTGATGAGGCCAATGCCTTTTCAGCTATCAGAAATGGAATGAAAAAGCTTATCCCAAATGAGCTTATATTAGTTCTCGCCATGGGATGGATATTTGAGAGTTTTCTGCAGGGCATAACAGGTTTTGGTGTACCTGTTGCTGTAGGAGCACCACTGCTCATAGGCATAGGAGTTCAGCCTTTATGGGCTGTAGTTATCCCTCTCCTTGGACAGGCATGGGGCAATACTTTCGGTACCCTGGGAGCTGCATGGGATTCTCTTGCCATGTCTGCCAGTCTTACTGCAGGCACTCATGAGTATCTTGTAACAGCCATGTGGACATCAGTATTTATATGGTTTTGGAATTTTGTAGGCGGCATAGCAATGTGCTATTTCTATGGAAAGGGTAAAGCCCTAAAAAAAGGATTTATCGCCGTTTGTATCCTGTCACTTATTCAGGGCGGCGGAGAGCTTCTTTTTTCTCAGATGAATACTACATTATGCTGTTTCATTCCAGCATGTATATCACTGGTGGCAGTACTGCTCCTTAGCAAGACCAGTTTGTATAGAGATGAGTGGTGTATTGATGATAGTCCTATCATGAGTAGAGTGAAAGATGAGTCAGTTAATGAGTCAGTTACAGAAAACAGTATGACTCTTATACAGGCATTTGTGCCTTATATAGCATTGTCCATACTTACATTACTTGTACTTATCATAAAGCCAGTAAATGAGTTCCTGGGACAATTCAGTATTTCTCTTACATTTGTTGAAACAATGACAGGATATAGTTTTGTTAATAAACAGGCGACCCTCTCTTTTGTTCCATTTACACATGCGAGTATGTTTCTTTTCTTATCATCCATATTTGGGATGTTCTATTACAAGTCTCATGGATGGGTAGGAGATGGTGGAATAAAGAGAATGTTCGTGAAATCTGTCGCCATGACTATTCCTTCAGGTATTTCGGTAATTGGTCTGGTTATTATGTCCAGAATCATGGACGGTACCGGACAAACACAGGTTATGGCAGTGGGTATTGCCAATGTCCTTGGCAAGGTCTATGCAATGTTCGCACCTCTTGTAGGTTTATTGGGTACATTTATGACGGGAAGCAATATGAGTTCAAACATTCTGTTTGGAGGATTCCAGTCCACTACCGCTGAGCTTTTAGGCATTAACAAGGATATCATACTTGGTGCACAGTCTGCCGGAGGAGCATTTGGCTCAGCCTGCAGTCCTAGCAAGATTATTTTGGGTACAACTACTGCCAATATTCTTGGTAGAGAGGGAGAGGTACTCAGTATAGTTATGGTCCTTACAAGTTTATCTGCAGCCCTGGTTGGAGTTTTCGTTTTCGGAACAGTTATATTCGGATAGAAAGGAAGCATTATGGAAAACAATTTCTTTCACACACACGCGGGAGCTTTGACCATTGCTTTTCTCGTGATCATGGCAGCATTTGTCATGATCATGGCAGGGAGCAGTGCAGGTAACGATGCCATTTGTGAGTTTGGATTTATTTTGATTTTACTGGCGATTTTATATTCTCCATTTAAAATTCAGATCATTGACCGAATCAGAAAAGATAAAAAATAAAATCGGGGATTTAAAATATGAACATAGATGTAATAACAGGAAGAATATGTGAGAACCTAGAGCATTTAAAGCAGTTCACATCTACACCGGGAAACGGTTGTACCAGGCTTCCTTTTACAAATGAAACAAGAAAAGCAGCTGACTATCTTAAGAGCGTGATGTCTGAGATAGGCATGGAAGTCAGCGAGGATGCAGCAGGCAATGTATTTGGTGTAATGAAGGGCGCTGATTCCACACTGCCATGTGTAATGATGGGATCTCACTATGATTCAGTCATTAACGGCGGTGATTATGATGGAATTGCCGGTGTGGTATGTGCTATAGAGGTCGCAAGATTACTTAAGGAAAAAGGCGTACAACTTAAGAGGGATTTTGTAGTAGCTGGTTTTATGGATGAGGAGGGTATGCGTTTTGGAACAGGTTATTTTGGTTCCGGAGCGATGCTTGGACATCGTGATACTGAGTACTGCAAGAGATATAAGGATATAGATGGAATATCTATTTATGATGCCATGCGTGGTTATGGACTTGATCCTGAAAAAATCACAGATGCAAAGTGGCCAGAGGGTTCCATTGGTAAATTCCTTGAGCTACATATAGAACAGGGCCCTGTACTCGATACAGAAAATATTGAGATTGGACTTGTTAACGGCATTGTAGGTATCCAGAGATATATGGTAACAGTTAATGGAAGAGCAGATCATGCAGGTACAACACCTATGGATATGAGGATAGATGCTGTTGAGGCCGCTACCAAAGTTATTTCCAAGATTCCAGATTGGGCCAGAGAAAAGGCAGATGGAACGGTTGCGACAACAGGACTTATCAAAACTGTCCCTGGCGGCATGAACATTGTTGCTGAAAAGTGTGAGTTTACTGTAGATATACGTTCCATGAACAATGATAATCTTATAGATATTACTAAGAGAATACGTGCAGCACTGGATAGAGAGGTAGCTGCGATTGGTGGTACCTATACTATGGACACAAAGCTTATCATAGAGCCGGTTTTCCTGTCAGAGGATATGCTTGATGTTCTTGAGGAGAGTTGTAAGTTCAGAGGCTATAGCTATAAGAGACTGCCATCTGGTGCAGGACATGATGCTTTGGAAATTGGACAGACACTACCTACTGTAATGATCTTTACACCAAGTAAGGATGGACGCAGTCATTGTCCTGTTGAGTTTACCAAATATAGTGATTTTGCTAAGGCGTCACTTGTAATAGCAGATTTAGCTGAAAAACTTGTTAAATAAATAAAGACTATACGTAATGAAGGCCTGTTGAAATATGTTTAAAGATGATTATAGTACCAGTCCGGTAAATAAAAGAGAAAATATAAAAAGGATACGACAGTATTTAGGATTGACACAATCAGAATTCATTGCTCAGTATCTTTCAGATGAGGATGGCAATCCAGCCATGAGTGTGGCTACTTTATCTAATTTGGAAGCCAAAGGCGGTAGAAAACTTAATGATGTAGTGTGCTCAATGGCAGATGCATTCTCTATGGATGTGTCCCTGTTTCTTTTGACACCGGAGGTGTTTTCAGAAAAACTGATTTCTATAATACCTGTGAATAATAAATCCAGAAATATGAGAAACTGCAACTTAAAGAGAAATAATGTTAATACATTGTTCTATAAGTTGACCATGTATTTTGCAGAGCAGATTTTAACAGGGGAGCTTAAAAGAGGAGATAAAGTCCCTGCAGAGCGTATATTGTCGGATATTATGGGTGTAGGGAGATACTCTATCAGAGAGGCTATGAAGGTCTTAAATGCCTTTGGAATCGTGGATATCATTCCAGGACAGGGCACTTTTATAAGTAAGGCTAATTCAGAGTTTTTTGCAATCCCTATAGCCAGCACTATTTTTCTCAGTGATTTTAATGTTGATAATATCATTGAGATACGTAATATTCTGGAGGTTACAGCATCTGGAAAATCTGCTGTTTATATGTCTAAGAAGGATGTGAAAAAACTAAAAGATATTGTCAAAGACATGGAAAAGGCATGTGATGAAGGGGATATTGATAGTTTTTCTGAAAAAGATATGGAGTTTCATGACCTTATCACATCAGGAAGCGGAAACCAGATCATTATAAATCTTCAAGAGATAATTATGAGTTTCATGTCTCGTATTTATAGAAAAGATGTTTTAGATATAAAACAGATGGAAGAGCTTATAGACGAGCATAGTGAAATACTAAATAAGATAGAAGCGGGTGACCATAAAGGCGCTGAAATCTGTATGAAAAGGCACCTTGAAAAACATATTAATATGGTTAAATCATAAGCCATAAGATAAATGCGATTATTATGAAAAGGAACTGATAGGTGTTGATTAAACACTGACCAGTTCCTTTTTCATGTATTATAAATTATAAAATGACAAATATCTCTATGTAATACAAATATGTGAGAAATTGAGTTTTTTACTCTGGATAGACCAGATGTGCGTCGTCTATACCGTAAAGTGTATTGTCAAGATATCTCTTGGCGAGCCAGTTGGCCATACCTAAGTTCTGGTCAAGATAATTACCACAGTCACGTGGAGCAGCGCCAGGGATCTCGCCCTTAAAGTCCCTGATAAACTCATACATCTTTGTTATTACCGGAGCTACATCTCTTGATGTGAGATCACCTGCAAAGAGAACATAAAAACCGGTACGGCATCCCATAGGTCCAAAATATATAGTCTTTTCATTCCACTCCGGATCATTACGGAGATATGTAGCACCAAGATGCTCTATTGTATGCATCTCAGCAGTGTTCATAACAGGCTCACGGTTTGGAGCCGTCATACGGAGATCAAATGTGGTTATGGTCTCCTTACCGATCTTATCCTTTCTTGAGACATAGATACCAGGCTCAAGTAAATCATGATTTATTGTAAAACTTGCAATCTTTTCCATATATACCTCTTTAAATAAAGCTAATGATATAGTAGCTGTCAATGATTTATGATCAAAGATAAATACATTGCTGATATAGTATCAATAATTACTTTGAACAGTATAGATTAAAATGGTGCATTTATAAAGTTTATATCATACAATTTTTATTATGTTGTTAGTGGAAAAAATTTGATTTATAATAAACACAGTAAAAAATAGAAATTTTAATAGTTTCAGAGGAGGAATTGTTATGGGACTTTTGCAGGTTGCTAAGGGGGCGCTTGAGACAGTTCTTGCTGATCAGTGGCGTGAGTATTTCTACTGCGATTCATTGAGTGAGAACGTTCTCATGAAAAAGGGAACACCTCGCAAAGCAAAAAATAACTTCAATACAAAGGGTTCAGATAATCTTATATCCAATGGTGCAGTTATAGCAGTTAATGAGGGTCAGTGTATGATCATTGTTGACAACGGAGCTATAGTTGAGGTCAGTGCAGAGCCTGGTCAGTTTGTGTGGGATTCATCAACCGAGCCTACAATTTTCTATGGTGGATTAAAAAAAGGTATTGTAGATTCATTTAACCAGTGGAAAAAGCGAGTAGGTTTTGGCGGTGATACTGCAACAGATCAGAGGATTTATTTCTTTAACACCAAGGATATCATTGGTAATAAATATGGAACACAAAATCCTATCCCATTCCGTCTCATTGATAAAAACATTAATCTTGATGTGGAGTTTGGCGTAAGATGTCATGGCGAGTACAGCTATAGACTTGCAGACCCTATTCTTTTTTATAAAAAGTTATGTGGCAATGTAACTGACGAGTTCACACGTGATCGTATTGACTCACAGCTCAAGTCAGAGCTTCTTACAGCTCTCCAGCCAGCATTCGCAGACATATCTGCACAGGGTGTACGTTACTCAGAGCTTCCTGCACATGCTGATGACATTGCATCAGCTTTAAATACTCATCTTACAGAGAGCTGGGGCAAGAACTATGGAGTTGAGATAGCAGCCTTTGGTGTAAGCTCAGCTACAATTTCTGATGAGGATGCAGAAAAGATCCAGACACTTCAGCTCAATGCTACACTTCGCGATCCTGGTATGGCAGGTGCTACAATTGCTGCTGCACAGGCACAGGCAATGAAGGACGCAGCCAACAATACAAGTACAGGTCCAATGATGGCATTTGCAGGCATGAATATGGCCAATATGGCAGGTGGCACCAACATGAACAACTTATTTGGCATGGCTCAGCAAAATCAGCAGCAGGCTATGTCAGCACAGCAGTCTGCGGCTCCTCAGGCACCTAAGATGCAGGGCAGCACGTGGACATGTGAGTGTGGTAGCGAGAACAGTGGAAACTTCTGTACAAACTGTGGAAAACCTAGACCACAGCCACAGACCAAGGGATGGTTCTGTCCGGAGTGTGGACATGAAAATAACGGTAATTTCTGCACAAACTGTGGTACAAAGAGACCGTAATCTTAATAAGCATAAGTTTTAGTGGCTAAAAAAAGTAGCCCTAGAAAAAAGGAACCAAGAGCTTTGACTCAAGGTTCCTTTTTTACGCAGAGTCGCTGTGATAAAATCTGTCGGCTAAAGTCCACAGTGGCTCGCGTGCGAGTAAGGCTCGATCGCATCATCCCTACTCCGTTATGTTCCTAGACGGACTCGAACCGTCACTACAGGCGTCGGAGGCCTGCGCTCTATCCTGTTAAGCTATAGAAACATATTAAAAGTTTAAAACAACTTAATTATTATAGAACATGGAAGTTGAAAAAACAAGGATACCATCAATCAGCTAATTAAAATTTTTATTATTAATTAATAAAAAAATTAATTTTTATTTCCGAATTATAATTTGTGCCTTGTAAGACGATAAAACTTTTTAGAGATTATTGTTATTTATGAACCTTGCTATATATTCTGTAAAATGTTCTATATTAAGCCATATATAGAGTTTTAATATAAATAACTCTGATTTGATTAAAATTAAAAGAGTAAAATGGCGAAAATCATATTTTTCAAAATACTTATTATTGAAATAAATTTTCATGCATGATAAAATTAGCACAGATAGAGGAGTAGAGTTTTGTAGCATAGGTTTATGATCTTTTGAGAGGAGAAAGTAATGCAGGAGGATTATTTAACCAAAATACGTTCAGCATATAATCAGTTCACAAAAGCAGAAAAGAAAGTCGCAGACTATATATTAAACAATTCACGTGAAGTATTGTTTATGTCAATTTCAGATCTTGCAGAGGCATGTGATGTAGGAGATACATCTGTTTTCCGCTTTTGTAAGACTATGAACGTAAAGGGTTATCAGGAATTTAAAATGTTATTGTCACTGTCTATGCGGGAAAATGATACGCAGTCGGTAAGTGATGAGAAAACAATTACACTTGAGGATGATATAGTTAAGCTGGCAAAAAAGGTTTATGAGGAAAACCTTTCAGCTATAAAGGAGACTTATTCACTTCTTGATTGCAAAAAGATGGCAGAGGCATTGGATGCACTTACAGATGCCAAGCGTATCGTATTTTTTGGAGTTGGTACCTCTATGCTTACAGCTATGAAGGCTATGAATAAGTTTCTTCGTATCGAGCCAAAGGTTGTTTGTAACATGGATGCGCATATGCAGCTTATAACTGCATCGACACTTACAGAGGATGATGTTGCTTTTATTTTTTCATATTCAGGATCCACCAAGGATACCGTTGAGATAGCAAAGTATGCCAAGCAGGCCAATGCTAAAACAATTGTTATTACCAGATTTGTTAAGTCACAGCTTACTCAGTATGCGGATATTCTGTTATTAAGTGGCGCTAATGAGGGTACTCTGCAAAATGGATCTACATCAGCAGAGATATCACAGTTATTCCTTGTTGATATCATTTACAGTGAGTATTATCGTAGACATTTTAAGAGATGTAAGCCTACCTGGGATACAACACTTGAGTCTGTACATGATAAAAATTTTACCTGATAGTAGATCCATTGTATCAATTGACCATACTATTAGTTTTATTAAATTTATATATTTAAAAATAATAGTCCGTGGCGCTTTTAGCGCCATGGACTTTTTGTAAACAAAAAAATTGTAAATATTTTAATTTTAATATTTATCAAAGTTATTGATTGACGAAAATAAATTATTATATATATTATAAACAAGAATTTATTGTTAACGGATTTTAAGATAGGCGGATGATGCTTTATGAAGCAGATTGACAGATTAGCAGGTGAGAGTGGTAAAGATTATGCTCTTAGGGCTATTAGAGAAAATATTATATCCTTGGATCTTGAGCCAGGCTCTCATATCAGTGCCAACGATCTTACTGAGGAGCTGGGACTTTCCAGAGGCCCTATCAGAGAGGCTCTCAGTGAGCTGAGTAAAACAGGTATTGTAGAGGTATTTCCTCAGAGTGGATGTAAGATTTCACTCATCAATGAGGAGATGATCAATGAGGCCAGGTTCATGAGGAAGTCTCTTGAGTGTTCTGTTGTTAGAGAGGCAGCTATGAGAGTGTCAGATAAGGAGCTTGTAGAGATTGAGGAAAACATGGCACTTCAGGATTTTTATCTTGAAAAGCATATGAGCGATAAACTCCTTGATTCAGATAACTGGTTTCATAAAAAGCTTTTTGCGATTACAAACATGCAAAATGTATATGATCTCATGAAAAACTTTGTTATCCATCTTGATAGGTTACGTAGTCTGACACTGATTACCATCAAGGATATACGTGTGGTTGAGGATCATAGAGAGATACTTCAGGCTATCAAGGACAAGGATCCTGATCTTGCCGGTGATCTGATGCTTAAGCATCTCAGTAGGGATACTACAGATATCAGAGATATAAAGTTGGCTCATCCTGAATATTTTGAAAAATAGATATATGCGTTTTAGCTATACAGTACTGTCACTTTTCGGAGTGGCAGTTTTTTTATATCCCAGAGTTACATAGATGAATTTTGTCGACTAAATCCGACGATGACTCGTTGTCGAGTAAGGTGCAATTACATCACTCCTTCTTGATTATTTAAAAAATTGTTTAGTGAATTTAAAAGGTGAATATGAATAATTCATAAGCGCGCTGTTAATCGATTAACGAGCATATTGCATAAAAAATAGTGTCAAATTTTAGGAAAGTCGTTAAATTGACATACTAGCATGCAAGTTGTATCATCATAAACATGAAAAATACATAAGTTTTGAGGGCTTGGATTGATTCGACTTATGTAAGAACTTTTTAAATCATGGGGTATCAGAAAAAGATAGAGATAGAAATAGACTCTGATATTCCAACTGTTAGGAGGATGTATTATGAAGTTATGGAAAAGATTTGCAGCTATTAGTGTTGTGGCTACACTTGCTGCTGGTAGTCTTGCTGCATGTGGTTCATCAGATGCAAATAGTGCACCAGCAACAACAGCAGCTCAGACAGAAGCAAAAAAAGAGGAGTCAACTGCTGCTCCGCAGACCTCAGGTAATGCTGAGTACAATCTTGTGATTGGACATATCAATGCTGAGACACATACATGGCATCAGATGAGTGAAAAGTTCAAGGAGGAGGTTGAGGCAGCAACAGATGGCAGAGTATCTGTTACTATTTATCCTGGTTCACAGCTTGGTTCTGAGACAGATATGAACATGTCAGCGATTGCTGGTGATGGCAGCTGTGACATTGTATTTACAGGTGAGTCAATGCAGACATATGAGTCAGCTCTTGGAATCATAGGTATGCCATACGCGATCACTTCAGATGAGCACATGGATGCAGTACTTAATGGTGAGGTTGGTCAGGAGCTTGAGCAACTCATGGAAAATACAGGACTTCATGTTTTAGGCGCTATCACACGTGGTCCACGTAATGTTACATCAAATATTGAAATCAAGTCTCCAGATGACATGAAGGGATTTAAGATCCGTACACCAGAGTCAGCCATGACTATGGCAGCCTTTGAGGCAATGGGAGCAAAACCAACACCTATGGCATTCAGTGAGATATTCACATCACTACAGCAGGGTGTTATCGATGGTCAGGAAAACCCACTTGCTAACATTAAGGATGGTGCTTTCTATGAGGTACAGGATTATGTAATCAAGACTGAGCATCTCAGAGCATGGGTTTACATGGCAATTTCTGCAGCAAGATATAACAGCTTCCCAGAGGATATACAGAAGGCAATTCAGGATGCTGCTGATACAGCTATTGCTTATGAGCATGAGCTTTTCCTTGAGCAGGAGGCAGAGCTTCAGGCAGAGCTTGAGTCCAAGGGTATGACATTTGTAGAGGTTGATCAGGCTCCATTTAGAGAGGCAGCTGTAAAGGGAGTACTTGAGGTTCTTGATGATCGCCAGAGAGAAATCTATGACAAGATTGTAGCAGCTGACCCTGCAAACAAGTAATTATAAGTATCTTTCAAAATATAAACATTTCACAAAGTAGACATTCATATGGGACCGGGTTTGTACGATCCGGTCCCTTTTACTGTCTTAATTCAAAAAAATCGGGTGGTTCAATGAAAAAAGCATTCAAAATTTATAATGAAGTTTTAAATTATATAGCAGTTTTAGGACTTGTTGGTTTTTTGTTCTGTGTAGCTCTTCAGGTATTTGCGAGAGTATTCCTGCCTACATCTCCTAACTGGACAGAGGAACTTGCCAGATTTCTGTTTATCTACATGGTTGCCTTTGCTGGTAACACTGCAGTAGCCAAGGATGAGTATGTAGGAGTAGAGCTCCTGGTAGAGAGATTTCCTGTAGGGGTACAGAAAGTCATAAAGATCCTTGTACTTACAGTAATTCTGGTTTTCTCAACTATCATTTTTTCCATGTCTGTTATGGGCCCTAAGGGACTTTTAGCTATAACACCTGCAGGTATGGTTTCAACAGCGCTCAGACTTCCTATGAGAAAAGTCTACATATCTATGGCTATCCTTTTTGGTCTATATATAGTGAGCTACATCATGAATATTTTGTGTGTGCTCATGGGCATTGAAATCTATGAAAAAGGAAAGACAGAGGAGAATTAAGATGATAGCTTTATTGTTCATAATATTTATTGTTTGCCTTGCTATGAAGGTACCGGTAGCTTTTAGCCTGGGCATTTCATCACTTGTATACTTTCTTGGAACAGGGATGTCCCTTTATATGTATACTCAGAGATTTTTTGCCGGACTTAACTCATTTACATTACTTTGTATTCCTGGATTTGTCCTTTGCGGCAGCTTGATGAATCAGGGTGATCTTACATCAAAGCTTATAGGATTTGTAAACAAGATAGTAGGTCATATTACTGGTGGTCTTGCCATAGCCAATGTTGGCGTATCTATGCTGTTTGCCGGTATTTCAGGTACTGCTCTTGCAGATACAGTTTCAGTTGGTGGCGTTCTCATACCTGCAATGAAAAAGGAGAAATATGATGCTGATTTCTCTTGTGCAGTAACAGCTGCATCATCCTGTATCGGACCTATCATTCCTCCATCAGTTCCTATGATCATCGCGGCTACACAGTGTAACCTTTCAGTTTCCAAGATGTTTATGGCTGGTATGATTCCAGGCATTCTTATGGGAGTGGGAATGATTGGCGTAGCTTATGTGATTTCTAAAAAGCGTCATTATCCAAAATCTGAGAGGAGAGCAACATTAAAGGAGCTACTAAGAGAGGGTAAGGATTCATTCTTTGCATTACTCATGGTAGTGATCATACTCGGAACAATCTGGGGTGGTATTTGCACACCTACAGAGGCATCAGTACTTGCAGTTATATATGGTGCATTTATAGGTATGTTCGTTTACAAGAGTCTTGATTTAAAGGGACTCATCAAGTGTATGAAGGATTGTGTTGTTTCCAGTGCAGCTATCATGGCACTTGTTGGTTTTGCCAATGTATTTGCCTATATTCTTACAAAAGAGCAGATTCCACAGATGGTTGCAGACGGTATGTTGTCTTTAACAACAAATAAATATATCCTTTTGATTCTTATAAACATACTTCTACTTTTTGTGGGTATGTTTATGGAGACAATTGCAGCTATTCTCATTCTTTTCCCTGTACTTTTGGGAGTTGTTACTACAGTTGGAGTTGACCCAATGCAGTTTGGCATCCTTTGCGTACTTAACCTTGTTATTGGTCTTTGCACACCTCCTGTTGGTGTGTGTCTATTCGCAGCAACTAACATTGGAGAAACAAAGCTTACAGGTGTTATCAGAGAGCTTGTACCATTTGTCATTTCCAATATGATTGTTCTTTTACTTGTTACCTTTGTACCTGCAATAACAGTAGGATTTTCTAATTTTGTAATGGGTGCATGATAATTTTTAAAAATTATATAGCGTCAACCCATCACATCATTGGAAATCTTGAGCTGATGCTAGGAGAAGGAGTTAATAATTATGAAAGCAGTACGTGTATTTAAACCAGAAGATATGAGAATCGTTGACATTGATAAACCAGTCATCGATAAAGAAAAAAATGTTTTGATAAAGATGAAAGCCGCAGGCATATGTGGTAGTGACAGAGGCATTCTCCATGGCACTAATGCTGCAGCAACATATCCACGTATCATTGGACATGAGATAGTTGGAGTAGTTGAGGAGATAGGTGAGGGAGTTACCAGAGTTAAGCCAGGTGACAGAGTAATCATTGATCAGGTAACTAATTGCGGTCATTGTTACGCATGCCGTATGGGCAGACCGAATGTATGTATTAATCTCCAGGTAAAGGGAGTTCATATCGATGGAGGATACAGAGAGTGGATGACCTGCAATGAAAAGGATTGCTATATTCTTCCGGATTTTCTTGAGGACAAGGATTGTGTAATGATCGAGCCTACGACTATCGCTGTACAGTCCTGTAGCAGAGCAGAGCTTAAGGAGATAGATGATCTCCTTATCATTGGTGCAGGTGCACTGGGTACATCCCTTATTAAGATAGCAAAGCTTTATAAACCACATAAGCTTATAGTATCAGATATTGATGATATCAAGCTTCAGGCTGCACTTGAGCTTGGTGCTACTGATGTAATCAACAGTAAAAAAGAGGATCTTGAGGAGGCAGTAAAGAGACTTACTGATGGATATGGGACAACCGTAACTATCGATGCTGCATGTGTAAAGGGCAGTCTTCTCAGTGCACTCAAGGTTACAGGTCCTGCTGGTCGAGTAATGACCATGGGATTTTCTGTAGCTCCAGAGGAGGTCAATAATTTCCTCATCACATCCAAGGAGCTTGATGTAAGAGGCAGCAGACTCCAGAATCGTAAATTCCAGCAGGTTATTGATCTTGTAAATGAAGGAAAGATTGATCTTAGAGGCAGCGTATCACATACATTCCCTATAACAGAGGCTGTAGAGGCATTTAAGTTTGCTGACTCAGGTGATCCATCAATCAAAAAGATCGCACTTACATTTGATTAATACATTGCTGTATTGGTAATGTGTTAAATATAATCCTAACATTCCTATAAGTAAAAACGCCGTTTGATTATTTACAACTGATCCCCTCAGGTAAATAACAAATGGCGTTTTTATAATAAGTTGATTTTAATTTGTTTGTATATTTTTTATAAAATGGGTTTTTAGTATGATTTTATCTGCAGTTTTAGTCTTTTTCCTGACTCTTACGGATCATCTCAATACGATCTCTATACTTTGCTGCATCCTCAAAATTAAGCTCAGTAGCTGCGGCACGCATTTTTTTAGTGAGCTCTCTGATGAGCTTGTCAATCTCCTGATGAGTCATTGACTCGATATCCTTCTTTATGCCATGAGCGTCATCTGCATCGGCAGCCCTTGAAATAGCGATAAGATCAGCAACAGCCTTGTGGATGGTAGTAGGAGTGATATTGTGCTCCTCGTTATATGCCATCTGCACCTTACGTCTGCGTACAGTCTCATCTATTGTACGTCTCATAGAGTCAGTGATATTATCAGCGTACATGATGACATGTCCATCAGCATTTCTTGCAGCTCTACCAACAGTCTGAATAAGAGATGTCTCAGATCTCAGGAACCCCTCCTTGTCAGCATCAAGTATTGCTACGAGAGCTACCTCAGGTATATCCAGACCCTCTCTCAGGAGGTTGATACCTACTAAAACATCAAACTTGTCAAGACGCATATCTCTGATGATGGATGCACGCTCCAGCGTATCTATATCTGAGTGCAGGTACTTTACACGGATTTCAGCATCCTTTAGATATTTGGTGAGATCCTCGGCCATCCTCTTAGTGAGGGTTGTAACCAGTATCTTGTGCTTGGCTGCGGTCTCCTTGTGTATCTGAGCGATGAGATCATCTATCTGTCCTTTGGTTGGGCGAATGTCTATCTCCGGATCCAGTAGTCCGGTTGGACGTATTATCTGTTCAGCTCTTAGTAACTCGTGATCCCCCTCATAGTCTCCAGGTGTGGCAGATACAAAAAGCATCTGATCTACCTTTTGCTCAAACTCCTCAAAGTTTAGAGGACGATTATCAAGAGCAGATGGAAGTCTGAAGCCAAAATCTACAAGAGTTGTCTTACGTGACAGGTTTCCATTGTACATACCTCGTACCTGTGGGAGAGTAACATGAGACTCGTCAACTATAATAAGGAAGTCATCCGGAAAATAGTCCATCAGAGTATATGGTGGCTCTCCAGGCTGGGCAAAGTTTAAATGCCTTGTGTAGTTTTCGATACCTGAACAGAAACCTGTTTCCTTGAGCATCTCCACATCGTAATTTGTTCTTTCAGATATACGTTGAGCCTCAATGAGTTTATCGTTGTCCTTAAAGTACTGAACACGCTCCTCAAGCTCACTCAGGATATTGTCACAGGCGAGATTTAGCTTTTCCTGTGGGATTACATAAGGACTGGCCGGGAATATCATAATATGTTCCATTGTAGCATTGGCCTTGGAGGTAAGCGCATTGATACGAGTGATACGATCGATCTCATCACCAAAAAACTCTACTCGGTAGGCCTCCTCACCCTCATTTGCAGGGAAAACATCAACAACATCACCCATAACTCTAAATGTGCCACGCTTAAAATCGATATCATTACGATTATATTGAATGTCTATGAGTTGCCTTATGAACTGATCTCTGTCCTTTTGCATACCTGGGCGCAGAGAAATAGCCATGTTCATATACTCAGTAGGAGCACCGAGACCATATATACACGAAACTGAAGACACAACGATAACATCGTCACGCTCAGCAAGAGAAGCCATGGCAGAGTTCCTCAGCTTATCAATCTCATCATTGATATCAGAGTCTTTTTCAATATAGGTATCAGTACTTGGTACATATGCCTCCGGCTGATAGTAATCGTAATAGGAAACAAAATACTCAACAGCATTTTCAGGGAAGAAATCCTTCATCTCTGAGTAAAGCTGAGCAGCCAGAGTTTTGTTATGAGATATGATGAGTGTAGGTTTTTTTACAGCCTGTATGACATTGGCCATTGTAAAGGTCTTACCTGAACCGGTAACACCCAATAAAGTCTCAAATTGATTACCCTCCTTAAATCCGGAAACCAAAAGATCTATAGCCTGAGGCTGATCACCAGTAGGAGCATAATCAGAATGTAATTTAAAATCATGATGTTCCATATAAAAATTTCCCTCATATAAAAATTATTAGAAAATGCAGGGCGGCACCGGCTCAACGGCGTTGAAAATACATCCATCTTGCTCTGTTCGTACCATCTGCACTTCGTGCATCTGGATACGTACATTTCTGCGATGGATGTTCTTTAAGCAGCAAGCCTGTTACCCATCCCTTGCATTTTCATGAATTATTGATCATATGTAATTTCATGAATTATATCATATATGGTTATTTCTATATAGCGTTGTGGCAACTTTAGGTGATATCAGTCATAGCGTAAATATATTTGTACTATCGGAATAGAACTGTAATATAATATAGAGTAGAGTTATAACAGGCTGTGGACTTTATGCAAATTACAAGAAGCATTTAAGTAACGGCTTTAGAAAAATAAATGGGGGTAATTCCCGGAGAGGATGTTTTTATGGATTTCAAGATCACAACTATACCTGGAGATGGCATAGGACCTGAAATTGTTGCGGAGGCTCAAAAGGTACTTGAGAAAGTGGCTAAAGTTTACGGACACAACTTTACCTTTGAAAAGGTACTTATGGGAGGTTGTTCCATAGATGCCTATGGCGAGCCGCTTACAGATGAGACAATAGAAAAGTGCAAGGCAGCTGATGCTGTACTAATGGGCTCTATAGGAGGTAAGGTTGGTCAGTCCAGCTGGTATGAGCTACCACCAGATAAGCGTCCAGAGGCAGGTTTACTTAAGCTACGTAAATCCCTTGGTCTTTTCTGTAACTTAAGACCAGCCAAGCTTTATCCTGAATTAAAAAAAGCATGCCCACTTAAGGAGTCCATTGCTGAGCAGGGCTTTGACGTTATGATGGTAAGAGAGCTTACAGGCGGTCTTTACTTTGGCGCTCGCCAGACAGAAATGGTAGATGGTGAGGAGGTTGCAACAGATACACTTGTATATCAGGAGCATGAGATCAGACGTATAGCCAAAAAGGCTTTTGAGATAGCAGGAAAACGCAGAAAGAAGCTTACATCTGTAGACAAGGCCAATGTCCTCGACTCTTCCAGACTGTGGCGTAAGCTTTTTGCAGAGGAGGCACAGGCTTATCCAGAAGTAAATCTTGAGAATGCACTGGTTGATTCCACAGCCATGCAGCTTGTGCGTAATCCTGGACAGTTTGATGTTGTAGCCACTGAAAACATGTTTGGAGACATTCTCTCAGATGAGATGGCAGAGATAGCAGGTTCACTGGGGATGCTTCCATCAGCCTCACTCCGTGAAGACAGCTTTGGACTGTACGAGCCATCAGGTGGATCTGCTCCAGATATTGCAGGACAGAATATAGCCAATCCTTTGGCAACTATCCTAAGTGCTGCCATGATGCTGAGATATTCCTTTAATTTAGGAAAAGAGGCAGACGCAATTGAGAGTGCAGTATCTGAGGCACTGGCTCAGGGCTTCCGCACTGGAGACATTATGGATGATGGTGTGCAGGGTCTTACACTTTTACACACAGATGAGATGGGTGATAAGATAGCTGAACTCATCAAATAAGAGGCTAATGTATTTAATATAATACATAAAAATATTTTATATATGTGATAAAGCCTGTTGGTGCTATAGTATGGTCATATCCAAAAGAGATTAGCGGAAAGATCTAATATAACATATCGTTATGGCTACATCCCAGGATAACTCATATCTGAGTTTTAAAAAAATAATAGTTTTTTCAAAGGAGAAAAAGAAAAATGGGCAGAGTTTATAATTTTAGTGCAGGACCGGCGGTATTACCGGAAGAGGTTCTTAAGACTGCTGCGGCAGAGATGCTTGACTATCATGGCTGTGGGATGTCAGTTATGGAGATGTCACATCGTTCCAAGGATTTCCAGAACATTATTGACACAGCTGAGGCTGATTTTAGAGAGCTTCTTGGGGTACCTGATAATTACAGAGTTCTCTTTCTCCAGGGTGGCGGAAATACACAGTTCGCCATGGTTCCTATGAACCTTATGAAAAACAGGGTAGCAGATTATATCCTTACAGGTCAGTGGGCTAAAAAGGCAGCCAAGGAGGCTGAGCTTTACGGCAAGGTAAATATCATTGCAAGTTCACAGGACAAGACATTCTCATATATTCCTGATCTCTCAAATCTTGAGATACATGATGATGCAGATTATGTTTATATCTGCCAGAACAATACAATCTATGGAACTACATACAAGGAGCTTCCTGACACAAAGGGCAAACCACTGGTATCTGATGTTTCTTCAATGTTCTTAAGTGAGCCTATGGATGTATCAAAATACGGTATCCTCTGGGGCGGCGTTCAGAAAAACGTAGGTCCTGCAGGTGTTACTATCGTAGTTATCCGTGATGACCTCATCACTGAGGATGTATTACCAGGTACACCAACTATGCTTAGATACAAGACTCACGCAGACAATAAGTCTCTTTACAACACACCACCATGCTACAACATTTATATTTGCGGACTTGTTTTTAAGTGGCTCAAGGACATGGGCGGCCTCTCAGTTATGAAGCAGCGTAACGAGGAAAAGGCCAAGGTACTTTATGATTTCCTTGATAACTCAAATATGTTTAAGGGCACTGTGACACCTAAGGATCGTTCTCTTATGAATGTTCCTTTTGTAACAGGTAACGAGGAACTGGACAAAAAGTTTATCGCAGAGGCTCAGGAGGCAGGCTTCAAGAACCTCAAGGGTCACCGTACAGTTGGCGGTATGAGAGCATCTATCTATAACGCTATGCCTAAGGAAGGTGTTATCAAGCTCGTAGAGTTTATGGATAACTTTGAAAAGAATAACAAGTAATACAAAGGTGGGGATGTATAACTATGAAAGACCGTGAAATTTTTTGCTTAAATAACATAAGCAGAGTAGGAACAAGTAAGTTCCGTAAGGGATATACACTTGTAGATACTATTGATAATGCTGCCGGAGTCCTGGTCCGTTCAGCAGACATGAAGGAGATGGACTTCCCTGTTACACTTCGTGCTATTGGCAGAGCCGGAGCAGGAGTAAATAATATTCCCCTTGATAAGTGTGCAGAACAGGGTATCGTTGTTTTCAACACACCAGGTGCCAATGCTAACGCCGTTAAAGAGCTGGTTATAGCAGGACTTATGCTCGCAAGCCGTGATGTTATCGGTGGCGCAGACTGGATCAAGGCCAATGCTTCCGACCCTGATATTAAAAAGTCTGCAGAAAAGGCCAAGAAAAACTTTGCAGGTACTGAAATTAAGGGTAAAAAGCTTGGTGTTATAGGACTTGGTGCAATTGGTGTACTTGTTGCCAATGCTGCAGTAGCTCTTGGTATGGATGTATATGGATATGATCCATATCTCTCAGTTAATTCTGCATGGAATCTGAGCCAGAAGGTTCATCATGCTGCTGTAGTAGATGAGATCTATGATAATTGTGACTATATTACAATTCATGTTCCTGCAGTTGATTCTACAAAGGGTATGATCAATGCGGACTCTATCAGCAGGATGAGGGATGGAGTACATATCCTTAATTTTGCACGAGATATACTGGTTAATGATGATGACATGGAAAAGGCTCTTAACAGCGGCAAGGTCAAGACCTATGTAACTGATTTTCCAAATGCCAAAACAGCCAATATGCATGGTTCAGTAGTTCTACCTCACCTTGGTGCATCTACTGAGGAGGCTGAGGACAACTGTGCTGTTATGGCAGTAGAGCAGGTTCAGGATTATCTTGATAATGGAAATATCCATAATTCAGTTAATTTCCCTGATACTGACATGGGTATCTGTCAGAGTGGTGGACGTATTGCCATACTCCATAAAAATGTACCAAATATGCTTGGTCAGATAACAAAGGCACTTGGTGATGCAGACATCAATATCGATGGACTCCAGAACAAGTCAAAGGGTAATTATGCATACACACTTATGGATATTGACAGGCATCTTACAGATGATGGTCTTGAGAATCTTGGTAAAATTGAGGGTATCCTGAGAGTACGTAAGGTTAAATAAACAACCAAGTATAGAAATAGTATGATTCTTTTACATATAAGTGATTTTTATTGTTTTTACTTATATATCGATTTTTTTCTTGCTAATTATAGTATTCAATAAGTATAATGAAGAAAGAATCTTGGCGATCTGCATAATGTTCGCCAAGATTTTGTTGTTTATAGCTGACTAAACCGGTTTATATTCTTGGCAAATTTCTCATTAAACAGGCCGTCAGTTGTGAAAAAAACATAAATTGTTGCAGTGACGCATCGGGATGATCATTTTTTGATACATTTCTGCATAGACGTTGCTGGACAAGAAGGGGGATCAGAAATGATTACAATCAATGGTTTATTATTGTATCTTGCACCAGTGCTTGGCGTATGCGCTCTGGTTTTTGCAGGATTCCAGTCAGGCCGGGTTACCGGTGCTGAGGAGGGCAATGACAAGATGAAAGAAATTGCAGGAGCAATTTCTGAGGGTGCTCATGCATTCCTTTTTGCAGAGTATCGTATCCTTGTTATATTCGTAGCAGTGCTTTTCGTACTCATTGGATTAGGCATTGGATCTTGGGTGACTGCAGGATGTTTTCTTGCAGGAGCACTTTTCTCAACACTTGCTGGTTATTTCGGTATGACTATCGCTACCAAGGCCAATGTTCGTACTGCTAATGCAGCAATGACTAAGGGTATGAACAGCGCATTACATATCGCTTTTGCAGGCGGCTCAGTTATGGGTATGTGCGTAGCAGGTTTTGGTGTTCTTGGAGTATCTCTTATCTATCTCACAACTGGTGATGTAGGAGTGCTTTCAGGTTTCTCACTTGGAGCCAGTTCAATCGCACTTTTTGCCCGTGTTGGCGGTGGTATCTATACCAAGGCTGCTGACGTAGGAGCTGACCTTGTTGGTAAGGTTGAGGCTGGTATCCCTGAGGATGACCCTAGAAACCCTGCTGTTATCGCTGATAACGTTGGTGATAACGTTGGTGATGTTGCTGGTATGGGAGCTGACCTTTTTGAGTCCTATGTAGGCGCTCTTGTTTCTGCTCTTACACTTGGTATCGCATCACAGGATGGATTTGCAGGAGTTGTATATCCACTTCTTATTTCTGGTTGTGGACTTGCAGCTGCGATCGCAGGTTCTATGTGTATGGGCGGCGGAGAGGATGGTAATCCTCACAAGGCACTTAATCGTGCTAGCTACATCGCAAGTGCAATTGTACTTATCGTTGCCGTAGTAGCAAGCTTACTTGTATTTGGTAATATCTTTGCAGCTATTCCTGTAATTACAGGTCTTGTTGTAGGTGTTATCATCGGTACAGTTACTGAGTATTACACATCTGGAGATTACAACCCTGTTAAGGAGATTGCCAAGGAGTCTGAGACAGGTGCCGGTACAAACATTATTTCAGGTCTTGCTGTAGGTATGAGATCAACAGCTATTCCTATTCTTCTCATCTGTGTAGGTATCTTTATTGCATACCAGGCTATGGGACTTTATGGTATCGCTCTTGCAGCTGTAGGTATGCTCAGCACAACCGGTGTTACTGTTGCCGTTGACGCTTATGGTCCTATCGCTGATAATGCCGGCGGTATTGCAGAGATGTCAGGACTTGATGAGTCAGTTCGTAACATCACAGACAAGCTTGATGCAGTTGGTAATACAACAGCTGCTATGGGTAAGGGATTTGCTATTGGTTCAGCAGCTCTTACAGCTCTTGCACTTTTTGTATCTTATGCAGATGCAGTTAAGCTTGACAGTATCAATATCCTTGATACACGAGTTACAATCGGTCTTCTTATTGGTGGTATGCTTCCATTTATTTTCAGTGCTTTCACAATGAACTCTGTTTCAAAGGCAGCTTACTCCATGATAGAGGAGGTTCGTCGTCAGTTCCATGAGGATGCAGGTATCATGGAGGGTACATCCCGTCCAGACTACAAGTCCTGTGTAGCTATCTCTACAACAGCAGCTCTCCGTGAGATGATCATCCCTGGCGTACTTGCAGTATTAGCACCACTTCTTACAGGTCTTTTACTTGGCGCAGACGCACTCGGCGGTCTTCTTGCAGGTTCACTTGTATCTGGTGTTATGCTTGCGATCTTTATGTCAAACTCAGGTGGTGCTTGGGACAATGCCAAAAAGTACATAGAGGATGGCAACAATGGCGGTAAGGGCTCAGAGGCTCATAAGGCAGCCGTAGTTGGTGATACAGTTGGTGATCCATTTAAGGATACATCAGGACCATCTATCAATATCCTCATCAAGCTCATGACAGTTATTTCACTGGTATTCGCACCATTGTTCCTTGCAATCGGCGGCATCCTTTGATCTGATTGTTCTTGATTTTGATTTTAAAAAAGTATATTAACAGTTGGAAAACTTACTCCATTTTTGTATAACATTATATGGAGATTAAACAGTCGGAGTTAATGCTCCGGCTGTTTTTTATTGCAGAAATTGAAAGGGATGGGTGCCAGGCTTGCTGTTCTTTCAACACCCTTTGGGCCGGCGCCTGCCCTGAGATTTCTGCTTATAAAGAAAGGCTTAGGTACATATATGGCAATAGTAAAACCCTTTAGAGCATTAAGACCTGACAGCAAGGTGGTAAGTGACGTGGCAGCACTCCCTTATGATGTGTATTCCAGGAGAGAGGCGCGAGAGGCAGTACAGGGTCATCCTCTTTCATTTTTAAATATTGACAGACCAGAGACTCAGTTCCCTGAGGACTACGATATGTATAGCCCAGAGGTATATAAAAAGGGTGCAGAGATGCTTCAGGCTGAGATTCAGGATGGTACTTTCATCAGAGATTCAGAGGACTCATATTATATTTATGAGCTCACAATGGATGGACGCACTCAGACAGGTATCGCGGCGTTAAGCTCCATTGATGATTACTTAGATGATGTTTGCAAAAAACATGAAAATACAGTAGAGGAAAAGGAGCAGGATCGTATCAGACATGTTGATACACTTTCCTGTCAGACAGGTCCTATTTTCCTCACCTATCGTAGTAAAAAAGAGATAACAGAAGTCGTTTCCAGGGAAAAGGAAAGTGAGCCGGTTTACGATTTCACTTCCGATGATAACATTCGCCACAGAGTGTGGAGGATATCAGACAGTGGGATTGTTGCACAGCTTGAAAGAGCATTTTCAGAGGTTCCTTGCACCTATATAGCAGATGGACATCATCGTGCAGCAAGTGCAGTCAAGGTCGGCCTCAAGAGGAGAGAGGAGCATCCTGATTATACAGGGGATGAGCAGTTCAACTACTTTCTTTCTGTGCTTTTCCCTGATGATGAGTTAAAGATCATGGACTACAACCGTGTGGTCAAGGATCTCCACGGTCATTATCCTGAGGACCTGATGCTCAGCATAGAGGAGAATTTCGTTGTATTTAATGTAAAAGAGGCATTTGTGCCAAAGGTAAAAGGCGAGATGCTTATGTACATTTCAGGTGAATGGTTCCTCATCCGTGCCAAGGATCAGGTCATTGAGGACCGTAAGGGTGATCCTGTGAGATCCCTGGATGTTTCTATACTTCAGGACCTTATTTTGCAACCACTTCTCGGCATCAGAGACCCGAGGACAGACAAGAGGATAGAGTTTGTGGGAGGTATAAGGGGAGTCAAGGAGCTTGAAAAGCGTGTAAGTCAGCATACCTATACTCATGTGATGGATGGAACTATTGAGGAGGTTGGTCCGGCAGTAGCATTTGCCATGCATCCGACTGGTATAGATGAGCTTTTAAATGTTGCTGATCATGATCTTTTAATGCCGCCAAAATCCACCTGGTTCGAGCCAAAACTGCGTTCAGGTATATTCTTACATGAGATAGAGATTTAATATAATATAAACCCGTAAAAATCTATAATTGTGAACCTATGCTTCACATCCATCGTCTTGATTTTAGACTATTGGTTCTTTATAATTATAAGTACTGTAAATAGCAGTATTATACCCTTCGGGGCAGGGATTGGAGAAATAGATGGAAAATAACAGCCAGGGTAATGACAAGAAATTCAATCATTCTAGTCAAACATTTATTATTCTTATTATCGCAGCAGTTATTACTTTCTTTGTTTACACCTTGATCAGAGGATTTTTTGTGTCAGGTGTCACACAGGAGGTGAGCTATACAGAGTTTATATCTATGATTGATGGCAATCAGATAGCTCAGGTAGAGTGGGGAGATACAGATATTACTATCTATCCAAAGTCAACTGCAGATCTTCAAAAGAAACAATCAGAGCAGCCTATGGGGGATCAGTACAGTCAGTACATCAGCCAGATGAACGTTAGATATTACGTTGTTCCGGTCAATGCTGACGCGGAAAATCTCGTAGATCGTATGCTCCGTCATAATATCGAGATATACAAGTTAAAGCCTGATAATTCAGGATATATCATGGAGGCGATGATCAGTATTGTCATTCCATTTATCCTTATCTTCGTTATTATGAACATGACTATGCGCCGCATGGGCAGCGGCGGTGGCGGCATCATGGGAGTAGGCAAGTCTACTGCCAAGATGTACATGCAAAAGGAGACTGGTGTTACATTCAAGGATGTTGCCGGTGAGGATGAGGCCAAGGAGTCATTGGTTGAGATCGTTGACTTTCTGCATAATCCCACCAAGTATACAGCCATTGGTGCCAAGCTTCCAAAAGGTGCACTTCTTGTGGGTCCTCCAGGAACAGGTAAGACACTCCTTGCCAAGGCAGTAGCCGGTGAGGCTCAGGTTCCTTTCTATAGTCTTTCAGGTTCAGATTTTGTAGAGATGTTCGTTGGTGTAGGTGCCAGCCGAGTTAGAGATCTTTTTAAAAACGCAACACAGTCTGCACCATGTATCATCTTTATCGATGAGATAGATGCTATTGGTAAGACCAGAGATACTCGTTACGGTGGTAATGACGAGCGTGAGCAGACATTAAACCAGCTTCTTTCTGAGATGGATGGTTTTGATGCTTCCAAGGGTATCATGGTCATGGGTGCGACCAACAGACCTGAGATTCTGGATCCGGCGTTACTCAGACCTGGTCGTTTTGACAGACGTATCGTAGTAGAAAAGCCTGATCTCAAGGGCCGTGTCAATATACTTAAGGTACATGCCAAGGATGTACGGCTGGATGATACAGTTGATTTCAACGATATCGCACTTGCTACATCAGGTGCAGTTGGTGCTGACCTTGCCAATATGATGAATGAGGCAGCTATTACAGCTGTTAAGCATGGACGTAAAAAGGTATCACAGGCAGACCTCTTTGAGGCTGTTGAGGTTGTTCTTGTTGGTAAGGAGAAAAAGGATCGTATCTTATCACAGGAGGAGCGTCGTATCGTTTCTTATCATGAGGTTGGTCATGCCCTTGTTGCAGCTATCCAAAAGGATGCTGAGCCTGTACAAAAGATCACTATCGTTCCCAGGACTATGGGAGCACTTGGATATGTTATGCAGGTTCCTGAGGAGGAGAAATACCTCAATACCAAGGCAGAGCTTCATGCAATGCTTGTTGGTTACCTCGGCGGACGTGCGGCAGAGGAGATTGTATTTGATACTGTTACAACAGGTGCCTCCAATGATATAGAAAAGGCAACCAAACTTGCCAGAGCTATGGTCACTCAGTATGGTATGACAGAAAAGTTTGGACTTATGGGTCTTGCTACTCAGGAGTCTATGTACTTAAATCAGGGACGTACGGTTATGAACTGTGGTGACGATACAGCAACTCAGGTTGATCTGGAGGTTATGCGTATTCTCAAGGAGTGTTATGAGGAGGCCAAGGATATCCTTAGCAAAAACAGATATGCTCTTGATCGCATAGCAGAGTATCTCATTGAGAGAGAAACAATCACAGGTAAGGAGTTTATCCATATTCTCCATGATGTGCAGAAAGAGGAGGATATTAAGCTTCATCCTGAAAAGTATACGGATGCTGCTATGCAGGCTACAGTAACTGAGACAGATGGTGATTCATCTCCAGTTGTGAGCACTGCATCAGTAGACTCTACAAAGGCTGCAGATGGCAAGACACCATTTGAGGAGGTCAGAGCCATGTATGCAGCTCAGGATGTGACAGAGCAGGCTGAGGAGGCTTCCAGGAGCGCAGCAACAGTGCCTGTAGCTGCAGACGATACAGCTTTAGCTGATGACAGCTCAGCAGTTACAGCTGACAGTACAGCAGATGACACAAACGGTAATATTTAATTATCCTTTGTATATAAAAGCTGATTATATGCAAATAAAAAAGTGCGGGTTTTATCAACCTGCACTTTTTTTATTATGTAAAATAAACTAAAATATATAAGTTATGTTATGTCTATAGCTTTATTAAGTATGAGTTTATGTTAACTCTGGCTTTTCACCATCAGGACAAAACATAAATACATCAGATGGCACAACATTGAGTCGTAAACATAACATTGCTATGGATTTTAATGTTATTGGTTTATCTGTTCTCAGCTTTTGCAACATGCTTGATGAGATATACATTTTGTTGATTAAATCGTATTGTGAGATATTTTTCTTTTTAAGTGTCTGCCAGAATGGTGCATAAGAAATAATGTCGTCGTATGATGCTGGTTCTTCAAAATTAAAATTCATTCTACTTATCATCCTCTTTCGTTATAAAATGGACAGTTACAAGCATTATTTTCTATTTTATTACCGGAATTGGTATTGATATATGGTAGGTAGAATATCGAAACTATAGAAAAAATTAAATAATGCAATCGAAAAATATTATAGGAGTAGAAAATTGACAATTTCCACCGTAATAATGGCCATAATTTTTTTTGCCACATGTGGCACATTGCTAATAACTCTATCCAATTGGGAGAGAAATCAGCTGGATATCACCTATTATGAAATAAAATCTGACGTACTGAAAAAAGAGCATAAATTCGTTTTTATCTCAGATTTACACGAAAAAGAGTTTGGTGATGGAAATCATCGACTGTTAGAAAAGATAGATGAGCTAAATCCTGATTTTATCCTGATAGGTGGTGATCTTATTACAGTACGAAAAGTTCATGACCCTCATAAATATGTAGATAGAGATCGCATCGATGTAAGCATTCGCCTGCTTAATGATCTTAAAAAAAAGTATAAAGTCTACTATGGATATGGTAATCATGAGTCCCGGCTCTTTGACAAAGCAGGATTCAGTGATTGCAATGATGCGGTAAAATATGATAAAAATATACAGGACCTTACACAACCAAAGGCAGAGAGATTAAGAGAGGCCCTTAGTAGTGTATGTGTTCTTGACGATGATATTATATCTTTTGATGATTTTGATATTACAGGCCTTACCTTGTCTTCCAGATATTACAGACCTTTGCTTTTTAGAGACAGACCTGAGCTTACAGAGCAGGATATCTGCAGTAAGGTGGGCATGCCGTGTGATGACAAATTTCATATTATGATGCTGCATTCGCCTCTATATTATAGGGAGGCTATCGATCATGGTATGGATCTTGTGCTGTCAGGTCACTATCATGGAGGTACCATCAGACTGCCTTTTATTGGAGCTCTTATGACCACACAGTATCAGTTTTTTGTGAGGCTGTGTGCTGGAGAGTATCATTATAAAAATGGCACTTTGATCCTTAATCGTGGACTGGGCACACATTCAGTCAATATAAGGATCAATGATCTCCCGGAGATCAGCTTTATTACTATTAAATCTTAAGGAAGTATTTTATGTCTGAGATTACATATAAACTTGATAAATTTGAGGGTCCTCTGGACCTTCTTTTGCATCTCATTGAGAGAGATAAAATAGATATCTTTGACATCCCTATTGTACAGATAACAGCTGAGTATCTTGAGTATGTCAGCAATATGGAAGAGGAGGATCTGGATGTGGTATCCGACTTTCTGGTTATGGCTGCTACTCTTTTGGAGATCAAGTCACGTATGCTCCTGCCGAGAGACGTAGATGAGGAGACAGGTGAGGAGGTTGACCCGAGAGCTGAGCTGGTTGCCAGACTCCTTGAGTACAGAAAGTACAAGCTCATGGGACAGATACTCCAGGAGCGCGAGGATGACGCTGACAGATATTACTACAAGGGACCTACTATCCCTAAGGAGGTGGAGAGATATGTTCCGCCGGTTGATCTTGATGAGCTCCTGGGTAATGTGAGCCTGGAGAGCCTAAAGACTGTATTTGAGGACGTTATGAAACGTAAGGAGGATTCCATCGATAAGGTTCGTTCCAAGTTCGGCGTCATAAAAAAGGAAAAGATTTCACTTGAGGGTCGTATCAGAGACGTACTCAAGTATGTACGTGGTCATCACAAGTTCTCATTCCGTCATATGATCCGTAAGAAAAAGGACAAGATGGATGTGGTAGTAAGTTTCCTTGCTATCCTCGAGCTTATGAAGATGGGACGTATTACTTTAGTACAGGATACACCATTTGGAGATATGGATATTACGGAGGTTGATGATCCTAATCTAAATGATGAGGAGCTCGATCTTACCAATCTGGAGGATTTGTAAACAATGGAAGAGAATGAACAGTTGAGATTGCCTATCGATGATGATATGGATTCCGATGACGGGCTTGATTCTATAGAAAAAAAGCTTGCTATGGAGATAGACAGGGAGTTCACAGATGAGCTACAGATGGAGGAAAACATAGTAGAGGCTCTACTGTTTGCAAAGGGCAATTCAGTCAGTGTTGAGGAGATCAAGACCGCACTTGACTGCGGTGAAAAGCCGGCCAGAAAGGCAGTTGAGAGACTCATCGATAAATATGAAAAGCGTAGAGGTGGTATCATCATCCAGACAGTAGGTAATCATTATCAGATGACTACCAATCCGGATTGTTTTGACGGACTCATAAGAGTTGCCAAGCACCCTAAAAAGCCAGTGCTTTCAGATATTGTTATGGAGACACTTGCGATTATCGCCTACAAGCAGCCTGTTACCAAGGCTGAGATAGAGAGAGTCAGAGGAGTTTCCTCCGACCATGCTGTCAATAAGCTGGTAGAGTATGGACTCGCCTATGAGGTCGGTCGTTTGAATGCTCCCGGCCGTCCAGCTTTGTTTGCAACCACAGAGGAGTTTCTCCGTAGATTTGGCGTCAGCTCATTGGATAATCTGCCAGATCTTAATCCTGAGATGGAGGATGAGATCAAAAAGGAGGTCAATGACGAGGTCATCGATATCATGGGTTCACCGGAGCCTAATGCTGATGGAGATGCTGCTGAGGGTGAGTCAGATGCTGGCAACAGTGAGACTAAGGTAGATGGTGTTGATAATAATGTTGACAGCGATACTAAGGTTGATAGCAGTGATATTGTGACTAATGGCGGTAGTGTAGATACTGGTAGTATCGAGACCACAGCCCATGAGGAAACAGGTACTGATACCACTGATGCAAGTACAGATCCTGTAGCTGATGCTTCTCAGACAGAGTAAGATTCCGATGGCATATCTGATGTTGACTAGAGTTAACGACTGAGATTGACATTGGCTAGTGATAAAAATATAAGTAATAGTTAGGAGATTTATGGAAAAGACAATTAAGATCAAATATCATTCAGATAAGATTGAGAGACTTGAGTATATTGCAGGTAAGAGCGATTGGATAGATCTGAGAGTCGCAGAGGACGTTGTACTTAAAAAGGGTGATTTCAAGCTCATCAGTATGGGCATTTCTCTCCAGGTTCCAGAGGGTTATGAGATGCTCCTTGCACCAAGGAGCTCAACATTCAAAAACTTTGGACTTATCCAGACCAACTCTCTCGGAGTTATAGATGAGACATATTGCGGAGACAATGATATTATCCGTATGCCGGTTTATGCTACAAGAGACACTGAGCTTCATGTAAATGATCGCATATGTCAGTTCCGTATCATTGAGCATCAGCCACATATCGTCTTTGATGAGGTAGAGTCTCTGGGCAATGCTGATAGAGGCGGATTTGGTTCAACAGGTAAAAACTAATTAAGGCCAGGTATTTTTAAATCATGTTATATAAAATGGTTAAAAATTTCATAGTAGTATTTATTGTATCCAGTGTTATGCTGCTTACTGCCTGTTCATCGGATAAAAAGGTCAATGAGCTTAGATTGCAGGGCATTGAGGAGCTTCAGATGGCCAAGTACGAGCAGTCTATAGAAACATTAAATGAGGCTCTTGAGTTAAGCGATGGCAAGGTATCAGCTATGCAGTTTGATATTCTTATGTATAGAGCTGAGGCAGAGTATATGAGCGGTGATTATGATGCAGCTCAAAAAACCATTGATACATTGCGTCAGGTGGATGGAGACAAGGATACATATCTCAAGTTCCAGGCGCAGTTGGATGCCAAAAAACTCGTCAAAGAGGCAACAGAGGCTTTAAACAATGGAGATACAGATACTGCCAAAACTAAGATAGATGAGGCCAGAGCTACGGGCATTTCCAATGACAGAGATCTGGCATTTGATGAGATCGTATATTATGAGAAAACTGCCAGATGGCAGGCCGCTTATGATGCAGTTACAGCTTACCTTGAGCAGTATCCTGGAGATGAGGATGCCAGGAAAGAGCTCAGCTTTTTACAGACCAGGATAGATGCGTTAAATGATAATCAGGCACTTGCTGCCATGGCTGATAATTCAAAATAAGTATGATGGTTTGTGCATAATGGTATACTAAGTTATATCAGACCTTAAAGATTTCTATTGCCCGATGCTTGCATGCATCGGGCTTTTTGATTATACTCGGAAGGAAATATATGATAAATGGGCGGGAGGCCACTTATGAAAGCTTACACAAAAATGACAAAAGAGGAGCTTCAAAAGGAGCTCGTGGAACTTAAAAAAGAGTATGCGAGATATCAGGCTATGGAGATGAGCCTTGATATGAGTCGTGGCAAGCCATGCAAGGAGCAGCTTGATCTCAGTATGGGACTCATGGACGCTCTTACAAGTGGAGCAGATATGTACTGTGAGGATGGTACAGACTGTAGAAACTATGGTGTACTTGGTGGTATTGATGAGGCCAAGGTTCTCCTTTCAGATATGATGGAAAACAATCCTGATAATATTATTATCTATGGTAACTCATCACTCAACGTTATGTATGACTCCATTTCAAGATCCATGACACATGGTGTTATGGGCAATACTCCATGGAGTAAGCTTGATAAGGTAAAGTGGTTATGCCCTGTTCCTGGCTATGACAGACATTTTGGCATCACAGAGTATTTTGGTATCGAGATGATCAATGTACCTATGACTCCTACAGGTCCTGATATGGATATGGTAGAAAAACTCGTTAAAGAGGATGAGGCTATCAAGGGTATCTGGTGCGTTCCTAAGTATTCTAACCCTCAGGGCTACAGCTATAATGATGAGACTGTTCGTCGTTTTGCCAGACTCCAGCCGGCAGCCAAGGACTTCCGCATTTATTGGGACAATGCTTACGGCATTCACCATTTATATGATAAAAATCAGGATTATCTGATTGAGATTCTTGCAGAGTGTAAGCGTGCTGGAAATCCTGATATGGTTTATAAGTTTGCTTCCACCTCCAAGATCACATTCCCTGGATCTGGTATTGCAGCACTTGCTACATCATCCAATAACCTTGATGATATCCGTAACCAGATGAGGCATCAGACCATCGGTTATGATAAGGTAAATCAGCTCCGTCATGTTCGTTTCTTTAAGGACATCCATGGTATGATTGAGCACATGCGCAAGCATGCAGACATCATCAGACCTAAGTTTGAGATGGTAGAGGATGTATTTGCCAAAAATCTTGATGGTCTTGGCATAGGTGAGTGGACCAAGCCTAATGGAGGATATTTCATCAGCTTTGATACTATGGAGGGCTGTGCCAAGTCTGTCATAGATCACTGTAAAAAAGCGGGTGTCAAGTTTACAGCGGCTGGATCTACATTCCCTTATCATAAGGATCCACGCGATACCAACATTCGTATCGCACCTACTTATCCACCACTTGATGACCTCAGGACAGCAGCCAATCTGTTCACACTTTGTGTAAAGCTTGTATCTGCTGAGCATCTTCTTGCCACAAAGACAGGAGAGGATGTAGAGAGACTTGATGCAGAAAAGCCAGAAGAGGTCATTGAGCAGGCAAAGTAAATTTACAATTGTGTATGTAGTGCAAATTCACAATGTGATTTGTGGCGTGAAATCACAATAATTTATACAAGAAAAGCAGGTCTTAATGACCTGCTTTTTTACTTATATCGCGGAGCCGCCGAGATGAAATATGTCGGCTATAGCCAATCGGATGCTCTCGGGTGAGTATGGCGCAATTGCATCTTTCTACTCGATTTTAATAAACTAATTGACTGAATCAGCCTGGTGACACGATCAGCCAAGTAACTGTTTTATGATGAATGCATAGATCTCCTGGTTTTTCTCGCTCCACTTGGCGCACATCCTCTCGGCAGACTCCCTGTCAGGAACATTCATATCTATAGCGTATAAAATGGAATTTTCCTCTCTGACCTCGGCGTGTACGATAAAATCGCCACTTTCTGTCTCGTAATAATCTGTATAGTTAGAGGACTCCTGTCTCAGCTTCATCTTGTTTTCCTTTAAAAACTGATTCATATCCTCAACGGCACCTGATGAAATATCGTTGCCAAAAAGATCTATAGTGTTGGAACCCTCCTGAGTGATCTCATAGCGAGTTGATTTCTTGCTCTGGTGAGTCTTTATGAGACCTGCATCATCAAGCTCGGAAATAGCCTGCTGAAGTGTAAAATATGTTGTATACTCATAATCAAGAAAAAATCCGCTGAGTTGGTTATTTGTCAGAGGATAATTTACAGTCTTTAGCAAATAAAGAATCATTAATTTGTACAGAGTGAGTGGTTCAGTTATCATACTCATGGTTCCTTTACTGAATATTTATAATAATTATAAGGAAAAACGCAAATTCATGCGAATCCTACAAATAAAATATCATTTTAAATAAAGAATATAATACTTTTTAAAATATAATAAAAATAATATTTTTAATGCGTAAACTATAATAACAAGAATTAATCCTTATTTCAATCGGCTTAGTGCTTAGTGTATGGCTTACGTACTATTTAAGAGGGACATAACTCTGCGATTGGTCTTTAATAAGGGCCTTTTCTGTGTTAAAATATATCTTCATGGAGATTTTCTCGGAGAAATTATAGGATGAAAGAACGTATTAACAAACTAGCAAGAGGTATTGTTGAGCTTGATAAGCCGGAACTGAGACTGAGTGATGAGTCATTCAAGGGTACAGTCAATGCTGGAGAGCTCTCTAAATTTGATTTAATTCTCTATTCAGAAAATGGAATATTATTAAAGGGACTTATATACTCTGACAATCCTAGTGTGACAGTACAAAAGGACGCATTTGGAGGTATCCGTTCTCGTATTCAGTGTGTTGTAGATACACGTATGCTCAAGGGCGGAGACAGGGTAGATGGTAAGCTTTATATTGTATCAAACGGAGGCGAGGTTGAGCTTCCGTATTCTTTTGATGTCCGTTCAACATTTACATCAGGAGAGATTATTTCAAGATTACATACCAAAGATGATTTTATAGAGTTATGTCGCAGTAATCGTGAGCTTGCTGTGCGTGTATTTGATTACAACGATTTTACAGATGCAGAGTTTATGCAGGATGCCCGACTCTACACCATTTATAAGGGACTTAAGAGTGGACATGACAGGGAGATAGCATTACAGGAGTTCGTGACTGTGCTGGGGGCTGATCTTGAGGATAAAAAACTCCCACCAGTGGATATAAGAGGCAATAACCTGTTATTTGGTAAACAGGCATCAGAGGCTGACAATATTGATGTATATGCATTACAGGTCATAGATAAACCACTTATTGAAAAGGCTGCAGGTATATGTATCAGAGAGGGTGCCACTGACAGGATGGCTTTTGATATCTATCAGAGAGCTATTGAGATGGGGTCCACCATCACCAGGTTATATGAGTATTATATCTATGCTATGCCTAAGGGATGGACAGGGGTACTGCCTAGAGAGGTTTATCTCTATTTTGCTTATGAGCGTACCATAGAGGAAAACATGAAGCTTCCTCTGTATTACAATATTCTCTGTAACTTTACTGTTACTGACGATGTATATCAGAGATTTGAGCATAGGATACAGAGCTATGCCATAGACAAGCTTTTGAGATCTGATTTCAATCAGAGACTCAGTGTTATTTATGACAAGATGATACTCTCTGATATGGTGGATGAGAGGATAGCATCTGTGCTGCCGGCGGTTCTCAGATCTTACAGGATCACAACTACAGACAGAAAGATGAGCTATGTTGTGGTCAAGTATCGTGAGCTTGACAGAGAGGAGATCTATTCTTTAAAGGATGGGGCAGCTTATATCCCTATTTTCTTTGAGAACAGCGAGCTTCTTTTCCAGGATGGATATGGCAATAGGTATACGGATATTGAGCATGAGATGACTCGTATCATGCACAAGGAGGATCTTGAGAGACGTTGTTTTGAGGTCTTACCGGAGCATGCAATGCTCAAGCTTTCCAAAGCCAGATCCATTGCCAAAAGTGGCATAGGCTCCATTGCTCAGCTCAGACTTATTGAGCAGGTCATAGAGGATATGGATATATCCAAGCCTTATCTTGTTTACCTTGAGCAGGTGGTGCTTGAGTATCATGATAAGTTCACCAAGGACGCAGACAAGGATATAAGTGATCTTGATATCAGTTTCCTTAAAGGTATAGATATCAAGGATCTGAGTCATGAGTGCGAGGATATTTTATTACGTACATTTATAAAGCTTGATCTCTTTAATGAGGCATTTAGTCTCATCAAGGAGACAGGCGAGCCGGATATAGAGCGTAAATATCTGGAAAAGCTTTTACGAGCACTTATTCAGGATGATAAGCTGAGACGATCCAAGGATGTTATGATACTTGCACTGCAGGTATTCCAGATGAGTACTAAGGACAGAGACATTCTCAATTATCTACTCAAGGAGTATAACGGTCTGTCTCACGACATGATACAGATACTCCGTAGAGGTATTAAGTCAGGAGCTGATGTTGCAGAGATGGCAGAGAGGCTCCTTGCACAGATGATATTTAGCTGGACAGAGGATGGCCTTGACGAGGTATATCACATATACAGAGAGCTTCCTGAGCAGCAAAATGTGCTTATTAGAGCATATATCACCATGAAATCCATTGATTACTTCATTTATGGCAAGTCTATTGCAGATGATGTGTTTAAGGATGTTTATGGTATTATTCGTGACGAGAGATTTAGAGACAGGGTACCTATGATTTACCTACTCACCATGTCCAAGCACATGTCTGAGTCTAAAAAGCTTACAGGTGATGAAAAGCTTATATTACAGGATGTCATGGATATTCTTATCAAAAACAAGATGGTATTTCAGTATACGAGGACACTTAGTGATGTGATACGTATACCTGATTCTGTTATGGACAAGTATTATATTGAGTACCATGGCAGCAAGAGTATCAGACCATCACTTTATATGAGGATATTACCGGATGAGCGTGACTTTGAGGAAGAGGAGATAAGTCGCGTTTATCAAAATATATATGTCCGTCCCGTTACTCTTTTTTCCAGAGAGAAAGCTGAGTATCAGATATATGACGAGACAAAGGGGGACGATGTTGTTGAGAGTGGTGTGATAAAGGCTGATAACAACATACGTCTCAAGGGGGATACGTTCGACATATTAAACGAGATGTCGGGCTTACTTGGTCAGGATAATGACCGTGAGTTACGCGATGTTATGTTGCGCTATGTAAAAAATGAGTCGGTTATTGACGAGCTTTTTACAAAAGAGCTGACCGAAGCAAGAGATAAGGAGCAATAATACAGTGAATCGGTATATTGGTATTTCACTAAACGATGACTATACGTGCATCTGTATAAATGATAAAACAGTGTCCAGGTTTCAGCCGACTGTAATTGCCAAGGATAAAAATGAGGATCTTTGGACTATCGGTGAGAGTGCATACAAGGCTACACTTGCTGGATCAGGTGTTATAGTTGATAAACTGCTTAGCCTGCTTGAAAAAAATGGCACAGCTACTATTTCCAGAGTCAAGTATCACGCTGTTGACATCCTGGCACATTATTTTCGTGAGCTATTAGGCAAGGACAGCAACAAGACAGATGAGGACGTTGTAGCTGTATCTGTAAGAAAGCCTAATCGTGAGATTGTCAACAAGTTAAAGGAGTCTCTAATCAAGGCCGGTGTACTGGAGAAAAACATTTACATATTGAGTCATACAGAGAGCTTTGCTCATTTTGTTTTGGACCAGGATGTCAGTCTTTACAATCGTATGGTTGGTATGTTTGAGCTCAACAATCAGTGTCTTTACTACTATGAGATGCATGTTTCAAGAGGTACCAGACGCTATGCCATGATAGGTTCAGAGCCTGAGGAGGAGGCCTTTAATCTTGATATATTAAAGACTACCTCCGGAGGCAAGATAGCTGACAAGATACTCAGCACCGTTGCAGAGAGGGTTATGAGTAAAAATTCTTACTCATCTATATTTCTTTCAGGCAGAGGATTTCAGGATACCAACTTTGCCACCAACTTTATGAATTACATCTGTAAAGGGCGTAGAGTACTCATTGAGCCTGGTATGTTTGCCATTGGTGCGGAGATTTACGTTAAAAATCTTTTGGAGGGTAAAAACGAGGATTATATGATCCTTTGTGATACCCGTTGCAATGCCGATGTTTCAGTCAAGGTGATTGTCAATGAAAAGGCAGAGAGTCTTCCTATCGTGAGAGCTGGTGAGAGTTGGATAGATACCAGTTCCAGTTATGAGATGATACTTGACAATCAGGATTACATTGATTTCCAGGTGACATCCGTAGCCAAACCACAGAGGCCTATCAGATTACGTATGATGCTGGATACATTTCCGGAGAGGGACAATCGTACAACACGTATCCGCATGACAACAGAGTTTGCCAATGCTGACATTTTGCGTGTCACGGTTAAGGATCTCGGTTTTGGAGATATATATCCTGCTTCAGATAAAGAGTTAGTCGAAGAAATAGATTTGTCGGATAAATAAAAAACAGGAAAAACTCATGGGTTTACTATTATGTAATAAGGGTGCGAGACATCCATTCTACTATGAAAAACTTGATATTGATCTATGGTCCATTCAGGAGCTTAGTTATGTGATATTCAGATATCCGCTCATCATACCTGATGATTTTGTTGACCATAAGCTCACTGCATGGATCAGAGATGAGCTCTCTATGGGTATCCTTGCTGCCAAGCTAGAGCAGTTCCTTACAGCAGGTGAGGATTGTGATCAGGAGAGACTGCTCATAATGATACTTAAGGAGAGTAATTATTATACTCAGACTGAGATATCACGATTTGAGACAGAGTATAATAAACTCCGTAATATTGACAGATATGCATTTTTGGATATGCTAGGAGATACATATTTCCATATGGGTAGATACGGAAGAGCAATTGAGTCATATGAGGAGTCACTTGATCTCGAGGTGGATGAAAACGTTCAGATGAAGCTCGCAGGTACTTATGTGACTGTAATGCAGTATCGTAAGGCAGCAGATCTCTACGAGGAGGTTTTTGTCACTACCAATTCATTAGAGCCATTACGTAAGCTGTACTTTATTAACAAACTTGAGCCCTCCGTCAAGGTTATTGAGAAATATGTTGACAATATTGATGTAGAAAAGCTTGCAGATTGGGAGCTTGAGTATAATAATGTACAAGCAAAGGCTGAGCACGATGAGCACGCAGCAGAGATCTACGAGATATATCAGAAGAGCAGATCCACCTTCCGTGAGCATGCCAAGCTTATGGTGCTTAAGTGGAAGCGCGAGTATCGTGCTAAAATCTGATCTATATAAATAACAGAAAGGTACTATATTTTATGAAGGAACTTGCTAAGCAGTACAATCCAGAAGAGGTTGAGGACCGCATATATGAGATGTGGATGAAAGGTAACTATTTTCATGCAGAGGTAAATGCCAACAAAAAGCCATTTACCATCATGATGCCTCCACCAAATGTAACAGGACAGTTACACATGGGCCATGCTCTTGATAATACACTTCAGGACTCTCTTATCCGTTGGAAGAGGATGCAGGGCTATGAGGCTCTTTGGCAGCCAGGCTGTGATCACGCAGCTATTGCTACTGAGGTCAAAGTTACAAATAAACTTAAGGAGCAGGGTATTGATAAGCATGATCTCGGACGCGAGGGCTTTTTAAAGGAGGCCTGGAAGTGGAAAGAGGAGTACGAGTCAAGGATCGTAAATCAGCTTCATAAGATAGGTTCTTCCGCAGATTGGGACAGACTCCGTTTTACTATGGATGATGGATGTTCCAAGGCTGTAGAAACAACCTTTATCAACTTATACAAAAAGGGATATATCTACAAGGGATCACGTATCATTAACTGGTGTCCAGTATGTCATACATCACTTTCTGATGCAGAGGTACTCCATGAGGAGCAGGAGGGCAACTTCTGGCATATCAATTATCCTATCGCAGGTCAGGAGGGCAGATTTATTGAGATCGCCACAACAAGACCTGAGACACTCCTTGGTGATACAGCAGTTGCCGTCAATCCAGAGGATCCTAGATATAAGGATCTTATCGGAAAGACAGTCAAGCTCCCACTTACAGATAGAGAGATTCCTATCGTTGGTGATGAGCATGCAGATATGGAGTTTGGTACAGGTGCTGTTAAGATCACTCCTGCACATGACCCTAACGATTTTGAGGTTGGTAAGCGTCACAATCTTCCAGAGATAAACATTCTAAATGATGATGCAACTATCAACTGTCCAGGATCAAAGTATGATGGTATGGACCGTTACGAGGCTCGTAAGGTTATGGTTCAGGATTTAAAGGATCTCGGACTCCTTGTAAAGATCGTTCCAACCAAGCACAATGTAGGAACACATGACAGATGTGGTACAACTGTAGAGCCTATGATCAAGCCGCAGTGGTTTGTAAAGATGGCAGAGATGGCCAAGCCAGCAATCAAGGCTATTGAGACAGGTGAGCTCCAGTTCGTACCTGAAAACTACTCCAAGACCTATCTCCACTGGCTTGAAAATATCAAGGACTGGTGCATCTCCAGACAGCTTTGGTGGGGACATAGGATTCCTGCATATTACTGTGATGAGTGTGGCGAGATGGTTGTTTCATCTGAGGCACCTAAGACATGCCCTAAGTGCGGATGTACACATCTTACACAGGATCCAGATACACTTGATACATGGTTCTCCAGCGCATTATGGCCATTTGAGACACTTGGCTGGCCAGAGGAGACTCCTGAGTACAAGTATTTCTATCCAACAAGCGTACTTGTAACAGGTTATGATATTATCTTCTTCTGGGTAGTACGTATGGTATTTTCAGGTATTGAGCAGACTGGCAAGGTTCCATTTAACAAGGTCCTCATCCATGGTCTCGTAAGAGATGATCAGGGACGCAAGATGAGTAAGTCACTTGGCAATGGTATCGATCCTCTCGAGGTCATCCAGAAGTATGGTTCTGATGCACTCCGTATGACTCTCCTTACAGGTAATGCACCAGGAAACGATATGCGTTTCTACTGGTCAAGAGTTGAGGCATCACGTAACTTTATGAATAAGGTATGGAATGCTTCAAGATTTATTATGATGAATCTTGACAAGGCGGAGATTCCTGAGGAGATGCCAGAGACTATAACAATGGCTGATCGTTGGATACTCAGCAAGGTCAACAACCTTATCCAGGATGTTACTCGTAACATGGAGGCATTTGACCTTGGTATCGCTCTTGATAAGGTTCAGAACTTTATCTGGGAGGAGTTCTGCGACTGGTACATCGAGATGGTTAAGCCTAGACTCTGGGATGAGCAGGATGAGACAAAGGGTGCTGCATTATGGACTCTTAAGCATGTTCTTATTACATCACTTAAGCTCCTTCACCCATTCTGTCCTTTCATCACTGAGGAGATCTATGATACTCTTACAGATGCTGAGACACCTATTATGCGTGAGAGCTGGCCTGTATTTGAGGACAAGTACAACTTTGCAGAGGATGAGTCTGAGATTGAGGCAATCAAGGAGGCTGTTCGTGCTATCAGAAACGTACGTACAGAGATGAATGTTGCTCCATCAAGAAAGGCAACCAACTATGTTGTTACTTCCAACGAGCGTGTTAGAGAGACATTCGAGCATAGTAAGGTATTCTTTGCAACTCTTGCCTATGCATCTGATGTAATCATTCAGAGCGACAAGACTGGTATAGCTGATGATGCTGTATCTGTTGCAATCCCTGATGCCAATATTTACATTCCATTTGCAGATCTTGTAGATATTGAAAAGGAAAAGGAGAGACTCTTAAAGGAAAAGCAGAAGTGGGAGGCTGAGATCAAGCGTTCCAACGGTATGCTCAACAACGAGAGATTTATCTCCAAGGCCCCAGAGGCCAAGGTTCAGGAGGAGCGAGAGAAGCTTGAGCGTAATCAGCAGATGCTTAAGCAGGTTGAGGATAGATTAAATTCTCTTCACTAAGCTCAGAAACTGTATTATATATAGATGATTTCGACCAGCCAATGGCTATAGCTGTTGGCTGGTCTTTTTAAAACATATACTAACGGAGGTCAACAATTGAAAGTCACTCTGATAACTGTTGGTAAAGTAAAAGAAAAATATCTTAGAGATGCGATAGCCGAGTACTCAAAACGTCTTTCTGCTTATTGCGACATAAATGTTGTAGAGGTCCAGGATGAAAAAACTCCTGATCATGCACCAGAGGCAGTGGAGGATAAGATAAAGGATACCGAGGGAAATCGTATACTGCAGAAAATCAGTGATAGGGCCTTTGTGATAGCACTTGCAATAAATGGTGAAATGCTTAGCTCTGAGCAGCTTGCTGCCAAAATCTCTGATCTTATGGTACGAGGTAACTCTGATATAGTATTTGTCATAGGAGGGTCTCTCGGATTATCTCCAAAGGTTTTAAAAAGAGCAAACTACAGTCTTAGTTTCAGCAAGATGACATTCCCGCATCAGCTTATGAGGGTCATACTGCTGGAGCAGATATACAGAGCATTCAAGATAAACAGTAACGAGCCATATCATAAATAGATAAAAATTTATATCATAAAATGTGAGATGTAGACGGAAATATCTTTTTATTTAAGTGCAAAACTGTGATTAAAAACAGCTCTTAAAAATGTTTAAAAATTTGAAAAGTCATTAAAGTGAAATTGTCAAAAAATGGAGTCTTGGTACAACCAAGACTCCATTTTTAATCTATATTCATACTAATCTATTACATTTAAGTTAGTTTAAACCCAAAAGTAAAATATGATTGATCTCTCAATCAACGCCAGCTACTGGCAACATTTAATGTGCTAAAAAAGGAAATATTTAGTTATACAACTGACTTATGTACAACCTCAGAAATATAATCAGGGACACTATCCTTAGGCATATCCAGTACGAGAGCGAGCTCATCATAAAGGATCCCCTCTGCCTGCTGCATATAATGTGTATCTGTCAATGTAAGCTTTTTGCCCTGACTGATACGCTCCTCTTTACGAACGTATAATGTTTTGATAACTCTCATTAACTCGTCAGGATCACAGCTGCGAATGCACTCTTTATAAGCATCCTCACGCTGCTTGTTGTTTTTGATGTCGAGAACGCTGATACCAGGAACTGTCTTAATAAACTCCTGTGCCTCGTCTTTAGACATTATCTTCCTCATGTTGATCTTTGCTGCATCAACAGGAGCATATACGGAGCCTGTCGGCTTGTCATATGGCTGCATAACGTAATACTCTTTATTTTTAGATACGCCGTCCATATTTAATGTTGTTGTGTCGATGATTTTGTGTATGCCTTTACATCCGTAAACTACATAATCACCATTTTGAAACATAATACCTCCTTTGATTTTTGGTTTAACGAGAAACAATTACATAAATCTAAACTTTAATTATGAATCTTTTGTAAGAAAAAAAACTAGAGAACATATTGACAATTAAACTCTAAATTCATATATTTTATATTTTACATTTTTTCTAAAAACTTTCAAAGTCAATTTTGCACAATTAACCTGTGAAATTTTCACCTTTTCTTGATATGATTTTGCGAGTGGGCTATACTTTAATTTGGTTTACTGTGAAAGCCTATAAATATACTTGAAAATAGTAAAAATATTTTATACTTCACAATTTAAACACTTAAAAATGATATGAATTAGGAGCTTTTTATGGAATTGATAAAAAATCACTATTTAAAATACAAGCAGATAATCAACTATCTTATAGTAGGTGGTCTGACTACAGTAGTGAGTCTGGGAGTATATTATCTCTGTGTAGTTACATTTTTGGATCCATCAAATCCGGTCCAGCTGCAGATTGCTAATATTATTTCATGGGTAGTGGCAGTAACATTTGCATATTTTACAAACCGAAAATATGTTTTTGAGAGTAACAGTACAGATTATCTTGCAGAGGCAAGTAAGTTTTATGCTTCCAGAGTGAGTACACTTTTTATAGATATGGCTATAATGTTTATAACTGTTACATTATTTGGTATGAACGATAAAATAGCCAAGGTTATCGTGCAGGTGGTTGTCACCATAACGAACTACATATTCAGTAAATATCTTGTATTTAATAAAAATTAATAGTCTGATATAAAACTTGACTATTTAAAAATAAAATCAGTATTAAATGATCATACAGTCATTTAGACCTGACTAATAAATTAAGGAGCTTTCTTAATGAACTTAGATTATTTAAAGAGTAAAAAGAGTTATTTGTTATCTTTTTTGCTGCCTGTTATATCCATGCTTCTTATATTCTTTTTTAGAGGCATATTCCCTTTTGGTGATGAGACTTTTTTACGTACTGACATGTATCATCAGTATGCCCCGTTTGCCTCGGAGTTTAATTATAAACTACAGCATGGGGGATCACTCCTGTACACCTGGGATGTAGGTTTGGGTATAAACTTCAGTGCTCTTTATGCATATTATCTGGCAAGTCCTCTTAACTGGCTGCTGCTCATATGTCCTAAGGGACTCATCCTTGAGTTCATGACATACATGATAGTACTAAAGATTGGTTTGTCCGGTGTCACCATGTGTTATTATCTGAGACGACATTTCACGGATAAAAATCTGGGATGTGCTTTTTTTGCAGTTATCTATGCAATGTCAGGTTATGTATCAGCATATAGCTGGAACTGGATGTGGCTTGACTGTATCGTGCTTTTTCCACTTATTATGCTGGGACTCGAGAGACTGGTAAAGGGCAAGAGCGCAATGCTCTACGTTATTGCTCTCGGCATAAGCATTCTATCAAACTACTATATCTCCATAATGATATGTATATTTATGGTGATCTATTTTATCTGTCTCAACGTAAGCGAGGGTTGTGACAGTCTCCAGACTTTCATAGTACGTGTCATCAGATTCACTATTTATTCGCTTATAGCAGGTGGACTTGCTGCCGTAACACTTTTGCCTGAGATATTCGCACTGCAGCTCACAGCCTCAAGTGATATCAATTTCCCTAAGGTTGCTCAGCAGTACTTTACAATTATCGATATGTTCGCGAGACAGATGCCTATCGTGGAGACAGAGCAGGGACTGGATCACTGGCCTAATATATATGCAGGCGCTGTAGCGTTCCTTATGCTGCCTATGTATTTCATGAGCAGTAGGATCAAAACCAGGGAAAAAGCTATCAACGGCCTACTTATGATCTTCTTTTTCCTAAGCTTTAGCATCAATATGCTCAATTTTATATGGCATGGTTTCCATTATCCTAACTCACTGCCGTGTCGCCAGAGCTTTATATATATATTTATTGTTCTGTCAATGTGCTATGAGGCTTATATCAATCGTAAATATGCAAGCCTTAAGGAGATAAATATATCTCTTGCCATAGCCATGGGATTTATACTTGTGGCACAAAAGCTTGTGACAGATGATGCCATTAAGTGGTACACATTTTATGTGACCATGGGTTTTGTGCTCATTTACTATCTTTTCCTGTATAGAGATAAGATCAGGAAACTTAGTTATGATATAGCAGTGATACTCCTGGTGTTCGTGCTTTTTATGGAGCTCACCATCAATATGGCAGTAACCTCAGTTACTACAACATCGCGAGTTTCATATACCGCTGACAATGAGGATGTACGTAAGCTCGTATCTCAGATACATGATAGAGACGACGGATTCTATCGATTCCAAAAGATGACCCGTAAGACCAAAGACGATGGAGCCTGGATGAATTTCCCTAGTGTTTCACTGTTTTCATCCACAGCTTATGCAGCCTGCTCTGACTTTTTTAAACTCATGGGTATGGAGGCCTCTACCAATGCCTACTCCATAACTGGTTCCACACCTCTTATGGATATGCTGTTCTCGGTAAAGTACGGTATATACAGTCAGGACCCTGATGCACCAGGTGAGACAGCCCTTCATTTTGTAGATGCCTCAGGCGATACATCTGTTTATGAGAATGTCTACACTCTGCCTCTGGGATATATGTTTTCTGATCTCGAGCTGGCAGACTGGATGACAGATATGGGAACACCAGCTCTTGCACAGAACAGTCTGTGTGATGCACTGGAGGTCAATCCTGTACTTGTAAATGTGCTCGGTTCTTTTAATGGTGATGAGTACATATTTACTGCAGGAGTATCAGGAGAGTATTATGCTTACGTAAATAACTCCTCCATCAAGGAAGTAAAGGTAGATTACGGTACAAGAAATAAAAAGACATCCAATGTAGACAGAGGTTTCTTTATTGAGCTTGGATATTTAAATGCCGGTGATATCATCACATTACATAATGAGACCAATGAGCAGAGCATGGACGCAGATGTTTATTGCTTTGACTACTCTGCATTAAAAGAGGTCTATAACAAACTTAATGATGAGAGCTGGAATGTTACCACCTGGGAGGACACATATCTAAAGGGTGATATCACTACAGCTGCCGGTGGTGTTATGATGACATCCATACCATATGATGAGGGATGGAGGGTTTATGTGGATGGCAATGAGACAGAGCTTACCAAGGTCAAGGACACATTTGTCGGAGTCAGACTCACACCAGGTACCCACACAGTAGAGATGAGATATTTCCCAAGAGGACTTAAGGCAGGTGCCATTATCAGCCTTTTGAGCATTCTTGCATTGTTCTTGATCAATATTATTATCAGGAGATATGGATATCTTCAGGATATGATGCCAGAGGAGTTCCTTGATGCACCAGTAGACTTTCCGGATGATGAGGATGCTGATGTGGATATAGAGGATATAGAGGATATAGATTTGAGTGATGCTGGTTTAGATGATAAAAGCATAAAAGATGTTGAGCCAGTAGTTGAGGGGCCAGATAATCCTCATATTACTGATGATAGTCCTGATGATAATAATTTGGATGATAGAGTGGATGATATCCATATAAATAACCGAAGTGATGGAGCACATCTAGTTCATCATGATGATGTGGCCAAAGATGATTTAGAGCAAGATATGGATCAAAACTCAGAAGTGAAAAAATAAACTATGAGATATTCGATTTAATTATTTAACTTTATACCCCGTCTGTAGTAAGATACAGACGGGAAATTTTTTTATTGGCAGTTTTACTGCCTGAGACATTAAAGGCTCACATCATAATATGTATTGACAATGGAGGATATGAAATGAAACTGTGGGGCGGCAGATTTACTGAGGCGGAGGATGCATTAACAGAGGCATTTAACGAGTCTTTGAGCTTTGACAAGCGCATGTACAGACAGGATATCAAGGGCTCAATTGCTCATGCCAGGATGCTGGGCAGACAGGATATCATCACAATGGCTGATGCAGATGCGATCGTTCAGGGACTTGAGGGTATACTCAAGGATATAGACGATGGCAGGCTGGTTATTGAGGGAGATGCCGAGGATATCCATAGTTTTATAGAGGCTGAGCTCACACAGCGCATAGGTGAGGCGGGCAAGCGTCTCCATACAGGACGTAGTCGTAATGATCAGGTGGCTCTTGATATGAAGATGTACACACGAGATCATCTGGACTCCATGATGGGTGATGTGCAGTCACTGATCGAGGTATTTGACAAAATAATTGCTGACAATGTTGACACTTTTATGCCTGGATTCACACACCTTCAAAAGGCGCAGCCAACAACACTTGCTCACCATATGGGAGCTTACAAGGAGATGTTCCAGAGAGATTTGAGCCGTCTCGGTGATACAAGAGACAGGTTAAACGAGTGCCCACTTGGGGCGGGAGCATTTGCAGGCACCACATATCCGCTTGATAGAAATTTTACAGCCAAGCAGTTGGGATTCCGTAAGCCTACCAACAACTCTATGGATTCAGTATCAGACAGAGACTATCTCCTTGAGTATGTGTTTGATCTTGCTACAATACAGATGCATCTCAGCCGTCTCAGTGAGGAAATCATCATCTGGAACTCCAATGAGTATCAGTTTGTCAAAATATCTGATGCTTACTCTACAGGCTCCAGCATCATGCCACAGAAAAAGAACCCTGATATTGCTGAGCTCATCAGAGGCAAGACAGGACGAGTATATGGCGCATTACAGAGCCTCATGGTAGTGATGAAGGGATTACCACTTGCTTATAACAAGGACATGCAGGAGGACAAGGAGTTTGCATTTGACGCTATGGATACAGTTGCAAATTCAGTTAAGCTGATGCAGGGTATGCTCAGCACAATAACCTGGAACAAGCCCAGGATGGAGGACTCAGCCAAGCGTGGTTTTACCAATGCTACAGACGTTGCTGATTACCTCGTACGTAAGGGCGTTCCATTCCGTACAGCACATGGTTATGTAGGTGAGCTTGTACTTATGTGTGAGGAGAAAAAGTGTTCTCTTGATGATCTTACTATTGAGGATTACCGCAAGGTATGTGACAAGATCGATGAGGACATCTACACAGCTATTTCACTTGATACATGCGTACGTAATCGTAAGACAAAGGGCGCTCCAGGAGAGATTTTGAGAGTTGATATAGAGGATTAATATTTTATCTGCATCGGTTGTTGCCGATGCAGATTTTTGGTGTAAAAATGTGTAAATTTAGAAAATGCAATGGGATGGGTGCCCGCCCATTGCATTTTTTAAGTTATATCTAATATACCAATAACATATGTATAAATATACTTTAAAATATGTATCAATGTACATTTATGCAATGAAATATGACTAAATATGCATTTTTATACAAATAATACTTGCATTTTTATAAAAGTGAGCGTATTATCCATACAGCAGCAAAGTTATCGGTAAAAATTATATGATAGATACTGATTATGTATAAAATGAATATATAATAGATATCATGGGACGTTGATCCGGTAGCATAACATGTAAATACTTTTTGATGAGGTGCTTACCACACTTCAGTGATCATGCAGATGTATAAACGTGTACTCATTCAGATATATGAAAAAATATAAATACATACACACAACAATCATAAAATCACATAACTGTATGCATGTTCACAAAGTCAAAAGGTCTTTAGAAGGAGAGATGATATGAGCAATCTTACACCAAAGAACAACACACAGGGCGAGAAAGTAGTTCTCGCATATTCCGGCGGACTTGACACCACAGCTATCGTACCTTGGCTCAAGGAGACATTTGGATACGAGGTTATCTGTTGCTGTGTAGACGTTGGACAGGGCAATGAGCTTGATGGACTTGCAGAGAGGGCCAAGCTTTCAGGAGCAGCCAAGCTTTACATCGAGGACATTACCGATGATTTCTGTGATAATTATGTTGTACCTTGCCTTCAGGCAGATGCAACTTACGAAAATAAATATTTACTTGGTACATCTATGGCAAGACCTGCTATAGCAAAAAAGCTAGTTGAGATTGCTCGTAAAGAGGGTGCCAAGGCAATCTGTCACGGTGCTACAGGAAAGGGCAACGATCAGATCCGTTTTGAGCTTTCTATCAAGGCTCTTGCACCTGATCTTGATATCATTGCACCATGGCGTATGACCGATATCTGGACATTCCAGTCACGTGATGATGAGTATAACTACATCAAGTCCAAGGGTATTCCACTTACATTCTCAGCAGACAATTCATATAGCCGTGATCGTAATATAGTTCATATCTCTCATGAGGGACTTGAGCTTGAGGATCCATCACAGGAGCCAAATTATGATCATATGCTTGTTCTTTCCAACTCACCTAAGCAGGCTCCAGACAAGGAGACAGAGGTAGAGATCAAGTGGGAGAGCGGTGTTCCAGTAGAGCTCAACGGCAAAAAGATGAGCGTAAAGGATATTATCCTTGAGCTCAACAAGCTAGGTGGAGAAAACGGCATCGGTATCATCGATATCGTTGAGAACCGTGTAGTAGGTATGAAGAGCCGTGGCGTATATGAGACTCCAGGTCTTACTATCCTTATGGAGGCTCACAAGCAGATTGAGGAGCTCATCCTTGACCGCCAGACCATGGAGTTCAAGCAGATGGTAGATACAAAGTACTCTCAGGTAGTATATGAGGGCAAGTGGTTTGATCCACTCCGTGAGGCATTGGAGGCATTTGTAGTATCTACACAAAAGTATGTAACAGGTGTTACAAAGATGAAGCTCTACAAGGGCAATGTCATCAAGGCTGGTACAACCTCACCATACTCACTTTACAATGAGTCACTTGCTTCCTTTACAACTGGAGATCTGTATGATCATCATGATGCATCTGGATTTATCACACTTTTCGGACTTCCAGAAAAGGTTCGTGCTATGAAGATGCTTGAGGTTAAAAATCTCCAGAACAATAAATAACCAACCTCGGTAAGATCTTTTATGAGATACTGCAGATTCATCTGTTAGATATTTCATAGAGGCTTGCTCATAGAATGAGGCTCTTCGGCGCGGTAAACCGGAGAGCTGCATTCATACAAAAGTTGTGTTTAAGGAGGCATCCAATGGCGATGATATCAGTTAACGGAGGCGTTTGTGCCGCTTCTGGTTTTATGGCAGCATCAGTGGCTGCCGGTATAAAGAAAAAAGATAGAGATGACATGGCTATGATTTTTTCCAAGGAGCCATGTACTGTAGCTGGGACATTTACGTCCAATGTTGTAAAGGCTGCACCTGTTCAGTGGGACAAGGAGGTAGTGAGTTCTGGTAGTCCTGTTCATGCAGTAGTTGTTAACTCTGGTATTGCCAATGCCTGCACTGGCAAGGAGGGTATGGACGCATGTATGGCTGAGGCTCAGTGTGTTGCAGAGCAGTTTGGAGATACATTTAAAAAGGAGTCTGTGCTCGTAGCATCAACAGGTGTTATAGGTATGCAGCTCCCTATAGATAAGATGATAGATGCCATCTCTGAGATGGTGCCAAAGCTTGATGCAAGTATTGATAGTGCCACTCTTGCAAGTAAAGCTATCATGACTACAGATACTGTTAATAAGGAGTTTGCGATTGAGTTTACACTTGATGGTAAAAAGGTCCATATCGGTGGTATGACCAAGGGCTCAGGCATGATCCACCCTAGGATGTGCACTATGCTTTGTTTCCTAACTACAGATGTAGCCATTTCCAAGGAGATGCTGCAAAAGGCACTAAGTGAGGATGTTGTTGATACCTACAATATGATTTCTGTAGATGGTGATACATCAACCAACGATACCTGCGTTATCCTTGCCAATGGCACTGCAGGAAACACAGAAATTACTAGTGAGGGTGCAGATTATGAGGCATTCAAGGCGGCACTCCATCAGGTAAACAGCACACTTGCAACACGTATGGCATCTGATGGTGAGGGTGCCTCACATCTTTTTAAAGTAAAGGTTGTAAATGCTCATGACAAGCAGGAGGCCAGAACTCTTGCCAGATCTGTAGTTTCTTCCACGCTTACAAAGGCAGCTATTTATGGTAAGGATGCCAACTGGGGCCGTATCCTCTGCGCTATGGGATACAGCGGAGCTCAGTTTGATCCAACTACAGTTGACCTTTATTTCGTCAATGATATTGGAAAGATAGCAGTTTACAGGCAGGGTGTTCCCCTTGATTTTGATGAGGATTTTGCAACAGAGATCCTTAGTTATCAGGAGGTTACAGCACTTGTTGATATGAACGAGGGTCAGGAAACAGCCACAGCGTGGGGCTGTGATCTCACTCATGAGTATGTAGACATTAACGCAGATTATCGTACCTAAGGAGTAGATATGGATATTTCACAGAATATTATGAATAAAGCAGCAATACTTGTTGAGGCTCTCCCTTATATCCAGAAGTTTCAGGATAAAGTAGTACTTGTAAAGTATGGCGGATCAGCAATGACAGATGAGCATCTAAAGATGCAGGTTATGCAGGACGTTTCACTCCTTAAGCTGGTAGGACTCAAGCCTATCCTGGTACATGGAGGAGGCAAGGAGATTTCCAGATGGATAGGCAAGGTAGGCATGGAGCCTAGATTTGTCAACGGTCTCAGAGTTACTGATGACGAGACTATGGAAATCGCAGAGATGGTGCTTAACAAGGTAAACAAATCTTTGGTACAGCTCATCAACAATCTTGGTGGCAAGGCTGTAGGTATCTCAGGCAAGGACGGTAATCTACTTAAGTGTGTCAAGAAATACAGTGACGGTCAGGATATCGGATTTGTAGGAGATATCGTGGGAGTTGACACAACTATAATTAAGGATCTCCTTGAGGATGATTTTATCCCTGTCATCTGTCCTGTTGGTTTTGACGAGCACGGCCAGACTTACAATATCAATGCAGATGATGCTGCCTGTGCCATTGCAGCTGCCATGCATGCAGAGAAACTCGCATACCTTACAGATGTTGAGGGCGTTTATAAGGACTTTGAGGACAAGAACTCTCTTATCCATACACTTAGTCTTGATGAGGCTCAGTCTATGATCGATTCAGGCATCCTGGGAGGTGGTATGCTTCCTAAGCTTCAAAATTGTATCGATGCTATGAAAAAGGGTGTTAACAGAGTTCATATCCTTGATGGCAGAGTGCCTCATTGTCTCATGCTTGAGATATTCACAAATCAGGGTATTGGAACCATGATAGAAAAATCAATTGATAAACATTTTGACTGATATACATATAGCGGGGAGATAAACATGAATTTTATGGATGATTCCGTCGTAAGGGGCAGTGTCACAAATGACCGCCTTTTAGATGATGGAGAGAAGGTTTTTTACAAGACCTATAATCGTTTTCCAGTGGTCTTTGATCACGCAGAGGATGTTTATATTTATGATGTAAGTTCCAAAAAGTATCTTGATTTTGGAGCTGGTATCTCGGTTTGCGGTCTTGGATATGGCAATAAGCTAGTTAATGAGGCTATGTATGATCAGATCAATAAGGGTCTCCTCCATACATCCAATCTTTTCTATAACGAGCCAGCAATTGAGGCGGCTGAAAAGCTTACATCCATGACAGGTATGGACAAGGTTTTCTTTACCAATTCCGGTACAGAGGCTATAGAGGGTGCTTTAAAGATTGCCCGCAGATATCACTTTAACAAGGGCAAGAAGGGCTGCGAGATCATCGCAATGCAGGGCTCATTCCACGGCAGGAGCATGGGCGCTCTTAGTGTAACAGGCAAGGACCATTACCGTGAGCCATTTGAACCACTGGTAGGTGGAGTCAAGTTTGCTACTTACAACGATCTTTCATCTGTTGAGGCACTTGTGAATGAAAACACCGGAGCTATCATCATGGAGACCTTCCAGGGTGAGGGCGGTATATATCCTGCTACCGAGGAGTTCCTAAAGGGTGTACGTAAGATCTGTGATGATCATGATCTGCTCCTTATTCTTGATGAGATACAGTGTGGCATGGGTCGTACAGGATATCTGTTTGCATGGCAGGAGTACGATGTAAAGCCTGACGTCCTCACAGTAGCCAAGGCTCTCGGCAATGGTGTTCCTATCGGAGCATTCCTTGCAAGAGGAGAAGCTGCAGAGGCTATGAAGCCTGGTGACCATGGTTCAACCTATGGAGGAAACCCATTTGTATGTGCAGTTGCATCAGCAGTGCTTGATGTATTTAAAGAGGCTGATATACCTGGTCATGCTATGGAGATGGGCAAGCTCCTGTGGGCTGCTCTCGAGGAGATAAAGGATAAGTTCCCTGAGCTTGTTGTTGATCATAGAGGCAAGGGTCTCATCCAGGGGCTAGAGTTTAAAGAGGGTGTTAAGGTCGGTGATATCGTAAGTAAGGCTTTGCTTGACCAGCAGCTCATTCTTATTTCTGCTGAGCACAATACTATCAGATTTGTTCCGCCTCTTGTTATAGAGCGTCAGCATGTGAGAGAGATGCAGGACAAGCTTACTGCAGTGCTTGAGAGCATGTGATTCTAATTGTTTCAATAATACAGAAAATCCATTATGTTGTATCAAAAAAATGCACTGGTGCACACCGGCTCAACGGCGTTGAAAGTACATCCTCATTTCCATGTTCGTATCATCTGTACTGCGTACATATGGATACGTACATGTCAAATCAGATGTTCTTTCAAGCAGCAAGCCTGGTGCACATCCAGTGCATTTTTAATTTTCTATCTCGCAAGCTTTGGTAACCATTCCATGCATTTTCTTACAATAATTTACGACATGGGACTAGCTATTTACGGCGCAGGCGCATAATTTCGTTTAGTAACTGGTTGGCGGCCTCCCACTTGGACATGAGGGGAAGCTCGATTTCTGCATCCTGAGAGATGAGTGTGAGCACGTTGGTATCTCCCTGGAATCCGGCACCGGCAACCTTTACATTGTTTGCGGCAATGAGATCAAGCTGCTTTTTCTCAAGCTTTTTACGGGAGTTCTCCACCATGTTCTCTGTCTCCATGGAAAAGCCACACAGGAACTGTCCATCCTTTTTATGCTTACCCAGGTGCTTGAGTATGTCTTTTGTGCGCTCCAGCGGCAAAGCCAGATCAGAACCATCATCTTTTTTCTTTATCTTATTATCAGCCACTGTTGCAGGTCTGTAATCAGCAACAGCAGCAGCTTTGATTATGATATCTGCATCCTCCTGACGTGAGGTGATGGCATCAAACATGTCACTGGCACTGCGAATGTCTACGACCTCTACTCCAACAGGTGGTTTTATACTTACAGGTCCACTGACTAATGTGACATTTGCACCCCTGGAGGCTGCTGCCTGCGCTATGGCGTATCCCATCTTTCCAGAGGATCGATTGGTTATAAATCTTACAGGATCCAGATCCTCACAGGTAGGACCAGCACTTACTACGAGATTAAGTCCTGTCATGTCCTTATCATGAGAGGCTGCATTGATGACCCAGTCAACTATGATTTCAGGATCCTCAAGCTTGCCTGAACCGCTGGTTCCGCATGCAAGATGCCCTGAGGCCGGCTCAATGACAGTCCAGCCGTATTTCCTCAGAATATTAAGATTGTCCTGTACTATGGGATTGTTCCACATGTTGGTGTTCATGGCAGGGGCAATGAGCTTTGGACAGGTACATGCCAGGATAGTAGTGGTAAGCATATCATCAGCGATACCGTGAGCAAACTTTGCTATGATGTTGGCAGTAGCAGGAGCGATGATGACACAGTCTGTCTTGTCAGCAATAGCGATATGCTCAACCTCCCATGGATGATCTCTGTCAAAAGTATCAGTCACTGTTTTATTATGGCACAGAGCCTCAAAGGTATTAGGAGTTATAAAGTTGTGTGCGTGCTCTGTCATGATGACATTGACATCAGCATGAGCCTTGACTAAACGGGAGCATATATCAGCAGCCTTATATGCTGCGATGCCGCCTGTTACACCTAATAAAATATGTTTACCCTTAAGCATGTTTACTCCTTAATCATTTCTTAGATTTAAGATAAAGTATCTCAAGACCATTTAACAAAAGATCTTCCTCAAAATGAACTTTATTTTTTAACCATGGAATTATCAGCTTTCCGAGACCACCAGTGAGGACAAGAGGTAACTCGCTGCTCTCAAGACCTAACTCCTCAGCTACACGGTCATGGACACCATCTATCATAGCTGCAGTGCCGATAACTACACCATTAATCATACACGAAACTGTATCATCACCCAATAGCTTTTCTGGTGCATCAGCTCTTAACTCAGGGAGCTGCGCAGTTTTCTCTGCCTCTGCATCAAGACTCAACTGGATGCCGGCGGAGATCATACCACCGATGAAATTTCCATCTTTATCAATGGTTGACATGGTCGTGCAGGTGCCGAGATCATACACCATAACAGGGGCACCATATTTTGAGACAGCTGCCAGCATATCAACAAGTCTGTCCATACCAAGCAGAGACATATCATAGTCTTTTACGGGAATGTCTATGTCCTTTTTGTTGGCGATGATAGGGACCTTACCTGTAAGCCTGCGGATCGCAGATACAAGGATAGGATTAATATCAGGAACAACAGACGAGATTATGGAACCCTGTATTTCATTGGCTGATACAGAGTTTGTATGAAGTATAGACTTTAGCTCATTCATAAAGCTAAGCTGATCCCACTTGCGGCGGGTATCTGCACGGTCCTGAAAAAGCTTTTTACCATCCTCAAAAAGACCTATTACAATATTTGAATTTCCAACATCTATTAAAAGTATCTTCATATATTTACGTGTATATATTAAATCTAAAATCAAAATCAAACTAAAAAAATACCAGTCAAATTTAAAAGTATAAATAAATCTGACTGGTATTATATATTAACTTACTTTACTATACGTGCCTTTAAAAGAGCAGTAACAACTACTGGAACTATAACAGCCGCTACAAGCATCTCAGGGATACCGTTTGCAAATACAATACCAATGACTACACCTAATACCTCGTCTACAGGGATGCCCTTGCCTACAGCATATGCATCCTTAAATACTATATAAATAGTACTCATAACAAGACCGGTATTTGTGATAGCGCCAAGAGCACCACAAAGAGAAAGAAGTACAAAACGGATTGCATCATTCATCTTTGGTAATAACTTTGTGACTGCTCTGTAAAGGAGCCAAGGTGTAACACCGATAAGAATACGTGGTACGAAACAGATAAAAAGAGCCCATGGAGAGCCATGCATAAGTCCCGGTACAGGAACAGTTGGAGTAAATGCAAAGGACAGGAAGCTAGGAGCCATTATGTTTTTAAATAAGCTTGTTGCTCCAAAAAGGAATCCAAGGAATGCACCCTTTTTAGGTCCTAAAACAACTGATCCGATGATGACAGGAACATGTAAGATAGTTGCCTTGATGAGTGGCAGATCAATGATGCCAAAAGGTGTAAATGCCATGATCAGGACGATTGCTGTAAACATCGCCATGATGGAAAGGTCACGTACCTGGCCTGATACATTGAGCTTTGCTGCCTGACTTGTTGAAGTCGTTGAAGTTGTTGCGTTATTATTCATATTTTCCTCCTGCTGCGGTCTCAGTCTTATAAGGCGGTCCAAACGACTATCGCATGTCCCCTATGCAGAGTATCGCGCAACTTCATTATGTCATTAGTCTGCTTTGTATGCAATATTCATATATGAATTTTTTTACAAACATTCCTAAACATTTGATAAACAAAAATCAGGCAGTTACTAGAACATCATCATGTTCAAAGTTTTTTAATTTCTCACATCCTCTTACATCAATACTTGTTAGTTGATTGTCGTTACAATATAAATATCTCAATGCAGTGTTCTTGCTGATGTCAATATTTGTAAGATTGTTTTTTATGCAGACTAGTTTTTCCATCATTAATAGTGCTATTTTTATTATAAAATAAATGATAGTTTCCTTTTGACATAGCATTTGATAGTATTTCTAGTATGTAGAAAAAAGCATTTAATCAGATAGGAGAGCCTATGACAGCAAAAGATACTACTATACAGGATTATCTCGATAAACTTGGTAAAAAAGAGTCAGTACCTGGAGGCGGCGGAGCCAGTGCACTTGCAGGGGCCTATGGTGTCAGCCTGGGACTTATGGTTTGCGCATTTACCAGTGGCAAGAAAAAGTATGCTGATTTTGAGACTGAGCTCAAAATAATAGAGAGTAAACTGGAGAAACTTAGGGCAGATTTTCTTGAGTTGTCAGATGAGGACGAGAGGGTTTTCTATCCATTGAGTAAGGCCTACAGCCTTCCGGATGAGACGGTTGAGGAAAAGGATTATAAGGAAACAACTCTTGAGACCTGTCTAAGCAACGCTTCCATGACACCTATCAAGGTCATGGAGAGAGCCTGCGAGGCACTCAACTATATGCAGGAGCTTGCTGACAATGGCTCCAAGCTTATGCTCAGTGATGTAGGAGTGGGAGTATCATTTTTAAATACAGCACTTGAGGGTGCCGTTATGAATGTCTACATCAATACCAAAATGATGAAAAACAAAAACCGTATGATAGAGCTCAATGAGTACGCAAGGAAACTGCTCCTGGACGGTACCAGCAAGGCAAGACTCATATATGAGCAGGTGGAGTCCTCCATTAAGCCGGTATATGATAGAGATACAGATAAGATAGAGAGAAACAAGGTTGATTTCAGTTGATACCTTTGCTATAGTCAGCCGACAGATGAGATAAAAATAGTATGTATTGTTTAGATAAATATAATTCAGAAACTTTTTGCGACACAGCAAGTTTTTGATGTTTAATTGGATAATATAAAATCGGTAGAAATACAATCGTGAGTAGTCATGATCAGATAGGAGTAGTTATGCAGGAGTTAAGAGGTAAACTTATAGCAGATAGATTAAAGGGCGAGTGTCTCGATTTTGTAGGCAAGTACAATGGTATACTTCCAGCACTCGCCATACTAAGAGTTGGTAATAAGGAGGCAGACATCTCATATGAGCGTAGTATTAAAAAGCGCTTTGTGGATTTCGGTCTTGAGGCCAAGGATTATGAGCTTCCGGAAAACTGTACCAATGAGGAGTTTCAGGAGGTGTTTGATTTTATCAACAATGATCCTGAAATCCAGGGTATTCTTGTTATGAGACCACTTCCAAAGCAGATAGATGAGGAGGCGATGCTCAAAAAGATGAATCCACTCAAGGATCTCGATGGTATAACAGCCACAAACCTTGCGGGAGTCATGAGAGGAGATAAGGATGCATTCGCACCTTGTACAGCTCAGGCAGTCGTTGAGATACTCAAGGATTACAACATAGAGCTTGCAGGTAAGAGAGCCTGTATCATAGGACGTTCTCTCGTTGTAGGTAAGCCGCTTTCCATGCTCCTTTTAAAGGAGGATGTAACAGTTACAGTCTGTCACTCCAAGACAGAAAATATCAAGGCTGTAGCAAGTGAGGCAGATATAGTCATTGCTGCAATCGGCAAGGCCAAGCACATCAGCAGTGGATATATAAAGGAAGATGCCACTGTAATAGATGTAGGTATCAATGTAGATGCTGAGGGTAATCTCTGCGGAGACTGTGACTGGGATCAGATAGTACTCAAGGCAGGAGCCGCAACACCTGTGCCAGGTGGAGTTGGTACAGTTACAACTGCTGTACTTGCCAAGCATCTGGTTGATGCAACAAGACTCCAGATGGATCTGCCAAAGATAGATGACAGCAAGGATGAGTACACAGAGTAATTAATTGGATTTTTATTTTTCTGTATTTTTAAAATCTGGATCGTGGTAAAAATGGGTTTTAGTATCGTGATATATATTTAATATACAGATTATATATTAAAAATCTGTATCATATTATCGGGACAGATGAGGCTTATATGGAGTTTAAAGGAATTAAACATAAAGGCATGGGTGAGTTCATACACAGATATGATGTTTTGTATGAGACCATAGATCATGAGTATAAAACCTATGAGATAGTTAGCCGGGATCCTGATATTGCAGATTATGATCAGCTTAGCAAGTGGGAGCCTGGTACAGTTATTATCATAGGTATATCAACTGATAAAAAACGTATTTTACTTAATAAAGAGTATCGTATGGCCATAGGTGACTGGATGTACAATTTTCCATCTGGTCTTGTAGACCCTGGAGAGACACCTGTTGAGGCTGCAGAGCGGGAGCTTAGAGAGGAGACAGGTCTCAAGTTTATTCAGTGCTTCGGCCGTCTCAAGAGCAGTTTCAATGCTCCCGGCCTCAGCAATGAGACCAGCTCATGTGTTATTGCTACTATTGATGGTGAGATAAGGGAGAGTGACTCCTCCTTTGAGGAGATACATGCTGACTGGTTCACAAAAGAGGATGTAAAGAGATTATTAAAGACAGAAAAAATGTCTGCAAGAGTCCAGATGTTTTGCTTTCTTTGGGCTTATGGGGGGATGTCCTTGGATGAGCTTGCTCAGGGATGTACTGATGCAGATGTATTGTACCACAGCGAGGGATAGTATTTTTTTCTTTAGGGTATATGCTGGTTTATCATTTATAAAGTAACATTTTTGTGGCAGGAAATGTTTGGTTCTCATCAGCCTATAAGTCGGAGATGATATTTTAATTAAAATATGTATAGTAGTAATAAACGATGCTATTTTATAACGCGCGATTGGCTAGACGGTGATATGGTCTTTGAGTTTTTCAAAGGTCTTATCACCGATTCTTTTTACATTTTTAATCTCCTCAATGGCTGCAAAGCCGCCATACTGCTCTCTGTAATCAATTATATTTTGAGCTGTTGCGGGTCCAACACCAGGGAGAGAGTCGAGCTCCTCAAGAGTTGCGCGGTTTAGATTGATCAGATTTGAGTCGCTGTGAGAAGAGCTGATTGTATTATCTTCATATATAAAATGTTGTGATGAGTTATTGGGATCCCCATATGATGAATCACCTAAATTGCTATCAGATGGTGACCCATATGTACTTAAGTCGGTTTTTTCATGATTGATATTATTTGAATACGTGTTGATATTTTCAGATTCATTTTCAGATTTATTATCTGTATTTTTAGTTGATCCATTAGAGATGCTCTGATCACTATTAATGATACTTTGGCCGCTTTGAGAGATCCCTTGATTATTAAGAATGCTTTGGTCACTTTCAGGGATGACCTCCTCATTATTAGAGATGCTATTTTCACTTTGAGAGATACCTTGATTTCTTTCAGAGATTTTAGTGCTCTTCTTTATATTATTCAGGTCGGCAGTACTGCTGGAGATGTATGAAACAGCCTCATGTTCACGGCCTTTAGTAACATACCATATTCCACTCATGATCATCAGTAGTATAACGATTATCTGCCGTAGTTTATTTAACTTCATTGAGATTTCATGTTTCTTTTTATTAGTCATAATCTTTAGGGTCATCAATATAGAGACACGACCCATTAACCTTTCTTTTATTTTTTTTAAATATATAAATGTAAAAATAATCGCTCATCAATTAAAACATTAATTATCCGTAAAAACATCGCGTATCCTAAAAAGCCAAACTCGCCCATAAAAATATCGCCCACCTGTAAAAGTTACGTACATTAATAAAAATCATCCTAAATTTATGAAGGGAATAGTCACTTTAGTAAAAAAACTGGTCCATGTAATACCTTGACTTCTTTTATTCAGGGTTTATAATTTTTTAATAACGCTAGGGGCGCTTTTGCTGAGATGATTTTATATCAACCCTTTTCACCTGATCAGGTTAGTACCTGCGTAGGGAAGCAAATCAGTTAATTATCTGAGTTCTATATTTACAAGATTGCAATTTGGATCTGATAGATATGAGATTACAGATGATATCAGCCCCTCCATAATAAGGAGGTTTTTTTATGTCTAAAAATGTTAAGGTTCTTGTTTACTGTGCAGCATGTATTGCGCTCGCAACTGTTGCATCTATGATTAAGGTGTTTTCTTTCCCTACGGGTGGAGCTATTACACTTTGTTCTATGCTTTTTGCAACACTTCCAGGCTTCTTTTTTGGTCCAACAGTAGGTATAGCTGCAGCAGTAGCCTATGGTATACTCCAGTTTATCATTGAGCCATATATGCTCACTCCGGTACAGGTGATACTTGATTATGTACTTGGCTTTGGTGCCTTTGGTATTTCCGGCTTTTTCTCAAATAGAAAAAATGGACTTGTATATGGATATCTTGCTGCATGTGCACTGAGATGGTTTTTTACATTCCTTTCAGGATGGGTTTTCTTTGGCGAGTATGCCTGGGAGGGCTGGAATCCTGCTGCATATTCAGCAGTATATAACATCATATATATCGGAGCAGAGGCAGTTATAACTTGCGTACTCTTACAGGTGCCTGCAATGTTTGATGCATTTGCACGAGTAAAAGTCAGCGCTAATGCTGCTAATTGATGATTAGTTTAAAAATTATTAATTATCTAAGTGTGGATTTTAAAATGATGAATCTTAAATAGAAACATTAGATAAAACACGGAACCGAAAACTCAGTTGGATTATACCGGCTGAGTTTTTTTATATCGCAGAGCCGCCGAGATGAAATTTGTCGGCTAAAGCCAATTGCAGCTGGCGGGCGAGTAGGGCGCGATTAGATCTTCACTACTCGATTGAGATGATAGTTTAAACGAAAAATTGATAATATTCAAGAAAAATATGCTTAAACTATTAGTCTATGTTACAGTTTATGGTTGAGAAAAAGAACCTATTTTCGATGATGCATAATATACAGAATTGTGATATCATATTGCCATGATTTAACAAAAAATTGTCAGACTATGCCTAAATTTCAAAAATTTCCTGTACAAATCAGGCAGATGTCTGTAAAATGTGCTTTTGCACAACTATGATTGGAGGTTCTTTATTATGGAACAAAATCAAGAGAGAGCAACACATGTTGTTTATTCAAAGGATGAAAACGGTCAGGTTGTAATTGCTGATGAGGTTGTATCGGTCATTGCCGGTATAGCAGCTACAGAGACAGAGGGAGTTGATTCTATGAATGGCGGATGGTCTGGTGAGATCATTTCCAAGATGGGTATCAGGGACCTCAGCAAGGGAGTTACCACCAGCATTGAGGATGGTCATGTATCAGTAGATCTGAGCCTCAATGTAAAGTATGGTTTCTCTATTCCAGAAGTATCTAAAAACGTTCAGGACAAGGTGGCTCAGGCTATCGAGTCTATGACAGGCCTCAATGTACTTGATGTCAATATCAAGATCTCAGGAGTTGTTACAACAGAGGATTGATTGACCTTCAGCATGATTAAAATACATTTTCATACATAACATTCAAAATTATGTATAAATAGATAGGACAAGATAGGACAGATATGAATAAGCGAGAAGAAAGAGATCATAAATTTAAACTTCTTTTCTCCACACAGTTTTACCCTGGAGACGAGATTCCTACACAGATGGAGCGTTACTTTGATTCACCTGATTATGAGGATGGTGATGGTCTGATCCACATTGAGGAGCTTACCGATGAGGAGCAGCAGGAGTTAGAGTCGTCTGTACAGAAAATTGTTGACAGATTACCTGAGCTTGATGAGAGGATCAATTCATCTGCAGAGGGATGGAAGACAGATCGTATGACCAAGACTGATCTTACTGCAATTCGCCTTGCACTTTATGAGATCAGCTATGATGAGACAGTGCCTGACAAGGTAGCGATCAATGAGGCAATTGAGCTTGCCAAAAAGTATGGTGGCAACGAGTCAGGATCATTTGTAAATGGTGTCCTTGCTCGTCTTGTAGACGGTTCACGTGAGTCATCCAGAGTAGAGAGAGCACCTCGTAAGCAGCAGGGTGAGATAACAGAGAAAAAGTCTGCTGAGGGTAAGAGCGTTCATATTCTTATCAATAAAAATAATAAGTAAAGATGAAGCAGCTTAACAATGCATACACTGTGTCCCAGGTCAATCGTTATATTGGACACATGTTCGCACAGGATTTTGCATTAACTAACATCACTATAAAGGGCGAAATATCAAACCTGAAGTATCATACTTCAGGTCATATTTACTTTACATTAAAAGATACAGCTTCGCAGATTTCAGGCATTATGTTTGCCGGGGATCGTGCGGGGCTTCAGTTTAAGTTAGAGGATGGCATGAGTGTTCTGTGCACCGGTAACATCGGTGTGTATGAGAAAGGTGGCAGCTATCAGATCTATGCCAGGAGATTTCAGTCAGATGGAGTAGGAGATCTGTACATAAAGTTTGAGGAGCTCAAAAAGGAGCTTTCTGAGATGGGTATGTTTGATCCTATGTATAAAAAGCCTATTCCGCAATATGCCTCAAAGCTAGGTATAGTTACAGCCAAAACCGGAGCTGCAGTCAGAGATATCGTGCAGATTGCAAGGAGACGTAACCCTTACATAGATATCACACTTTATCCGGCTCTTGTTCAGGGAGAGGGTGCTGTGGACTCTATAGTCAGAGGCATTAAGACTCTGGATATCATGGGGATGGACGTAATCATAGTTGGTCGAGGCGGTGGTTCCATAGAGGATCTTTGGGCTTTTAACGAGAGAGCTGTTGCTAAGGCCATATTTGATGCAGATACACCTATTATCAGTGCTGTTGGTCATGAGACAGATACAACTATTGCTGATTTTGTATCAGATCTTAGAGCACCGACTCCTAGTGCAGGCGCAGAGCTTGCTGTATATGATTTCCAAAAGTTTACTGAGGACTTGTCTGGATACAGGGCTACTCTGGATTCTCTTATGCAGGAGCATATTCAGGATGCACGACAGAAACAGGCTATGTACAGACTCAGGATAAATCAGCACAGTCCTAAGTTTATACTCAATGACTATCAGAAAAAGGAGCTTATCTATAAAAATAAACTGCAGCAATATATGCAGGATAAGCTCAGTACTATCAAGACCAGATTACAGACCTATGATGAGATCTCAGATATTATGAGAGACAGACTCCAGGAGAGCATGCAGAGACTTAGAGATTATGAGCATTTGCCTGATATGATGCAGCAGTCACTGGAGAGAGCTCATCATCAGCTTGTCTTACATACAGAGAGACTTGAGGCAGTCAGCCCTTTACGTAAGCTTGCCAGTGGATATGGATATGTGCAGCGTGAGGATGGACGCCGTCTTGCAACAGTTTCTGATATAAAGGTTGGCTCTATAGTCAGGACATCCCTAAAGGATGGTAGTTTTACCAGTAAAGTAGAGTCAATTGATAAAAAAGATCAGTGATTTTTTTAGTTTGATAGTTTAAATCTGTATATGCTTTTGTGCAGTTACAGATGGGTCAGTAGTTAGCCATATCGTTTTATAAAAGATTTATGGTCGTTGACATATTAGGGAGGATTTTCAGATGCCGGCTAGAGCAAAAGATAAAGATGCTGTGGTGGATGCAAGTGAGAGCAAAAAGCCTTTAAATGAGGTCTTTGCAGAGCTTGATGAGATCATAGAAAAGATGGAATCAGAGGACAGCCTTGAAAAGACCTTTGACATGTATAAAAAGGGTGTTTCACTTTTAAAGGATGCAAACGAGAGCATTGATAAAATTGAAAAACAGGTAAAGGTATTAGATGATGATGGAATTCTCTCATAAACTTGACGAAACTGTTCAGTCTATTGAAAAGATAATAAATGAGCATTTGCCTCAGGCAGATGGATTACAAAAGACTGTAATAGAGGCAATGGATTATTCTGTAGAGGCAGGTGGCAAGCGCATCAGACCTATGCTTATGCTTGAGAGCTATGAGCTGTTTTGTAAGGGCGGGGAGAGAGATGCTTTTATGCGCCCTATACTTCATGCGTGTATGACTGCTATGGAGATGATACATACTTTTAGTCTGTGTCATGATGATCTTCCGTGCATGGATGGTGATAAATATCGTAGAGGCCGTGAGTCAACCTGGTACAAGTATGGTGAGGATATGGGTACACTGGCTGGTGATGGACTTACGCTTTATGCATTCGAGGTCATCTCACAGGCATATCTGAGGCAGGCCAGTCGTGTTGTATCCCATGAGCTTGAGATTTCAGGGGATAGTATGTCTACATATGCATCATCAGTTATGCATGCTATGTATGTCCTGTCAGGCAAATCGGGTATTTATGGTATGCTTGGCGGTCAGGCTGTAGATGTAGAGATGACAGGCAAGCCACTTACAGACAAGCAGCTTATGTTTATTTACAGGTTAAAGACAGGGGCACTGCTCCAGAGCTCACTTATGACAGGAGCTATACTTGCAGGTGCCGGACCAAAGGATATAAACAGACTGTCAGATATTGGTGAGGAGATAGGTGTTGCCTTCCAGATACAGGATGACATCCTCGATGAGACAAGTACTACCGAGGTCCTTGGCAAGCCTATCCATTCTGACGAGGACAACAACAAAACCACATATGTTTCTATTTATGGTCTTGAGGAGGCGCATAAAGAGGTGAAGCGTCTTTCAGAAAAGGCTATTGGACATTTGAGAGAGCTTACGGATGTTGATGAGGACAGCCGTAGTTTTCTTATTGCATTAACGACCATGTTGATTGATCGCAAAAAATAAATTAGAAAGATAATGTAAAAATGTTACTTGATGATATACACGGACCAGAGGATCTCAAAAAACTGGATGATAAACAGTTGGATCAGCTGGCCTCTGAAATCAGACAATTTATTATAGATAAGACATCTGAGTATGGTGGACACCTTGCGTCCAATCTCGGCGTTGTTGAGCTGACCATCGGTCTATACAGGGCACTTGATATGCCGCATGACAAGATTGTATGGGATGTTGGTCACCAGGCTTATACCCATAAGATCCTGTCAGGACGTAAGGACAATTTTGACGGACTCAGACAGTATCACGGTATGAGTGGATTTCCTAAGCGCTCTGAGAGTCCTTTTGACTGTTTCGGTACTGGTCACAGCTCAACATCTATTTCTGCAGGTCTTGGGATAGCAGAGGCTCGAGATATAAAAGGGGAGAACTACACAGTTGTTTCAGTCATTGGTGATGGTGCACTTACAGGTGGACTTGCCTATGAGGGACTTAACAATGCTTCCCGTATGAAAAAGAACTTTATCATAGTTCTCAATGATAATAAGATGTCTATTTCTCAAAATGTTGGCGGCATGTCAAAATATCTCACAGGACTGCGTGCAGGTAAGGGATATAATCGTTTAAAGGTTGATGTGGGTGGTACTCTTTTGAGAGTACCTGTAGTGGGTGAGCCATTGGTGCGTCACATACAGCAGGCCAAAAATTCTATAAAGCAGCTCCTGATACCAGGTATGCTTTTTGAGGATATGGGCATCACTTACCTTGGACCTATCGACGGTCATAATATCAAGGAGGTGGAGCGTACTATCACAGAGGCCAAGCAGATTGACCATGCAGTTTTAGTACATGTCATCACCAAAAAGGGTAAGGGATACAAGCCTGCCGAGAGATATCCTTCAAGATATCATGGAGTATCTCCTTTTGATGTTAATTCTGGCAAGCCATTATCACATTGCGGCAAGACATACACTGAGTTCTTTTCTGACAAGATCTGTGAGCTGGCCAAGGATAACAAAAAGATCGTTGGTATCACAGCAGCTATGCCGGATGGTACGGGACTCAATAAGTTTGCACATGAGTTTCCTAACAGATTTTTTGATGTTGGTATTGCCGAGCAGCATGCTGTCACCAGCGCTGCAGGTATGGCGTCCAATGGATTAAAGCCTGTTATAGCTGTTTATTCCAGCTTCCTGCAGAGAGCCTATGATCAGATAGTTCATGATGTATGCTTACAAAAGCTCCCTGTTGTATTCTGTATAGACAGAGCTGGACTGGTTGGATCAGACGGAGAGACTCACCAGGGTATTTTTGATTATAGTTATCTTACTTCCATCCCTCATATGACAGTTATGGCACCTAAAAATGCTCATGAGTTGGAGATGATGATGGAGTTTGCCATGAAGTATCCGCTGCCTATCAGTATCAGATATCCTAGAGGAGTTGCATATCAGGGCCTTAGTGAGTTTGCAGCAAGCATTGATTACGGCAGATCCGAGATGCTGTTTAAGGGTGATAAGATCGCACTTATGGCCGCTGGATCTATGGTATCTACTGCAGAGCATATCAGAGATAAGGCTTTAAAGAGAGGCTATAATCTTACTCTTGTAAATGCCAGATTTATTAAGCCTATTGATACCACTATGATCGATCTTCTTGCAGCTGATCATGAGGTCATCGTAACTCTTGAGGAAAATGTCAAGCAGGGAGGATTTGGTATACAGGTTGAGGCTTATATCCACGAGCACCATCCTGAGATCAAGGTGATCACAGTGACATTGCCAGACAAGTATGTAGAGCATGGCAATGTGACAAAGCTCAGAGAGGGCTTACATATAGATAGTGAGTCAGTTATGAAATTACTCCATGATCAGGGCATAATTGATTTTGGATGTGATTCTGATAAAGATAAATAACTTTAAGTTTATACATGAGGTTTTGATTTGAAAAAAGAGAGATTAGATGTTTTGCTGGTAAACAGAGGGCTTGCTGAGTCCAGAGAAAAGGCAAAACGTACTATCATGGCCGGCATAGTTTATGTTAACGGGCAAAAAGAGGATAAAGCGGGGACAACATTCGACCCAGAGGTACCTATAGAGGTTAGAGGCAATGTCCTGCCATATGTATCAAGAGGTGGACTCAAGCTGGAGAAAGCTATCAAGGAGTTTGGAGTTTCCTGTACAGACAAGGTCTGCATAGATATAGGCGCAAGTACCGGTGGATTTACAGACTGTATGCTGCAAAACGGTGCAGTCAAGGTTTTTGCAATCGATGTAGGTCATGGACAGCTTGATTGGAAGCTGCGTAATGACGACAGAGTCGTATGCATGGAAAAGACCAATATCAGATATGTAAAGCCAGAGGACCTTGGCGCACTCGCGAGACTGGTGTCCATAGATGTAAGTTTCATCAGTCTCCAGCTCGTACTTCCGGTGGTCAAAACTCTCATTGCACCTGACTGTCAGGTGGTGTGTCTCATCAAGCCACAGTTTGAGGCGGGCAGGGATCAGGTCGGAAAAAAGGGTGTTGTACGTGATAAAAAGGTGCACATCGAGGTTATAGAAAAGACCTTGTCCTTTGCTTATTCTATCGGGTATGAGTTAAAGGGACTTACCTTTAGTCCTATCAAGGGACCTGAGGGCAATATTGAGTATCTCGCAGAGCTGATGCTGAGAGATGATAGTGACACAGAGACAGATCTTATGTGGTTACATGAGACTGCAGTCAAGACTGTAGAGGCGTCTCATGACATGTTGGATGTAAAATAATCTTAGACATATACACAATAAATATTTGATCAATGACATGAATGTAATTTTAGTAGTTAATAAACGTAAAGATGAGGCCATGGAGTTCGAGAGATACATAGAGGATTATCTTGTATCCAAGAGAGTAAAGGTCACTGCACTTTTTGAGGAAAATTACAAAAGACAGGATTTTTATGATGCTGATGCTATTGTAAGTATCGGTGGCGACGGAACCATGCTCCGCATTGCCGGAGTGCTGCGTGGGCAGGATACACCTCTTTTAGGTGTGAATGCAGGACACCTGGGCTATCTCACTGAAATCTCAGATAAATCCCAGATCAAGGATGCAATGGACAGGCTCATAAAACATGATTATATACGTGATGTCCGTACTATGCTTTATGCCAGTGTCCGTAGAAATGGTGACGTAATAGCGAGAGGGACAGCACTTAACGAGATTTTGCTTTGCAGACGTAAGGGTATTACAGTACTCAGGTTTGGAGTATCCTGTGATGGACAGAAGCTCAGCGATTATATTGCTGATGGTATTATTTTTGCAACACCTACAGGTTCTACAGCATATAATCTTTCTGCAGGAGGTCCTGTAGTGGCACCAACATCTCCGGTTATCATCATGACACCGGTATGTGCTCACAGTACCAACAGTAGACCTGTTGTATTGTCCGATAACAGTTGTGTCAGTGTGACTGTTGATTCGGAAAATCAGATAGTTGCTTTTGATGGTGAGAATGTTGTCGACCTCAAGGTTGGTGATGTAGTCACCATCCGTAAAGCCAATGAGCTTACTACTTTTGTTAAGTTACGTGAGGGCAGTTTCCTTGAGACCCTGCGTAATAAAATGTATTGATCGTTGATAGATTCAACAGGCAGATAGAGGAGAGCTGAGATGAAGAAATCAAGGCATCAGAAAATCATAGAGTTGGTTGGACGTATGCGTATAGGTACCCAGGAGGAGCTTGCCGATATCCTCAACAATGAGGGATATAAGGTTACACAGGCGACGGTATCCAGAGATATCAAGGAGCTTAAGCTCAGTAAGGTTGCAGGTAATGATGGCTCCCAGTACTACCAGATCATCGAAAAAGAGGAGCAGGTATACTCGGAAAAGTATATAAGAGTCCTTAGAGAGGCTCTGATGAGTATGGATACCGCAGGTAATTTCCTTGTAATACGTACAATGTCAGGTATGGCCAATGCAGTTGCTGCAGCATTGGACCAGTTTAAACTTGAAAAAATCGTCGGTACACTTGCCGGTGATGATACAATCATGTGTGCCATGAAAAACTCACAGGATGCAGAGGAAATAAAAGAGCGTATCCGTGAGATCATGGGATAATAAATACTTAAACATTTAACGGATGATAAAGATAACTTATAAAGAGGAGATAAAATGCTATATCATCTACATGTAAAAGATCTTGCACTCATAGACTCCGCAGAGGTGGAGTTTGGCCCTGGTTTAAACATTCTCACTGGTGAGACAGGTGCCGGTAAGTCAATATTAATAGGTTCTATAAATCTGTGTTTGGGCTCAAAAGCAAACAAGGATATGATCAGAAACGGAAAGGATTATGGTTTCGTTGAGATCGTATTTGGTGACCTTTCAGAGCATCAGCTTGAGTTGATGAGAGAGCTTGACGTAGAGCCTTATGATGGTCAGATCATAATCAAACGTAAGATTTCCAATACCAGATCAGAGATAAAAATCAACGATGAGACTGTCACTCTTGCAAAATTACGTAAGGTGGCAGAGCTTCTCATTGATATACACGGACAGCATGAGCATCAGTCATTACTCAGAGATGGATATCATCTCAAGGTCCTTGATGACTTCCAGATCCGTGAGACTGGTGAGCTCCGTAGTACCATCAGCTCCAAGTATCATGAGTACACAGCACTTAGGGACAAGCTGGCCGGGTTTAATATGGACGAGGGCCAGAGGCAGAGAGAGGTGGATTTCCTTAAATTCGAGATAGAGGATATCGAGAAAGCCGAGTTAAAAGAGGGCGAGGAGGAGGAGCTTGCTGCCAGATACAAAAAATATCAGAATGTTCAAAAGATTTATGGCTCTGTGCAGAAGACCAGATCTATCATGGAGGAGTTTGACCTGTCTCTCGCAATAAGAGAGATGCAGGATGCTCTTAACTATGATGACTCATTGCAAAATATCAGTGATAGTCTTTATGACCTGCAGTCTATATCTGAGGATACTATAAGGGAGCTTGATCATTATCTCGATAAAAATGATTTCGATGAAGAGGATTTCAATGAGGTAACTGAGCGACTTGACTATATTCGCGGTGTCATGATGAAGTATGGAGGCACAGTAGAAAAGACAGAGGCAGCACTCATTGAAAAGCAGGAGCGATTGAGCGAGCTTATGGATTATGATGAGGCTCGTGCTAAATGTGAGAAGACTCTCAAGAAGACAGAAAATGAGTTATTAAAACTATGTGAGGAGCTCACAGCTCAGCGTAAAAAGGGAGCTAAGACTCTCGCTGATAGGATACGTGGTGAGATGGTAGAGATGGGCTTCCTTGATGTAAAGTTTGAGCTTGCCTTTGACAAGTTAAAGGAGCCTGGAGCTAACGGTATAGATGAGGTGCATTTTGTTGTCAGCTTAAACCCGGGTGAGCCTATGAGACCTCTTAGTGAGGTTGCCTCAGGTGGTGAGCTCAGCCGTATTATGCTGTCCATAAAAACAGTACTTGCAGACTCTGATGAGATACCTACACTTATTTTTGATGAGATTGATACAGGTATATCCGGTAGAACTGCTGAAAGAGTATCAGAAAAGCTTAAAAAGATAGCAGCATCTCATCAGGTAATACTCATTACGCATTTACCTCAGATTGCAGCAAAAGCAGATATACATTTCTGTATTGAAAAGATTGCTGAGGAGGGTCATACTCACACTAATATACGTAAGCTTGATGAGGATGAGTCGGTTATGGAGCTTGCAAGACTTCTTGCAGGAGGCAGTGTCACAGAGGCTGTACTTGCCAATGCAAGGGAACTTAAAAACCTTGCTAATGGTACTTCATAAGAAGTATAATATATCTAAATCAATGGATTAATGCCATGGATAGGTATTTCCATTTTTTAATTACATCATGGAGATTTCTTGAATTATGCAACTAAATAAAAAGTGGGAGGCTGTATAAAATGAAAAATGTGTTGATGCTTGCATCGGAGGCTGTACCTTTTATCAAAACTGGAGGCTTAGCCGATGTTGTTGGTTCTCTTCCTAAGACCATCGATAAGCGTTACTATGATTGCCGTGTCATGATTCCAAAGTACATGTGTATTCCTTGGGAGTGGCGTCAGAAGATGGAGTATGTTACACACTTTTACATGGATTATCTTGGACAGTCTCGTTATGTAGGAGTTCTTAAGTATGAGCAAGAGGGTGTGACTTATTACTTTATCGATAATGAGTCCTATTTCTCAGGTGATCGTCCTTATGGAGACTGGTACTGTGATCTCGAAAAGTTCTGCTTTTTCTGCTATGCAGCATTATCTGCATTGCCGCTTCTTGACTGGCATCCGGATCTGATACACTGTCACGACTGGCAGACTGGTCTTGTTCCTGTATTACTGCATGATAAGTTTGCAGGCGGAGAGTTTTATCGCTCCATCAAGTCTGTTATCACTATTCATAACCTTAAGTTCCAGGGTGTCTGGGATGTTAAGACTATTCAGCGTTTTACCCAGCTTAGTGACTATTATTTCACTGCAGACAAGCTTGAGTGTAAAAAAGATGGTAACCTCTTAAAGGGAGGTATAGTATATGCTGATGCTATCACAACTGTATCAGATACTTACGCTGAGGAGATAAAGATGCCATTTTATGGAGAGGGTCTTGATGGTCTCCTGAGAGCCAGAGAGCATGATCTCCGGGGTATTGTAAACGGTATCGATTACGATGATTGGAATCCGGATACTGATAAATACCTTGTTAAAAATTATAATGCCAGGAACTTCCGTAAGGAGAAGGTTAAAAATAAAAAGGCACTCCAGGAAGATTGGAATATGAGTGTTGACCCTGGCAAGATGATGATTGGTATTGTATCCAGACTTACTGATCAAAAGGGTCTTGATCTTGTAGAGTGCATCATGGACGAGCTCTGTCAGGATAACATTCAGTTTGTAGTACTTGGAACAGGTGATGAGAAATATGAAAATATGTTCCGTCACTACGACTGGAAGTATCATGACAAGGTTTCAGCTCAGATTTATTATTCTAATGAGATCAGCCATAAGATTTATGCTGCATGTGATGCATATCTTATGCCTTCACTGTTTGAGCCATGTGGATTATCTCAGCTTATTGCTTTAAGATATGGTACTATTCCTATCGTAAGGGAGACAGGTGGACTCAGAGATACTGTTGAGCCATTTAATGAGTATGAGGACAAGGGTACAGGTTTCTCATTTACTAACTACAATGCTCATGAGATGCTTAATACTATCCGTTATGCAGAAAAGATTTACTACGATCGTAAGCGTGATTGGAACAAGATGGTGGATCGCGCTATGGCGAGAGATTACTCCTGGAGGACTTCGGCCATGAAGTATCAGGAATTATATGACTGGTTGATAGGATACTAAATTTAGATGAATTTTTTTAAAGAATTGCTTGATAATTATATGCTGGTATCAGCAATCTCATCCTGGTTTATAGCTCAGGTGATCAAAACTGCTATTGATGCATACTTCAATAAAGGTATTAATTGGGAGAGGATGACAGGCTCTGGCGGTATGCCATCCAGCCACTCATCATTTGTTGTATCTATAGCAACATCAGCAGCTATTAAGTATGGTTTGTCTTCATCGATTTTTGCAGTTTGTTTTGTACTTTCAAGTGTTGTTATGTATGATGCCATGGGAGTACGTAGAGAGACTGGTAAACAGGCAGTCCTGCTCAATAAGATACTTGAGGACAATCCTTTTAACTGGAAACCGGAGGAGTTTGAGATGAAGCTCAAGGAGTATGTTGGACATACACCATTGCAAGTCCTTATGGGGGCACTGCTTGGTATTATTATGGCTTTTGTTGTAAGCACCAGATACGCTCTTTGATCTAGCTTTTTTGGAGTATGATTATTATTGCCTATGATATTTAAGAAATGTTATAAAACAATATTAATGTCACTGAGCTGCATGCTTTTAGCATGCAGCTTAGTTTCGTGTAAGGGTGTAGAGATAACCGGTAAGACTGAGGAGGTTGATAGCTATACTGAGGCGCAGTGTAAGATAATTCTTGGTTCTGAGAGAAACAGATATCAAAATGTTTTAGGCCCAGATATTTGGACACTTCCTGTTCAGGATCAGCAGGAGGAAACCTATGGTGAGTATTTTATCTCTAATGTAAAGGACTTCCTTCAGGATATTAAAACACTTAACCTTATGGCACTAAAATCCGGTGTTATAGTATCACCCAATGATATGGAAACTATAAAAGTAATATCTGGAGAGTTCTATAACTCACTCACAGCAGAGGATAAGGCATTTATGGGTAACTGTACCCTTGATGATGTTGCCAGCATTTATACTGAGTACTATATTGCATGTAAGACAGCTGAGTATCTTATATCAGATGATGTACTGGAGATACCTGACTCGGATGTAAAGGTCATAAAGGTCCAGGAGATAGTAGTCAGTGATGAGCTGCAGGCAGAAAAGCTTTTACAGCTTGTCAATGTAGAGGGAGCCAATTTTGCTTACTATGCAAGGCAAAATAGTGAGGATACAGTTATAGAAAAAACTATATCCAAGGTTGATTCTCAGGATGATGTTTATGTAGCTGCTTTTTCACTTGAGGAAGGTCAGATTTCAGATGTTATAAAACAGGATGATAAGTTTTATATCATAAAGTGCATAGATGCATATGATGAGGATGCGACACTTGATCGTAAAAAAATACTTGAAAGTGCACTTAAATCAGATGCATTTTTCAAAGAGTATGATAGTTATGCAGGACAGCATATAGTGAGATTTAGAGATTCATTTTGGCAGGACATAGATCTTACAGCGCATTCAGATAGTAAAGCCGATAATTTTTTTCAGCTGTTCAATGACAACATTAGTTTTGATGACTGATAAGTAGATTATTATATTTGATAAATTGCTAGTTTAAGTAAAATCACATTGCTATTTAACTGGACTACTTATTTTTACGTAATTTTCTTAATATGTACTATAAAAGCTCTCGTGAAAATCACGAGAGCTTTTTATAAAAAAGGAAGCTGTTCGCTAAAAAAAGGAGACAGCTTATTTTAATTAACAGTTTCGGATAATTGTATACAATATTTTATCAAAATTTCAGTAAGTTTATTTTATTTTAATATATTTGCTTTGAAAATTTCAACTATATATTTATACAAAATAAAAAAATATTTTGATGCAGGTTTCACAGAATTAATAATTAGTATTGAAAACGTTTTCATAGGTAACTAGAATTAAAAATGAAACAATAAGTGCGTGAATATGGGTAAAATTGATAAAAATTACCAAACGATTTTTATTTTTACTCAGTCACAAAATGACAGGAGGTATAGTATGATCAGTTTTATTTTTTGTTTTTGTATTCTGATCGCAGGCTACTTTACCTATGGTAAATTAGTCGACAACACATTTGGACCTGATGACCGTGAGACACCGGCAGTGACAATCAATGATGGCGTCGACTATGTGGTTTTACCACAGTGGAAGCTGTTCCTGGTTCAGCTGCTCAATATTGCCGGATTAGGCCCTATCTTTGGTGCTTTGCAGGGCGCATTATGGGGACCTATTGTATTCCTTTGGATCACATTCGGTACAATTTTCGCAGGTGGTGTTCATGATTATTTCTCTGGAATGCTTAGCGAGAGAAATAATGGTGATTCTATCGCTGAGGTTACAGGTAAGTATTTAGGAAATACCATGAAGTCTATCATGAGAGTATTTTCAGTAGTACTTCTTGTAATGGTAGGTACAGTTTTTGCCGTTGGACCTGCTGGTCTTATCGTTCAGCTGGTTTCCAACAAGGGTGTTACAGGACCATTTGCAAACACTGCAGTATGGTTAGGAATCATTCTTATATATTATTTCATAGCAACATTTATTTCTATCGACAAGATCATCGGTAAGATTTATCCAGTATTTGGTATCTGTCTTATCATCATGGCAGTCGGAGTTGTAGTCGGACTTCCATTAAATGGTTTCCACACACCTGAGCTTTGGGATCACTTCTACAACATGCATCCAGGAACAAAACCTATTTGGTCTTATATGTTTATTACAGTTGCTTGTGGTGCTATTTCCGGTTTCCATTCAACACAGTCTCCACTTATGGCCAGATGTCTTAAGTCAGAGAAACAGGGACATTTTGTATTCTATGGTGCCATGGTAGCAGAGGGCTGTATAGCACTTGTATGGGCAGCTGCAGGATGTTCAATCTATGCAACAACAGGAGGTCTTAACTCTGGATTAAGTGAGATACTTGCAAGTGGTCAATCAGCAGCCATCTATGATGTTTGTGTAAAGACCATGGGCAGCCTTGGTGTTGTTCTTGCAATGCTCGGTGTTGTTGCTTGTCCTATTACTTCTGGTGATACAGCATTCCGTTCAGCAAGACTTACACTTGCAGACTGGTTAAAGATCGATCAGGAGTCTTTCAGCAACAGATTAAAGCTCTGCGTACCACTTCTTGGTTGTGGTGCATTCCTTGGATTTGGTAATTCATTTGGCATTTTCAGTTATGCAGTTATCTGGAGATATTTCTCATGGACAAACCAGACACTGGCTATGCTTGTTCTCTGGTCAGGAGCTATGTATCTTGTTAATGAAAAGAGAAATTATTGGGTATGTGCAGTTCCTGCAACATTCATGTCAGCAGTTTCCGCTACATATTTTGTAATGGCACCGGAGTGCTTAGGACTTATTCCATTCTTTAAGGACAACACAGCAGTTGCTTATCCTCTTGGAATCATAGTTGCCGCTGCATTCCTGTATCTCTTTATGAGAGCATCTGGAAAGCACAGAGTAGAGCATAATCCACACATGGATCAGCCACATTTGACAAATGCTTAATTTAAGCGCTTTAGTTTTATATTTATTACTTTAAATAGTACTTGAAGATAATACTTGATTGAAATACATAATTTGGTTACTAGATAAAACACTGATATCCAAGGAGGGACACAATGTTATTTACTCCAACATGTTTAGGTACAACAACATTATCTAAGGAAGAACTTAAAGAAGATAAGAAAAATTGTATTCATATAGGACCCTGCGGTCTTGGAAAGAAGGCAGTTTATCTTAATAGCTTTTTTATAGACAGGCAGTATTATATATGCTACCAGGATATCAATAGATGCTTTAAAAGAGTAGCTATGAGTAAAGGCGGTTTTTCCGGCAAGGGTATGTTTGGTACCATGTCATATCTTGTTGTAGAGTACGGCACTGGTCTCTCAAAACAATGTAATTTTAAGTATGAGGATGAGGTTGACATGTTCCTTATGGAGCTTGGCAAGCTTAAGCCGGATATCCCCCTTCATAGTCTCCAGGCTGAGTACAAGCTGAGAGAAGCTGAGGAGAAAGAACGTTCAAGATATTTAAAGGTTCTTTCCCCTGAGCAGGAGGCTTCTGTACAGGAGCTCAGGAGTGCTGAAAAAATGATTGAGGGTTATCAGGATGAATATACAAGATTATCCTATACCGCTAAGCAAAAGAGGGTTATCGATCATATCGATCCGACGTATCAAAAGGTTGCTTTGGTAATACTTGGTATAGCGATACTTTCTGCAATATTTGGCGTTTTTTCAATACTTAATGGAAACGGTTTTGCAGTTTACTTCGTTTTGTTTGGATTCTCTTTTATTTTTATAGTTGTATCATCAAGGATATTACCTACAGGACGCAATAATAAACAATCTGCACAAAAAGAGTGGGATCAGGCACTCGTAGATATGTCAGCGGCCATTAAAAAAGCCGGGGCGTTTCCGTTACCTCCTCAATATGCACATCCTATAGTAATTGAGAGGATGATCAGAGTTATCAGAGAGGGGAGAGCAAGCTCCATAAAAGAGTCATTTGAGGTCATAAAAGAGGATCTCAAGGGACTGAATAGTGATGTGACTGTTTCTCAAAAAGAGTATGACGAAGTTGTCACAGTAAAGCCTATGTTCCTGGTTATGAATTATCAGTGACAATTACTACAGATTTAAAATACGTTCGTGAAATATTAAACCTCCAGGTTAAAAAGCCTGGAGGTTTTGTTTAGTGAAAATTATTTTATTTAGTAGATAGAATAATGATATACCAAAACAAAAAAATACTAAAAAAAGAAAAAGGAACTACAAATATGAATGTAGTTCCTTTAACAATTTAATAGATCAGAGTGAAATTACAACACCGCCGTCCTCGGCATACACAGTAGCGACTCCCATAGTGTCTGAAATAACTATCCTTCTGAAATCGGCAAGCTTAAGGAGCTCCTCCTTGACATACTCAGCACGCTCTCTGTTATTGACATGAGTAATAGTAACAAGCATATGCTTTGTCCTCTCAGGACCTCCTGCACGATCTACAGCAAGCTGTACCATACGTTTAATGGCCTTGTTTGTACCTCTCTGCTGATCAAGCTTCTGAATGATGCCGCCAATAGCAGTCATAACAGGTTTTATGTTGAGAGCAGATGCAAGGAATGACTTCATAGCTGATAATCTGCCGTTTTTACGGAGATTCTCAAGAGACTCTAACACAAAATAAATCTGCATGACTGATATTTTGTCAGTCACAAGCTGTACAACCTCATCATATGTCTTGCCTGCTTCCTTGAACTCCTGGATAGTAAGACATAAGTTGAGCTCACCGGCAGTAGCAGTATTAGTACTGAAAACATGTATCTTTTTACTACTGTCAGGATGCTCCTCCTCAAACATCTGGAGACCAACAAGTGCAGACTGATATGAACCTGAAAGATGCTTAGATATAGTGATCACATATATCTCATCTGAGTCGCTCTCCTCATAGGCTTTTTTAAATGCATCTGGAGATGGACATGCTGTTTTGGCGCCAACCTCTGACTCCTTGAGACGTTTTAAAAAATCCTGCTGATCAAAATTATCATCATCAACTACTGTATAGGAACCAATCTCCAATGTGAGTGGAACCAGCGTAAAATGAGGATCAGCCTGTAACTCTGGAGTTAAATCACAACAGCTGTCTCCTATAACTTTATAATCCATATTACCTCCACGTTACTCAACGTAGTTTTCATTACTACATATTATAGCAAAGCGCAAATCTATGTCAATAACCTTGCCCAAAGGACACTAAAGCGTTAGAATAATGAGTTGTGTGAGTACCTGTATGCCGCGTTATGGCAGGGTGAGATTACTAAATTACGGCAGAGAAGGGGTATTAGATAATGAGCCTTAAAAATTTTAATAGACATTCAGACGGAGATGATCAAGTAAATGATATTGTAGATGATGTTACACATATTGAGCCGGTATCTCAGGATGATACTTCTTATATAGATAGTGATTCTGATTATGACTATGTGGCTGCTGAGAGATCTTTTGATGAGCAGCTTGAGATGAGACGAGAGGAGATACGCAGTCGTTCCAGACAGAGGACTCAAAAGCGTAAAAAGCAACGTCTCGCCAAAGTAATCATTGCAGTTGATATTATTTTACTTTTACTTATTGGTGTCGGTATCGGAACTGGCAAGATAAATTTTGGAGGTCTGTTTAAAAAGCAGGCTCCAGTAGAGTCAGTTGCAGCTACTGATGAGGCAGCGATTACAGAGACAGCATCTGAGACAGAGGATGTTATAGAGGCAGCTCCAGATGAGCAGGGTCTTGCTGAGCTTATAGCCACAGCTGACAGGCAGGCAGCTATGTATGATTATGATACTGCAGTAAATACACTTATGAGTTCCAGTTATGCAGAGGATGCTACAGTACAGCAAAAGATACAGAAGTATCAGGCTACTGCGGCAACATGTGTTCCTTTTAATAATTCTGAAATTACACATGTCTTCTTTCATATTCTTTGTGTTGATACAGATAGAGCATTTACAGATGACGCAGCGGGCAAGGACTTTAACCAGGTTATGACCACCATACCTGAGTTTGAGGCCATTCTTCAGCAGATGTATGACAGAGGTTATGTTCTTGTTGGTCTCCATGATATGGCTGAGATCCAGACTCAGGAGGACGGCACAGAAAAGATGGTGTCCAAGCAGATCATGCTCCCTGAGGGAAAAAAGGCATTTGTTATGTCTGAGGATGATGTAAACTACTATGAGTATATGGTAGGCAAGGGATTTGCAGATAAGATGGTACTTGATGATCAGGGCAAGCTCAAGCTTCAATACACTGATGCCTCGGGTCAGGTATCAGTAGGAGATTATGATCTGGTTCCTATCCTGGACAAATTTATAGAGGAGCATCCGGATTTCTCATATAGAGGAGCCAAGGCTATACTTGCTTTCACAGGCTACAATGGTGTATTGGGATATCGTACAGATGAGACTTATGATGCATCATCAGAGAATTACGATTCCAGTTTGACAGCCAATCCAAACATAGCTGAGGATAGAGAGACTGTCAGGACTCTGCTACAGGCACTTGTAGATGATGGATATGAGCTGGCATCACACAGCTGGGGTCATGTAAACTTTACTAAGAGAGAGCTTGCAGATCTGCAGCGTGATACTGATAGATGGGAGCGTAATGTTGAGTCACTTATGCCTGGCAACTGTGACATTATCCTTTATCCATTTGGAGCAGACATCGGTGACTGGCATCCTTATACTACTGAAAACGACAAGTTCAATATGCTTATAAATGCTGGATTCAGATATTTCTGTAATGTAGATTCAACTCAGAATTGGGTGCAGATTTCAGATAACTTTGTACGTCAGGGTCGTAGAAATCTTGATGGTTACAGATTATGGATGGATTATTCAGGACAGGATAGCAAGTTGTCAGATATCCTTGATGTCAAATCCGTTTTTGACACCAGACGTCCTACCCCTATTGAGTGGAACTGAGTATGATTTAAAAAAATTATAAATTATATAAAATTTAATAAATCTAAAGCTATTGATTACGGGTTCATGATGATGTAGGATATTTATCCGTGTTCGATGATTTAAAGGGTATGTGCCTTAAGTACATACCCTTTATTTGTAGGTCGTGACCACGTGCCACGCGCTGCTTCGAGTTTTGCCGGCAGCAAAACGATCAAGCGCGTGGGACATAAAACCACCCGCTATGCGGGTGGGTATTCTAGTTA